>Ga0255753_1000129_pt1 | contig 89089 bp, 76 predicted proteins | sample 041ome_10_FD_179953 | JGI IMG/M metagenome (GOLD analysis project Ga0255753, IMG submission 179953) | Coastal salt marsh microbial communities from the Groves Creek Marsh, Skidaway Island, Georgia - 041412US metaG (version 2) | ecosystem: Environmental > Aquatic > Marine > Intertidal zone > Salt...
TCAAGTTTCTGAAACATTTCTAGCCCAAATTTTTGAAGCAATTGAAAAAAATCCAAATACTTCTTTGACAATAGATCTTTTAAATCAAAAGATTAGTCTAGACGCAATGGGTATTTCAGAAAGTTTCGACATCAACAAGTATAAAAAAGAAAATATGTTGAATGGTTATGATGATATTGATTATTTAAGTAATATCAAGTCTGAAATTCAACAATTTGCCTCAAACACACCGCTTTAATTTAATAAAATGGTGATGGGAAAAACTCTTGAAATAATGGATACTACCTTGAGGGATGGAGAACAAACCTCAAGCGTTTCCTTTTCTTCTTCTGAGAAACTAACCCTTGCCAAACTTCTCTTACAAGAGCTTAAAGTAGATCGAATTGAGATTGCCTCCGCCAGAGTTTCTGACGGTGAGTTTAAAGCGGTTAAAGAAATTACTTCATGGGCTAGAAAACAAAATCTAATAGAGGGTATTGAAGTTCTTACTTTTGTAGATGATGGTGTTTCACTGAAGTGGATGGTTGAAGCGGGTGCTGAAGTTCAAAATCTTCTTACTAAAGGATCCCTAAATCATTTGAAGTTTCAGCTCAAACAAACCCCTAAAGAGCACTTTGAAAATATTAAAAAGTGTTTACTAGATGCTAGTTCTAAAGGAATCAAAACGAATGTTTACCTTGAGGATTGGAGTAATGGAATGTTGCATTCAGAAGATTATGTCTTCGAATATCTAGATTTTTTAGAAACTCAACCGATAGAACGCGTATTACTCCCGGATACCCTTGGAATACTTACACCTGAAGACACCGCTAAATTTCTAAAAAAAATTATAAATCGCTATCCCAAACTTCGATTTGATTTTCATGGTCACAATGATTACGACCTGAGTGTTGCGAATGCGATGGAAGCAGTAAAAGCTGGTGTAAATGGTTTACACCTCACGGTAAATGGAATGGGAGAACGAGCTGGAAATGCTCCTTTGGCAAGTGTAGTTGCTGTAATTAATGACTTTCTACCTGATGTGAAAATCAATATTAATGAAAATTCATTATACAAGGTTAGTAAATTAGTTGCCACATTTACAGGCTTTAGAATTCCTGCAAACAAACCAATTGTTGGTGAAAATGTTTTTACGCAAACAGCTGGAATTCATGCAGATGGAGACAACAAAAAAAATCTTTATTTCAATGATTTATTGCCTGAACGTTTTGGAAGAAAACGCAAATACGCACTTGGCAAAACTTCTGGAAAAGCCAATATTCAAAAAAATCTTCAGGAATTTGGACTGACCTTAAATGAAACTGAACTCAAAAAAGTTACGGCTCGAATCATTGAATTAGGAGATAGGAAAGAGCGTGTAACTGCGGAAGATCTTCCCTTCATTATCTCTGATGTATTGGGAAACAATATTCCCGACAAAGTCAAGTTGGAATCCTATGTCCTCACACACTCAAAAGGACTGAGTCCCACAACCAGTATTTCAATCAATATCGATGGTCAATCATTTGAAGAAAACGCCTCAGGAGATGGACAATATGATGCTTTTTGGAATGCACTTGGAAAAATATATACAAAACAAAAACTGAGATTACCTAAATTGGTCGATTATGCTGTTAGAATACCTCCTGGGAGTAATTCTGACGCCCTCTGCGAAACAACGATTACTTGGAAAACAAAAGACAAAGAATTTACTACGCGCGGATTAGATTCTGATCAAACGGTATCTGCTATTAAAGCAACTGAAAAGATGCTTAACATTATTCAAAATTAAACTAAATATGGATTTAAAAATTGCACTTTTAGCCGGAGACGGAATTGGGCCAGAAGTCATCGAACAAGCTGTAAGGGTTTCAGATGCGATTGCCAAAAAATTTAATCATAACATTCAATGGACACCCGCTCTAACAGGTGCTGCTGCTATCGATGCTGTAGGTGATCCATACCCTGATGAGACTCATCAAATTTGTTTAGATGCAGATGCCGTATTATTTGGAGCCATTGGTCATCCTCGATTTGATAACGACCCGTCGGCTAAAGTTCGACCAGAACAAGGGCTTTTAAAGATGCGTCAGAAATTAGGTTTGTTCGCCAATGTAAGACCAACATTTACCTTTCCTTCTCTACTCGATAAATCGCCTTTAAAGCAAGAGCGCATTGAAGGAACTGATCTTGTGTTTTTAAGAGAATTAACCGGAGGGATTTACTTTGGTGAACGTGGTCGTTTGGATAATGGTAACACAGCTTTTGACACTTGTACTTATACACGAGACGAAATCAAACGATTAGCTAAAAAGGGATTCGAATTGGCAATGACACGTTCAAAAAAATTATGCTGTGTTGATAAGGCGAATGTTTTAGAAAGTTCACGTCTTTGGAGAGAAACAGTTCAAGCAATGGAAAAAGAATATCCAGAGGTGACTGTTAGTTATGAATTTGTTGATGCTGTAGCAATGAGACTAGTACAATGGCCAAACAGCTATGATGTATTAATTACCGAAAACCTATTTGGAGACATCCTTACCGATGAGGCCTCTGTAATTTCAGGTTCAATGGGTTTAATGCCTTCAGCATCTGTTGGAACTGAAAATGCACTTTACGAACCTATACATGGGTCGTTCCCCCAGGCTACCGGCTTGGGTATTGCAAATCCGTTAGCTACCGTACTTTCAGCTGCAATGATGTTCGAAATGAGCTTTGGTTTAATAGAAGAGGGGGCTACTATACGAAAGGTTGTAGACCAATCATTAGCTGAGGGGATTGTTACTGAAGACTTGAAAGAAAATGGAGAAAAGGGGAATTCAACTACTGAAGTTGGTGACTATTTAGTTTCAAAAATTTTAAGCTAGTATCCTCCATCCAGGGTTTTCTCTTTTTTAATGTGCTCTATCTTATAAATTTAAAATATGAAGTTTCGATTTCATAATTCTAACGTTAAAATGAAAGAAGATGCATTAAAATTCTGGCTGATCACATTGGTTTTTGTGGGAGTCATTTAGTTTGTATTATCTTTAAATTCTAATTCTGTATAACTATGAAAAGTTTAATCACACTATTATTTATCATCAGCCTACAGGCCTGCATTTCAAGCACCCCCCCAATAGATAGAATTGAACCGATTTGGGAACCTCAAATTAGTTTGCAAGAGGGTTTAAAAAAGGCATATTTTGCTTCAGGATGTTTTTGGTGTGTGGAAGCTATATACGAAAGTGTTCGTGGAGTTTCTGAAGCCTATTCAGGTTATGCAGGTGGGTTCACAAAAAATCCCAATTACAATCAAATCGGAACTGGTCGTACTGGCCATGCTGAGGCAGTTGAAGTGATTTATGACCCTAAAGTTGTCAGTTTTAGTACACTTGTTCAAGTCTTTTTCGGTTCTCACGATCCTACAACACCTAATCGTCAAGGACCTGATTCAGGATCTCAATACCGCTCTATTGCATTCTATACTTCTGATCAAGAACGAGAGATCATTCAAAACTACATGCAGATGCTTAAAGACAAAGAGATTTTTAAAAAAGAAATTGTTACAGAAATAAAACCTCTTGAAAGATTTTATTACGCTGAAGAATATCATCAGGATTACGAAAAAAACAACCCCGATAATCCATATGTAAGACAGGTTTCTATTCCTAGACTCAGAAAATTCCAAAGTCAGTATCCAGAATTACTCAAAGATAATCACTAAATAGTGGAGACTTATTCTATTGAAAATGAATTCATTAAAGCTGTTTTCATAGCTTATGGAGCCATTTTGCATCAGCTATGGGTTAAAGACAAAAATGGAAACCCTACAAATGTCATTATGGGATTGGCAGAGCCCGAAGATTATCTCAACGACGAATGGGCTCGAGGAGCCGTTATTGGTCGCTTTGCTGGACGATTGGTTAATCCCATAAAAGTAGGTCAGCAAACAGTGCAAATTGAGAACAATAGAGGTCTGATGCTTCATAGCGGAAGTAGTGGTTGGCATTTAAAAACATGGACGCCTAAGCCTCATAAAAACAAGCAGAAAATCACTTTTGAATATCATTGTCCAGATGGAACTAGTGGTTTTCCAGGAAGTATTGATGCTAGAGTTACTTATTCCATTCACGAATCAGTTCTATTGATTCAATACCAAGGGATACCCAGCAAAACTACTCCAATCAATATGACCAATCATGCCTATTTTAACTTGAATCCAAATAATAATATTGGAAATCATAAACTAACAATAGATGCTGATGATTTCCTTGAACTACAAAGTAATTTAGTGCCTACTGGAAAAAAAATTGAAGTAACAGGTACTCCCTTAGACTTCAGAAAGGAAAAATTTATAAGTGAGACACGTTTAGATGATTATTTTGTGGTCAATCAAAATCAAACTTCTGTCGCTTCTCTATACTCACCTGAAACGGGTATCGAAATGAAAACATATACAGACCAACCTGGAGTTGTTGTGTTTACCCCTCCGCATTTTGAAGCGATTTGTTTTGAGACTCAAAAATTTTCCAATAGTCCAAACATCCCTTCTTTCCCGTCAACCTTGATTGAGGCAAATGAAGAATACAGCCACCGTAGTCGCTTTGAATTTAGTTTAAAAATCGAAGCTTAATTATTTTCCAAAGACGGAAAAAGAGAACCCCAATTAGACTCCCTACAATCGCTCCCACAAAAATATCTAATGGAAAATGTACTCCAATATATACCCTGCTGTACGCAATCAAAAAAGCTATAAAAAGGAGTATATAGGGAAGCCAGTTCAATAATGGTTTAAAAATTAAACCAAAGAAAACTGCTAATGCAAATGAGTTGGAAGCATGACCAGAGAAAAAACTAAACCTAGATCCGCAATTGGGTTTTACCAATCTAACTATAGATTTGATTTCCTCATCATAGCAGGGACGGAGTCTTCCAACTTGTACTTTAAAGAGATTGGTCAGCTGATCCGTACACAAGATTAATAAACCCGTTAAAACCAGCAAATAAGCCGCTGCCTTCCAAGAATATTTAAAACCATAAAAAATCCAAAGAAAAAAATACAATCCAATATTAGACCCCCGATTTGTCATCAGCATCCAAAACCAATCATACGTTTCTGAGCCCATTCCATTGAGCCATAAAAATAATGCTTTGTCCCAAGAAAGAAGTATTTCCATATTATTCTAGCATATCCATTTCTTTATCGTAAAACTGAAATGCAGCTTCAATTAAGAAATGTGATTCTGATTTTAGAGTAGATTCATCCTCTTTATTAAATTCTTCAAACCAATGAACATCGTCATTATGAACGTTTAAAATAAAACGAGGATATTCAGTATGGACAACAAATAGAGCATCTTCTAATTCAGAGCTATCAGCTATAAGAAATTTAGGTAATTCCATAATTTAATTAAGTATTAGTTTATTGGTTAAATATCGAAATCGAAAAAATAAAAGAACAGCGGATGAAGTTAAACCTGAGAGTAAACCTATCCATATTCCAGTGGTCGCTAAATTTGTATAAATACCCAGATAAAAGGCAATTGGAAATCCAAATACACCATAAGAGAAAAACGTAATCCAAGCGGGAACATTAACATCTTGCAGCCCTCTAAGAGCTCCAAGTACAACGGCTTGAAGGCCATCAGAAATTTGAAAAAATGCCGATACAATAAGAAGCGTTGAAGCAATCTGAACTACTTCGGTTACATCCACTAGTTCCAAAGGGTTTGATCCGTCTAAATAAATCCAAGGCAAGACTTTATGAAGTCCCAAGAAAAAAAGACAAAAAATAACATCAAAAATAAAAATGAGCAAGAAAATTGAATGTGCAACCTCTCTTAATCGAATAAAATCGTTCCTTCCTTTCTGATTTCCAACACGTATCATCGCTGTAACGCCAAGACCCATAGCAAACATAAAAGTCATGGACGATAGGTTTAAAGCAATCTGGTTTGCTGCTTGAGAATTTTTCCCTAAAATGCCTGAAAGCCATATCGCTGCAGTAAAAAAAATAACCTCAAAAAACATCTGAAGCGCGGAAGGAAAACCCAATTTGAAAATTTTTTTAAACAAATTCCATTGTGGTTTTTTTAAAGAAATTTGACGTACATATTTAAAAAACTTTGGACTAAACCTGACATATAATGCCATAAAAATCAACATAGAAAAGCGTGCGAAAAGACTACCTATAGCTGCGCCCTCTACTCCCATCATTGGAAAAATCCAAAAGCCAAAAATTAAAAAATAATTTAAAATGACATTGATTACATTTCCTAATAGGGTGGCATACATTGCAGGGCGTGTGTAGGAGAGTCCCTCTGAAAATTGTTTAAATCCCTGAAAAAAGACAAGTGGAATTAATGAAATTCCAACCCACTGAAGATAGGGATAAGCCAATTCTACTACTTCTTCAGGTTGACCCATTTTAAAAAGTAAAGGCTTACTGAATAAAACTGCTAGTGTGAGTATTAATCCTAAAAAAAAGCAAAGTAATAAACCGTGAATAAAAACATTACGACCTGCGGCAACATCTTTAGCTCCGTCAGTTTCAGCAATTAAAGGGGTGATTGCCGTTGAAAAACCTATACCTAAGGACATTGCTACAAAAAAGAAACTATTACCCAACGAAACTGCTGCAAGTTCAGCTGTCCCAAGCTGACCTACCATGACATTATCAACAAGCTGGACAAAAGTATGTCCAAGTAGTCCAATAATTACTGGAAAAGCAAGTGTAAGATTGTATCTAAATTCTTTAGTGTATTGCGATAAGCTACCAGTCATCAAACAATTTGATTAAAATCCGTTTTGATCTACTAAATATACTAAACTACTCATGGCTGCTGCACCGAGCTCTAGCTCCCTTTTGTTGATGGCATCAAAGGTATCGTTAGCTGCGTGATGAAAATCAAAATAACGTTGTGAATCAGGACGTAAACCAGATAAAACTACTTTTCCATCTCGAAGCGGACCGATATCAGCTCCACTCCCACCCAATTCAAATCGGTCTGCCATATAAGGTTCAAAGTAGGACTTCCATTGTTTAATTTGATTAAACTGCTGATCAGTAGCTTCAAAAATAAAGCCTCTTGGTGAAAAACCTCCTGCATCAGACTCTAAAGCGAAGATGTGATTTTCATTATTCTGTTTGGCATATTTTGCATACGCAGATCCACCCCTTAATCCATTTTCTTCATTCATATACAATACAACTCGGATCGTTCTTTTTGGCTTGTAATTCAAAGATTTAAAAAGACGCAATACTTCCATAGACTGAACTATACCAGCACCATCATCATGAGAACCATCTCCTAAATCCCAAGAATCAAGATGACCACCTACTACTATAATTTCTTCTGGGAACTCACTACCTTTAATTTCTCCGATTACATTATGAGAAGGAACATCAGGAAAATTTTTACAATCTAATTTCAGATAGAAATTTAATTTATCATTTAGTGTAAGCATTGAACTGAGTAATTGTGCACCGTTTGTGCTGATTGCTGCAGCAGGGATCCGCATACTATTAGGTAAATCGCCATAACTCATGTTTCCTGTATGCGGATAATCGTCTAAACGTAAATTCATGGAACGGACAATTACACCGACTGCCCCGAGACGTGCTGCTCTCGCTGCTCCTTGTGAACGTTGATTGACTGTTTTTGAATAGGCTTCAAAAGTATTAATTAAATCAGCAGGCATTGGACGATTAAAAAACACAAACTTGCCTTTAACTTTTTCTTCACCTAAAGCTTCCAATTCCTCAAAACTTTTAACCTCAACGACATTTGCTCGTAAACCTGATGAAGGTGTAGCTATAGATCCACCCAGAGCACATACAGGAACATTTGTACTCATTCCAGGTCCAGTTATTATACTTGCGTACTCAAAAGTGCCTCGCACCCATTTAGGTACCATAACATCTTGTAAAAAAACTCTGTCTAAGCCAAGTGATCCTAATTCATCCTCCCCCCAAAGTACTGCTCTTTCAGCATTGAGTGAACCCGACAGACGTCCACCAATTTTATTTGAAAGATGGTTCAGCCAATCATAGGCTTTGCCTTTATTTAGGGCGTGTTCATATAAGGTTTCAATTTGTTTTTCATGCTTTTCATTTTGCCCGTTTAGATTAACTGCAATAAAGCAAATAGCCAATAACGATACTATTTTTCTCATAGTGTTTTTATTTTGGTGCGAATTGATCGATATTCAATGAACTGATAGGATCATCACCCAAAATAAGTAACCGCTCAACTACATTGCGGAGTTCTCTTACATTTCCAGTCCATGGATAATTACTTAATTTTTCTTGAGCCTCGTCAGAAAAAGTTTTCTTTTCTAAGCCTTGTTCTTTGGATAATACCTCAACAAAATGAGAAATTAATAAAGGGATATCATCCTTGCGATCCTCTAATGAAGGAACATGAATAATAATTACTGCAAGACGATGGTAAAGATCTTCTCTAAATCGACCCTCTTTTATTTCATGCAATAAATCCTTGTTGGTTGCAGCGATAACTCTTACATCAACACTTATGTCTTTTTCATTCCCAACACGTTGAATTTTTTTCTCCTGCAATGCTCTTAAAACTTTAGCCTGTGCAGCCAAACTCATATCTGCAATTTCATCTAAAAATAAAGTCCCATTATTAGCTGCTTCAAATTTTCCAGAACGATCTTTTACCGCAGAAGTAAAGGCGCCTTTAACGTGGCCAAAAAGTTCACTTTCTATCAATTCTGATGGAATAGCAGCACAGTTCACTTCTATAAAATTTTCTTTACTTCGATCACTTTGCTCATGTAGCTGATGTGCAACTAATTCCTTTCCAGTACCATTTTCTCCTGTTACAAGAACTCGAGCATCTGTAGCAGCTACTTTAGAAATCATAGTTACCATACTTTTCACAGGAGAACTTTCACCAATGATGGTATACTTTTGAGCTACTTTTTTCTTTAATTTTAAATTCTCCTTTTTTAATGTTTTATTTTCAATGGCATGTCTAACTGCAGTGAGTAATCGGTTTAAATCTGGTGGCTTCGCAATAAAATCATACGCTCCAAGCTTCATCGCATCTACAGCTGTCTCAACATTTCCATGACCTGTAAGCATTATAAAGGGAACATAAATCCCTTTTTCTTTTGCTTTTTGGAGGACTTCAATTCCGTCCATTTTAGGCATTTTAATGTCGCATAAAACCAAATCAAATTTCTTTTTTTCCAAAAAACTTAAGCCTTCTTTTCCATCTATAGCTTGGGTAATTTCATAGGAAGGGTTTTCTTCCAATAAAATTCGAGCCATCACCCTTCTGATGGGTTCTTCATCCTCTATCAATAAGATTTGAATCATTTTATCTGTGTTGGTGAATTTACAAAGGTAACTGATCGTTGAGGAAAAGGAATCTCAATACCTTTTGAAGCAAAAGCTTCAAAAATAGCATATCGCAAATCACTTTTAACAATATTGGCAGAAAAACTACTGTTTAAAGAAATATATAATTGAAATATTAGAGCACTATCTCCAAAGTCTTTAAATAAAACAAAAGGTGAAGGGTTATCTAATACTTCCGCATGTGATTGTGCAATTTCTAAAAGTATAGATTTCACTAGCTTAGGGTCGCTTTTATAAGCCACCCCAACCTCTATAATCTCTTTGGTTATAATACCATTTTCGGTCCAGTTAAATAATATGGAAGTTAAAAATTTATGATTCGGTATGATCAGCACTTTGTTCTCTCTTGTAACTGCTCGTGTTGTCCTTAATTTAATATTTTCTACCTGACCTATTTGTCCATCAACTTCGATAATGTCACCAACGAGTACAGATTTGTCAACCAAAATAAAAACTCCAGAAATGATGTCTTGAATAAAGGTTTGAAGTGCAAGACCTACACCTACCAACAAAGCTGCTGATGCTGCAAAGATTGCTGTAAGATTCACACCAACATTCTGAAGCACGATTAAAGTTACTATGGTGTAAACAAAATAATTAATGAAAGAAAAAAGACTCTTAAACTTAATTTTAGTGTCATTAGACAGTGCTCTGAAAATGATTTTTCTGAGGACTTTCAGTAGAAAAAAGGTGATAATCAGAACGATTATTACCAACAGTATTGTCTTAGGAGTAAAAGAAACAGAGCTCCCTATAGCAAACTTGTAGTTTAAAAGATCAATTATTTTATTAATAAAATTCATAATTAATGGGGAAGTTAGGATAAAAAACAAAACCCACCCTCGTAAAAGGATGGGAAAAAATTGCTATGAAAAAGAAAAATAATACCAACATAAAATGTCAGCATTATTTCAAATATATAATTTTTTTTTAAATCCGATTCAATTAGGCAAACATATCCTTTACTTTTTCAAAAAACGATTTATCGGATTTCTCTGGATTTGGTTTAAAATTTGAGTCTTCTAACATTTTCTCAAAAAATGATTCCTGCTCTTTATTGATTTTTTTTGGTGTCCAAACATTAATATGTACTAACAAATCGCCATTCCCATATCCGTTTACACTCGGCAGACCTTTTCCTCGAAGTCGTAATGTTTTTCCAGACTGTATGCCAGGTTCGAGTTTAATTCTTGCTTTTCCATCTAATAAAGTTAATTCCTTCGAAATTCCTAAGACAGCTTCTGAGATACTTACATAGAGATCAAAGTGAAGATGGTTACCCTCGCGCACAAAAACATCGTGAGAAACTTCCTCAATTAATACTAATAAATCTCCTGAAATTCCATCGGAAGGGGCTTCGTTTCCTTTTCCTGTAACTTTCAATTGCATCCCCTCTTCTACCCCTGCTGGAATTTTAATGGATACCGTTTCTTCTTTTTTCACCATCCCGTTGGCGTCCGAACCGGGAGGTCTATTCAATATTGATTGACCGCCTCCACCACAACTATTACAGACAGCTGAGGTCTGCATTCTTCCCAAAATAGTATTGGTGATTTTCAAAACTTGACCTTGCCCGTTACAAGTCTTACAGGTTCCATATTGGACTCCAGCTGCTTGAACTTTTCTTGGGACCTTAATTTTTTTCTCTACGCCCTTTGCTATTTCTTCTAAGGTTAGCTTGACACGAATACGCATGTTAGACCCTTGTGCACGTCTTCTGCCACCTCCAAAACCACCTCCAGAACCAAAACCGCCCCCAAATGCACCTCCAAAAATATCACCAAACTGACTGAAGATATCATCCATATTCATTCCACCTCCGCCAAAACCTTGGCCTCCTTCAAAAGCAGCATGACCAAATTTATCGTATTTTGATCTTTTTTCTTCGTTGCCAAGAATTTCATAGGCCTCAGCTGCTTTTTTAAATTTTGCCTCGGCAGTAGTGTCATCGGGATTTTTATCAGGATGATACTGTATCGCTTTTTTACGATATGCTTTTTTAATTTCAGAAGCAGTTGCGTTTTTTGAAACGCCTAAAATCTCGTAATAATCTTCTTTCATAATTTATTGGCCAACGACCACTTTAGGATAACGAATAATCCGGTCTCCCAACTGGTATCCGGTTTCTATTATATCTATAATCTTTCCTTTATCAGCTTCTGTGGGTGCTGGAATTTGAGTAATTGCCTCGTGGTGTTCGGCATCAAAAGTGTCACCAATTTTGGCAGAAGTAGCACTCAGGCCACTGCCTTTTAAAACTTCAGAGAATTTGTTATAAATCAACTTAAACCCTTCTGAATCTATGCTATCTGAACCTTTTTCTATTTGCTGATTAGCGCGATTAAAATCATCTAAAACAGGGATTAAAGATGTGATTACTTCTTGGTTTGCAGTTTTGAATAATTCCAAGCGCTCTTTGGCAGTTCTTTTTTTAAAGTTTTCAAATTCAGCAAACAGTCGAATAAATTTCTCTTTTTCTTGATCCAAAGAGTGCGAAAGCTCCTCCAGCTTCGCTTTGTCTTTCGAGACTGTTTTTGTCTTTTTAACTTCTTTTTTTGGGGTCGCTTTCTTTACAGTAGGTGTCTTTGCTCCTTTGGTTGCCATTGATCTTAATTTTTTAATGGATATACAAAAGTGTTGCCATACTCTCAAAATGTCAAATTGTCATTCTTCATTTCTACCAAGTAAATTTTGTAACGCTTTTTGAATTTCAGGATATTGAAATTTGTATCCTTGATTTATTACTTTGTTAGCACTTACCCAGTGACTATCTAGGACTAAAGCACTCATTTCACCTACCAAAATTTTGATTAAAAAAGGAGGTATAGCCGGGAGGAAATGCGGTCTTTTCATGGTTTTTGCCAAAGATGAAATTAGCTCTTTTTGAGAAACGGGATTAGGACTGACTGCATTATAAACACCTTCCCATTTCCCTTTAATTGCATTCAGAAAGATTCCTACAAGATCGTTTAAATGTATCCATGATTGACCCTGTTCTCCAGATCCAAAGGCTGCACCAAGTCCAAATTTTGTTGGGATTTTCAATGTGCCCAATACGCCCCCTTCTGGCGATAAAACCAAACCTATTCGCATTTTACAAACCAAAATTCCTTCAGTAGTGAATGTATCCACTTCTTTTTCCCAATCAAATACCACTTTCTCCATAAAAGATTTTGACATCACGGCAGTGGTCTCCTCTACCTTACGATAAGGGTGAGAGGGATAAATCCCAATAGCAGATGCACTAATGAGTTGCTTCACTTGCAGAGGTTCTTGACGATTTCTTAACCCGGTTAGCAATACTTGGGTAGGCTTTATCCTGCTGGAATATATTTCTTGTTTGTATTTTTTTGTCCAGCGCTTTGATACAGTAGCCCCAGCCAGATGAATAATGGTATCAACCTCAGAAAAACAAGAGGTATCAATTTGATCTAATTTAGGGTTCCAATGAAACCCAGTAGCTCCTGCCAATGAATTTAACTTCTCTTTTCGGGTCGTTAAATAGTGAATCTTATGACCTTCCTTAAGTAGTTTTTGAACCAGTGTCTTTCCAACAATACCAGTAGCACCTGTGATCAGTAGCTTCATTTTTTTTTTTTTCAAAAATAGCTATTTATGGCTTGATTGCTCTCAACATTTCGCGTTTTCCCGGCGGGCCTTCCAATCGCTCAACTTCGAAACCAACTTCTTGTAATGATCTGCGAACGGATCCTTTTGCACAAAAACTTACCCAAACTCCTCCTGAACGCAAAAGGTTATATGATTTTCGCATCCATTCTGTTCCCCATAAATCAGGTTGAACATGTGCTCCAAAAGCATCAAAGAAAATCAAATCGAATGAAATTGTACTCTTAAAATGTTCAAAAAGGATTTTTTTCTTTAGGAGATTGAATTCGGGTAAAATCGCAAGGGACTTTTCCCAGAGTAATTTTGAAAAATCTTTATGCGAAAGTTGATTCTTGGAAATTTCAAATAAATTATCATAATTCAATAATTCGGATTCTTCTGACGTAAGTGGATAAGGCTCAATTGCAGTATAATCCATTCCAGTTTGACTCTTTTGGGCCTCTAAGTAACTTAAATAAGATATCAAACCCGTTCCATAACCTATTTCTAAAATCCGACATCGCTTTCCTTGATTGTTTTCTTGCCAGAAATGAAGTCCGTGGTTTAAATAAATAAATTCAGATTCTGTGAGAGCTCCATGCAAAGAATGGTATGACTCTTTCAATGCATCTATACGAAGGGTATAAGAGCCGTCTTTTGTAAGCACAATCTTTTTTTCATGATTCATGATGAATATTTAAAGAACGATCAAAATAACTATTAAAAAATTAGAAATATTCTCCATACACCATCAAAAACACAATTAATTACAAAAAATGCTAAAATAAATACAGAATAGAGGTTTAGTTTTGGAAAAAAATTAATTTTACTAAACCAAATTTGAATAAAATGAACATCAGTAAAGCGCAAACTTCAAAAATCAATTCAATTGATTTCGATAAACTCGCATTTGGCAAAACCTTTACGGATCATATGTTTATTTGTAGATACCAAGATGGTAAATGGCAAGATCCCGAGATTAAGCCTTATCAATCTCTTACATTAGATCCCTCCTCAAGTGTTTTTCATTACGGTCAAGCTGTTTTCGAGGGAATGAAAGCATTTAAGGATGACCAAGATCAAATTTGGTTATTTCGTCCTGAGGAAAATTTCAAACGTATTAACCGTTCAGCAAATCGTTTGCAAATTCCAGAATTTCCAGAATCCTATTTTTTTGAAGGATTGAATACCCTTTTGTCTATGGACAAAGATTGGATAAAACCAGGAAAAGGAAATTCATTATACATACGTCCTTTTGTTTTCGCTAGCCAAGCAAGTGTGCAGGCATCAGCGGCAAATGAATATTTTTTTATGATCATTTGTGCTCCAGTAAAGTCCTATTACACTGGTGGTGAAATCAACGTCTTAATTGCAGAAGAATACAGTCGTGCTGCAAATGGTGGTGTTGGCTTTGCTAAAGCTGCAGGAAATTATGCAGCCCAATTTTATCCTACCTCAGAGGCATTAAAAGATGGATTCCAGCAAATTATTTGGACTGATGCAAATTCACATCAGTATTTGGAAGAGGCTGGGACAATGAATATTTTCTTTAAAATCAACAATACTTTAATCACCTCTCCTACAAACGATCGAATCTTAGACGGAATTACTCGCAAAAGTATCATTGACTTAGCAAAGCACAGTGGATTAAGTGTTGAGGAGCGTCCGATAAAGGTTCAAGAAATTAAAGATGCCCACCAAGCCGGAACTTTAGAAGAAGTGTTTGGTACTGGAACTGCAGTTGTTGTTTTGCCAATCAATAGTTTTTCACATCAGAAACAAGTATATAAATTGCCAAAAGAGACTCCCTTAGCAAATTCACTCAAAGAAAAGCTTCTGGATATTCAATATAATCTTGCGGAAGATCCCTTCGAATGGCGAAGAGGTATCAATTAATCCTCAGTCAATATTTTTGCTAAATCAGGTTTGAAATAATTAGGCCCTTTCATCACTTTACCATCTTCGCGATAGATTGGTTTTCCATCTGGTCCTAACTTACTCATATTACTTTTCTGAATTTCATCAAAGATTGCTTCAATTTTATCCTGAAAACCATGCGCTATTATTGTCCCACAGAGGATATAAAGCATATCGCCCAAAGCATCTCCTACCTCAATCAAATCTCCTTCTTTAACAGCCTCTAAGTATTCTTCATTTTCTTCTTTCATTAGATTAAATCTCAGAGAAGAAATTGCTTCAGGCAAAGAAACTGTTGGTTTTGTTTCAATCCCTAATCCATACGCTTGATGAAAAGAAGTGACTGCACTTAATGGTTTATTTAACATGATATAATTGAATGTTTATGGGTTAATTATTTCTAAATTAGTCAAAAAAATAGAAGATGTTTTCTTTTGGACAATTAATTTTTGCACTCTTATTTGTAATAGCCTTTACTCTTATAATAATTCTTTCTTATCGCTCAGATAAAAAAAAACAACCTAATTACTTTAAAGGCAGTTATAAAATAGTAATCGGTTTTTTTATCGCTTTTAGCGCATTGGTCCTTATTAAATACCTTACCCAAAAATGAAAAATATACTCCTCGTTTTTCTGGGTGGCGGTATTGGCTCTATAGTACGATTTTTAATCGGCAAATTTATTCAGGTTCCAAGGAATAGTTTTCCTTGGTCAACTATGTTGGCAAACTTTGTTGGCTGTTTTTTGATTGGTCTACTTATTGGCTGGGCGCTCAAAAATGGAACTGAACGTTCTGACATTTACCTCTTTGCTGCTGTTGGTTTTTGTGGTGGACTAACTACATTCTCGACCTTCAGTATGGAAAACCTATTCTTTCTTCGTACCGGAGATTTTGGCAGTTTTATAGGATACACACTCTTAAGTATTCTTGGAGGATTGCTTTTTGTGGGGTTGGGTCACCTATTAATCAAGCTTTTATTCTAAGCACCCCCTTTTTTTTGCTTAATTGACAATTTATTTACTTTATTTTAAAGATACCCTCATTTTTATGGGGGTGTAACTTTTTATTTATTAAAAATAAAAAAATATACCCCCTAATTGGAGTGGTCATTTTATAACTTATATAGTTTTGCTCTAAACTTAAATATATGAAAATGAAAAAAAATTACTCCATTATCGCGATTGCAATTCTGTTAATCTCATTTACTCCAGCGGCTACAAATGCTCAAGAAAATGACTCAACAGCTGAAGCAAGTTTTAATTTCAGCGGAACAGTAGACACTTATTTCAGAACAAGTTTTTCTGAAGATCCAGTAGCTCCAGCCACCTCTTTTGCTGACCTTAATGGTTTTGCATTAGGAATGGCAAATTTCATAGTTTCTTATGAAGGTGAAAAATCAGGTTTTGTAGCTGATGTAGTTTTTGGACCTAGAGGCTCTGATGCTGTTTTCGGTTCGGAAGGAAATTCTTCTGAATTAGTGAATCAACTGTATGCTTATTACAACTTAGCAGACGGTGTAACAGTCACTATGGGTAACTTTAATACCTTTCTCGGATACGAAGTTATTTCTCCAGCAGCAAACTTCAACTACTCTACTTCATACATGTTCTCATTTGGACCTTTTTCTCACACAGGACTTAAATTTGACTTTGAATTAGCAGAGGATATCTCATTAATGTTAGGTGTTTTTAATCAAACAGATCAAACCGAAGCAAATTACGATCGATATACTGCTTTTGGAGCGCAACTAGGACTTTACGGTCAGTACATTAACTTTTTAGGTGGAGACGGTTATGCTCAAATAGACTACACTGGTGGATTCGACCTTAGCGACAGCTTTTTCTTAGGAATCAATGCAACCTCAGCTTCATTGGATGGAGATACTGGTTTTGCAGGAGTCGCGCTATATCCTCAAATCACTACAAGCGATAGTTTTGCCATTGGACTTCGAGGAGAATTCTTCTCTGAAACAGATGGCTATGGAGCTCTTGTAAGCGATGGAGATGCTGATAACTTTTCCCTCACACTTACTGGAAGCTATACTTCTGGAAACTTTATGTTTAAGCCCGAATTTAGGCTAGACAGCGCTTCTTCTGAGATCTTTGCAATCTCCCCAACAGAAACATCAGACAGTCTCGCATCATTTGTAATGGCAATGATCTATTCGTTTTAACCCTACTAAATGATTAACGTTTTCAAACACCTCTTCATTGAGATCATTTTCTAAAAATAAATATTATGAAAAAAATAGAAGCAATTATCCGAAAATCAAAATTTGAACAAGTCAAAGAAGCTCTTCACAGTGTAGAAGTTAATTTTTTCAGCTACTGGGATGTTACAGGAATTGGCAATGAAACAGAAGGACACGTCTACAGAGGAATTACTTATAGCACCTCCGAAATCCAAAGGCGTTATCTATCCATCGTTGTAAATGATGAATTTGTTCAACCAACGATTGATGCCATTTTAAAATCCGCAGCAACAGATAAAATTGGCGACGGTAAGATTTTTATTTTACCCGTTGAGGAAACTTATCGAATTAGAACCGGCGAAAAAGGCGGTAAATCACTTAACTAAATTATTTAAAAACAAAAATTATGGAAAGCACTGCTCTTTTTACAGCAAACAACGTATGGATGATGATCTGTACAGCACTCGTATTTTTTATGCACTTAGGTTTTTCTTTTTTAGAGATTGGACTTACTCGTCAAAAAAATGCAGTAAATATTTTATTCAAAAACTTTTTTGTAATTACCTCTGGACTTTTACTTTATTGTATCGGAGGGTTCAATTTAATGTATCCTGGTTTTGAAGAAGGAGCCATGGGCTTCTTTAAATTTGCAGGTTTCGGAATCGCAGCACCTGAAGGCGGAATGACCGCAGAATATGCAAGTGGAGGCTATACTTGGTGGACCGATTTTCTCTTTCAAGGGATGTTTGCCGCTACAGCTGCTACCATCGTTTCTGGAGCGGTAGCTGAACGAATCAAACTCAATAGCTTTATGCTCTTTTCAATAATCTATGTAGGTATAGTTTATCCAATTATCGGCTCATGGAAATGGGGTGGTGGATTTTTAGACCAATGGGGATTTTATGACTTTGCAGGTTCGACGCTTGTTCACTCTGTTGGTGGCTGGGCAGCTCTTATTGCAGTTTATCTTCTTGGTGCTCGTATTGGTAAATTTAATAAAGACGGGAAACCAAACGCTATACCCGGGCACAATATCCCATTGGCAGCAGCTGGGGTATTAATTCTCTGGTTAGGATGGTTTGGATTCAACGGTGGATCTGTTCTTTCAGCTGATCCTGAACTGACTTCCTTAACGCTAGTTACCACTTGCCTCGCAGCTGCAGCTGGTGGTATTTCTGCAGCAATTTTCTCGAACTTTATGTACAAGAATTACGATTTAACGATGTTTATGAATGGCGTTTTGGGAGGGCTTGTAGGTATCACAGCTGGCGCAGATCAAATGGGCCCTACTGACGCTATTCTAATTGGTATCATTGCAGGTGTAATCATTGTTCTTGGAATTGCTCTAATAGATAAACTTAAATTAGACGATCCTGTAGGAGCAATTGCAGTACACTTGATTTGTGGAATTTGGGGTACTTTGGCTGTGGGTATTTTTGGAGCTATGGCTAGTTTCGATCAATTCATCATCCAGCTTATAGGGGTAGGTATCGTTGGAGCATTTTCTGTAGTCTGTGCGTTCATTATTTTAATTGTTATCAAGAAAACCATTGGACTCCGAGTAGACACAGAGGAAGAATTGAAAGGTCTTGATCTTTCTGAACATGGTATGGATGCTTATTCAGATTTTCGTCTAAACCAACACTAAACTAAAAAGGCATAACCATAAGTCATTTTAATTTTAAAAAACCTCTTACATTCGTGAGAGGTTTTTTTTGTATATTTTAAAAATAGATTCATGAACAAATTCTTTTTTCTTTTTCTTCTTTTAAGCAGCTTAATAGGCAGTGCGCAAGAAATTAATTCTGATGCCGCAGAGGGTCCTTTTTCCCAACTAATTATTAGGGGCGCGACTCTTATTAACGGAAACGGAGCTCCACCAATTGGACCAGTAGATATTACAATTGAAGACCACACTATCGTAGGGATTCAAGTAGTTGGATATCCTGGAGTAGCAATAAATGAATCTAAAAGACCTAAGTTGAAAGCTGGAGGTCACGAAATTGATGCTCATGGACAATTTGTTCTTCCTGGCTTTATTGACATGCACGGGCACATAGGTGGTGTTGCTCAAGGGGCGGATTGGGATTATGTCTTTCGTCTCTGGCTTGCACACGGGGTGACCACTGTCAGAGAACCTAGCGGAAGAGGAGTTGAGTATGCGGTAAATCTAAAAAAACAAAGTGCAAAAAATACTATTATCGCACCAAGAATATTAGCCTATACAGGGTTTGGTCAAGGAAGTAAAAATCAAATAAGCACTCCAGAACAAGCACGAGAATGGGTTCGCCAGAATGCAAAAAATGGAGCAGATGGAATCAAATTTTTTGGAGCAGAACCAGAAATCATGATTGCTGCTTTGGATGAAAACAAAAAACTAGGACTACGTTCTGCCTGTCACCATGCTCAGCTAAGCGTAGCGCGTTGGAATGCATTACAATCTGCTCGGGCTGGACTAACCACAATGGAACACTGGTATGGGCTGCCTGAGGCATTATTTGATGATAGAACCGTTCAAAACTACCCGTTGGATTATAATTATCAAAACGAACAGCACCGTTTTGGTGAAGCGGGCAAATTATGGAAGCAAGCTGCAGCTCCCTATTCAACTCACTGGAACAATGTTATGAATGAACTCATTGATTTGGATTTCACCATGGTTCCAACCTTCAATATCTATGAGGCTAGCAGAGATCTTCATCGAGCGAGAAGAGCTGAATGGCACGAGGACTTCACCCTTCCATCACTTTGGAAGTTTTACCAACCCAGTAAAATCTCTCATGGTTCCTATTGGCATTTTTGGGGAACGGAGGAAGAAGTGGCATGGAAAGAAAACTTCAAATTATGGATGACTTTTATCAATGAATATAAAAATAGAGGTGGACGGGTCACTACTGGCTCTGATTCTGGGTTTATTTTTCAATTGTATGGCTTCGCATATATCAGAGAACTTGAATTACTCAGAGAAGCAGGCTTTCATCCCTTAGAGGTCATTAGAGCTGCCACCTTAAATGGCGCAGAAGCCTTAGGAATCGACAAACAAACGGGATCAATAGAAATCGGCAAAGATGCTGATTTTGTAATCATAGAAGAAAATCCACTCCAAAATATGAAAGTACTCTATGGAACTGGAGCAATTAAATTAACAGAAAACAATGAGGTTGTCCGGGTAGGAGGAGTCAAATACACTATTAGACAAGGAGTAATATACGATGCCAAAAAACTACTTTCAGAAGTTAAAGAAATGGTAGATATTGCAAAAGAAAAAGAAAACTTTAAGATAACCCAACCTGGAAATTAGCTCATTTAAATTTTTATGAGAAAATTAATTCTATTAATGAATTGCCCTGATCAAAAGGGAATCATTGCTTCAGTCACTAACTTTTTTCACAAAAGAGGTGGTAATATCGTTTATATTGATCAATATGTAGACCGTATCCAAAATGCATTTTTCATGCGGATTGAGGTCGAAGCAGTATTGGATCAGGATGATTACGAAGAAATAAATTCAAATTTTCAAAATGAACTAGGCGTTAAATTTCATGTAAAATATGATTTTTATCTTGCTGATATTCTTCCCAAAATGGGAGTCTATGTTTCAAAATATGACCATTGTTTATATGACATACTTGCTCAACAAAGTTCTGGGAAATTAAGATGTGAAATTCCATTTATCATCAGTAATCACAATGACCTAGAGCACATTGCCAATCAATTTAACATTCCTTTTTATCATATCCCTGTCAGTAGAGAGACCAAAGAGGAGGCTGAAGAAAAGCAATTGGTTTTACTCAAAAAATACGGAGTTAATTTTATAGTTTTGGCGCGATACATGCAGATCGTTTCAAAGAAAGTGATCGATGTATTCCCATCAAAAATCATCAATATACATCATTCATTTTTACCTGCATTCCCAGGGGCTAAACCGTACCATTCTGCCTTTGAAAGGGGGGTTAAAATTATTGGGGCAACGAGTCATTATGTTACTGAAGAATTGGATGCTGGTCCAATAATTGAACAAGATACCATTCGCGTTTCTCACGGACATGACGTGAATGATTTTATTTTGAAAGGACAAGATTTAGAACGTATTGTTTTACTTCGAGCGCTGAAATTACATTGCGAACGAAAGATCATGTCTTACAACAACAAAACGATCGTTTTCAATTAATCTGTTTGCAGAAAATTCAAAAGAACTGTATTGAATTTATCAGGCTGATCGATATTCACTACGTGTCCTGAATGCTTAAGAGTTAGTAATTTGGAAGAATGATGTAACCGTACAATTTTCTTCACAAAAGGCAAAAACATATAATCTTGGCTACCCATGATATAAAGCACCGGTATTTTAACTTCTCGAGCTCTAATTTTTTCTAATAAAGGCAAAAGTTTAGCCGTAAGTTTATACCATTTTTTAAATTCTTTTTCAGATAATTTTTTAGCCTCTCTGATAAAAAGTGCTCTTGATTTTCGATGCGCTTTATAGGGCATAATTACGTAAGAGAAAAAAGTGTATATCCAAATAAAAGGTAAAATACTCTGCGTGAGTTTCCCTAAAAACATAAGGATTCTAGATTGTACATTTAAATTCAGTATTGCTCCTCCCAATCCTATTTTCTCCATCCTATCTGGATGAATTTGCATCATTTTCTGAATTAGTATACTGCCAAGAGAAATTCCAACAAAGTGAGATTTCTTGATCTGATTTTGATCAAGTACTTCAATTATATCCTGAATGATTAAATCAAAAGAATATTCTAACTCTTCTGAAGAAGGTTCAGACTTTCCGTGTCCTCTCAAGTCTATGAGTAAGATATTAAAATACGCTTTAAAAAAACGAACCTGATTAAACCAAATGGAAGAATTTCCTCCAGCTCCATGAACAAAGGTTATCCATTGTTTAGAGTTATTTTCTGCTTTATATGTAGAGTGATGAAGCACTATATGATTCCTTTTTTGAGAAGGTAGCCAGCCATTTCTTGCTGTATTTTTTTTGCTTCGCTAGCAGCTGCATCAGCGAAATTTTCTTCATGAGAGGCATAAATAATCCCGCGGGAAGAATTTACTAAAAGACCGCAAGACTCGTTCATTCCGAACTCAGAGACCTCCTTTAAGCTTCCTCCTTGGGCTCCTACTCCTGGAACAAGAAGAAATGCCTCAGGAATAATTTGTCTTATAGAGGTCAATGCTGAAGCTTTCGTAGCTCCAACCACATACATCAATTGCGCTGCTCCATTCCATTTTAAACTGGTCTGCAATACCTTTTCAAAAAGTTTTTTACCATTTTCTTCGGTAAACTGAAAATCAAAAGCCCCGGGATTTGAAGTTAAAGAAAGTAAAATAGCATATTTATCCTTAAAAGTAAGGAATGGCTCTACAGCATCTTTTCCCATATAGGGGGCTACTGTCACTGCATCTACACCATAATTTTCGAAGAAAGCCTTTGCATAGCGTGCTGCAGTATTCCCTATATCCCCTCTTTTAGCATCTGCAATTGTAAAATGCTCTGGATAATTTTCATTTAAATAGCGCATTATTTTATCAAATGCTCGCCAGCCATCAACTCCATAAGATTCAAAAAAAGCTAAGTTGGGCTTATAGGCTACAGCATAGGAATGGGTTTTATCAATTATAGCTTTGGCAAAAGTAAAAAGAGGATCTTCTGTATTTCTAATAAATTCTGGAACCTTTTCTAAATCAATATCCAATCCCACACAGAGGTAAGATTGTTTTGCTTTGATGTTTTTTAAAAGGGTCTCTTGTGTCATAATACTTCCCCTGCTTCTTTTAACTTAGCTGTATTTTGATGCAATTGCAATTCATCAATTAATCTTTGTACATCTCCATTGATTACATTGGGAAGATCGTATAAAGTAAGGCCGATTCTATGATCAGTAACTCGTCCTTGAGGGTAATTATAAGTTCTAATTTTTGCTGACCGATCACCAGATGAAACTAATGAATTTCTTTTTTCAGAATCTAACGCTAACTTTTTAGAAAGCTCTAATTCATAGAGTCTGGAACGAAGTACTTTAAGGGCTTTGTCTTTATTTTTATGTTGGGACTTCTGGTCTTGACATTGGGCAACTATTCCTGTAGGTTCGTGGGTAAGCCTTACGGCAGAATAGGTTGTGTTAACAGACTGTCCTCCAGGTCCTGAAGAACAGAAATAATCTACCCTAACTTCATTCATATCTATTTCCACATCGAATTCTTCAGCTTCTGGCAAAACCATAACGGTAGCAGCAGAGGTATGAACTCGACCTTGTGTTTCAGTCTGTGGTACTCGCTGCACTCGATGTACTCCAGATTCATATTTTAAAGTACCGTAAACGTCCTCGCCTGATACTTCAAAAATTACTTCCTTAAACCCTCCTGCTGTTCCTTCACTTGAATCTACAAAACTTACGTTCCATTTTTGAGATTGACAATATTTGGTATACATCCTGTAAAGATCTCCAGCAAAAATACTCGCCTCATCTCCACCTGTTCCTGCGCGAATTTCAATCACGACATTTTTTGCATCTTCAGGATCTTTAGGGATGAGCAAAAATTTAATTTCTTCTTCCAATTTTGGAAGCTGCTCTTTGGCACTTTCTATTTCCATTTTTGCCATTGCTAGCATTTCTTCGTCGTCTTCTTCTTTTAGAATTAATTCAGCTTCTTCAAGATTGGAAAGTATAATTTTATACGCATCAATTTTTTCTATCATCACAGAAAGATCTTTGTACTCTTTATTTAATTGTACATACCTTTTTTGATCTGAGATAATATCAGGCTGGATGATTAGGTCAGACACTTCATCAAAGCGTTGCTGAATTATTTGAAGTTTTTCTATCATAGAACCACAAATTTACAAATTGTCAGGAGATTTAGACGGTTATTTTACGAAGACAATTTGAAAACTAATTTGAACTAAGTCTTTGATCTTGACCGTCAAAAAAGAGGGCAATTCTATTCCAAAATCTGAGGGAACTATTTCAAAGTTTCCATTAAAGGTTAATATGTTTTCATTTATTTCAAATCGAGACTGTATTTTTTTAATGACAGTAACCCCATGAAATTCAAGCGTTCCAGAAAATTTCACTAACTCACCTTCGAATTGAATATCATCTGCGAAAAATTTTATTTCGGGATAACGAAGGGCTTCCAAAACCTCAAGTGCATGAGCGTCACGCCCTGAATTATTACTATCAAAATCTTTTACATTGAGCAGTAAAGCAATCTTATTGATCTGATTTGACTTTTGATTTTGAATTGCAATTCCATTAATTTTTTTATTAATTCCGTTCCATTCGTGCAAGAGGTGCTTTCCTTCGTATTGAATAAAGGTGTTCTCTGTATCTACGCGCCATTTGACATCTTGGGCTTGCATACCGGTGCTAAGAAAAGTTAGCAAAAATAAAAGTTTGATATACATGATATTTAAAATTTGAAAACGAGAATGGCGGTTGCATAACTCCCAAAAGCTGCAAAAGCTGATGCTCTGTGTAATTTCTTATTGTGTTCTGCCAAGAGATTTGTTGCCAACATAGCTGAAAAATGAAGAGTAGCTAAGTATTTATGAGCTTGGGATGAACTCAGCCCTTTAGACTTTTTATGAATTAAGGGAGGAGGAGCAAACAAAGACAATCCCGCTCCTGTAAAATAACTGGCTGATGTAATATTTCCTATAGTCTTGTGAAATTTATATTTAGAATAATCGTCATTATACAATTGGGTTCCTAAAATTCCTTGAGCTATCATACCTGCTAGAGTAACAAAACCAATAACCTGATGGGTTTTCAACATTTTTCTTCTGATTTTCAGTTCCTTCTCTCGTTGTTCTGTTGTAAGGGGTGACCATTTAGTTTTTCTCATCAGTCCCTTTTCACCCCATAGCCAGCGTTGGGTGAAAATCATTTTTTCTGGAAGTAATGCTGTTTCTGTAACTCCTGATTCCTCTCGAAGCATCTCAAATAAATTATCCTGTGCATTGGACAACGAGCTAACTAAGAGCATAAGTAACAAAAATAACCCTGAGCTGAAAGCAAATATTTTAGTTGTATTCATAATTGCCATATGAAGTTTTGAGGGTAAGCTTTTTTGTTGAGGATGCTTCTACCCTACCCACTATTTGTGCTCCGACATTGAAGCTGTTTGATATCGCAATAATCTCTTCGGCTTGAGCAGGGGGGACATAAAATTCCATCCGATGACCCATATTAAAAACCTGATACATTTCACGAGCCGATGTGCCTGATTCCTTCTGGATTAAATCAAATAAAGGCGGTACAGGAAAAAGGGTGTCTTTAATAATATGCAACTGGTCTACAAAATGAAGAATTTTTGTTTGAGCTCCTCCACTGCAGTGAATCATTCCATGAATGTGTGTTCTATCGATAGACTGGAAAATTTGATGAACAATTGGAGCATAAGTTCGAGTTGGCGAAAGGACTAGCTTTCCAATATCTAACGGCACCCCCTCCAATACGTCTGTGAGTCCTTTAGTTCCAGAATAGACTAGATCCTCAGGAACATTTGGGTCAAAACTTTCTGGATATTTAGCCGCCAATGACTTGGAGAAAACATCGTGCCGGGCAGATGTGAGACCGTTACTTCCCATTCCTCCATTGTATTGAGTTTCATAGCTAGCTTGTCCAGTTGAGGAAAGCCCTACGATAACATCTCCTTCTTGAATGTTTGCATTATCAATTATGTCTTTCTTATGCATTCTTGCAGTAACAGTAGAATCTACAATAATGCTACGAACCAAATCACCTACATCAGCTGTTTCTCCTCCTGTACTGTAAATCGAAATTCCCCATTTATTTAAATTTTCTAACAGCTCTTCAGTTCCTTCTATAATTGCAGCAATCACCTCCCCTGGAATATGATTTTTATTTCTTCCAATAGTAGAGGACAGTAAAATATTTTGAGTTGCGCCTACACACAATAGATCGTCTGTATTCATTATGAGGGCATCTTGAGCAATTCCTTTCCATACAGATAAATCACCCGTTTCTTTCCAATACATGTATGCCAAAGAAGATTTTGTGCCAGCTCCATCAGCATGCATTACGATGGCGTGATCTTCACTCCCGGTGAGAACATCTGGAACTATCTTACAAAATGCTTTGGGGAACAGACCTTTATCAATGTTTTTGATTGCTTGATGAACATCTTCTTTTTGAGCAGAAACGCCACGCTGAGAATACCTATTGGACATAGATTGGTTTTATACAAAAATACAAGTTTTGGCTAAATCCAGAAGAAGTTAGGACGATACTTATTAACGAACAAACAACAATTCGCGATATTTTGCTAAGGGCCAAAGTGTGTCATCTACCGTTAATTCCAGTTTATCACAATGGTAGCGGATACTCGTTAAAAAAGGCTTAACGGTTTCTGCATACTGAATTGCTTTTTCAAGGTAATCTTCTATGTTTTTTGCTTCTTTTCTAGCATTAATCATTTTGGTTACACCCTCATTAATTTCAGCAATATGATTTGAAATTTGCTCTAAAATCAAAAGTTGTTCTCCCGCATAAGATTTAAATTTATCTCCATAAATCTCCTTGAGTCCCCTGATGTTTTCTATCAGCATATTTTGGTAACGAATTGCTGTTGGAATAATGTGATTTCGAGCCATATCCCCTAAGGTTCTGGATTCTATTTGAAGGGTTGAAACATAGGCTTCAAGATCTACTTGATACCGAGCTGATAATTCATTAGAGGTTAAAATATCAAGTGATTCAAAAAGTGCCACTGAACTCTTCTTGATATACGCTGGGAGAGCCTCAGGGGAAGTTTTATACTCACTCAATGCTTTGCTTTTACGAATTGATTTACCTTCTACTATACCGTTGTTTCCCTCTGAAAGTACTTTTTTAACTGATGTAATCATTTCCCTTAAAATATTGAAAATAGCGTCATCTTTTTTCATTTTTTTGGAATCGATTAAACCGTCTACGGCTATTTTGAATTCAATTAATTGTTCGGTCACAATAGCGTTTAAAACAGTCGTCAGTTTAGCGCAATTGGCTTTTGATCCAACGGTTCTAAACTCAAATTTATTCCCAGTAAATGCAATGGGGGATGTCCTATTACGATCCGTATTATCCAAGAGTATTTCTGGTATTTTTCCGATTACATTTAATTTTAAATCTGTTTTTTCTTCAGGAGACAATTTCCCTTTCGTTACATTTTCAAGATCATCTAAAACCTGCAGTAGATGTTGTCCGATATAGACTGAAAGCATTGCAGAAGGGGCATCATTTTGCCCAATACGAAGGTCGTTACTCGCTGAAACTGTTGAGGCACGTATTAGTTCTTCATGCTTTAGAATCGCGGCTATGGTATTGATAAAAAAAGATAAGAATTGTAAATTACTCATCGGTGTCTTCCCTGGGCTGAGCAAGTTCACCCCGTTATTAGTACTCAGAGACCAATTGGTGTGTTTGCCAGAACCGTTGATTTTATCAAAAGGTTTTTCATGAAAAAGGACTGTAAAATTATGTTTGGATGCAATCTTATTCATGATCTCCATCAATAGCGTATTATGATCTACCGCGAGATTTGCATTTTCAAAAACGGGAGCAACCTCATATTGACTTGGAGCGACTTCATTGTGCCGGGTCTTAATTGGTATTCCCAAGAAACTGCACTCATATTCTAGTTCTTTTAAAAATACGCTGACACGAGAAGGAATTGAACCAAAATAATGATCGTTGAGTTCTTGCCCTTTAGAAGGTGCATGCCCTATTAATGTTCTACCTGTCAATAGCAAATCTGGGCGAGTCAGAGCCAAACTTCGATCTATCAAAAAATACTCTTGTTCCCAACCTAAGGTAGCATTAACTTTGGAAGTATTTTTATCAAAGAAGTGACAAATTTCTGTCGCTGCATCATCCAACTTTTGCAGGGATTTTAACAATGGTGTTTTGTAATCCAAAGACTCACCTGTATAAGAAACAAAAATTGTAGGGATACAGAGGGTGTTTTCGAAAAGGAAAGCAGGCGATGTAGGGTCCCAGGCGGTATATCCTCTAGCCTCAAATGTATTTCGAATTCCGCCACTAGGGAAGCTGGAAGCATTTGGAATTTGTTGAACCAACTGATCCCCGTCAAACTTTTCTATTTGATTACCCTCCAAGTCCAGCCCAAAAAATGATTCGTGTTTTTCAGCAGTAGTTCCTGTAAGCGGCTGAAACCAATGTGTATAATGTGATGCACCTTTTGAAACAGCCCAAGATTTCATGGCTGAAGCAATTTGATCTGCCACAGAACTACTAATTTGTGTTCCCTTTTCAATACTCTGTTTTATTTGATCAAATGCCTTTTGACTGATAAATTTCTGAAGCTGTTTCGGATTTAAAACATGACTTGAAAATTCATTACTTGACAAGCTTCCCTTGGCTACTATTTTAGGTGCTTTTGCAAGCTGTTCTAAACTTTTTTTTCGTAGAGTTTGCATAATAAATTTTAAGGGAGTGAATTAGACTACAAAGTTAACTATTTTGAATATTTATCAATGTTTTCTCTTGAAAATGGAGAAAAATAAATTTTACCCTAAAAATAATGGGGTGTTCATAAAAATTATAGATTGTTCATTTCTTTAGCCCTTTCTTTTGTATGGGGGTAGTATAAAATTATATTTTTGTGAAAATTATTTATAATATGAGCAAAGCAAAACTAGAGTATATTTGGTTGGACGGCTACCAACCAACATCACATCTTCGAAGTAAGACAAAAATTGTAACTGATTTTAAAGGAACACTTGATGATTGCCCTATTTGGTCTTTTGATGGTTCATCAACTAGACAAGCAGAAGGAAATTCTTCAGATTGTCTATTAAAGCCAGTTGCTCTATATCAAGATCCAGATCGTAAAAATGGATGGCTTGTAATGACAGAGGTTCTGAACGCTGACGGTACACCTCACCCATCAAATGGAAGAGCTACCATTGATGACGACGATAACGATTTCTGGTTCGGTTTTGAACAAGAATACTTTTTATGGGATCCAGAAACGAATCTCCCTTTAGGTTTTCCAAGAGATCAAACACCTCAAGGGCAATTCTATTGTTCGGTTGGAGCTAAAAATGCTTTTGGGCGAGAAATGATTGAAGAGCACTTAGATCAGTGTATTGAAGCTGGAATTAATGTAGAAGGAATTAATGCTGAAGTAGCATCAGGACAATGGGAATACCAATGTTTTGCCCAGGGTGCAAAATTAGCTGGAGACGAAATATGGATCTCTCGCTATTTACTGGAACGTCTAGGGGAAAAATATGGTCTTGCTATAGAATGGCATCCAAAACCTCTAGGAGATACAGACTGGAACGGATCTGGTATGCATGCAAACTTCTCTAATGAGGTTCTTAGAACATGTGGTTCTAAAGAAACTTACGAAAAAATATGTGAAGCATTCCGTCCTGTAGTAAAAGAACACATCGATGTATATGGCGCTCACAATGAACTGCGTCTAACCGGTAAACATGAAACACAATCTATTCACGAATTTAGTTTTGGTGTTTCTGACCGTGGAGCTTCTATCAGAATTCCTATTTTGACTGTAGAGAAAGGCTGGAAAGGTTGGTTAGAAGACAGAAGACCTTCTTCTAATGGAGATCCTTACAAGATTGCTGCAAGAATTATCAAGACAGTAAAATCTGCTAAGATTTAAAAAAGTTTTTTTATTCTATTGACAACATCCCTAAGTGAAAGCTTGGGGATGTTTTTTTATAAAAACATTTGAGCTATAAAAATGCTATATAGTGTAAGAAGAATTACACCTTCCATCCTACCTAATGACATTCTGTTTGGAAAAAAAACGAGCGGTAAAATAATAATTGTGACCCCAATCATCCATATAAAATCTTCATTCAAAAGTGCTTGATCAATTATTCTAATTGGGCTAATTAAGGCTGTTACGCCCATAACAGCAAGAATGTTGAAAATATTTGAGCCAATAAGATTCCCAATTGAAATGGCTTTTTCCTTGTTTATAATCGCAATTATAGATGCCGACAACTCCGGTATACTTGTTCCAATAGAAACAAACGTTATACTGATTATTCGCTCACTGACACCCATAGCAACTGCAAGTGAAACTGCAGATTTAATCAGCACCTCTGAACCAAGCCATAAACAAAACCCGCCTGAAATTAACAAGAGAACAAGTTTTCCTAGTTTCATTTCATTTTCAAGCTGCTCAATTTGATCCTCTATGATAGCTTTTTCCTGAAAAAATAAAAGATACACTAAAAACAAAATTAAAAGCAATAACAAGACACCTCCTTCAAATTGATTTAATTCTCCATCATTCTTTAATAAAAAATATAAAAGAACTGTTGCGAGAAGCATCATGGGCCAGTCCGTTTTGTAAAAACTTTTAGCCACTTTTATAGGAGAAATCACCAATACGATTCCTAAAACAAATGCTAAATTAGCAATATTAGAACCTACAACGTTTCCTAATGAAAGGTCTGGATAGCCTTTGATAGCTGATTTAATACTAACAATTAGTTCAGGGGCTGAAGTAGCAAAAGAGACTACAGTCATCCCAATTACAATCTTAGGAATATCAAGCTTGAGAGACATTCCTACTGCAGCATCTAATAACCAATCTCCACCTTTAATAAGCAAGAGTAAGCCGACAATAATTCCTATATAGTCCATTAAAAAAAATGCAATATACAGTTACTTTTGAAAACCTAAACATACTTTTAAATTTGAAATTATTCCATGCTTGGAAAAGAAGAATTTATTTATATTTGCATTCACTTAAAGGCCTCGTAGCATAACTGAATAGTGCACTTGATTACGGCTCAAGAGGTTAGAGGTTTGAATCCTCTCGAGGTCACAAATTTGAAAGGGATAACAGAACGTTATCCCTTTTTTTAATTCCACAATTGCAGACTTTTCAACACATTTCACAGACAGTTACATCCTAAAACTACTTCAATAAATCTCAAATTATTTAATGATCACAAAAGATTAGAAAAGAATGGGGATGAGCCCATTGAGGGAAATGAAAAAACCCTCCACTAGGGAGGGTTGCAATTTTATTCTGTTTTGATTGGGCTCTGTCTAAATTGATCGAGCCATACAACCTTACCGCTCAATACATAATAACTTTCGTATCCCTTCCATTCAGTAATTTTTCCAACTGAATCGGTATATTTCATATTAAACCAAGCGCCAACATGTTCTCCTCCTTCATTTGGAGCAATGTCCATAGAGGAAATAGATACTAAATCCCATGTTATACGTTTCGAATTTTCATTTGCATTGATTTGATCCATGAATTCAGCAGCAGAAAAAAGTCTTTCCCCATTAGAACGGGTAATTCTGACGGAATCCGCAAAGAATTTTACAGCCTCATCATATTTTCCTTCTTTCCAAACTTTATCAAGCTCTAAAACAACATCTATTGCCTCTTGAGTACCTAGGTACCAACCTGAATTTTTAACATCTTCGTCTTGATTTGGATGATAACCTATCTCTCTTTCTTTAACGGGAGCCTGACAAGAAACAACTAAAGCAGACAAAAAACTTAATAAAACTAATTTTTTCATTTATATTGATTTATGGTTTATAATAAGGCTAAAATAACGAGATTTAATTGGATAACAAACTCGATGAGGAATTACATAATTTAAAACTTATAGATTATGTGGCTTTAAAATTTTTTTGCCCTGGATCAGTAATTTCTACCTTTCCTGCCCACATACACATGTTGGTGTCTTTTTCCATTAAAGCAGCAGTCCCACCAAGAACTTTCAGTTTTTTGGCACCAGGACTCCACGGAGCAATCGTCATTGGTACGCAAGTGTTGGGCATCATTTTATTAGCAATCACCATCGGATTAGCTGGTGATTTGCATTTGCCAAAAGAAGGAATATTGAGATAGGGAATAAAGTTTAAAACACTAATCAATTCATTACCCTCATATTTTATAGGTACTGGCAAAGCAGCTAATTCTACTTCTTTTTCTCCCATAGAACATTTTATCTTTGCTCCTTTACACACGCACAATCCCAAAATCTAAAGTTTAAATTATTTACTCAAATTTAAAAAAATATCTTAGTTTAGATTTCTAATTGTATTATTTTTAATTGAATGGCAAGTCCAAAGGCAGGAACGGGAGGCGAACAAGATCAATTTTGGCCCTTGCCAAAATTTTATTTTTCAGTAGATATAGACGATCTAACAGACCTTCCATTTTTAGAAGTTTCTGGTCTTGAGATTGAGGCTGACAACATTTCTTATAGACATGGAAATGATCCCAGCTGGGGAACAATCCAGATGCCAGGCATAAAAAAATCAGGCAATCTAATTCTAAAAAAAGGGGTCTTCGCTCAAGACGACATCTTTCAGTCTTTAATTTCCAAAATTTCGCTCAATACCTATAAACGGATGACAGTAGTTATTCGTTTATTAGATGAAACAACGCAACCAAGAATGACGTGGCAAATAAAGAATGCTTTTCCACTTAAGTATACCGCTACCGATATGAATTCAGAATCTTCTGAATCTTCCATTGAAACTATCGAATTCTCCCATCAAGGCATCGAGCAACTTTAATTTTTTTCTCTTTATATCTTAAATAAATTTAATATATTTAGTAAAACTTATTTACTATGTTTTCATCTCCTGAAAAAAGAACAAAAAAGGAATCTATAGCCTCTAAAAATAAGCAAGATTCAAATAACCAAAGTGGTTTTGATAAAAACGAAAACACTTCCTCCAAGAAATTAGATGCGCTTGACCAAAAGTCGAAAACCCACTCGAAGAATAGTGGATTGGCTAGACTTCAGGAAAAAGCAAACAATAACAATACAGGTTTACCAGATCAGCTTAAATTGGGAATGGAAACCATTTCTGGAATCTCACTTGATGATGTCAAGGTAAATTATAATTCGGATAAACCTTCTGATTTAGGAGCACATGCCTATGCTAAAGGAAATCAAATTCATCTTGCTGGAGGACAAGAAAAACATTTGGCACACGAAGCCTGGCATGTTATACAACAAAAACAAGGTAGAGTAGATGCAAATTCAGAGCTAGGAGGTAAAAAGGTAAATAATAGTGAAAATCTTGAAAGAGAAGCTGACGTGATGGGTGCTAAAGCACTTACTACTAGTCCTGACAGTTCTCAATCACCTATGATTAGACAAGTTTCTAATTCAAATGGTTCTGGAGTAGCTCAAATGTTTCTAGGAGGACTATTTGGTAGAGAAGAAAAAAAATATACTGATATCGCAGCTACTGGGGCTGGAATGGCAAACTCTACAGTTGCAAAAGGTCTAGATCTGGCTGGAAATGCTGCTTCAGCTGACGTTACTGGAATTGGAGGTATGGTTACAGGGGGTTATAATGCATTGGCAGGTACAGAAAAGTTAGCAAGTAATGCCAAGAAACGTTGGGACGCAAGCAGTGTGTTAGCAAAAACCCCAAAAGAGGGTGGTCCTAATTATGATCCTAAAAAAAGAGCAGAGGCAAGACTTAATGCTTCTGATGCTACAGATGGTATGGCAAGTGGTTTTGTACAAGGACTTACTGGTAGTATGAATGTTGCAGCAGGAACTGCTCTTGCAGGTGGTGTTACTGCACCAGCTGGTGCAGCTTTAAGTGCAACATCTGCTGCGATTTCTGGGACTGCAGCATTAGCAGGCGCAGGAATTCAGAATCATCGAGACTCAAACGCTAGAAGAATGAGAGATGATTCAGAAATCCTCCAAGATAAAAAAGACAAAAATATAGAAAGAGAAAAACGCAGAGAAGGTAGCAATTTTAATCCTATGAATTGGTGGTCTAAAGCTAGAGGGAAAATGGGAGCTTATGAAGGTCAAAATGAAAAGTTAGGACTTACTGGTGAAAAAGGGAACCCTGAAGGCAAGGATGATGAAATTGGCAAAGCATATGTCAAAAGTAAAAATGAAAAATACAAGGAAGAGGGGTGGAATATTTCAAAAAATGATGAAGGAGTGATTGATCACAATAAAGATATTACAAAAGAAAGAACTGATATAAGTGGATCTATACCATCATTACTTAAAGGAGAAGGAACAAAGAAAACTTCAAAAACTTTTAATACCGAAGAACAGTACGTAACAAAAGGAAAAGGTTCTAAAGCAAAAAAAGCGAGACTAGAAGGTCAATAAAAGTTGATAATAACTGCAAAAAAAAAATAGATAACTGAGTTGGTGACTATTTTTCTTAGAATTAAAAAATTATGGTTCCATTAAAGGAAATTAAAGTATTGCTTGATAAGGATTTCTATAAATCAGAAATAAAAGAGTACAAGATAGAGCGTCAAACAATAGAGCAACTAAGTGTCGAAATTGTTTTTTCTGACGACCTTGAAATCCCTAATTTAACAATGATTTTAATGTATTTGACAGGAGTTGAAAAAGAATTAAATAATTCTTCAATTCTTCAATTCTACATGGAAATCATATTAAATAATGTAAACCATATTGAAACAATTGAGCTCGTAAACCAGTTGAATAAAAACATTCCCCTAGGACATTTTGGTTTTGATAAAGGGAACAATTCTTTATTTATTAAATACTGTGGTCTAGTGGGGCCCGAATACCCAAGTAATTTTAATATAAATTTATTAAACACAATAAATTCAATGAATTATTTGTTTAAATCGAACCTAAGAAGTTTCTTATAACATCAACATAAAGATGGTTGGAAAATTAAATTCGTTCTTATTTGGAGAAACAAAATTCGCTGATAAATTCGAAAAATTTATTCAACTCTTAATTCTAGTCTCTGTTGTAAACTTTTCAATTCAAACGCTTCCTGATTTATCCTCAGAATTTCTTCGTATTTTGAACATGTTAGAGTATTTCTCTATCACTATTTTTTCAATTGAATATGTTTTACGAATCTTCACTAGTAAAAATCCATTTAAATTTATATTCAGTTTTTTTGGTCTAATTGATTTAATTGCAATACTTCCATTTTATGTATCACTAGGCATGGACTTAAAGTCGCTGAGAGCTGTACGCCTATTTCGTTTATTAAGATTACTCAAATTCCTTCGTTATCACGACACACTTTCCAATCTAAAACAATCTTTTGATGATGTTAAAAGAGAACTTTTTTTGTTTTCATTCGCTACTGTTCTTCTAATTTATTTTTCTTCAGTTGGAATCTATTTCTTTGAAAATGAAGCACAACCCGATGCTTTTTCATCCATATTCGCTGCCATGTGGTGGTCCGTCGCTACATTAACTACTGTGGGCTACGGCGATATTTATCCGATTACAGCGGGAGGAAAGATTTTTTCAACATTTATCGTGTTTATTGGTCTTGGTTTGGTAGCTATTCCAACAGGTATTGTAGCTTCATCACTCACAAAAGCATTGATGAAGTCCAAAGATTAAGTTATTGAGTTCATGCAGAGGGACTATTCCATTGCTCTATTAAAAGAGAAAATTCTTGATTCTAATGCGCGCTCCATTTTTGTTGATGCGCATCCCAAAAAAAGCATTCATAAAATTGATCTTATTTCTTTGAATAGCCTTTCAAAGAGTTCAAATCCTTTACTAATCTCTTCTAAGCTTTTTTCAAATGAAGCCTTTATCTTCAAATTTCCCATTCATTACAAGAAACTTTCTGAAAACAGAAACGAAAGAAGATTACTACACTTATTACGTAAAAATGTTGACTTCATCAATGAGCTCAATCTGGATCCGATCGGAATTGGATTTCCGTTAGTTGAAATTTCAGATCCGAAGAAAAAAAGAATTAATACTATTCCAGTTTTAATTTGGGATGTTCAGATTTCAGGACATTTAAAAAGAACGGGATCTATCAGCATTAGCAGAAAAGCATCAGATAACATTTCTGTAAACCCTTCACTCATAAGTTTAATTAGGCGTAATTATGACCCAAATTACATCCCTCCTAGCCTTGGAAACGAAGGAACGACTTTTGAGAATGTTCTAGACGCTATAAATTCAGTAATTTTTACTGTAGGATGTATGCCTTTAAATGAATACCAGCGGTTTTACCCCTTAGATTCCTTTGGAATTGACACATTAAAATTCTATGAAGCACATCTTCCTAAATTTATTAATAATGGAGTATTAGGTCTTTATGCTGGTTCTAAAGAAGCTATAGTAGCTGACTATACTACACTTGAAAACAATACCATTCCCTGCTCTTTTCAGATGAAAAATAATCTAAATGATTCTCTCTATGCTGGGGTTTCCTTAGACCATTCACAACAACGGGTTATTCGGACAATTAATAAGGGAAAAAATATTGTTATTCACGGCCCTCCAGGCACTGGAAAAAGTAAAACTCTGACTGCTACAATTGCCTATATCCTGAGTAAAGGACAAACTTGTTTGGTGGTGTGCGAGAAGAAAACCGCTATAGACGTATTGTATGAAAACTTATCAAAATTAGGTTTTGAGGAGTTTTGTATCAATGTCTCTGAAGTAAAAAAAGATCGACGTAAAGTTGTTAATAAGGCGAGACATGTACTCTTAAATTTAGACCGAGGAAACCAGATTTTTTCAGAAACTACTAAATCAAAAACATATTTTACTTCAGCAGAGGAAAAGATTATTCAACAGAAGATTTTAAAAGTAGATGAGGTCATTACACTGATAAATAAAACTAAAAAACGATTATATCAGCCCATACTTGGAGAAACAAAAACCTACTCGGATCTTGTTATAGCGCTTCAATCCAATCAATATAAAAAATTAGGAAAATCTCTAGATCTAAAAACTGACCCCTATTCTTTTACATTAGAAGAGTTCAAGGCGCTTCAGGAGTTCTTTGAAAAAATAGCGAATGATTTTGACAGTAAATTCAATCCATTTAAATCGTGCTATGAAATTTTAGATGAATCTATTTTAAAATCTGAAAAATCATCTTTCATTGATCTAGTTGTAACACTTCATCAAACCTATTCTGAAAAGTTAACTACACTAGCCAAAAGGCTTGAAAAGGCTTTAGTTGGGAAAAGTAATTTTGCGTTTAAGTATATGGATTATGTTGATTCTAGTGATTCGATAATGAATAACATCCAAAAAGAATACACCTACTATGCTCATGAGATAAAAAAGTTAAAAGTTTTTCACATCTCCTTGAATAGTCAACTAAACGCCCTAGATCTTACTCAAAAAATTGATTTACTATCCCGCTCAATTACAGAAATTTTTAACCGAAAAGATGACTTTGATTGGCTAAAAGAATTCCATTACTATTATGTGAATTGCACCAAAAATGAACAATCACTCATAAATAAATTAGGGACTCTGGAAAATTTTGAAAAAGATTTTTTCAAATGGTACTGTGGTCATTTACTTCACGAAAATTTCATTGATAACTTTGATTTTAATGGTTTTGAAAAAGGGTACTATGACATAGAGACGGATGTGAAACAAATCAATGATTTTATCCTTAAAAAGGCTTCTAACAGATTACATCGAAATAGATTGAAAGGAATACAAAAATTCAAGAAAGAGTTTACTGACCTTACAATAGAACAGTTTTTTGCCAAAAAAAGCACTTCTGACAGACTGAAATATTCACTTACTAAAATTTCCAATCACGAAACTGGAATTTTTAAATCTTTTTTTCCAGTTTGTATGACAAATCCAAGCAGCTGTTCCAGTCTCTTTCCTCTTGAGAAGGGTTATTTTGACTATGTGATTTTTGATGAATCCAGTCAGCTTAAAATAGAAGATACATTCACTTGTATGTTAAGGGGTAAAAAATCTATAGTTGCCGGAGATCTACACCAGCTTCCTCCTATGGACTACTTCACAGAAAGCTCAAGTATTGCCTTAACTTCTGAACATTCCCCTCATGAAAACTCAAAATCATTACTGGATTTCTGTATTGCAGAAAATTTTGATTCTCACTATTTGGATATACATTACCGTTCAAAACATCCTGATTTAATCAATTTTTCTAACGCTGCATTTTATAAATCGAGATTAATTCCTAAGCCCCCTAAAAAGAAATACTCTGCAATTGAGTTTTATCCCGTTAATGGGAAATTTATTAATCGAATAAATAAGTCAGAAGCTTTATCCATTGTAAATTACATTGAAAATAGGGTAACTCCCGATCAGTCATTGGGAGTTGCAACCTTTAGTTTAAAACAAAGAGAAGAAGTATTAAATCAAATAGAAATTAGGTCAAAATTAAGTTTGGAATTTTATAAAAAAATTCAAACTCTGCAAACAAATGGCTTCTTTGTCAAAAATATCGAAAATATTCAGGGAGAGGAACGGAATATCATCATCATTGGAACAACCTACGGTTTAGATGAAAAAGGTGAGTTCAAGGAGCGTTTAGGACCTATAAATACAAGAAAAAGAGGGCACAAACTTCTGAATGTAATCATTACCAGAGCAATTGAAAAAATGGTTGTCTTTTCATCAATTCCAGAAACCATCTATACTGATTATAAATCACTCATTCAAGAAAACGGTAACAGAGGAAAAAGTATCTTATATGCTTATCTGTATTATGTAAATGCGATTGCCAATGGAAATTCTGACAATACAAGAGATGTTTTAAAAGTTATAAGTCAAAAAAAATACAACAGTACGCACAAAAGAAAATTAAATTCGATTGCGTTAAATGCTTTCTCTGCCTCCCTGACGAGTCAACTTTCAGAGAAACTCAACCAAACTATCCATTATGAAAATTATGTTAAAATCGGTGGGTATGAATTTGAAATTGCATTGAAGAGTAATTCAAACGAAACCTTGCTTCTAGATATTAATGGTAAGATAATACATGATGGATATGAAGATTATATTTTTGATATTGATCGGTGTCAAATAGCACAAAAATCAAAATATAAATATTATAGATTGTGGCTATCGAATTTCTATAATAATCCTGAATTTGAAATAAATAAAATCAAAGCACTGATAAAGGGAAAAACAATTATTTGAATTTCATTTTTAATGCTCTTAGATTCCTTATATTTTCATAAATTTATTTACTAATATATTTAAATGACAATTCAAATTAATAGAAATACCTTTTGGTTTTTAATGCTTTTTTTATTCTTCTTAAAAGCTGAGGCTCAAAGTAGTAATTGTGATTGTAATATATTAACTGTAAGAGAACTTTATGCCATAGGGCAGTTTACAACATTGAAAGAAAACTTAAAATGTTGTCTAAATTCTACGAATAAGCCTTCGTTGAGCGATACAAATCGAATGCGAGAACTTTTAACTTTAACTGCTATTGCAGAAGATGATATCGATTTAGCAATTAACTATCTCAATGAAATAGTAGCCTCAAATTCAAATTACAAACCTGAAAATCAAAATATAGTTTTCCAAAAACTATTGAGTAGTGCCAAAAGAGAAAACCTGAGAGTAACCGTTTCATCAGTTTCTAAACGACCAGAAGATCTAGAAACAGCTCCTGCAGTAGTAGAAATTATTGAAGCAAAAGATATTGTAGCTCGTGGTTATGTAGATTTAATCGATATGCTTTCTGACCTTGCTGGATTTGAAATTAGTAAAACCTATTCACTAAACTATGCCAATATATACCAACTAGGTTATAGACAAGATGCTACAGAAAAAACATTAGTGATGATAGACGGTGTAGAGGAGAATGATCTCTGGTCTAACATAGCTTATATTTCACGCCAGTATCCGATAAGTAATATTAAGGCAGTGGAGATCTTATACGGTCCTTCATCAACTATGTATGGCCCCAGAGCATTTCTTGGAACAATCAATATAATTACTTATTCTGCAAAAGAAGAAGCCGGAAATTACTTTGAGAATGAAAAATTAGAAAAAGGAAGCCCTCTTTATTTTCATGGTAATTTTTCAGGGGGTAGTTTTAATTCATATGATGCTGATTTTACCCTTGGCAATAGTATAAAAGAGGGACAAATAAATTTTCAGATTACAGGTCGTTATTTCCGATCCGATGAGCACGACATGAGTGATCTTCCATTTTATAATTATTCACCTGGGGATTTGGATCAATTTGAATACGATCATTTAGGTCAAAATTTTAACACAAGTACACAATTAAATAATTTTTTGAGTTCTAATAACCTGAATGCGGAAAATCAATTCTTCAATATTGTTGGAAACAGTATTCAATTATCTGAATATGGCTTGAATAAGGCCTCTCAATATGATGAATTAGCCTATTTGGAAAAAGTGAATGGAAATTATCTGGGATACTCAAACCATACAGAGGACTATTTTATTGGTGGAAAACTCAACATCAAAGACTTGGTCTTTGGATTTCGAACTTGGAAACGGGCAGAAGGCTTAAACCATATGCAAGATCTTGATATTGCTCCGTCTAGAAATGGATCTGTATGGGCTCCAAGAAATTCTACCTCTTATCTGAAATACAATCATAATTTCAACGATAATTTGAGTTTTTCAGTTCAAACCTCTATCAAGAATCATTCTCTAGACAAAGAAACAAATCGAGTCAACTTCAAACCATTTGGAGTTCCAAAATCTGGCCTTACTATTCGGGATCTAGTAAACTATAGCCCAGAGGATACAGAAAGTTCTGAAATACCTCATGGATGGCAAAATCAATTTTATTATTATCAGACTCTTCAAGGAAGAACAGAGGTTCGGTTTTTTTATAATTCTAATAATGTCAACGTCACTTTAGGTGCTGACCGTAGAGTAACCACAAGTCAAGGGGATTATTTTATTTACAGGGACTATAAAACAGAATTCTCAAATGAAAGTGATTATGCTGAATATTTAGAAAATGCATTCGCTCAGGAATTTGGAAGTTCTGCCGAATTCTCAGCGAAAAATAATGTATACAAGTTAAATGAGTTTGGAGGTTTTTTACAAGGAAACATCCAGTTAGATGAAAAGCTACATTTTAATATCGGTGGAAGATATGATAGACAATTGATCAGAAACACTGAGGGCTTCGAAGTATTTCAACCACGGCTAGGTCTTGTTTTTAGTACTGATCGTCTCACATTTAAAGCAAATTACTCCAAAGGATTTCAGAATGTATCACTTTACACTAAATTTTCAACTGGTGGAAACCGTGTTCCTAACCCCACTTTGTTACCAGAAGAAATAAAATATATTGATGTCTCTGTTCTCGGAAGTAGTGAGAATCAAAAGTTAAAATGGAATCTAACAGGTTTTATTTACAATGTTGAAAATGCTATTGATTCAAAAGTTACATTACAAGGATTCAACCAAAATGTAAATGAAGATAACTATGTTACGATGGGAGGGATGATGAATTTGAAATACCGAACAAAATTTTTGAGATTTGATCTTAATGGCACCTTTTTAGATCCGTTCGAAGGAAGTTTAAACGCCCAAGATCTTGTAAGTGAAGTAATAGATAGTACACAAGTCAGTAATGAAAAAAGAGCGGGTGATATTGCACGTTTTAGATTCAATATGGGAGTTACTTCTTTTCTTAATGGAGAGTCATTTCAATCAAGCTTTAACATACGAGCAAATTATGTGGGTGCTAAGCCTGTAGGACCTGATACTACACAAAACCTAAATTTAGGACTTAATCAGTCCAATATGATCCCAGAATATTTTGTCCTGAACAGTAATTTTATTTTTGGATTTAAAGAGCTCCCTACTTTAAAATTTTCCCTCAGTTTAAACAATATCCTCAATAGTTTGTATTATCATCCAGGAATCCGATCTGCGTCCGGCAGCTTCGATCTTCGATTAAGGGAAGAGAACGAATCGTATAACCAATGGATCAATCGATCACTTTCAGGGCAATTTGTTCCATATGCATCTCAAAGAAGAAGAAATTTTAGAATTAAAGTGATTTTGGATCTTTAAAATTATTTCTCAAAAGACTTTCCATCTTTATTCAATTCTCTTCTGATTCCCATCAAGATTTCATTTATCGAAATTTTCGAGTTATTGTGCATAGACTTTAACCATGCATATTGGATAACATTTTTTATGGAGCCTCCAGCTATTTCATAATTCTTGGAAATTTCTTTAAGGTCTTTCTCATCCAGCTCCATAAGACCACTCAATGCATTTTTCCAAAGAACTTCTCTTTGTTTTACTGAAGGTATTGGAAAATTAACAACACTTTGGATCCTTCTTGAAAAAGCAAGATCAATATTCGGTTTTAAATTAGTCGCCAATAAAATAAGACCATTATAATTTTCTACGCGCTGCAGAAGATAAGCTGTTTCTTGATTTGCAAATTTATCTTTTGAATCACTGACAGAAGTTCGTTTTGAAAACAAAGATTCTGCTTCATCAAAAAATAAGATCCAATTTTTATTTTCTGCGATGTCAAAAATGTTTCCTAAGTTTTTTTCTGTCTCCCCAATATATTTTGAGACTACTTGAGATATATCAATTCGATAAACATCAACATTATTCTTTTTGCCAATCAATGATGCAGAAAGCGTTTTACCAGTTCCTGGAGGGCCGTAAAATAAAGCTTTATAACCTTTATTTATCTTTTTACTCATAACTGAATCCGACTCAAAACTAGCTTGATTTTTTAACCAAGTATCAATCATGTTTATTTCATCTAGCGAATTTTCTTCTAAAACAAGATCATCCCAGTCTAACTGTGTCTCTAAACGACTTGCAGGAAAACTTGAATTGTAAGAAGGCTTAAAGGGTTTCCCACTGGTGATATGAAGTATAAATTCTTCACCCAATTTAAGGGTCTTATCTAAGAGATCAATAGGTTCAGTAGAATGTCCTAAAGCTAGAATTTTATTTATTTTAAAAATATGATCAAAATTGAAATAAGCATTGATTTTAATTTTATGCTCAATAGATGAACCGTACATAATAAATAAAATTGTCCTTACTGTAGGTTCAAAATAATTGGTCTCTGAATTTTTTCTTCCTCCAAACTCAGTATAAGGTTTGTCTAGTGTTTTGTTTTTAATCAAAAAACGGTCGTATACTTCCGGAAATAAATTTGAAGCCATTGCCCCTATGATTAAAAGACGCTCAAAATCATCCTTTAAATCTTTCTTAATAAAGGCAGCCATATTGCTTTTATCCTCTTCTAAATTTGGACTGGCGACAGACATAAAAGACTTATTCGCTTCCCCAGAAAAGAAATAGTCTAACCTATTGTCTATTAAATTGGAAAGCCAATTCAATTCATTCTGAATAGTTAAACTATTTTCCCTTAATGTAGCTGTATTTTCCATAGTCCTGTTTATTTCCAATCCACTATAATTCTGTTTTCCATAAATGTAGTTTGAATCATTGAGATGTTCCATGGGATGGTATCTAAAAGCATGTCAAACGTTTCCTTCACAATATCTAAATTATAGTCTAATTCATTTCTTGTTAAAATACCCTCTCTAATTAAAAAAGTCTCCCTTAAAGTAGCTACGCTAGAATTACCCAACTTTTGCCAATTTTGGAGTACCCCTTTTAAAAGTGAATCACACATTTCTATTTCAATGTCGTCTATATCTATTTTCACGTCAATGGGTGTTCTCTGGGCTACTCCACATAAAATTTTATTTAAAACTAGTTCGTTTTCATTAGTCTTAAGTGAGCCTGTCACGAGGTATTGCATCAAGAGAATCCCTTTTTGAATGGATAAGTCATCTTTAAATTTACGATCAATCAAATATCCACATTTATCAAAAAGTCTGTAAAAAAATGGCCATAAAATAATCAATCCAGCATTTTGGATAATTATAGTATCCGAATCATCTTGGTCTTGTTCTATAACCTCATCTTCTTGCTTCAAAATATCCTCCTCAGAAAGTTGATTTTTATAATTGTCGTATGTTCTTTTAAGTGAGTAAATAAAATTGTTCGTTTCCAAAGGATATTCAAAGTCAGCAGAACGAAATTCTTGAAAAAAATCTGCACTGGTCATCTTTTCATTTTCTAGAACTTCATCAAATAAGTGAACTATAAGTTGAAATGGGGAGTCTAAATAAATACTTTTCTTTAACCAGTATTGAATTATTTTAATTTGCAAATCTCTCTGAGACTTCAATGACAGGAGTCTTTCGAGGGGTGCCTGTAAAACTTGCTCCATAGATTTTGAAAAAAGGATCAAATTTTTAGAAAGTTCTGAATGAATTAAATCTATGAGTACTTGACTTTTGTCCTTGGGAATTATATCCATCAATCGATTTAATTTGAGTTTGGATTTTACCCATTCAAAAACCATTTTTTTAGTTCTCAACTCTGCTTCTTTAATTGACTTCAACAGAATTTGATAAAGATCATTTTTTGTAAAGTATTTGTTTTCAAAATTTATAGACCCGATTTCTAAATAATAATCGATTAAGTCTATATTATCCAAAGCCTCTTTTTTACTTAACTCTTCAGCTTGTTGAGAAAAATTAATTTCATTTATTAGTTCTTCCTGAATATTAAGTTCCTCTTTACTGCTCTCCTTAGATTTTTTTAATACTATTTTTATAAACTCATCGTAATTTTTAGAATCTTCATTTTTAAACCTTTTATAAAATTCTGATAGGCTTGCTGGAGTAACTCTATTTTCAAAGCTTATTGCAAGATTAATTATAAGCTGAATGATTGATTTATTCTGTGGTTTTTTAATACGAACATATTCCTTTAAAGTTGAACCTAGGGAAAATGAAATAGGTTGATCTTTTAAAATTATTCTATGAAATGAATCAATAATATTACTAAAAGAAATAAAGTAAAGGAGATGTTTTAACTCTAAAGGCTTATACCTATACTCCCTTAATAGCTCTAGGATCGTGTAATCCTCTCTTAAAAGGAATTGTTTTAATTGAGCTTCAACTTCTTTTGAATAAAGATTTAAATGTTTTGGAAATCTATTAAATTCTAAATAATACTTTAACACTTCAATGATTTCAGTATCAGAAAGCTTCACATTTTTTTCAAGCTGAATAAGCTTACTTGATAGGTTAAATTCTTTTGAAATAAAGTTGAAAATCTGTTTTTTAGTTTTCTTTGATTTTTCCTCAATAAATGGAATTATTTTTTCAATAAAACTGATTAAACTAGTTTGCTTCCATAACTCTTCTTTTATCGTCAAATGATGAAGGAAAACATTATTGGACATGGAAGAAGATAGTTTGACATCAAACAATAGTGTCTCCAAATACTCTAATAATTTTTGAAGATCAAAACTGGCTGGACTAAGGTGAATCAATTGCATCAATTTTTTCAATTCAATGACAGAAAACTCTTTGATGACAGTTAAGAAGCTATTCGCTGTTTTATTATTCATCAATAGCTTATCTATATAATTTTTATCTCCATTATTAATTGCAGACTTTAAAAGCACTACAACGTCTCGTATATTAAAATCTTCAATATTAGCCCATTGAGGAATTTCATCTGTTTCTAGGTAATAAAAAACTAAATCTTTGTAGAAAAGTTCGTTCTTTAATTTTGGGTTCGTAATTGAAAATTTACTTCCCATATTAAAAATAGCTATTGGTTCAGTAAGCTTGTTAAGAACACTTTTAGACTCTTCAGAACGGAGATAGGATGCAATTTGCTGGAAATTTAAATAATTTTCCTTTTTGATATCCTCCAAAAAATCGATTGTGAATTTTGAGTATGAAAATTGTTTAAAATCATTTAAGGCTCCGATTTTCTTTAAAAGAAATGTTCTTAATATGATTTTCAAGGATCTGAAATTCAAGGAAATAATATTGTACTGCTTCTGAATAGACAGCAACTCTTCTTCAAGTTCAAAAACAGAACTGTTCGCTTGGTCTATTATTTTCTTGATCAATAACGAAGCCTCGCTCTGAAGCGAAATTTCAGAAAAGGCCATCATTAATTCGTGGTCCAAATAATTCTGACTTAAAAAAGTAAGTAATGTGTTTTCTGAATTAATAATTGAAGTGAAGTCTTCAAACAAATCAATTTTTTCCTCTGGAAAAACAGTGATGAACTGATTTTCAAGAATAGCTTGTTTAAGTTGAAGTAAGGAATTGAATTTCTCTATGTCAATAGATAATTCCTCAGTTTTAGATAGCGACCTATTCCTTTCAGAAACCTTTTTAATGATTTCTTTTAAAGTATTTTCATCTGCAGAAGTACTTTTAGTGTTTAGTAATTTATTTTTTAGAAAAATTTGAGGATATAGTTTAATGAGATTGTTCAGTAAGGATTCTAAGAAAATATCTCTACTTACATTAAGCCCTTTTGATACAATTAGCTGAAATGAAATACGATGAACTATGAGCAGATATTGATTTTTCTTCTGCTTTTCAATCATCCCAACGACCCTTTGAATCAGACTTAAAACACTAACCCCATTGATTAATTTTAAAGCTTTAAATACATTACTAAGAAGATCTAAACTTGCGTATTTAGTATAAGATGGATGGTAAATAAACTTCTCCATCAACTTCCCTGATTGTGGAAGCTTTTTGAACATGTCCAATAAAAGCTGTTCCTGTTCTTTAACTTTCAATTTGTCAATACTGCTTATTTCAATATTAAAGGGAAGAATGGAATCAATAGATTTGGTTTCTTGATTTTTAGATTTAATCTCTTGGTCAGCAGCGCTCAATTTGGGGTAAAGGACATCAAAAATATTGGAAGTTGTTTCTTTGAACTTCTTTTTCTCTCCCATTTTAGAAATTTCGTACAGGAGTTCATCCCTTTGTAATGAAGTGTCTTTAGTTACGTTTTCAATTAATGAAGAAATAAAAGCAGAAGTACTTTGCTTCCCACTCTTACTTTTGAACAAATCAATTAGGAGTGATTTCTTGTAACTATAAATTAAACTAGTAGTGCTTGAATATATCGAAACACTTTGAATAAAAGAGCTGTCTGAAAACACAGAATCCAAATCAGAAATCAAACTTTTGGTTTCAGGGGTAATCAAAAGATTGATGGTATTTTGTATTGCATTATCAGAAAGTAACGAAAAAAGACGTTCTAGCTTAAGTGCCGATTGATAGAATGATGTTTTTGAAATATATTCAATCAATGATTTATTGTCTTGTTCTAATAGGCGATCAAATAATTTACTATACTCACTTAAAATAGTGAAGTTCGATTGAGGTATTCCTTTTTCAAAATAGGTCACTAAAATCTGAAGTGGACTCTCTGATAGTAATCGTATATTAAAATCATCTTCATGATCTAATTCAAGAGTTACTTCCTCTAATAACCTAATCGTTGGTCCTTCCTTACTTGAGTTTGATATAAAATTATTAATGAACTGTATTGATGGTTCCTTATTCTCATCCTTAGATAAAAATAAGACTAGCCTTCTATAATTTTCGTTGGTTAAAAGTGAAATCAAACGACTTAATTTACCCTCATCTTGAAAAAATGAAGAAGTTGTGAGGTAGTTAAATAGGTCCGTATTCCTTTTTTCTAAAAGTAAATCAAATAGTTTTTTTAATTCTTCAATTGTTCTGAAGTTGATACTTAAGGAGCCTTTTTCAAAATAATCAATCAATAATTTTAAATTATTTTTTGAAGACTGCTCAGGACGTATCGATTTGACTTCAACTAAACCTCTAGCCTCTTCAGAACTAGACTTAACAGTAAGTAATTTATCTTGATCATTAATCTTGATGAAATTTTCAATAGAACTGATGGCGTCTGACACCCCTGTCAATTTTTTTAAAAATTTGATTAAAAGCTGATAACTACTGAGGTCTAACAAGGCTGTTAATCTCGCTAACTTTTCCTTATTCTGATAAAAAGAAACTGAGCTAAAATAGTTTAATAATTTAGTGTCTTTCTTCTCGAGAAGCGATTCAAAAAGACTTTTAAATTCTTCTAGTGAACTGAAATTCAATTGAACAGAACTCCTCTCAAAATAACGAATCAATGTTTCAATATTATTATTTGAAGATTGCTCTTGACGTGTCAATTTACCTTCAACTGAACTTTCATCCTTTTCAGCTTTAGAACTAATCGTAAACGATTTTTCTTGATCGTTTATCTTAATGTAATTTCCAATAGAACTGATCGCTTCTGACTCCTCAGTAGATTCACTCAAGAAATTCATTAGAAGTGGATAACTTCTCAAATCCAACAAAGTCGCTAGTCTTGCTAACTTTTCTTTATTCTGATAAAAAGGTACTGAGCTAAAATAATTCAATAATATGGTGTCTCTCTTTTTCAAAAGTGAGTCAAAAACCCTTTTAAATTCTTCAAGCGCAGTGTAATTAATTTGTAAAGAACCCCTGTCAAAATAGTTTAATAATGACGCTAAATTATTTTTAAATGCTTGTTCTTTTTGTGATAATTTTTCTTCAAAAGAACTCTTCTCCTCTTCCGAACTAAAATCAAGGGTAAGTGATTCTTCTTTTTCATTAATCTTGAAAAAACGTTCAATAGAACTAACAGCCTCTGAAACCTCTGTCAATTTATTCAAAATTAGAATCAACAGTGGATAACTACTCTCGTCCAACAAAGCAGAAAGTCTTGCTAACTTTTCCTTATTCTGATAAAAGGACACAGAGTTTAAATAATTTAATAATGTAGTGTCTCTCTTAGTCAAAAGTGAATCAAAAAACTTTTTGAATTCTCCGAGTCTAGTGAAGTTAAGTTGAAAAAGACCCTTGTCTAAATAATTAATTAATGACTCTAGAGTTAGTGAACCCTTATATTCATCAATATCAGTATCGCCTATTGATAAATTATTTTTTTTAGATTCCTGAATTAAATTTACGCTCTGAGAATTAAAAAAAGATTTAATATTCGAATCTGTTTCTGATTCAATAACTTCCTCTGAAATAAACCTAAAAAATTTGGAAAAAGGGATTGAAATAAATTCAGAAAAATATTTGAGTGTTTTAAAAAATATAATTGCTGAATCATTTGAATCCTGACTCTGCTTGATCAAAAAGAATTCAATTTTATTTAAAATAAAAATATTTGAATCTCTTTTAGGAAGCTCATAATTCAACAATAATCTTTCATAAAAGGAAATCGTAGCATTAAACAATACTACATTTCCAAAAAGCAGCTTCTGATATACGATTCTCTTTGCTTCAGAATTGAAATCATTTAAAAGCCTAAAATAGTTTTTTTCATTTGCTAAAATAAGTGTGATTAAAGATTTAGAAAAATAAAGAGAATCGCTGCCATTTAGAATCAATTTATTAAATGACTGAGAACTATCTACCCACCATGGATAATAGCCTTTTTTGATAAAAAAAAGAATGGCCGCCTCTACCCTTTCGTCACTTTCTAAGGATTCCCCATTAAAATTTATATCAACAAAATTTTCGAGTTCGGTTTTAAATTTTCTGACAAATCCATTAAGATCTCTTGGATCAAAGTCACCTATATCAATTTCGATTTTATCAATGACTAAATTACTATTGTCTAAAGGGCTCAATACCTTTTCAAGGACTTCTAATAACCTTTTTTTGGTCAGACTAATGAGTTCATCACTTAGATGATCAAACACCTTATCATTAGATAGTGATAAGTCAAACACAAACTTTCTGATGTTTCCAGATATAGGCATCTATTCTGGTTTGTAACTCTTCAATAACTGAATTAATTGAAGTGCATTCACATCAGCTTCATTATCATTATCCCCTTTCTTTTTATCAAGCCAATTAAAATAAGTTTCTTCAAAAAGGCTCATTTGATTTACATTCAGATAAAAAAGATCGTAATTAAAATGAGCCGGGATATGTTCTTTAATAATAGATATTAAATAAGCTCTAAACTCAGTATTCTGAAATCGTAAAGGCCAATCTGGAAATATAAAACTGAGCTTATTGGAGTATTCGAAATCAGTTGGAAACTCATGACTATTTCCTTTATCAATTATAATCTCACTGAAATTTTCAATTAGATTCTGCTCCTCACTTTTTTTAGTAAAAAAATTGAGTAATCGTTTCATTTCAGATTTTGCACCAACATTTGAATAAAACACCTTTGGGGATTTAAAAACGGGTTTATTAAAAATATCAAACACCACAATCTGAAACTCTTTCTTATCCTTAGCTTTTATAATTGAATAATTTTCTTTGTTCGTCCCCAGTATGAATATATCGTTCCTTAGATCATTTTGTTCTTCGAAACTACTCGAATTATAACTGACAAGACTAGGTTCTGAATCTTCATTTAAAAATGTAGTGATATAATTGGTCGTTAGAAGAGGTCTTAGCAATAGGTGCTCTACCAGGAACATCCCCTCGCAAGCCGAATTTAAATTTTCGAATTTCAGAATTCCCTTCGTTAGAGCATCTCCGCATTTTTCTTCAGAATCTGCTTTATAAAGCGCAATAGGTTGTTCTAAGCCGGGTGCATTATAAAGCAAATGAAATATGTCTTTATTGTTTACTTTACTAGGGACTATATTGTGGTTTTTGGTTTTATTCGCGTGAGTAAACAATGCTTTAAAATCTGCATGAGTAGAAGTGAAATAATTTAAATGTTCATCTTCGCTGTCATTAGTTAAATCTGAATTTGCTAGTACATTTAAACTTGTACCTCCCTGAACTTTGATACTCTGAATACTCCATTCATTTTCATTTTCTACTTGTTCATACTCCTCTACTAATGGAGTAGTTAATGATCGAAACGTAGTGTTTTTAATTCCTAGTAAAAGCTTTAACCTCCTTTCAAGACCAGAAGTATTTTCAGTATCCCAAGTATCGGCTTGAAAGTTGAAACCTAAACCTTTATTTCTTCCATTTTCCACGAGGTTTTTAGCATATTCAATTTTTGAATTTAAAATAGATTGTCTGATGTCTAAATCTGTTTTATTTTCCGATTGAATTTTCATCAATTTAGATAGTGTTTCCGTATCAAAGTTTTCAGAAAATCTTGCCAAAAGATGATCGATGATTTGGGTTCTTCTATCAAAGAATTTATTTTTTGATTCTGATATTGAGTGCAAATACTCTAAATATTCTTTTTCAGTATCAAATGCAATTAAATCCTTTAAACCTGGAATTTCAGATGCATATTGGCCAAATAATGTAGTAGATATCTCAGCATCAATAGAGAAAATTTGATGAAAGTTAGCTACTTGGCTAAGATGGTTTGCCATTAACTGTTCAAATAAAACCAAAAATCCTCTTAATTGTTTTACTTGAGCAATTCTTTTTTTGTCTGATTTCGAGGGGAGTTCATTCTCTTTAAGCCCGTAAACGGCAGGAAACTCGTTTTGAATGGAATAATACTGTTCAATTTCGGACTTACTAAATCGTCCAGAAAGATTTATTTTTTGTGGCTTTAAGGATTTATAATAGTTTGTTCTTTCAGAGATGCTTAAAGAATCGTATAGTTGAGAAAGTATGATGGTGTCAATTTCATAGAAAATAGTATCTCTGTATAATCTAATCTTCTCTGGAGCACTATCGTAATCACTGATGTTTTTCTTCAAAAAAGGATAATGATCTTCTCCGAAGGTAATCAGGTCCTCAAAAATTTTAATTCCATTTTTAAAAAGAAAGATTTCTTCTACCTCAAGAACTCCATCAATTTTTTCAATCGCCTCTCTAATCTCTGAGATATAAATTTCATTTGTTTTTAAAGTGAAATCTTTAGAATCAATAAAACCTTTTAAAGGTACGGGTCCAGAAAAAATATCATCAACTGATTTTCCTCTAGATCGCATAGATTCCAAATCTTGGAATCTGATGCTAGGATTTAATATTTTTTCAACTTGAAAGTATAATTCAGACAATATCGTCTCTCCTAAAACAAAGGAATCAATTTTCAATTTTGCATCAATACTTAGCTCATCTTTTTTTAGTACTTGTACTTTTTGAAAGTCAGTCCCCAGAGGCCTATTTTTCATTAAAAGAGAAGTCACTTTTTTACTGACAATCTCTTCTGAAAATTGAAGTTCATTGACATCTTCGCATTGAATAAATACATTTAAAAGTCCATTAAATCCCAAAATATTATCATTTACAGGATGAACCCATGCATTTTTAACTTCATCGATTTCTTCAATAATTAACTTTTGAAAATCTTCAGGAATCAGAGGTTTTGATGGAAGAATTTTATCAATCGGAAAGAATAAATTCGTTTGCTCTAAATCTAAACCTTCCTTTTTTCCTATGAGTAAATCTTCTACGGGGAAGTTAGTTCGGTAACCTAAATCTGTTATGGCATAACAAATTTGCTCTAAAAGGGTTACTCCGGGATCGTGATAATTAAAGTCAGTCCATCGTTCGCCACTATAATTTTGAATTAAAGCAATCCCCTTTTCAAGGAGTAAATCATAGTTTTCACTATCACTTTTAAATTCTGGTATCGTAAAGTTTTTTGGCTCAATCATCCGTCGGTTTATTCAGAAAAGAAACGTGAAACATTAAACTTAATTTTATAAGGCTGGCCATCTAATTCACTCACACCATAATGTCTTCTGGTCCGAACTTGAAGCTCATAATTGTGCATCTCCCCTACCCATCTAAAAGATAATCTATTCATAAAACTACCATAGTATGCATGGGTGTTTTTAATTCTATTTCTAGATGATTTCCCTCCAAAAGTAGAAAGGGCTATAGCATGCGCCATAGCGTAGCGTCCACTGCCCATTTTACCTCTAATAGATGCAACCACCTCAAAACCATTAATTCCGTCTAAATTCGAAATGATGGTCTGCCAACTTCCGTCGCCATCTACTTCTCCTACAATATGATTTCCGCTTTTAGAGTCAATCCCTAAAACTCCTCTTACATCAAAATCAAATCGAGGTTCATTTGTATGGACTCCAATTTGTTTATTTTGGTCAAATTTAAGTAAGGGATCTCCTTCCCTATTATTTATTGAGAGACCCTCAACATTATCTTGATTGATGTTTACGGTAAAATCAGGTTCATTTTGAGTTGCTTTTTTAAAAAAAGACATCAATCTAGTTGAAAATCCTATTGGATTTAGCTTAAACCCCTGCTTTTGATTGATAGAAATTCCGTCATCTATCATGTTTAATGAAGAGTCGATTAAATCTACAAAGTGCTTCTCGGTTGCAAATCCTCCTTTTTGAAAGTAATTTTTTAAAGTCTGTCTGTTAATTAAAGCCATTTTAAATTTTAATTTTAATTACACTTAAATTTTTTAAAGCTGTGGTATCATTCTCATCCTGATCCGGCTCAAAATCTATATCAACTCCTGAATTTTCTGAGTTAATAATAAAATTTCCTTCAATGTTAAGCTCGTTGTATTCTACAGGTTCTGGAAGGGAATATTCTGGAACATCTATTATACTTATTTTGTTGTTATTCCTCGGTACAAAAACGGACCATGGAGATCCTGATTCTATAATGTCTTTCTCATCGACTTGAGAAGCACTGTCATGGGCTATTATTCCGCCATCAGGAAGAGATTTAAAATGAATTATTGAAAGTCCAGTTACAAAAGAAACATAAGGTCTGGATTTTATAAATTGAACAATTTCTGATTTCTTAAACACATTCTTAATAGCACCATCACCCGAGACCCATGGACAAATGAATTTAAAGAATTCATTATTCAATTCATTGATTGCTTTACCTCCTGAGATATTTGAAAATTTAATTTTACATTTTAACCAAATGTCTTCAAAAACTGGATTAATGATTTCTACTTTTAAAAATGGAGAACAGTATTGATAGAGTAGATTTTTTACTTCAATCATATCGGCGCCATTCAACTTTATTTCATCTATGTTTTGAGAGCTATCAATTTTCTTTAAGCATAAAATTTTAACTTGCTTTTCATTGGAAACATCGTCCTGATCTTCCCAAATGCATTTGACATGCATCAACCAATCAAATTTATCTAGTAAAAATTTTTCAATATCCCACTGGGTAATCGGTCTATTCTTATGTCTAAGTAATTGACTAACGCGGTGATAAAACTGTAAAGTAGTTTCTTTTTTGTTTCCTCCAAAGGATGGTAAAGGTTGATTGATTCTAATAATTCCATTGACTGGAGTAACTAATTCCTGAACTGAACCTGATTTCCGCTTTGGTGTGTCTTGCAAAGAAGAATTCACAGGAACAATTTCAGACAAGGTTAATCCATTGTTGTATATGGCTTTGATTAAACTAAACTGATCCGCATTATTCTTTGAAACAGCTTTAATGTAGTACTTATCATTATTGAAAAAATTGTAATCATTCGAAATGTCTTGAGGTAAATTAATTGAAATCACACCCGTCTTGAGTAATGAAAGAGTTTCATCATAAAGGATTTGATTAGGCTTAAGAATTTTCCAACCATTAGAACTTGAATAAAACCAATCTAACTTTTCACTAAATTCATAATCGGTATTTTCACTTTTCTTTACTTCAACTAATAAATTTAACATCTGAGGTGCTTGAATATTATCTAAACCGATAATAAACTCTCCAGCGTTATCAAATTTTGGAATTAAAAAAGGACTTGTTACACTATTTTTAGTAAATGTTTTGGTATTCCCTTCATGTGATAGCAAGAAAAAAGAATTTTTTTGATCATAATCATTTTCACTTAACGATGATTGACTGAAATAAAGTGTTGTTTGTGCCTGATAGTCTATCGATAAATTATCAACAATTGGACTCCATGGCTGATTAGGAGGCTTAATTTCTTCTTGTCCCTTTTTTTGAGTTGTTGACTTTAAAACTGCCTCGTTATAGATTGAGGTAAAAACATCAAAACCAAAACCTATATTAGGTTCTGAAAGGGTAAGCTTAAAGAAACCTGTTTCTGAATCTTTAGTATAGTCCTCTACAGATTGATAATCTAAATCATATTTAGGTTTTAGTTGAAACTTGGATATGTCTATATCCTTTAGCTCAAATAACTTTTTAATTTTTGCTTCCTCATCCAATTCAAACATCTCAAATTCGTGATCTATTGATCCTATTCTTTGATATGTGAAATCTGAAAGTGCTGAAAGTTTTAACTTAAAACTGTAGTTTTCAATCTCTCTTCCATATGTTTCATAATATTCTTTTAAGTCATCAAATTCTGTAGGGAGATTGATATATTCCCATCTTAAATTCAATTTTGAAATGGGCTTACAAAACAATTCATTTGAACCAATAATAATTGAAGAACCTTTTGTGGGTGAAGCACCAAGAATTTCAAACTCGCCATTTAGATCAATTTCACCTTGTTTATTAAAAGCTGTGAGTTTATTTAATCCCTTTACATTTACCTCAATATCAATTTTTGAGAGTTCCATCCCTGCCAAAAAAGAATAAGAATGATAGAAATCCCCTGAATTCAGTAAAAACTCAAAGATTGGAAAGTCTAAATTATAGTTTTTCTGATGTATCTCTTCATTGTAATTATCAACTGAAGATTTTCTTTTATCCAATACGACTTGGACTTTAATTTCACCCTCTGACCAATCTTCTGGATAGATTATTGTATAACTTTCCACAGTTTCCCAACCTTCAGAATTGGTATAGTTTATCAGAAACATCTCATCGAAAATTTCACTAAAAATTTCCTCTTCACTTACTCCTCGATGATTGGATATATCAATGATCAGATTTGTAAGTGTCTTTATTGAATTTGGTGTAAACTGAATTTTGAAAATAATTTCTCTTGAACTTTTCGCAAGCCTTAATGTCGAGGATGAAATTGCAAAACCTACCCGTGCAACATCCATAGTTTGCATGCTATCAGTCTTTAAAAATTGTTCTTCTCCCAGTGTGGAAAAAACATCTTCATTTTGGTTAAATTTAAGTACTTCATCATTTGATTTGCAATGTGTCTTGCTATAAAGACCCGAGACTAATCTAAAATTTGAATTGTAATCAAATCTGCTACTTTTGCTGATAAAAAAAGTACTGAGTTCGTTTATTTTAGTATTGTTTAAATTAATTTCATTTGTTGTAGAATAGAGGATGTTATCCCCATTATCATATTGGCCTACGATAACATCAGTGTTTGCGGACAGATTTATTGTCTTCTGATTTTGATTAATATCAAAATAAACAAACATTTTTTGGGGGGTAATATTTTTAGGCTCCTGCATCAGTACACTTCTGTAGTAGAAATCCAAATGCTTTTTAGAGAGGGAATTAAGATCTAACTGTAAATTCTTAAACAAATCGAAAAAAGACAATATCAAGCCCATATGTGCCTTATGAATACTCCTCTCTTTTAGTGATTTTTCAAATAAAGGCTTGGCTCGTAATTGAACATTGTAAACAATACTGTAAACTGGATTATAAAGTAAAATTAATTTTTTCAAACCACTACTTAGAGGTGGTTGATTCAAATCAATATCTTCAAAAATATCTAACGGCTGGATATTATTTAGACCCCAAATAGATGCAAAAACTGTAGGATCAAATTCAAGATCAATGTTAAAATCGGTATTGTCCTTTAAACTTAAATAATAACCTACAAATACATTAAATACGGACTTCAGTTGATTTACGATTGCCTGCTCCAGTTCAAGTTCTATTGGAGAACTTTCTACCGATGTAATGTTTCTTGTTGCAGAAAGATACCATTTATTGATTTTTTCAAAATAAAGAGCCAGTAAAGAGAATAATTTTCCGAAAATAATTTCTTTTTCTCTTTGCGAAGAAAAATCATTTAGCTCTCTCACAATATTTAACCGCTGCTGATCATGAAGAATTAAATCAAATTTTAAGATCTCAGCAATCAAGAAGGTGTCATCTAATTCAATTAAATCATCCCAATACCCCTCTTTTCGGTTTTTAAGATTATAAAAATTAATTTTTTTAGAAAGCCTAAGAGTGAACATAATCAAATCCTCGACCTCACGGTCGTCAATTTTTATATTCTCTGGATTTAATATTTGTAAAACTTTTGATTTCAAATGTCTATTATTTTATGCTAGTCCCCTCATTCAAATAGAAAGGGAAAACAATATTTGACCTATTGTTTGTTGCTCTTATTTCGTAGGCTACATTAATTTCAATGAGCCCCTCAGTGCTCGGTGCTTTTGAAGCTGATATTTCAATTATTAAAATTCTAGGTTCAAACTCATTAATACTGCGTTCTAACTCTTTTGACAGTCCTTGGATTAGACTTTCATTGGCAAGTTCAAAAACTTGACTATGGAGAAAACAACCATAATTATTTCGCATTATACGCTCACCCAATTTGGTGGAAAAGTATATTTCTAGACTTTGTCTTATATCCTCTTCCATGGTTACCATTTTAATATCTCCAAGCTTTTTATCAAAGGTTGGAGGAAAGGACCAGCCTCTACCCAAAAAGGATTTTTCTAAATCTTCCATAATATCAGTTCATTTCTATTGCTCCAGCTTTAATTGTCATCTTACTTCCTCCATCAGCATCTATACCTTTCCCTCCTTTTAAAATAATTTTCCCTTTAGCATCAATCGTAATGTCTTTTTCACTTGTTAACTTTATGCCATCTTCAGAGGTTAAAATTGTATTTTTATTTATATCCGTAATTTCAATTTCTTTATCTGTTTCTTTGATTTTGATGTAATTGTCATCACTAGTTTTTATGGTTATAATTTTATCTACATCGTCAAATTCAAGAGTTAATTTCTCTTTTGAGAGAATCGCTTTAAATTGGTTTTCTGCATCAATTGTTTTATAGGGTTTTGTTGTTTTTGTATACAGACTCCCTAAAATTATCGGATATCTTGAGTCATTGGACAAGAAAGAAACGACTACTTGAGAATCTACTTCAGGAATGAAAAAGCTACCGGCTTCATTTCCAGTATACAGAGTGGCTAGTTTAGCCCACATTCCATCTCCAGTCGCCTTTAGTGTTGGAATTGCAACTTGTATCCGTAATTCGTCCTTAGGATCAGCATCAATTTTTGTTACGGTTCCTATATGAAGTCCCTCAATTTTTGAGCTGAAACGAGAAATATCCAATTTATTTTTATTCTGAATTGGATTGTATCGCATCCCAAAGCCAATCCAAGTCTTGTAGTTTCCTTTTTGAAATTCATGAGACAGAGAGGTCACGTAAGCCAGCCCACTAAATCGAGAGCCAAAACCAACCAAAGTGATTATTGAGCCTATATCAATATTATTGATTCCTTTTACACAAATTTTACCTACCAACCTACTGAGTCTTGATCTCATTAGGAAAGCATCAGCAATATTTTTTGCTTCACTACTCGTTAAAATTGAGGAAGTAGAAAGTTCGTTTTTTGTTGGACTAACATCTTTACTGATAGTAACACCATCCAAATCTCCTTGATCTACTAGAGAAGGTTCTTGACTCGTGCTAGAAACAGCTTCTTCGTTATATGAATCGTAACTACTCAGATCAAAAGTACTGTATTGGGTAGTTGCATCGACCTCAGCATGAAAATCTATCATTGCATTACCATAGGTTACCGTTAATTCAGGGATGGTCAATAGTGGTTTTGGTTCTGTAACAGTAATCGCATTGTCAGAATTCAGAACAATCATCCCATTAGCTTCCGCACGTTGAAGAATAAAATCCCAATCGTTACAATTGTATTTAGGTAGAAAATCATTCATCACAGAAGTAAAGGAAACAGTCTTTGAAACCCCTGGGGCATTTGATATAAGTGCTGTAATGATATCACTATCTAACTTATCTTCGTAGATTTCAGTGGTATAGGTATTTGATAATTTTACTGCTTTATCTACACACTCTATAACCAATAAATTATTTGTTGAAACAGACTGGAAGTCTTTTTTAATCTTTAAGGCATGTTTTGAAATAATACCCTTAAAAACAATCTCATTACTTTGATCATATCCTAATGAAATCTCAACCTCACTTCCTGTAGCAAAAATGGATTCTTCACTCTCATCAAAATTGTTTTCTTTTGGATTACCGCCGATAATGGATATAGTTGCCCTACTCAGCTTATTTACCTCTTTAAATGTTTGAATACGAAATAACTTATACTTTGTTTCAATTTGAGTTCCGTCCACTTTTACAGCGAAAGAAGCCAGTTGATTTAAAGAATCTGCAGGTGATGGAAAAAGTAAACCCATTATTTCTTAATTGGAGGAAATTCAAGGTTTGTTCCTGTTTTCAACTTTCTAAATGTGGAGAGATTATTATGTGCTGCAACTTTTAGATAAAAATTTTTATCGTTATAATACTGTTCACAAAAATCAACCAGACTATCACTCTCCTTAACCTTGGGAATCCTGGTGATATCAGGACTCATAAAGTAAGATGATGAAGAAGGCAAAGGCACCTCTTGAATAGCCAATTTACACAATGCTCTTAAGGGGATTCCTGAACTGGTAAAGAAATCATAATCATAAGTAAAACTAGTAACTCGTCCAAAAATTGTCAAATCTCCTAATCCCCAAATACCCTTAATATAATTTCTTGAATGTGTTTCATTATTAGGCAAAACAAATAGCTCTTTGAAATAGCTAATAGATGGATATATTGAAAGACCCGGACTTAATATTGGTATAGGAAAGGCCATTGGAGGAAAAGGCACTGCACCTGTATTATCAATTGTAAAAGATAGATTCCAAGTCGCTAAACTATAAAGGGGTTCGGAACTTTCTACCATTTGACCATCAGCTGCAGTCTCACAATTAGTCTTTTTTTTATTTTCCTTAAAGCCAACTTCAAACTTACTTGGATTTAGCTGCAGATTATACATCCCTGATGGTATCCAAGCATCAACTTCTGAAAAAGCTATGAAATTTACATTCATCTTTTAATAATCTAACTGTTTTCTAATTTCAATTAACACCTCTTGAACACATTCCTCAATTAAACTACTTTTATTCAGACTGCATTGTGGCTGTGACATACTGGCTAATTTTTCATCAATCAGTTTTACAACATCTATATTTTCTTCCTGCAGATCAGAATCTACAGTACCTTTTACAACAAGTTCTTTAATCTCTATTGGCATTTTATGATTTTTTAAAATGTGAATAGGTTAATTTCATAGTCTCCACAGCATAGTTCCCTCCCATTGCATCAAACGGATCTATATTAATTTCAATTGGATAACAATTAAAAAAAGTCCAAGTCATCAAAATATCATTACTGTTATTGTCAAGTAAAAAAACATTGATCGTTTTTCTGCTAACAAAATACCACCATTGGTCATCAGTAAGAAATCCGTTGCACCAATTTCCTATATTGGAATCTTTTTTGACAATCCCACGTTTGAGTTCCAAATCAGAATAGGTAACGGTACCGGGTAAAACAATTTGCCTGTTATTTGATCCTAAAGCTTTGTATGGATTCGTTTCTAATTTGGCACTGATTCCTGTAACCGATTGAAATGAAGCGTCTGTCTGATTTAACTCAAAACCTGTAAGAGCAGTAAGTGTTCCCAAACCAAAATTAGCATCACTAGATGTAACTCTAAAATTAAATCCTACGGCTGGGTAGGTGTTTTTATCAACCTCCATATATATAGTGTACTTTATAAAAACTAAAATAGCTAAATAAGATATTCGGAAGAAGATCTAATTTAGCTAAAATAGTTATAGCATTTTGCTATAAGTCAGCAATCAAATAATACTCACAGATTAAGCAACTTCAGCTACTAAACCTTCATGGGCTAAAACTAATGTTTCAATAGCCGCTTCAGAAGACTGAGAATTTAGATCCGTAGGTGTTACTTTAAGTGGGAAAGCATTTGTAAGCGTCCAAGTCATTCTTGGCGTTGCTGTCTCATCTAAAAGTCTTATTACTACAGTTAGTCTTTCATATGTATTCAAAGATATTTTTGACATCCACTCATAGAATTGGTTATCATTCGCAAATACACCTTTCTTCAGTGTAATATCAGAGTACTTAAGTAGCCCTGGCATCTTGATTTTAGAATGATTTGGACTATTCCCATGTCGGTATTCAATCATTTCTGTTTCAACTTCTAGACCACTAACTTCCTGAAAAGGTAAGTCTGTCATGTCGCCAATGTCTACGGAGAAATAAAATTTAGGTAAAGGCCAAAACTGATCTTGTTCTGCTCCGGTGCCTGCTGTTGGAAGTGCCATATTCGTTTATATAATTAGTTGATTATGATTTTTGTTGTTGTTGCTCAAAAGTAATTACAATGAACTCTGCTGGTCTAGTAATTGCAACTTTCACGGTCATTTTTAAAACACCGTCTAAGATGTCGTTTGGAGTCATTGTAGCTCCTAAACCTATATCTACAGAGAAGGCATCATCAGCAGATTGACCTGCCAGTAAGCCTGATTGCCATTGGTTTGCCAAAAAGCTAGAAACGGTAGCCCTAAGTGTAGACCAAGTTGTTGCATTATTCGGTGCAAAAACAAATGCTTCAGCAGCCGATTTTATGCTTTGCTCAAGGAATGTCATTGTTCTTCTAACACTAACGTATCTATAATCTTTCGAGTTTCCTTCTAAGGTACGAGCTCCCCATACAAGGACACCTTTACCTTGGAATGTTCTAATCGCATTTACCGCTTTACCGTTAAGAGGTAAGTTTAATTCCTCTTGATTGTCATTATTGATATTTACGAGTGGAGCAATCACAGATCCTAAACTGATGTTCGCAGGTGACTGCGCTACACTTGCTTGTGAATCCACCATAGTATATGCTCCTGCCATAGCTGGACTCGGAGGCAAAACATTTAACATTTCACTAATCTCACCTAAGATAAGGTTCAAAGAAGGACTAATTACAGTAAGAGTAGAGTTCAAAGAATTGACAGCATCTGAATCTGTTGTTTCAGCAATTTTGTCAATTTCAGCAGTAATACCCTCAGCTCTAGCTGCAGTAATGTTATCAGCCTCTAAATTCTGAGCAACCTCTTTTGACAAAACTTCTACCAATCCATCTAAGTTAGCGATACGGGTATAATCAACTTCAGATTTACTAACTATTGTAGTATTCAAGAAAGGATAATATGAAGCACCCCATTGTAAAAAGTTAGAACCAACACCATTTCTAAATTTATCAACCGCATCATCTTCATCAAAGGTTCGCTCTTTAGCGCCTTCATATACATCAAGAATAGCAAAACGATTTTTTAATTTGTAACCACAATGCTGAAGCATTGCTGCCTGAAGAGAGTAACAATCATTTTCATCCAAAAGAATCGCATCAGGAATCACAATAATTGTAGGCTCCATGAATTTTTCTAGAGATGCTAAACCTCCACCTTTTGGATCGTTTAATTTCGCAGCATCAATTTTTTCATTATAGCTTCCTACGGAAACAATATAACAATCCGCACCACCATTTGCGTAAAACAAACGCATTGAACTGTGTAATAAAAATCGAGATTCTTCAACGAAAGACAAATTAAATCCAACAGCTGAATCTGATGACTCTATGTTAAATTTTGTTTTTGGTGCTCCACCAAATAACTCTTCAAATTGTCCAAGTGAAGAAATTCTAGTAGGTACGTTGGTAAGGTCTTTTGAACCTCTAGTTGCCTTTGCAGTATAGCCTACAAATGCTGGTATTGCTGTTTGTACTGGAACTACTGAGGAGCCAAATGAACTTTTTTCCTCAATGTAAACCCCAGGTGTTGCTAAAGTTGTTGCCATAGTTTTTTGAAAATGAAATATTTATATATATGCAATTTAGATAAATTATTATAGTAAATAATAAAATGTTTAATTTATTTTGGTAAAATTCTCTAAATAGTATATTCCTTGCTGCAAATCATACTTTAAATTGTTGGCAGTTGGGCTAGACAAATACTTACTAAAGGACTTACTAAACTCATCTTCCCTTTTTAGAAAAAGTTTACTATTGTATTTCTCGTTCATCTTAATTTTTTCAGGAAATACAAACGAAAAAACCTTCATTCCATTTTCTAATGATCTGGTCTGAAAATCATTATATTTTATACTCGTATTCTCATCAAAAACAAAGAAGTTACTAAAGTCCATTTCCTTTCCCGAGAAATAAAAGTTATATCTAAACATTACTGTTCTGGAATTAAATCTTGTATAAAACTTTAATAATTCAGGATTATTCTCTTCTTGATCATACCCGAAAAATTCATTGTTTTGATTTATTTCCAATGAAATTTCACCAATTATCCCATTTTCAGAATAGGGTTCTACAATAGATTCATCTACATAGGTTTGTGGATGAAGTCTACTTTTATCTCCCTCTGTAGCCTTTAACACAAACTTCTGATGATATTGAAACGGAATGTCTGTATAATTAAGGAACAATTGGTCCTTAAACTTAAGTACAAACTTTAAAGTTACCGATCCTGAAAAAACTAAACTCCCGACGTTTGAATTGTTATTTCTAAATATGACAAACGAATTTTCTTTTTTTCGTAGGATGAGATTATAGTTTCTTATTAAATCAGTTGTTGCTCTATCTGGTATAAGGTCAATATTTTCTAGATTATTGCTTGCGAAATATTCGTGATAGAACGAAAGCTCCACTATCTTGCTGAAATCATTAGTATAATCAAACCGATTATTCATGTCTTGTTTCTTTCAAATTAAACAGTGTTAAATTACATTATAGAAGATACGTTTTCTGATATAGCATTCCCATCAAAGACAATATGCTTGATCTTATATGAAACTGAAGGAACGTAATTAGTACCAATATTTGACCAAAGCTTGTTGATGTCCTCAATACCTACATTGGAAAACTCTACAAATAACTTATCAATAGAATTCGATAAAAGAGGAGTGTTTGAGGTTGCAAATGTATTATGAGACTGAAAAAACTGGATAACTAATGAAATATAACGTAATGATTCCATGTAGTTAAAATTTGGAAAATAGGCCGAAAACATTAAATATAGATTCATTGTTGAAGGCGGATTCATTCCAGGTGAAGACTGAAAATGTCCATTTTTTGCAGTTCGTTCTTCTTCAATATTAATCAAGAAGATTGTGATTTTATTCTCAATTTCTGGATTAACATTCCCTTTTAAATCGACTAAACTTGAGATTATAACTGCCTCTTCTGAAAGTGACAGTTCGTTCTTGATGTACTCATTGAGTCTATAGCCTATTGAAGCAACTACGTTATGAATCATATATTTTAATTAAATCTTTTTCTTGATAAAAGAAAGGACTATCCTAACAATGTAAACAGAAATAAAAGAAACGATACAGCCGATAATATATAGCTGAAGCGTAAACAATTTTTCTAAAGAATTTAATTCCGGTTCTGCAGAACTCAAAGCCATTAATTCAATAAACAAAAAAGAACCAACAAGTGCAATTAGAAAACTTATCACAAACCAAAACAATTCTCTCACGATTAAATCTTTCATTTTATGGTCTTTTAGTCGATTTAATTTTTAGTAATGAAGACAAATAAATTGTTAACCCACCCAAAATAAAAACGGCATAATATTTCCAAGTTGATTTAAGAAAAAACAATTCATTTACTAAATAAATTATTGGTGTCAGAAATATGAAAACAATCATTACCATTATGAAACGGTGAAACTGATTTCTAACAATAGAATCTCTAACCTTCCAATCAGACAATGCAAGAACAAACCCGATAGCTACTGCAAATAAGAAAAAGATAGAGGAAACCAATAAAAGACTTTTTTTCTTAAGTATATAATTACTTATTCTGATAGGGTAACCTTCTATCTGTCCCACCGGATCTATCACAGGAACTGCATCAGTAGCAAACTTTGTTTCTATTACATCCCAAAGTTCATTGTAACCATTATCATACCCTAAAGCCCATATGCCGATACCTTTCAGATTATTTGTTATCGCAAAATCATATTTTTTCCCAAGCGTGTAATCATCATCAAACCAAACTTCTTTCGAAGTATTATCAGGGTACGTAATGTTAAAATAATTGGTCATACTCTTCGTCTCCAAAACAGGACTTAAGTTATTCTTAGTGACAAACTCATCATTGAATATTGACATTATTTCTCGATAGGTTACTTTTCTTTCGAACATAGATGAAGTGTCCCCTCCTTCTCCCACAGATCCTTCCCACATACTCCCATAATAGGGCAATGCCAAAACTGTTTTTGACGGATCAATTCCAACTCCTAAATAGTATTTTAAAGTATTGTTTAAACTGATGTTTTTAGTTTCAAAAGGAATCAGTGGAGCAACTGCTCCTTGCAGCTGGGGGCCTGTATTGTAGTCATACCCCATGATAACAAATAGATCCACAAACTTCTGAAGGTCTTTAACATCAAATATTTCTCGACTATCTACTGCTGGAAGCGTTAATGAAATAATCGGTGTTTTTGTACCAAACTTTTGATTTAGTCGCTTCCTTAATTCTTCAATAAATCTATTAAAACTGCCTCTCTTTAAATATGGTAAGTTTTCGAAATTAATATCGACACCGTCTGCATCTCTGTCAAGCAAAAGTGTAGAAAGAGAATCAATTAAAACTCCCCACTTAGACTGATCTCCTAGAAATGAATTGTTGTTCTTGTAACCATGACTGGAAACTGTCAATAAGACCTTTGTTTTTTTTAGTTTAGCAGAATCAATCATAGCTGTAGTTCGCCATTCTTCCATCTGCCTTGGGTTAGTGTATGATCCCGTATTTGGATCTAGTTTGTAAGAAAAATATGATATTGTAGACAAAAGTTCAAAAGGATAACTCTCCCAAGCACTTCCCATCCAATAGGGATGCCATCCGAAAACTTCATTTTCAGGTTTTATCTTACTATACTTTTTGTCTCTAACATAATATACTTTCTGAATAGAATCCCAATAAAAGTTAGAACTATTAATTACATCTTTTGAGCCATTTATAGCATCGTATACATACCCATAAGAAGTAAAAATGTTTTTTTGATCTAAGGCTGTAAATTGTACCTGATCATCTGCACTTTGTTCTTTATCTGATTCAAGTGCTTCGATCCCCAAAAGATTTTTGACCTGATTTATATCTCTGTTAAAATACCTAGCATCATTTTGAGTTCTCCTCACACTTGATCTAAGTTGCATTGACTCTCGTCTGCAAGAGGAAAAAGTTATTACCACCAGTATAATAAGTACAAAATAGTTTTTTGCTGAAATCATTTTAAAACTGAAATATTAAAGTATTCGTTAAGCGTATAGGTTGTTTCCTCCACTTCAACTTTTGATTTCACAATGTTAACACCCACCGTTTTAACGGTAACCATATAATCGTAAATCTTTGATTGGTTCGTAATCCTTAACTCACCTTTATAGTCTGGACTCAACGAATCAGATTTGAAAAAACTGTAAGTTTCAGTACTATTTAGACTAGAAATATCATTTGATTTTTTTTGAAAATCAACTACAATATTCTCATCAAGTGTATGGGGTAACTGAAATAAAGAAGTTGCCTTCATCAGCTCTGTTTTAGCAAATAGCTTTAAAGGCTCATCAAAAATCAATTCATTTAGCTTCACATATTCATCTCTATCTGATTTGGTTAATCCAATCCAGTATGCCCATCCTAAAACATTGTCAAGCTCTTCAACAATCAAAGGCATTTTTAGCTGATGGGTATTTGTTAAGTCTAATCTAGGAGCTAAGGTATATTGCTTTTCTTCAATAAGATGGTAAAGTGTATCCGCAACTTCCTTTACTACCATTCTGGTATCTTCAATACTATCCGTTACCTTTTCTACAGTTAATTTTGAACCTAGGGTCTTTTTTACTTTAACTTTTAACGCTCCCTTAAAAAAACCTCCCTTTGTGACATTAAATACAATCGGATTGTCCTCTAAGACCTTAAAAGATCCCTTTATCTTATCCTTCTTATTCAGATCAAAATGCTGAAAACGAACTTCGTCCCCTTCTACAAATTCTATGTCAATACCTCCATATATCAGTTCAGACAATGCATTGTTTTTGATACATTCTATTTCAAAATAGAAACGATCATTTTTTAAAGCGGAATATTGAAAGCTCAGAGGCACCCCCTTGTTATTGGTTTCTGTAACTAGATTGGCAAGGTAGATCGTATCCCCTTTTACTTGATCGGATAGTATGTTTACCAGAAAACCTTCATATCCTTTGATCCTAACAGCACCGGAATCTTTTAACTTAATCCTAAGACTATCTAAATAATTTTCATAGTATAAACTTAGATCAGCTTCTTTAGCTTTAATTAAAGCTTCTGCTTCCCTTGAATATTTATCTTCAAGGTTGGTGACAAGATTATTTTTAAGCTGGGTGTCAGGAACTGAAAGTGTCTCCAAAGACTCAGAAGGAGTGAAATCTGGTTCAGATGTATTCAGTAATGATTTACATCCCGTTATTGCAAGAAAGTAGATGAAAATGATGTAGAAATATTTTCGGACCATTATTTCTAATTTTTTGAAATTTTATTTTCAAGATCATTCCGGATTTTTTCATACCGATCATATGCATCTTGTTTGACAATGTCTTGAATTTGTTTTTCTTTAGATTTAAGCTCAAATCGTGTAGACATTTCCTTCAGCTTTTTATTTTTTACCCGCTCATGATCTAAGTTATCTAGTGCCTTTAAATAATTTACCTCGAATTTTTTCTCGTATTCTAAAATCAAATTTTCATAAGGCCCTTTACTAGACATTATTTTTGTTAGTATTGGAGCTATTTCTATCATTATGAACATCAAGACGATAAAGAAAGAAGAAGAATTATCAAGACCATTCAAAGCCCTGATCTGATCCATTAAACCGTAAGACAAGCTAGCTTTTAGCATTTCTTTCTCACCCTTCATCTGACTTTTAATGAGATCCTCATCAAGTGATAATTTTTTAAGTATTGCATCGCGTTTTGCTTTTTCAGTTTCTAACTCAACTTGAAAAGTTTCGTATTTTTCTTTCTTGCTAAAGCATTCAATTCCTCTCCCCCTTCTGTTAGTTCCACAGGTGCCATCACATTCGCATCTATACTCTTGATAATATTGTTCCCTGATCAGTAATAGATCTTTATACTGGCTTTCTGCAACATTTTTTTGAAGCGTATTATCCTCAAGTAGATTTGAGTATTTGGTGTCAACATCAGAAATCAAATTTGTATTCTCAACTTTTAAATAAGAATCAATTTCAGTCTTGAAAATCTGAATTTCCATAGGCTTTGATATGATCAAAGCAATAATGATTGCAATAATAAATCTTGGGATTGCTTTCATTGAATCGTTCCACTTATTATCCGAGGATCGCATACTTGAAATAATATATCGATCTAAATTAAAAATAATAGCCCCCCAAAAAAATGCTAGTACAAGGTTAATGATCAAATGATCAAAAATAAGTGACAAAGCGAAGAAGGATGAAAACATAGCTAGAATAGCAGTAAAGACAATTGTCATCCCAATACTTGAATATTTGGTAATTTCAAAACGTGGACAATCCTCCAGAAGCTCTAAACTAGCTCCTGAGCAACCAATCAAAAAACGATTGATAAGGCTAATCTTGTTGGATCGATCCATTAATTGAATAATTTAGTAAGTAATTTTTTCACTAAGTAAAGAAAATTTTTAACGATAGATTTCTTTTTTATAGATTTTATAGGGACTTCTACCTCCTTTTCCCTAAAAATAGAACTGTCTTCAAAACAATGTAGTGAGATGCTTTTGGTTTGAGTCGTTTTTAATGATTTGAAAATAAAATTAAGATTTGTGTTTTTAAAAATTTCAAACTCATGAAACCCCGTTAATGGTAAACTACCTATACTCGATTCCAAAAGTTTTCCAAGCATCTTTATATTCCATGAAATTTTAACCTTTTGACCTAGATAAACTGCATAGCTTTCTTGATCACTTGAAGATGAATTTAATGCTATGTATTCCTCAATTACAGGGTCAAAAACTTCAACATCAAAATGGATTTCTTTAATTTTTAAAACACGAATAAAAACACTTTTTTTATGGATATTACCTTTGTTTTTTGCTATAAGTGTAAATTTTGTATCCCCCTCAACTGAAATAGTATGGACTCCACTTAAATCAAATTTTTCATTGAGTGGCTCAATTTCAACTTCATGAGCATTTAATACATCCCATCTTAAAACAACTTCTTCCCTAGGATATATTATACTCCGATCTGAATCAAATTCTATTTGAATATCGCCATCAAACATGGTGAGCTTTTTTGAATCCAAAGACAGTCCATTAAAAAAATCGTTTTTGAAACGAATTAGTCCATCTATATCTTCAAAATTTGGCTGCTCTCTTTTACTTATCAAATATTCTTTATCGAAAATGGCGAAATAATCTTCTTTAACGAAAAGGTTCTTATCAACTTTCCAATAAATCTGTACATTAAGATCAATCAGTCTTTTACAAAGGTTTACAAGCTTCATTGATTTTTTATGATTTGTAGAAATGACTACAATTTCAATTGAAAGTTCATTTTCAATAGCCTCAAATAAAACCCTAGAAAGTAGAAAAAGATCATACTCGTCTATCATCAATTGCACAACCCGATGATCCCTAAGAAGTTCTTTCTCAAGTTCAGATATCAAATCATAAGTAGAATAGGATCTGAACATTATTCATAATTATTTTTATAAAAGTACAATTCCAATTTCAAATTTTGATAAATTTGAGAATATTCAAAGCTTAATGTTCGAACAGAAGAAGTTAAAAGGTTTATTACCATATCAAGAAGAAGATAATTCTTTTTTATATGGTCGAGAAAAAGAAGTTGAAAATTTATTGCAAATTATTCAAAAAAATAAATTGATAACCCTAACTGGTCCCTCAGGTTCAGGAAAAAGTTCGCTCATCAATGCCGGTCTTGTCCCCCGATTAAAAAAAGGGTTCTTAGGTCAAGCTGGAAAAGAATGGTCTATTTGTAAATTTAGACCGGGGATTAACCCAATTGAAAACATGATTTCAGCTCTAACGAATAGTGGAGTTTTCAATAAGGATCTTCGAGCGAATACTGAAGATTTTTCGAATTATAAAAATATTATTGAAATAGATAAAAATCTATCTCTTTCAAAAATATATCGTGACTCGGAAATAAATAACAAAAGGAATCTGCTTATTATAGTGGATCAATTAGAAGATATTTTTGTTTTCGACAGAATCCGCAAAGAAAGTAATGAAGATGATCATCTACTCTTAGATATTGTTTCCAGAACGGTACGGTTTCGGGAAATTTCTGTTTATTTTTTAATTTGTCTCCAGACAGAATACATTTCCGAATTAAGCAATTATAGTAGCTTACAAGAACTTTTTAGCAAATCTCAATACGCGATACAAAATATAGGAGCTTCAGGGCTGAAATCACTTATCCGTAGCAACTTTTCATCGAATGGTATTGGTTTTGACACTTCTGCTTTCAATCTTTTATTAAACGAATCATCACAAGATTTAAGTTTACTCCCCAACCTTAATTTCCTCCTCCATAACCTTTTCAATCAAAACACTGGTAATGAAACAATAACGGTTGAAATGATTGAATCATTGGGTGGAGTTAAAAATGTTGTTGGTTTAAAATTTGAAGAGATTTTTAAATCACTATCAAAAGAAGACCAAATAAATTTTGAGAAAATTGTAAAGTCTACAATGAATTTTGAAAAAACCGATATTCCTGTTTTAGCAAATTCATTTGGGGAAATATTGAAAATATCAGGAACTGATAAAATATATTCCGCAAAGCTTCTACTTCACTTTAAAGATGAATTAGGAAATTCGATTGAATATTTTGAAAGTAAAATATCTGGTATTCAAAGAAAAAATCAAAAAACAATTAATCAAGGAGATATTGTTAGCTTCAATTACGAAAAAAACAGAAATTGGAATCGTGCTGAAGAATGGTTAGAAGAAGAAAGGTCAGCTTTTAATAGTTATTCAGACTATGCTTCATTGGCAGATAAAAATGCTATTAGTGAAATTAGTTTAATGACTTCTCCAGAGTTAGAAATGGCCATTAGTTGGAGAGACTCCTCTACTATCAATGAAAATTGGTCAAAAAAATATTCTTTGAACTTCACAAAAACTATTAACTATATTAATGAAAGTGAGAGGGTTTTCAATCTCAACAAGTTTAAAGAGGAACAGCGTGTTAAACGAAAAAAACGCATCACAAAAAATGTAATATTTACCGTTTGTACGCTTACTATTATAGCAATTTTTATGGCAGTTGATGCTTCAATCAGCAAAGCCGAAGCAGAAAAAAATTATAATGAAGCTAACCTTGCTAAAAATTTAGCTGAAAAAAAATCGATAGAAGCTGAAAACGCCCGAAAAGTAGCTGATGAGAGTGCTGCAATGGCGATGAAAGAAAAAAAATTAGCAGATTCTGCAAAAATCATTGCTCAAAAATCATTGCGAAAAGCAGTGATTGCACAAAGACAAGCTATCCAAAGTGCCAAAGAAGCTGAAGAACAAAAAAAATTAGCCAAAGCATCGGAATTAATTGCTACAGAAAAACAAAATGAAGCCTTAATTCAGAAAGATAATGCCACTAAAGCCAAAGAGCAAGCTGAAAAATTAAGACAAATTGCATTATTAGAAACAGAATTCTATCCCATAATGCTGCGCCTAGAAAACTTAATAGAAGCCTCTTCAGATTCTGACTCCAATGAAAATATTTTAACCACTATCGAAGAAACACTTAAAAAGTATTATACCTACGAAAGATTAATGCAAGAAACCAATTCAGGAAAAATTGTTGCTGAAGGACTATTTCTACTTTTACAAACTGCTTTAAAAGCAATTGAAAATAAACCAAGCTATAGAGAAACCTCAATGCTAATTAAAAGTATTAAGCCAAATGCATCAATAAGATCTATAAGTACTTTCAATAATAATATTATCGCAACTGGTGGAGACGATCAATATTTATATGTATTTAATGGTGCTACTAGAAAAGAAATCCAACCAATAAAAATAAATGAGCGAATTAGAAAAGTAGTTATTACGAATGCAAATGATATTTATGTCGGAACATTCAAAGGGAATGTTTATAAAATTAATTTAAGTGCTCAAAACTCAAAAGAAAGAAAAAAGAAAATACATGAAGCCAAAAGCTTTATAAAGGAGATTCATTTCAATTCGATCTCAAAAGAACTCTATATTGTTTCAGCAAATGACATCTCGATTTATGACGGACAGACAGTAAACCAACTAACTACTGGGGCTTTAATAAATACAAGCTATTATCATGAAGATTTTAATAAACTTTACATTGCAACAAATCAAGGACTATATAGTTTAAATCAAAATGAATTAATACCCATATCATTAAATAAAATTGATTTAAACAACGAAAAAATTTCAGCTATTTCATTTACTGATAACCGCGTTTTTATTGGAACTGGGTCCGGAGAACTCTATGTATACGATTTAGTCAATCAGTCTAAAACAAAAACTACTTTAAAATTTGACAATAAGATCGTACTCCATAGATCTGAAATAACAAAACTGTTTTATGATAAAGTGAATGACAATTTGTATTCTGCAAGTTATGATAACCAAATATTGAAGTATAATACAACTCTAAAAGATTTATCTAGCATTACCAATTCAGCTATTTCTTTAAAAGGCCATCAAAAGTGGGTTTGGGATATTAATCTCATTACAGATCAGGATGGAAATTATCTTGTAGTTACCGCTGATGAAAACGGGAACCTTTTATCATGGTATGATAAAATTGGAGAACTTGTACAGAAAGTTGAGCAGCTTGTATTGAAAAACTAGCAGTAAATACGAAATTTATTTTCTAACTATGAAATTACTTTTAATAAGTAAGGTTGACGCGGCTCAGCTCTTCATTTTAAATGCCTTAACAAATAGCCTGAATTCAATTTTAAAAGAATACAAACCCTCAGTTAGTCTAATTTTAATCTCCAAATCAAAAATAGATGACAACCTTTTATTTCTCGAAAAGAACTATTTCGAAGTAAAATATATTGGATCTTTGAACCAGCTAAGAAATCTAAAAAAAGATTCCTTTGATACTCTTATTTCAATTGAAGACTCTCTTTTAGGTTTAGCGATTGGCTTAAAATTTAAGGCGCAAAAAAAAATAAGCTTTAAAAGAGCTTTTGGATCAATAGCTTTTAACAAATTGATACCTCAGATACAAAAAAGGGGTTCTGATTTCTTGAATTTAAAAGATATTGAAAATTTACTTGAAGAGATATCCAGTCGTCCCAATGAAATAGTGCCCAAATATCATTTAGAAAATGTATTCGTTCGAAAAAATCATGAAATGATTCATTGGATATACAAAACGAATTATTCATTAGATCTTACTAACGTGAATTATCTTCTGATGGATTTAAAAATTCATAAACATCAAAAAAAGAAACAACTAAAAATGATTTTAAGCCTATGTGAAAATCTAATTCTAAAAAACCAACTAAAAATTATTTTTATTCCCAATGAAATTAATCTTTATAATGAATTAATAAATTCTTCTGAAAAATTAACAACTGATAATTTAATCAATAGCAAACAAAGTAATATCAATGGAATTAATCATTACCCACTAATAAATCATTCCAATCTAATCATCACAAATAAATCAATAGTCACTCCTTTTTTAAGGTTGATTCGAAAACCTTTTTATTTGATAAAAGAAAAAAATACACTCCTCAAGTTTTTGAACTCTGAACTATATTACAAAAAACTTACTGCTAGATTAATCGGTGAAATTAGTTATATGAATAAAAGCATTTAATCCATTGATCCTTAACTTATGAGCGTTGAAAAAAAAATAAAAGAATTAGAATACCGAATTTTCGATTTAGAAAAAACCATCGATTTATTAACAAAAAAAATAAATCATTTTGAGGAAGTCTTGCCTTTTCATTTCAACGAATTTTCAGAGAATGAACCTTTAAATGCAGAAAATTTATTGAGCTTAAAGGAGGCATGTACTATTTTAAATATCAGTGAATCCAAATTAATGGAGTGGGTTAAAAAAGATTTAATAATCTATAAGCGTGTAGGTGACATAAACTATTTTGACAAGAATGAACTAAAGCTCCTTTTCAGAAAAATGATGATTCAAGATTTAGAATAAGTTGACTGTTTTTTTTATTAAAGTACCCCTTTCTTCATTTGCTCAATAGCGTAATTAGCTGCCCTTGCTGAAATAGCCATAAAAGTCAAAGAAGGGTTCTGTGTAGACGTAGATGTCATACAAGCACCATCGGTTACAAATACGTTTTGACATTCATGCAATTGATTCCACTTATTTAAAAGTGAGGTCTTGGGGTCCTTACCCATTCGAACACCCCCCATCTCGTGGATATCATTTCCTGGACGTCTATGATTATCGTTTGTCCTTATATTCACAAATCCTGCTTTGCTGTACATCTCCGTGAATTGTTCAAAAAAGTCTTGGATCATTTTCTCATCGTTATCATCGTAATCCACATCAATATTGAGCAGAGGAATTCCCCATTGGTCATTTTTCTCAGCATCCAAAGTCACTTGATTTGTTTCTTTGGGGATGGTTTCACCCATCATATGGGAATTTACACTCCAGAGTCCATTTTCTTTAGTTTTAAAAAGATTTGATTTTAACTCCTCACCAAATCCATCCCTATTGGTTTCTCTGATAGGTCGTGCTCCAAAACCAGCAGCATAGCCACGAAGGAAATCTGCTTCCTGCTTGTACACATTCCGAAAGCGAGGAATGTAATGTGAAGTAGGTTTAGCACCTTCGGTTGTGAATTGAGAAAACCCTTCATACTCTGCATTAATAGTGGCCCGATAGTTATGAAAGGCTATATACTTTCCAAGTAGACCATTATCGTTTCCTAATCCATTTGGAAAGCGTTCAGAAGTAGAATTCAACAAAATCAAATTGGTATTCAAAGTAGCTGCAGTGACAAAAATCACTTTGGCAAAAAAATCTTCTGATTCCTTCGTATGGGTATCGATGACACGAACCCCAACAGCTTTTTGCTTTGATTCATCATATAATATTGAGTGAACAACAGCATTGGGTCTAAGGGTCATATTTCCAGTTTTTAACGCCCAAGGAATCAAAGTGGAATTTGCATTGAAATAACCGCCAAGGGGACACCCTCTCTGACAAATTCTTCGACTCATACATAAACCACGACCTTGTTCAACAAAAATGGGTTTACTTTCAGTTAGATGGGCACAACGTCCGTAGATAACGTGTCGGTCTTTGTAATGCTTCTTTACCTGTTCACTAAAATAATCTTCTACTACGTTAGATTCCCATGGCTTTAAAAAATCTCCATCAGGTAAAATATCCAAACCGTCTTTATTACCACTTACACCCACAAAACGTTCCACATAGGTATACCAATCTGCCAAATCTTCATACCGAATGGGCCAGTCTACTGCATAACCATCTCTCGCTGGGCCTTCAAAATCATATTTACTCCAACGCTGTACCTGCCTTGCCCACATAATTGATTTTCCACCAACCTGATAACCACGAATCCAATCAAAAGGTTTTTCTTGAACGTAAGGATGATCTTTATCTTTTACAAAAAAATGTTTTGCATCCTCTCTGAAGGCATAACACCTGCTGGCTATTGGATTTTCTTTAATGTCTTCAGATGTCAACCTTCCTCGGTGTTTAAATTCCCATGGCTGCATATTCGTTGTAGGATAGTCCTTAATGTGTTCCACATTGGGCCCTCGCTCTAGCAAAAGAGTTTTAAATCCTTGCTCACTAAACTCTTTAGCTGCCCACCCTCCGGACATTCCAGCTCCTATTACTATAGTATCAAACGTATTGGTATTTGTTTTCATAGTAATCAAATAGTTACACGACCAAAATATCGTCCAGGCATAAATTCAAAATTTAGATATTGGGTTAGGTAATTTTCAGAAGATTCAAAATGAAGAAGACTGTACTTCTTCATAAGGTTCAAAAAATCTGTTACTAAGGTTTTTTCTTTAAAATGAATCCCAATAAATTCACTTTGCTCCTCTTTTGTTAAGGTATTAAAATCCGTTTCATGTGTCGGGGATAAAGCTGACTCAAAGGCTTCCAAGCCGCCAATTAGTATCGATATCTCGTTTTGAGAACCACAATCATTAATCATTGTCAATACAAACTGTATTCTACTCTCAGGAGTCGGGAAATTAATGGGGTCTTCGGCTAAAATACAATTACAAATTTTTCCAATCAACTCTTGCTCTTTAAGCTTGACTAAAGGGAAGTTTTTGTACACCATTTCAGCCGGAAAAGTACAGGCATAGGGAAGTACTAAAACTCCACCAGCAATAACTCCGAAATTTCTAATTGCAGTTCTTCTTTTCACTGAAAAAAATGATTTACTATGTTACAACTTTACTGTTAGATTTTAAAATTTCCTGTACTCACCGCTTAAAAAAGCATTAGCTTCTTCTTCTTTAAAAAGCGCCCTCTCATTATCCCAATGAAGAGTTTTATTTGGAAATCTTCCAGCAATTACACCCAATAGAATAGTTTCTGTAAGTCTTGATGAATATGAAAATGGAGCTGAAACTTCATCTTTTCCAAGACAAGCATCTACAAACTGATGATAGTGCTTGGGTGCATCTCGGTTGTAATCATTTTTCGTAGTTCCTAAAGATCCAGTAGGATCGTATTTAGAAACATCAATTTCTTGATATTCACCGTCTATTATAAGTCGAGGCATTTCCATAAAATGGGGAAGTAATAAACGCCCTTTTTCTCCTATAAACATCGCACCTTGAAGTGGTAGTTCATCTTTTTTAGGAAGTTTTAGCTTTTTGTTTTTTGAAGGAGCTCCAGGTCCATCGGACCAAATCCATGTTAATGTTTCACCAGTGTATTGAGTACCTGGGAAGGTATAGGTTACACTATTATTCTCTGGGAATCCAAACCCGTTGGGCTTTCTACACTTATTGGTAATTGTCATAGGAACGTCTAATGCAAGTGCATTGTATGGAGTGTCAAAAATATGAACTCCCATATCACCCAAAGTTCCACAACCGTAATCAACTAACTTTCTCCAGTTTCCAGGGTGAAAAACTTTGTCTTTAAATGGGCGTTCTGGGGAAGTGCCCAACCATAAATTCCAATCCAAATGGTCTGGCACCGGATCTTCTCCTTTGGGAATAGGTCCATCATAACCCCAATTTTTTGGAGACCATGCATGAACTTCATGAACCTTCCCTATAATGCCAGATTGGATCAATAGTGTCGCTAATTTATAATCATAAAAAGAATGTACCTGAATTCCCATTTGGGTAATCAAATTTTTCTTTTCAGCTACTTTTCTCATTTCTCGTGCTTCAGACACATAGTGTGTTAAAGGTTTTTGGCAATAAACGGGCTTATCCAAATTCATTGCCATAAGGGATGCAGGTGCATGGGTATGGTCTGGCGTAGAAACAATTACAGCGTCTATTTCACTTTGCATTTCTTGAAGTAATATTCGATAATCTGTATATGTTTTGGCTGAGGGATATAACTTATGTGCTGCTTCTAGATTTTTTTGATCAATATCACAAAGTGCAACAACATCAACCAAAGCATGAGATGCTATTGACTCAAGATCTGCAGCACCCATTCCACCAACACCAATATGCGCTGTTCTTAAACGTTGCTGAGATTTTGTGATTGCAAAAATCGAAGAAGGAAGTAATGCAGTGCCTGCTAGTACAGCGGAAGTTTTGATAAACTCTCTTTTTTTCATGTTTTGTAATTTTATTTTTAATTCATTAATGATGAATATTTATGAATAATATCTAATGGTGTAAAATACGATATACATAAAGTAAATATAATACGATCAAAAGGTAATAAGAAAAAATTAAAATTACTTCTTATCGAGACAATTTTGAGAGATATATTAAATGCTAAAACACTGAAATACACTAAAAATAAGGAACATTTAAAAAAAAATAACTTTATAAAATTTTAAATAAAAAATCAATATATTTGTATGTAAATATCATTATGATGAACAAATTCAAATCTTTCTTGCTAGCTATATCCTTTATAGCAACCTCTTTTTCTGTTAGTGCCCAAACAAGTGATAACCCATGGGCTATCGCAGTTGGTGCAGACCTAATTAACCTTCAGGGTGATAATGTTGATTCAGGACTTGGATTCGGTGTACCTGCACTGAGTCTTTCTAGATATATTGGATCTGGTTTTTCAATTGGTGCTCAATACGCACTTGGAAATTCAAAAAACAATAATGTTGACCTAAATTATTCCTCTCTGGATGGGATATTAAAATACAACCTTTCAGAAGGTAAAATCCTTCCCTACTTATTTGCTGGTTATGGAATGAGTAAATTTTCTGAAGAAAATGAAGACAAAGATGGATTTTTTCCTTCAACAGACTCCGGGAGAACAATACTCGGAGGTATAGGTGTAAACTTCGCCTTAGATGATAACTTTGCAATTAATTTGAGCACCTCCTACAGAGGTGTTAGTGAAGAAGACACTTATAACCATCTTCAGCACATTATTGGCTTAAGTTACAATTTTGGTGCAGGTGATGCTGACAAAGATGGAGTGCCAGATCAAAAAGACACTTGTCCAGATGTTCCTGGTTTAAAAGAATTTGATGGATGTCCCGATACTGATGGTGATGGCATCCCTGATAATAAAGATAGATGTCCTGAAGAAGCTGGAACAGAAGCACTTCAAGGTTGTCCTGATTCGGATGGAGATGGAGTAGCTGATATTGACGATGCTTGTCCAGACAAAGCTGGTGATGCAGCGATGAACGGATGCCCAGACAGTGATGGCGATGGAGTAGCTGATAATGAAGACCGTTGTCCTGAAACATCTGGTGATGCTGCAAATGGAGGATGTCCTTGGGCAGACCGAGATGGTGATGGCATCCCAGACAAAGATGATCAATGTCCAGATGAAAAAGGAACAGTTGCAAGCAATGGATGTCCTGATCAACCTACAGGTTTAGTTAATTTCATCGAAAGTGAGCAAAATCGTTTTCTTTTCTCTGCAAGCAGTAGTAAGCTAAGCAATGAGAGTAAAGAAATATTAAATAACCTAAACGCTCTTTTAAATCAATATCCTAATGTTACTATCACTGTAGAAGGTCACGCATCTAGTGATGGAAGCACAGCATACAACCAAAAGCTTTCTGAAAAAAGAGCAGCATCTTTAAAAGATTACCTAGTATCAATTGGTGCTGATGCTAACAGAATTAACGCTATCGGTTATGGAGAATCTAAACCTATCGATGTTAACGAAACTGCTAAAGGCAGAAAAGCTAACCGTAGAGCCGAAATTAATAGAAGTGCAAAACTTAAACTAAATTAGACACTTATAATTCAAAAAAACCTCCCTCTGAAAGGGAGGTTTTTTTTTACAAAAGTTTTTAATAAATTTCATCATGAAAAAAAACAAGTTAATCCTAGCATTGCTAATTGTATCTAGCTTAAGTGCACAAAAAAGGAGTATACCTGCAGATACAATTGTAAGTACAAATCACACAACAAAAATAAAAGGTCAAACAGTTGCTTATCAAGCTCAAACAGGGACACAACCGGTTTGGAATGATAAAGGAGAACCAATTGCAACTTTATTTTACACCTATTATCATAGAACAGATGTGAAAAATGGAAGCCAAAGACCACTTATTTTTTCATTTAATGGTGGACCAGGATCAGCATCAGTATGGATGCATGTTGCTTATACAGGACCGAAAATACTAAATATTGATGATGAAGGCTATCCTGTTCAACCTTATGGCTATAAAAGCAATCCTAATTCTATTTTAGATGTTGCAGACATTGTATTCATCAATCCAGTAAATACAGGTTATTCAAGAATGCTAGAGAATAACGGTGAAATGCCAGATAAAAAACAATTTTTTGGTATTAATGAAGATATTGCCTACTTAGCAGAATGGCTCACCACTTTTGTCAGTAGAAAAGAGCGTTGGGAATCACCAAAATATTTAATTGGAGAAAGTTATGGTGGAACTAGAGTAATGGGCTTATCAGCAGCATTGCAAGAAGAACAATGGATGTATCTAAATGGAGTTATTATGGTTTCTCCGGCCGATTATAAGGTCATAAGAGTAGGTGGTCCTGTGTCGTCAGCATTAAACCTTCCTTATTATGCTGCTGCGGCTTGGTTTCACAAAAAACTACCAGCGGATCTTCAACAAAAAGACCTAACCGAAATGCTTCCAGAGGTTGAAGATTTTACTATAAACAACTTAATCCCTGCTCTTGCAAAAGGGGGATTTATTTCTGAAAACGAAAAAGCAGATATTGCTCAAAAAATGGCTAAATATTCTGGGCTTTCATTAGAGTCCGTTCTACAAAATAATTTAGATATTCCAACACGTTTTTTTTGGAAAGATCTACTTCGTGACCAAGGAAAAACAATTGGAAGGTTGGATTCAAGATATTTAGGGATAGATCGTAAAGATGCTGGAGTTGGTCCAGATTATAGTGCTGAACTAACCTCTTGGCTACATTCTTTTACCCCAGCTATTAATCATTATATACGCAAAGAACTCAATTTCAAAACCGACATGAAATACAATATGTTTGGACTTGTCAGACCTTGGAATAATGATAATGACAATACACGAGATGATTTAAGACGAGCAATGGCAGAAAACCCTTATCTAAAAGTTCTTTTTCAATCAGGATATTACGATGGTGCCACAACCTATTTCAACGCAAAATATACAATGTGGCAAGTTGACCCAAGTGGTAAAATGAAAGATCGATTCTTTTTTAAAGGCTATAGAAGTGGACATATGATGTACCTTAGAAATGAAGATCTCATCAAAGCAAATGATGATATAAGAAGTTTTATTCAGTCAACAACTTCGAACGGGAAACCTGCTAAATATTAAACGTCACAACGGCGAATAGCATCTGCTAAAGATTGAAGTCCTTTATTTGTTTTGTCTTTGGGAATAAATTCTTGGGCAACATATCCTTTAAACCCTGTTTCGACAATAGCTTCCATTATAGCGGGATAAAACAATTCTTGTGATTCATTAATTTCATTTCGCCCTGGGACTCCCGCAGTGTGAAAATGTCCATAATATTCAATATTTTCTCGAATAGTGTGAATTACATCTCCTTCCATTATTTGCATATGGTAGATATCGTATAATAATTTGAAATTTTCAGATCCTAGGGCTTTACAAAGTGCGACACCCCATTTCGAATTATCACACATATAATCATTGTGATCCACCTTAGAGTTTAAAAGCTCCATATGCAAAACAACACCATGTTTTTCTGCTAAAGGAATTATTTCACTCAATCCATCTACACAGTTCTGAAGTCCAGTCTCATCATCTATGCCTCTTCTATTTCCACTAAAGCAGATTAGGTTTGTCCATCCTGCATCAGCTACCATAGGAATATGACGCTTGTACTGTTTTATCAATTCAGGATGATATTGAGTATCACACCAGCCTTGGGATAAATTTCTAGTAGCGTTTCCTTCTAAATCACCGTAGCACATTGTAGAAGTAAGATCATATTTTTTAAGTGTATCCCATCCTTCTTCTCCAATTAAATCAATTCCTGTGAGTCCCATTTTTTTAGCTTCTTGTGCAAGAGTCTCGAGAGGGATGTTTCCGAAACACCATTGACAAACAGAATGCTTAATATTTCCTTTTAATGGGGCTAATTCTTTGTCAGAACTATTTAATTCTAATTTAGGCATTGCTATTGCTCCAGAACCAAGTGCGATAGTCTTAATAGCATTTCGTCGATTAATGTTTTTCTCAGATTCCATAGTGATGATTTCATTTTAATACAATATATACATAAAAAACTTAATTATGAATTTAAGTTTTTTTCCCAATTCCAAGAACTTGAAAGAGATTCTTCCAAACTATATTTGGCCTTCCACCCTATTATTTTTTCAATCTTTGAAGCATCAGCATAAGCAGATACGGTATCTCCAGGACGAGGATCCGCAAATTCATAAGGTACTTTTTCCCCTGTTGCTTCTTCAAATGTTTGGATCAATTCCAAAACACTAACCCCTCTGCCGGTACCAACATTGTAAACTTCACATGAAGATGTGTTTTTGTTTTTTAACAAATAATCTAAACTAGCAATATGAGCATCTGCCAAATCCATTACATGAATATAATCCCTTATACAGGTTCCATCAGGAGTATTGTATGAGGAACCAAATACCTTGAGTACTGGTCTAATGCCTTTTACAGTCTGAGTGAGATAAGGAACCAAGTTTTGTGGAATTCCTTTCGGTAATTCACCGATTTTAGCTGATGGGTGTGCTCCAACTGGGTTAAAATAACGAAGTAGAATAGCATTAAAATCTGGATTTGCTCTGCAGCAATCTTCAATAATTTGTTCCCCTATTTTTTTTGTACTGCCATAAGGTGATGTTGCCTGCTTTAAAGGTTCGTTTTCGCTAATTGGTAAGGTATCCGATTGACCATAAACGGTACATGAAGAACTGAAAATAAATGGGACTGCTTTTGCTAAAGCATGCTTTAAGAGTTGCTGTAAACCTCCTAAATTATTATCATAATATTTTAGCGGTTCATTTATACTTTCGCTTACAGACTTATGTGCTGCAAAATGAATAATTCCTCCAATATCTGAAAACTCATCAAATAAAGCTTTTAACTGATTCGAATCACAAACGTCAATTTGTTTAAAATTGGGTCTTTTTCCTGTTATAGATTCGATTCCATCCAGTACATCAATCCTAGTGTTCTCAAGATTGTCAACAACAACAACCTCCATTCCATTTTGCAACAGAAGTGTTGTTACATGAGAGCCTATATAGCCCAATCCTCCGGTGACAAGTATCTTCAAAAATTTTTTTTTAACTTAATTCCCAACCTTTTCTATAGACTCTACCCACAAATTGATTGGCTACTTCTAAATTTTTAATTTTCATTGATTCCCCATCCCAGAGCAATTTTTCGCGCCCTATAAATTCCTGACGCCCATTGCTATTTTCTTCTCTTAGCATATAACTACGAATAGCGATATTACCCATTAGCACTGTTTCAGTAAGTGGACCAGAATAATCGAAAGAAGAAGTAAGTGATTGATGTTCTGGACTATTAAACCCAGCTTTACAAGCATCCACCCATTGACGTTGATGTCCAAATTCTGGTTCATTAATTTTAACTTTTTCTCCTAAAATAACGGACTCACCCTTAAGATACATCTTGGGATCTTCTCCATAAGCATCACAGGTAATTACTCCTTTTTCTCCAATCATTATAATACCATTTGGTTCAATGCTAACATCGTCAGGTAATAAGTCTGGATGAAATGGTTTAATTCCTCCGTCAGACCAAGTCATTTGTAAGGGAACCTTATTTTTTTCTGTTGCATCAAAATGTAAAGATACAGAGGAGGAAGGAGGACATCCTTCAGGAAAATAATTGGCTGTCCACATTTTTTCATAAACTGAGCCAACGCTGCATTCAACATCGGTAGGATATTTTAATCCCAAAGCTTTGAATGGTATATCTATCAAATGACATCCCATATCGCCTAATGCTCCAGTTCCAAAATTCCACCAACCTCTCCAGTTAAATGGATGCATCTCTGGAATATAATCTGTTTGGGCAGATGGCCCCAACCATTGATCCCAATTGAGTGTTTCAGGTTTTGCAGAAGCATTAGGAGCTGGCATCTGCCCGCCTTGTGGCCAAACAGGACGATTTGTCCAAACCTCTACTTTTGAGATTGCACCCACATGCCCTTCAGAAATCCATTTTTGAATTTGCAATTGATCTGGATTAGATGCTCCTTGGTTACCCATCTGACTCACAATTTTTCTCTCACGTGCCATCTCGGTTAACAACCGAGCTTCGTAGATATTATGCGTCAATGGTTTTTGAACATAAACATGAACTCCCCTTTCCATTGCATAAACTGCAGCGGCAGCATGAGTATGATCTGGTGTAGAAATTGTTACCGCATCAATCCCTTTTTCCTGATCAAGCATTTTTTTGAAATTATCATACATCTTTGCGTCAGTAAACTTTTTGGTAACTCTTGAAATTCCATTTCCTCCAGAAGAGTCTACATCACAGAGTGCAATTACACGCTCTCTCCCATTCACTGATGCGTTTCTAATGTCACTACTACCCTTTCCCCCAGATCCGATTGCAGCAAGTGCTAACTGATCGCTAGGAGAAGTATATCCAACACCCCCCAAAACATGCCTCGGAACAATAAAAATACTGGAAGCTGCAAGAGAATTTTTGACAAAATCTCTACGTTTTAAAAGTTTGGGGGTTGATTTTTTAAATGACATATCCTTTAATTTTTTTTATAAAACGAAATGTACAAAAAAAATAAAACAAACGATCTTCTTTTAAGGTGCTATAAAAGAACCCTCCCAGTCATCATTCAATAAAAATTTTACGCGTAAATGATTCGGACGTTTTAATTTCAAATACTCCAATTCATATGCCTCAAATATTAGCTCTGTGAAATTGGGTTGATCATAATTATAAGTTACTGCATCTGGTGCTTTAATCTCTTCACCCGGAACAAAAATACTGGTATAGTCTTTCTTCGAAGGCTCAGGGATTTGGTTGTAAATTTCTTTAGAAGGAGCGTCATGGATCAAATTAACTTTAATCCTTAATTGCAGAAATTGAGAAGAATCATAAAAAAGAAATTCTGCTCTAGGGTCTTGACTTAATTCTTTTATTTTATCAGAACGAGAATCAGTGTAGATCGTTAAAGTCAACATTTCTTGATCAAATCCCCTCAATACAACAGTTCTCAAATGAGGGCTTCCATCCAAGCCAGTTGTTGCAAGGGTACCGTATCTAAAAGGATGCTTTTTATGCTTTAGAGCACTAGAAAGTTGCTTTTTTAAATCACTAAATATGGAGATGAGCATTAAATCTTATTTTGATTAAACCAAGCTTCCGTCCTTAAGATCGCATTTTCTTGAATGTTCCCCCAAAACAGATTGATATCCGCAAAATGATAATTCTTTATGAAAGACATTAAAAAACGTTTGGGAACTTTAGGTACAGAGCACCAAACCATCCCGTCTATTATCTTAATAGAAAGGCTTTGTGGATAAACTTTTTTATCTGAATACAATACACCTAAATGTATATTCTCATTCGTATTTCTTTCACCATCCCAGCTTATAGGATTGGTAGTAACACCACCCTTATACCATTGCTCATAACGTTTCGGCAAATTATTTTTCTTATAAGAATTCCAACTTACATATCCTCCGATAGATTCCGGAGATTCAAGGGCTTGAATATTTTCAAACATTGAATTCTCAATTTTAACACCTACTAAGTATGCGGCAATCAGTTTTTTCTGGAGTGGTTTTCCATCAAAGAATTCTTGAATTAATTTTTTAGCATGAAGCGATCCTTGGCTGTGGCCGGCAATAATAATTGGCTTGCCATTATTGAAATTTTCTAAATAATATTCAAAAGCAGCCTTGACATCTTCATAAGCAAGTATCCCTGCCTCCACACCCTTTTCAGCATAAGAATCTACAAAAATTCTATAATGCGCTTGACGATAAAAAGGCATATAAAGATTCGCTGCTTTACACCATGCAGAAGCTTGAAACGCAGCAGACTTTTCATATACTGCATTTCGAATGGAATCATCTAAAAAATTTGCATTCCAAGCTGGGTTCTTTTTGTCCGTGAATAAAGTTGGGTAAATAAAAAAAACATCTGCTTCTTTTGATTCATGAGGACCAACAATTTCCTCAAGTACTTTTGGCCATTGATCTGGTAATACAGCCCAATTCTCCTTTAAGCTATAATCCGGCTTTGGAGGAGCTTTAGAAATGTCAAACTCAGAGGTTTTATACATGGGTTTACAGGAAACAAGGAAGAGAATTATACCACTAAAAAAGATCCTCTCTTTCATTTTTTTTGTTAAAGGTATGAATTGTTGCTGTAAAATTAGTTTGGTGTTCCTAATCTGATTTTCAATTTCTGAAAAGAATAATTACATTTACAAATAAAACAATTCATGAAAAATTTAATCCTACTTATTACATGCTTTACCTTATTTCTAAGTACAGCATGTCAAAACAATCAAAAAGACACCTCTGAAAAAATTGAGGTAAAGGTAGAGCGAACAGATTCAATTTCTAAAGCTACAGTAACCACAAAGAAAATAGTGAACGGGCAAGTTTCAGAAGAAATCCAAGTTTTTGAAGGCTCTCATCAAGAGGTCATGGATAAAGTTGCTCTTCTGACTGAAAAAGAAGACGATCAAAATGTCAACACTGAAAAGATCCGTAAAACAGTAAAAAGAATTCAATTTAAGCTTGATCCAAAAAGCGGAAGTACAACAGAAGGAACTGTCACAATAACTGAAGAAGACAATCAAGTCACCTTTGAAGCGAACATAACTGGCTTGAGTGAAGGTACTCACGCCATTCATCTTCACGAAAAAGCAGATTGTTCATCTGATGACGGAAAATCAACTGGCGGTCACTGGAATCCAACCTTTGAAAACCACGGTGCCTGGGGAGCTGAAGAAGGATTCCATAGAGGAGATATTGGTAATTTTGAGGCGGATGCATCTGGAGTTGGTACTGTTGTTTTTTCTACCAACCTTTGGTGCTTAGATTGTGATGATCCTATTAAAAATATTATGGGTAAAGCTGTAATTGTTCACCAAGGTGCGGATGACTTAGTTTCTCAGCCATCTGGAGCTGCTGGTGCAAGGATAAGCTGTGCTGGAATTATTTATTAATTCACATCCCACTTACGCAAAAGATTTAATTTTTCCTGTGCTTCAAGTTCTTCTTTAGATATAACTTTAAGAAAAGAAGGATCTTGTTCAATAGCATATTGAACTTTTTCAATGATTTCGTCTACTGAATCGTTTTCATAATCGATATCAAGAGGTGGTTTGATAATCATTGACTGAAGAATTCCTCTTTTTTTTATCATCAATCCTTTTTTATCAAATGAACGCCGAAAGCCATCAATCACAATAGGGATTACTATAGGTTTGTATTTTTTGATAATGTGAGCTGTCCCTTTGCGTACTGGCTTAAAAGGCTTTGTTGTTCCTTGTGGAAAAGTGATCACCCAACCGTCATCTAAGGCTACACCAATGTTTGTGATGTCACTCATCTTTACTTGTCGTTTTACGTCTTGTCCATTTTCTCTCCAAGTTCGTTCAATAGACACCGATCCTGCATACGCAAGAATACGAGGAAGTAATCCAGCTCTCATTGTTTCTTTAGCAGCTACGTAATATATATTTAGTTTAGGACTCCACAAATATCCTACATTTTTTATACTGTCTATTCGACCGCTCAAACTGGCATTGAACACATGAAACATAGCCACAACATCGGCAAAATATGTTTGATGATTTGAAATAAAAAGGACATTTTTATCCGGTAAGTTCTTTATGATCTCTGAACCCTCAATATTTAACTGATTAAAGCCTCGATACCTTCTGTGCGTCATAAACCCCATGTATCGAATTAACCATTTCTTCAAAATAAGGTAATGTCCGAAGGGATTTTTTTTAAACATAAATCAATTTTGATAAATCAACCAAATATAGAATTTTTCTATATGTGACTTTCTAAAAAATTCTTAAATTCAAATAATATCATTGCGGTAGCACCCCATATGATATGGTTATTAAATACATAGCTAGGAACTTTAGTCATAGAAAACTGGTTGAGGCTAAGGTTTATATCGTTATATTCTATTTCAAACTTGATCAACGTTTCAAGCGGTAATTCTATATGCATTTGAACTTCCCTTTTGTCTGGTTTAAAATTTGGATAGCTAGACTGTTTAGTAACAAATGGGCTAACTATAAAATTACTCGGTGGAATATAGGTTGGCGTTAATTCTAAAAGAGGTTTAGAATGGGTTAGTGATACCCCCAATTCTTCATTGCATTCTCTTAATGCGGTTTCCCAAATCGACTGATCTCTGGGGTCTTGTTTGCCTCCAGGTAAACTAATTTGTCCAGAATGAGTACCCTCGTATATTGAACGTTTAATTAAAGAAAGATGCATTTTACCTTCTTTTGGATAACAAAAAAGCAGGACGGCCGCTTTGCGAGCGTTTGGAAATTCATGAGGTTCATTTTGTAAGAACTTTAAACGCTCTTGATTTGGAACCATTTCTGAATGCATCGATTTTCCCGATAGGGTGAAATCTTTTACATTTGAAAAACAATCAGAAAATTTTTGATAATTCATGTTGAAAACAAAATTAATCATTCTCTTTTTAGGCCTGGGCCTCTTGTTTAATCAATGTCAAGATTCTTCTAAAAAAAGCAATGAAAACAAACCGAAAAAAAAGATTGAAGAAAATCTTTCATCAAAAAAAGATACTTTAAAATCTAAACCAGATAAATCAACCTCATTTCTTCTAAATGATCAAAATGCGATCCCCTTCTTTTTTGATTATCAGAAAAAGCACTTAGAAAATCGTGTAAGAATCTCTACACGCTTTGGTGATATCGATATTGAATTATACCAAAACACCCCCTATCACAGAGCAAATTTCATATACCTTACTAAAAAAGGATATTTCAATGGAAGTACATTTCACAGAGTTGTACCTGGATTTATCATTCAAGGTGGAAATTCAGACCGGGTAGAAACTTCACAAAAAAGGCGAGAGATTGGGAAGTATCTTCTCCCACCAGACACTCGCAAAGGGTACAAACACCATCGTGGGGTAATTTCAATGCCAAGTAGTGAAATAGAAAATCCCCATAAGCTAGCTTCTCCCTATGAGTTTTTTATTGTGCAACAAAGTCCTGGAGCCTATCATTTGGACGGTTCTTATACAGCCTTTGGAAAAGTAATTCGTGGGATGGATGTCGTTGATAAAATAAATCAACAGAAGGTAGATGATCGAGAAGCACCGTTAACAAACATTCATATGGACGTCTCCATTATTGAATAGTTATTTCTTATGTATTGGATATTTTTATAGATTTTACATCTAAAAAACGATGTTATTACATGTTTGTATAGTTTTTTCTTATTAATTTTACATAAACAATAGAAAATGACGTTAACTCAGTTAAAGTACACGCTAGCTGTTGCAGAAGAAGGAAATTTCACACAAGCTGCAGAAAAATGTTTTGTAACACAACCTACGCTTAGCATGCAGGTTCAAAAGTTAGAAGAAGAATTAGGAATTCAACTCTTTAACAGAAAATCAAAACCCATCACTCTAACCCAAGTCGGAGATAAAATAATAACACAAGCGAAAATAATTTTGGAAGAAGCCAAAAGAATGTCCGACATAGTTTCAATGGAAAATGGAATTATAGAAGGGCATTTCAGGCTTGGAATCATCCCTACAGTGATGCCCACTTTGTTGCCCATGTTTTTAAACACTTTCATTAAAAGATATCC
>Ga0255753_1000131_pt1 | contig 88800 bp, 86 predicted proteins | sample 041ome_10_FD_179953 | JGI IMG/M metagenome (GOLD analysis project Ga0255753, IMG submission 179953) | Coastal salt marsh microbial communities from the Groves Creek Marsh, Skidaway Island, Georgia - 041412US metaG (version 2) | ecosystem: Environmental > Aquatic > Marine > Intertidal zone > Salt...
GGTTGCGCGGACTGATCCTGATTGCCGCCGCGCCCGATTTCACCGAGGATAGCATGCTGGCCAGTTTTACAGAGGCGCAAAAACAAGAAATCGCAGAACAGGGCGTCACCTATATCCCGTCTGATTACGGCGACCCCTATCCCATTTCAAATCATTTGCTAACTGATAGCCGCCGCGCCTTTGTTATGCGTGAACCGCTGGAGTTTGGATGCCCTGTCCATATGATCCAAGGTACGCTGGACAATGCAGTATCACGTGACACGGCGCTGCGATTGCTGGACCATATCCAGGCGGATGATCTGCATCTGACCCTGACCAAAGGGGCAGATCATTCCTATTCCACGCCGCCGTGTCTGGCTGTTATTCAACAAAAATTAGAATGCATTTTAGAAAGTTGATTCATAAAACAACCCGATATGATCAACGCAGCCCTACGGGAATGGTTGGTTCAACCGGTGGTCTTGAGTTAACGCAACAATGTTTCAATTTTGCGGGTCAGTTTGCCAGACATGGGTTTTGTCACAGAACTGTAGCTGTCGACATAATTCCCATTTGCGTCCAGCAGCACCTTATAAAAATTCCACCGTGGTTTGAACCCGTGTTCACGTTGCAACCATATATAAAATGGATGGGCCTTATCCCCTGTGACGGATGTGATGTCGGTCATGGGCAGGGTTAGGCCATATGTGACTTCACAGAATTCTTTGACGTCTTCGCCTGATTTCAGCTCTTGACGAAAATCATTTGATGGCACGGCCAAAACAACCAAACCTTTGGGCCCATAGGTTTCATGCAGTTTTTGCATGCCTTCAAGCTGGCCTGTAAATCCACAGCGGCTGGCTGTGTTCACGATAAGAACGGGTTTCCCCTGAAATTCAGATAGATCAATTTTGCCGCCATCAATGCTTTCAAATTCAAAGCTCGCGACCTGCGTTGCAAGTGTCATAAAAATAAGTACCGCTAGTTGTTTCCACATGGACAAAACCCCCATACACAGGGATTTTGCGTGAATTGTGCGAAAGTCAATGGACGAAGGCGTTTTTCGCGAAATTATGCTTCCATCGCCTCAAGTTCATCAATCATGCCCGAGATCATGGACAAACCTTTGTCCCAGAATTTCGGATCAGCCGCATCCAACCCAAAGGGTGCCAATAGATCGCTGTGATGCATGGATCCGCCTGCGCGCAGCATGTCGAAATATTTGTCTTGGAACCCCGCTGGTTGATCCTGATAAACCGCGTAAAGCGCGTTTACCAATCCATCCCCAAAGGCGTAGGCATATACATAGAAAGGTGAATGCACAAAGTGAGGGATATAGGCCCAGAATGTTTCATACCCGTCCATGAATTCAAACGCTGGTCCCAGGCTTTCGCCCTGCACCGACATCCACAATGCGTTGATATCATCTGGGGTCAATTCACCTGATTTGCGCGCATCATGCAATTTGCATTCGAAATCATAAAACGCGATCTGACGCACGACGGTGTTGATCATATCCTCAACCTTACCCGCCAACATCACTTTGCGTTCTTGTTGATCTTTGGCCTTGTCCAACATTGTGCGGAACGTCAGCATTTCGCCAAAGACAGAGGCCGTTTCCGCCAATGTCAGCGGAGTAGAAGATAGCATTTCCCCCTGATCGGCGGCCAACACCTGATGCACGCCATGGCCCAATTCATGGGCTAGGGTCATCACATCGCGCGGTTTGCCCAAATAGTTCAACATGATGTAGGGATGCGCATCAGTAACCGTTGGGTGCGCGAATGCGCCTGGGGCTTTCCCAGGTTTCACAGGGGCATCAATCCACCCTTGGTCAAAAAACGGCTGGGCCAGGTCGGCCATGCGCGGGTCGAATGCGCCATAGGCGCTCATCACGGTTTCTCGGGCCTCATCCCAATCAACGATGCGATTATTTTCCATGGGCAGGGGCGCATTGCGATCCCAGACTTGCATTTTATCAAGGCCCAGCCATTTACGTTTCAATTCGTAATACCGATGGCTTAGCTTTGGGTAGGCGGCCACGACCGCATCACGCAGCGCTTCGACTACTTCGGCCTCGACATCGTTGGATAGGTGGCGCCCTGTTTGTGGGGTTGGCATGCCACGCCAGCGATCAATGATGTCCTTTTCCTTGGCCTGCGTATTGTGAACACGGGCAAAGGTACGGATATTTTCACCAAAGACACGTGCCAATTCACGCGCCGCCATTTCGCGTTTGCTGCGATCCTGTTCCGTCAAAAGGTTCAGCGTCGCTTCGATGTTCAGATCTTCACCTTCGATATCAAATGTCAGACCTGCAACTGTCTCGTCAAACAATTTTTCCCAGGCATCCCCGACAGCGCCCAGATCATGTAGGAATTTTTCTAATTCATCAGAAAGTTGATGGGGTTCCAATGCGCGAATACGGCGAATGGCAGGGCGATAGCGTGCCAGATCGGCGTTTGCGTCGAACAATGCGGTCAGCGCCTCTTCTGACAGGCGGTTTAATTCCAGTGTGAAAAATACCAACGGCGTTGTGAATACGGTAATCTTTTCCTGCGCATCGGACAAAAATTTGGTCCGTTCACCATCTGTTGTCAGTTGATAATACCGCAATCCTGCAAAGGACATGATGCGGCCCGCAACTGTCGAAATTTTTTCATTGCGCTGAATGCAGGTCAGCATATCGTCGGCATTTAACTCCGCCAACTTGCCTTCATAATCGGCAGCAAATGCCGCGCATTCACTTTCCAACCACACCAAATCTTGATTAATTTTGGGATCATCTGTTCCCTGATATAAATCGTTCAGGTCCCATTCTGGCAAATTGCCAAGGTTGTCCGCGCCACCAGAAACAGATGCGTCAAAAACAGGGGATGGAGTGATAAACATAATACGCCTCATTGGTCAGAATATGGCTAAGGTAGGGTGCGAACCAATGAGGTGCAAGGGGCGTTTATTCCGCGGCGATCAATGCGCTTTCTACAATTACATCATCGCGGAAAAAGGCGTCGATATCGCGGATCAGTTTCTGAATAAGGTCGCTTCGTTCCATCAAAACTTCATGGCGTCCGTTTTGTATTTCTAACAAAATACCATTATCCCACTTGTTCATGTGATCGCGGATATTTTTTGAACTGACCACTGCTTCGTCGGTTCCAAGTAATGTCATGGCTGGAACATTTGGTGGCGTGCTGGACATCAAATCGTTCATTTCTATGACGGCGGCGTTGACCCAGGAAAAACTGGGTCCGCCCAGGCGTAATTCCTGATCGCCTTTTACCTGATCCACCATATAACGCCAATTTTCGGGATCATTTGTCAGGCGGTTGCCATCAAATTCGCCCATCAACAGATAGCACTCCGAACTGGCTGAGGGGACATAGGATTTGGCAAATCCCAAACTGACGCCAATTTTCGCAATTGTGCTGGCAAAGGGATTCATAAATGTGCCAAATTCGATGCCCCACATTGGGGCGCTAAAGGTGACGTGATCAAATTCATCGCCACGACGATGTAGGGCGCGAAGTCCTATACATCCCCCCATTGAATGTCCCACCATGTTCCAGGGTTTTGGCAGATCAATGGATTTTGCATAGTCAATCAGCGCATCGATATCCTTTTGATATTGGGCAAAGCGATCGACATACCCCTGCATTGGATCATGTTCTGGGCGTTCAGAGTATCCTTGGCCACGCCAGTCAATCGCCAAAACGTTCCAGCCGCACTGAACCAACATTTGTGCAATGCGGCCGTATTTTTCGATATATTCTGTGCGCCCCTGAAAAACGAAAACCGTTCCCCGTGGGGTTGCTTGTGTCCAATTGCAGACGCGCAATTTTGTGCCGTCATCGGCCGTGATCCAGTGGCATGACCACTCGGCTGGCCCATCGGCCAAATCATGACGATATGGCGCGTCCGCATAGTGCATTAGCTTAGAACACTTCCCAAACGCATGGCCAATCCCATGTCACCATCCAACTTTAGGCGGCCTGTCATGAACGCAGAGGTTGCATCCAAATTGCCCGCCAAAATGTCCTGAAACGTATCTGCGCTTGCACTTAGTGTGACATCAGCGGCATCATCACTTGCGCGTGCGCCGCCTTCGTCAATTACGATTGCGCCTTCATCTTCGATTTCGAATTTCGCGATCCCGTCAAAACCGCTTCCGCCAAGTTTTTCGTTCAACGCATCTACCGCTGCTGCGACTACATCGCTCATCATCAATCCTCGTTAAATATGCTGGAAATTCCCCAGCTGGTCCCTAATATAATAGGTATGGCGAATAGATATCCCGAATTCAAATATGCCCTGACGGCAACTTTACTCGCTATTTCTCTGTGCGCACCCAGTTTTTCAGTAGCTGATACAAAATCTAGCAGACTTGATGAGCTTTATCAAAAACTATCGAATGCAACACAATCTGAGTCAGTTCTTTTGGAGAAAGAAGTCCGTTTTCTGTGGCGGCAGTCTGGGTCAAATGTGGTGGACCTGCTTTTGAAACGCGCACAGAACGCGCAAAACCGTTTGGAACATGGATTGGCCGCCGAACATTTTACCGCGGTCATCGAATTGGCACCCGAATTTTCGCCCGCTTGGACAGGGCGGGCCAGCGCCTATTTGGCATTGGAATTACACGGTCCTGCGCTGTCTGATTTGGAACATGCGTTGTCCCTTGATCCCCAAAACTTTGAGGCACTGACAGGGCTTGGCGTTATCCTGGAACAGCTTGAGGCGCCCGAACTTGCCCTGCGCGCCTATGACGAAGTTCTCGCTATACATCCGCATCTTGAACAGGTAATTAATGCGCGCTCACGGGTCGCTGAAAAAGTCTCTGGGCTACCACTTTAGCTTGGGGCATTGAAATGAGTGCGCGCATCGTTGCGGTTTTGGGGCCGACCAACACTGGGAAAACCCACTACGCGATTGAACGGATGTTGGCGCATCGCTCGGGTGTGTTTGGCCTGCCATTGCGTTTATTGGCGCGCGAAGTTTACGACAAAATTGTTGCGATCCGCGGGGCCTCGGTTGTGGCCTTGGTGACTGGCGAAGAACGCATTGTTCCCCCACAAGCTGCGTATTGGGTTTGTACGGTCGAGGCGATGCCAGAGAACATCGGCGTCGAATGCGCGGTGGTGGATGAAATCCAACTCTGCGCTGATCCTGAGCGCGGTCATGTGTTCACCAATCGCCTGCTGCGCACGCGTGGTACAAAAGAAACGTTGTTCCTAGGGGCGGACACCATGCGTGGGCCGATCACCGAATTGGTGCCAAACGTTCAAATCATGCGCCGCGAACGGATGAGCCAGTTGACCTACTCAGGATCCAAAAAAATATCCCGCATGCCCCCACGTAGCGCGATTGTCGGGTTCTCTGTCGATAGCGTTTATGCAATCGCCGAATTGATCCGCCGTCAAAAAGGGGGCGCGGCCGTGGTCATGGGTGCGCTAAGCCCGCGGACGCGAAACGCGCAGGTTGAGCTTTATCAAAATGGGGATGTTGATTATCTGGTTGCAACAGATGCGATTGGTATGGGGCTGAACCTTGATGTGAACCACATCGCCTTTTCCGCGCTGAATAAATTTGATGGACGTCGGATGCGTCCGCTTGCGCCCAATGAATTGGCCCAAATTGCGGGGCGTGCAGGGCGCGGTATGCGGGATGGCACCTTTGGAGTTACGGGCGAGGCAGCACCTCTGGAGGAAGGTGTTGCAAATGCGATTATGGACCATCGCTTTACCCCTTTGAAAAAACTGCTTTGGCGCAATGCGGACCTGAAATTGGGCACAATTGATGCCCTTATTGATTCGTTAGAAGTGTCCCCAACCCAAGAAAATTTGGTCAAAGCGCGTGAAGCCGACGATTTGATGGTTCTAAAAACACTGGCACAGAATGCGGACATCACAACGCGGGCGAAAAACGGACCTGGGGTTTCGCTGTTATGGGATGTGTGTCGTATCCCCGATTTTCGCGGGATATCGCATGCGGAACATGCCACGCTATTAGAGGTGATTTTCCGTTATTTATTTGATCTTGGGCGTATTCCTGACGATTGGTTCGCACGTCAAATTAAACGCATTGATCGCCCAGAGGGTGATATTGATACGCTCTCAAAACGATTGTCATTTGTGCGCACGTGGACTTATGTCGCACAGCGTTCAGGGTGGCTTGATGATGAAAATCATTGGCGTGGGGCCACACGCGCGATAGAAGACAGGCTATCAGACGCTCTGCACGAGCGCTTGACACAACGATTTGTGGATCGGCGGACATCGGTTTTGTTGCGCCGGCTCAAGCAGAAGGAGGCCCTTTTGGCCGAAGTAAATGAAAATGGTGAGGTGAGCGTCGAAGGTGAATTCGTCGGTCGTCTAGAAGGTTTCCAGTTCCGTCAAGATCAACAAGCGGCAGGACAGGACGCCAAAACGTTAAAATCAGCAGCGATGCAGGCCTTGGTCCCGCATTTCCATTTGCGCGCTGATAAATTCTATAATGCGCCAGATACGGAAATTGATTTCACGGATCAGGGCGGCTTGATGTGGGGGGAACATGCAGTTGGCAAATTGCTGGCGGGCGATGATCCACTGCGCCCACGGGTCAGCGTGTTTGTTGATGAAGAAGCAGGCGTTGATGTCACAGATAAGGTGCAGCGCCGTCTACAGCATTTTATTGATCGCAAAATTAATGCGCTATTCGAACCGCTGATGGCGGTCAAAAATGACGAAGCGTTGACGGGGCTTGCCCGTGGATTTGCATTTCAGTTGGTCGAGGCGCTGGGCATTCTAAACCGCGCCGATGTTGCCGACGAAGTCAAAGCGTTGGATCAGGATGCGCGTTCGATGCTGCGCAAACATGGTATTCGGTTTGGTCAATTCACTATTTTCATGCCGCTGTTGCTAAAACCCGCACCAACACGTTTGCGTTTGTTGTTGTGGAGTTTGCACGCAGGATTGGATGTTTTCCCCGAAGCCCCACCGCCCGGTTTGGTGACGGTTCCAGTGGACGCAAGTGCGCCTGCAGGTGTTGATCGTTTGTCGGGCTATCGCAATGCAGGTGATCGCGCAATTCGTATTGATATGTTGGAACGTTTGGCTGATTTGCTACGTGTCCAAGACAGCCGTGGTGGATTTGAAGCCACCGCCGATATGTTGTCGATCACGGGCATGACGCTTGAACAATTTGCGAACCTTATGGAAGGTTTGGGATATGTTGCTGCGCGCGCAGAGCGTGAAAAGCAACGTGTCGAAGCGCCTGTTTCAGCGCCCCAAGCCATTGAAGCAGAAGCCGTGGCAGAGGACACAAGTGAAACACCTGCAGAGGGTGCTGCTGAGGCCCCAGTTGCGGAAACAGAAGCGGCAGACGCCGAGGCAGAAGCTCCAGAGATGGAAGTGTTCTATACCTTCACGTGGGGGCGCAAACCCAAGCCGCGTCCGCAGGGTGGGAAACGCCAAAATGGCGATCAGCCACGCAAAAAGCAGGGCGGCAAGCCCAAGGGCAAACCAAACCGCAGCGATCAGGGCAAAGCCCGTTCGTTCGAGGCCAAGCCCAAAAAAGAAAAACAAATCGATCCTGACAATCCATTCGCCGCGGCGCTTATGGGTTTGAAAAAGTAAGGACGAGTTGCATGTCAGAGGCCAAAATCCGTTTGGACAAATGGCTTTGGCATGCACGTTTTTTCAAAACACGTACCCTTGCGGCCAAGGTGGTTTCAGGTGGTCATGTGCGCGTTAATGCAAACAAAGTGTCCAAACCTTCGACCGCCGTTTTGGCGGGTACGGTTTTGACCTTTCCGCAAGGCAACCAAATCCGTGTGATCAAAATTGTCGAATTGGGAACCCGCCGTGGTCCCGCCAGTGAAGCGCAAACACTATACGAAGATCTAAGCCCGCCCGAGGAAAAAATTCCACAAGAGCAAAGCCAAAGAGGAGGGGCGCGTCCAACCAAGAAGGATCGACGCAGTCTTGATCTTATCCGCGCACGCACTCTTGATTGATTTGCCGCGCTGCTTTAGCAAGCAATTTGAGAATGAAGTAGGATGATAGCCAATGACATACATCGTCAACGAAAATTGCATCGCATGTAAATACACCGACTGCGTCGAGGTATGCCCCGTCGATTGTTTCTATGAGGGAGAAAATATGTTGGTGATCCATCCCGACGAATGTATCGACTGTGGCGTATGTGAACCTGAATGTCCCGCTGACGCAATTCGTCCAGACACCGAACCAGACACAGAAAAATGGGTCGAGTTTAACCGCAAATATGCAGAACAATGGCCCGTGATCATCACCAAAAAAGACCCGCTGCCCGAAGCTGATGAGCGTGATGGCGAAGAGGGCAAGCTTGAAAAATTTTTCTCAGAAACACCCGGTGAAGGCGGATAAAACTGCGGTGATTCCCGGAAGGGTGGGAATCAGTGAATTTTTGTGGTATGTTTTGCCTACAAAGGAAGAACCGTCTCGACATGGATACAGTGCGCTGGACTGTATCTAACTAAAATCAGCATATACCTAGTTTGGACATCCCTTGGGATGTGCTTAGGGTTTTTGTCGTCTGAACATCAGATGCAAAAGGGGATAATTGAATGACTAAAAGCAAGAAATCTGAATTTCGTCCAAACGAATATGTGGTCTATCCAGCCCACGGCGTTGGACAAATCGTATCCATTGAAGAGCAAGAAATTGCAGGCATTTCGATGGAGTTGTTTGTGATTTCTTTTGAAAAAGACAAAATGACTTTGCGCGTCCCAACTGCTAAGGCAACCGACATCGGTATGCGCGCTCTCAGCTCGCCAGATGTTATTGATCAGGCCATGAAGACCCTAAAGGGCAAGGCTAAGGTGAAACGCGCGATGTGGTCACGCCGTGCACAAGAATATGAACAAAAAATCAACTCTGGTGATTTGATCGCAATTGCAGAAGTTGTGCGTGACTTGCACCGCAATGACACAGATCGCGAACAAAGCTATTCAGAGCGTCAGTTGTATGAAGCTGCACTAGAGCGTTTGACACGCGAAGTGGCCGCCGTCGCAGATGGCGATGAAACCGCCGCGGCCAAGCGTGTGGATGAGGTTTTGGTATCCCGCGCCGCCTAATTCGGGTTAGATAGTTTAAGGAAAACCCGCGGCAACGCGGGTTTTTTTATGCCAAAAATTGAAGGGCAGCCAGCAATGTGAATGTTTCGCCCAACATCTGTGTTGCCCCCAGGGTGTCGCCCGTGTGTCCCCCGATTTTCCATCTGGCAAGTGCGGTCGCGGCAACGGCGAGTCCCGCTGCGCAGCCAATCACCCACGCGCCCGGAATGCCCATCATGATCAACGCGAAAATTGCGGCCAGTACCAGTGCACCATAGGCGGCATTTTGATCCGACATGGCCGTTTGATGCGACAGGCCCGCCCCCCGTGCATTGGGAATACGCACCATAATCAGGGGTAGGGGGGCACGCGATAACACCGCCGCCGAGATCAGGGCGATAAATGCAATTTCCGCCTGCATTAGTGCAGCGATGATCTGCCATTGCAGGCCAATGATTAGGATCAATGCGATTACGCCATAGGCGCCGATATGGCTGTCCTTCATAATCGCAAGGCGTCGCTCAATCGTCCAGCCGCCCCAAAATCCATCCGCGCAGTCGGCTAACCCATCTGCATGCATCGCCCCTGTGATGATCAGCGATGTCATCACAACACAGCCTGCGCTGATGTTTGGCCCGAACCCCAAAATCATGCACAACATGCCAATCAGGGCACTCGCGGTTCCAACAACGACGCCCACCAAGGGAAAGGCCCAACCCGCAGCACTACGATGTTCATAGGCGCGTTCATCTAGTTGAACGGGCAGGCGGGTCAGTAGACTGATGCAAATAAAAATATCGCGAATGATCGGGGAATGAATGAACGCGTGCATGTCGTCTTTGGTCTCCATCCTGTCAGTTTGGGACTTGAGCTTTCGGTGGACACAGGCAATAAGCCACCACCATTTAACCCAAGAGGCCCCAATGACGAACCGCTTTTCATCGCTCGCCGAATTTGTAAACCTAGTTAAAGAACTGCCTGCGGCGGATCAAGAGGCGGCATCTGGTGCAGCTGATCGAAATGCACAGCTGACAAAACCTGCGGGGTCTTTGGGCAAGCTTGAGGATATCGCTCTTTGGTATGCGGCATGGCGCGGAAATGCGCGGCCTGCGATCGAGGCGCCCCAAGTTGTGATTTTTGCGGGCAATCACGGTGTTTGTGCACAGGGTGTGTCCGCCTTTCCATCCGAAGTCACCCAACAGATGGTGTATAATTTTCAGGCAGGTGGCGCCGCGATTAACCAATTGTCCAAATGCTTTGGCGCGAAATTGGATGTAATCGCGCTGGATTTGGATACCCCAACCGCGGATTTCACGGCGGGTCCCGCGATGAGCGAAGCAGAATTAGTTGCCGCTCTGCAAACGGGATGGGACGCGGTTGATGAAAATGCCGATATTTTGATCACAGGTGAGATGGGCATTGGCAATACGACCGCAGCCGCGGCAATTGCCGCGGCCCTTTTTGGTGGATCGGCTGACGATTGGGTTGGACGCGGCACAGGCGTTGATGATGAGGGACTGGCGCGCAAGGCAGACGCTGTAACGCGCGGACTTGCCGCGAACCCAGATGCAACATCTGGGATCGAGGCGCTGCGCCGTTTGGGGGGACGTGAATTGGCGGCCATGGCAGGCGCTGTGGTGCGTGCGCGTACGTTAAACATTCCTGTGATTATGGATGGCTTCATCTGTACAGCAGCATGCGCGACACTACATGCGATGGACCCTGCGGCCTTGGACCATGTGATTGCGGGCCACGCAAGCGCAGAACAAGCGCATCAGCGTATGTTGGGTCATCTGAATAAGGACGCCATCATTCAAATGAATATGCGCCTTGGCGAAGGATCAGGTGCCGCCACAGCGCTGGGTATTGTGAAAGCTGCTGTGGCCTGCCACTCGGGCATGGCCACCTTTGCAGAGGCAGGTGTTGCAGAGGGTTAACCCTCTGCTTTGCCTTCTTCAATTTTTGCCTCACCGTCATCCAAAGCATCACCTGCTCGGGTGCAGAGCATACTTGACTCCAGTTCTTGCTCCAATTTTTTGGCGCGGGCGACGAAGGCCTCATTTTCATAGATGGGTTTTTCTGGATCCCACAACGGACCTTTCACATTGCGTGTCGATCATGTTTATAGAATGCTTTTTCCGCTTCGTGCGCTTCGTATTCGCTCAGCCCTACGTTTTCCAAAACCGTGATTGGCCCGAAGTTTTTTGAATTTATTCAGTGCAAGGGGGATGATGGATTTGGGGAAGGCAATTTCAAAGCCTTTTTTGAAACGATTGAGCGTGAAAAAATTGAAAATAGCGAAATCGGCTTGTGATAATCCCTAGCCTTTGGGGATTTTCAAAACAACGTTCCGACCTCCTTTTACATAGCGCAACTCACTATCAGTGATGGCAGCCACACGTCCGCCATCTAGGCGATCGCCAACCTCCACCATAACGCGCCGCCCTGTTATCATGCGAACCAACGCGCGGCGTTTAGAACTGCTACCATAAATTCCGATTACGTTTATTTTACGCAGATTAATGGCATCCTCTAGGGTGGCATTTGCGACTACAAAGCTTGATGAATTCTGACGGATCACCGTTTCATCCGATGGGCGATTGCGCGTTGCGGGTGTTAACGCAGTCTGAACAGGAATTTTCAAATCTTTGGGGCGCAGCCTCGGCTTGACCGAAGCCGACCTTGCAGTAGCCTGCGCATTTGCGATCGCCTCTGCGATTGTTGCAGGTGTCTCCAGATCATCTGGTCGCAGACGTGGGCGAATACCCGCCGCTGTCGAGACAACAACGGGGCGTTCCTCTAACAGAGGGGGTAGGCGGGGTTTCAATTCGTTTATGGGCAAACCGGTGTTCGTCAGACGGATGGCTACAGGCGCGGGTCCGTCAATCAGATTTGGCCTCTGTGGTGGGCGGAAGCTTGGTAGGCCGGCAAATACGCGGTGCCCATCGGGCGATAAGGTGCCCTCTGATGAAGGGGCTACCAAGCCGCGTTCGTCCAAAATAAACACCGTCCCTTCTGGAGCAGGTGATGGGGGCGAAAGAAAAAATTGATCTGCAAACGGATTAATGATCACACCTAAAGCAATCGCATCCTGTTGTTCGAAGCTTGGATCGATAGAGGCAAGATATATATCGCCTAGCGCTACTTGATCTGGCAGACTAGGTGCGACCGGCTCTAGTGCCCATACACCTGATGCAAAATAAATCCTTTTGAGCTTGTCGTTGGAAATCACCTTCGGGTCTGTCAGGAAGGGCAGGACCAAATCTGCGTAGTTCGAAGAACCCGCGGGACCTTGGTTTTCAAATTTAAATTCTCGCTCACCCTCTGGATCCCAAACTGCGCTGTCTATTTCGACTGATGAAATGACATTGGGATTGGGACGCGCCATATTGATCAACGGCGCGCGCGGGGCATTTTCTGTATCAAGTGTTGGGGTAGGCGCAGTTGGCGTTGTATCGATTCCGCTTGCTATTTGTTGTCGTTCTGGGGTCAACAACTCACCCACTGGATCTAAAACTGCGCTATCTGTTTCGACTGTTGAAATGACATCAGGATTGGGCGGCGCCATCCCGGTTACGGGCGCGCGCAGGACATCGTCTGTCTTAGGTGATGGTGCGGGCGTAGTTGGCGCAGGATCAGTTGTTCCTGCAGTTTGTTGGGCCTTTGGCGCCAACAGCTCAATCTCGGGTTGGGCGATGTTAGGCTCTTCGCGTAGATAGGCCCAAGTGGCCCCTCCAATCAGTGTGATCGACAGAAGCATAAGCGCGGGTGCACGCCAGGGTTGCCCCACATTGTTTTCAGCAATCCGCGCCGCAATTTTCGCGCCCAGCTTGCTTTGTTGTGCAATGATCGCATCATTGGTTGCTGCAATCGGCTTTGCCGTTGGTGTGGCAATTTCGGGGGTAAGGCTGTCACGCGCCTCAACAGGAAGGGGTGCTGTTGAGGCGATGATTGTCGTATCCTCTGACGTGCCAAGTCGCGCAAATGCGATGATAGGCGGTGCGATTTCCTCAACTTCTTCTTGTGGCTCTTCTGTGAACAGGCGCGGCATCAATCCCAATGGCGCATCGCTTAACCCGAAAAATACCTCGACTGGAAAGGTGTCGGCATCTGTCCGTGCAATACAGGCCACTGGCGAAAATCCGTATTGCTTGGCGAATTGCTCGGCTTCATCCAGAGTTTCTAATGCGACGGCGGCAACATGCAGGGTTCCATCGGCCAAATGATGATCAATCCGCAATTCGTCCATGGAATAGGGGGTCGCCCGATCCATTGTACGCAGTATGTGCTCATCAATCGTAATATGATCGGCGTCATTGGGACAGGTAACCGAAACAAACTTGATCTGTTCATTTGGTATGATTAGGGCAACACACAGACCGTCACCTGACATGGCCTCTGCCTTGCGCGAGAGTTCGGACATGCGTTGATCGAAATCATCCTTATTAAATATCGCTTCTGCAATTTTTGAAGATGCGCCTTTGGAATATTCTTCTAGGCCGATGCCCCCAAAGGACAGCGACAAAGCAAATCTTGGGCTGTGTGCAGTTGATGTGCGCATTGACTAAAATATTCTGTTTCCCATATTATTTTATCTCAGGTTTCTAGAGAGGTGAAGCAAAACCCCGCCTGTGGCAGAAATCCGCCCTGTTTCAAAGACTAACTGCACATAGTTTACGTCTTGTTTGTTGGAGGTTTTTAAAAATGTGTCTATTTTTTGCGAGATTTTTCTTTGTATTTTCCGCGCTCGCAATTGTTACAGGTAACCTGGTTGTTGAAGAGGAAGGTCAGGTGAGCCGCGCCCTAAATTATGCGGTGATCAAAGTGTCCTTGCGTGAACAGGGGCGTGATCCGGGTGCGAACTTATTGAATTTGCGCGCCTGCGTGGACGGTGTGATCAACGCGTTAAAACAAAACGAAATTGACGAAAAAACATATTGCGACCCAGCGGTTAGTTGTGCATTTGGGTTACGATTATGATCAGAAACAGCGCGCGCCGCGTGACTATATCGCCAGTACATCGTTGCGTATTCGTCAGGATGACCTAAGCAAACTGGCAACGGTGTTGGATTTAGCGTCCGCGCTGGATGTAGAGGGCCTATCAGATCTTCGTTTCCGGTATGATCCGACCCAGGCGGATTATGATCTGGCACTCACCCGCGCGGTCAAGGCAGCCCTACACAAGGCAGAATTGATTGCCATGACTTCGGGGCAAAGCCTTATTTCTATTCAGGAAATTTGCGAAAATAGATCGGGTGGGGGTGTTGTGATTGCGCGAATGGAATTGCCGGCTGCGCCACGAACCACGGGATATCTCACACGCGAAAACGTGATGATTTCAAGAATGATTACGATGGAAATTGAATTGGTGGATTGCGCGGCCCAGTGACCGCGCCAATCCCATTATTTTGACGATGCTGCGGCCAAGGCGCGATCAAGATCGCCGATCAAATCATCGGCATCTTCAATCCCGATGGAAATGCGCACGACATTAGGGCTAGCGCCTGCGGCCTCTTGTTGTTCTTTGGTCAGCTGACGGTGGGTTGTGGACGCCGAATGGATCACCAATGAGCGTGCATCGCCCAAGTTTGCAACATGACTAAAGATCTCAAGGTTATCCACGAATTTGATACATGCATCGTAACCACCCTTTAGCGCAACCGTGAACAGGCCACCTGCACCTTTGGGACAGATGCGTTCAACACGATCATTATAGGGCGATGATTTCAGACCAGCATAGGTGACGTAATCAACCGCGTCGTGTCCCTCTAGCCATGTCGCGATACGCATTGCGTTTTGCACATGGCGTTCCATCCGCAACGATAGCGTTTCCAAACCCATCAATGTATAGTGCGCGCCCTGTGGGTTCATTGTCATGCCCAAATCGCGCAGACCGATGGCAATAGAATGGAAGGTAAAGGCCAGCGGGCCAAATGTTTCATGGAAACGCAGCCCGTGATAGGCGGGCTCTGGATCAGCCAAGGACGGATAACGGCCAGAGGCGCTCCAATCAAATTTACCGCTGTCCACAACACAGCCGCCTGTGACCGTGCCATTACCCGTCATATATTTCGTTGTGGAATGCACAACCAATGTTGCACCATGTTCGATGGGGCGGCACAAATAAGGGGTAGCCGTTGTGTTATCCACGATCAATGGCAGACCCGCATCATCCGCAACGGCAGCAACGGCGTCCAGATCTGTAATGTAGCCACCAGGGTTTGCTATGGCTTCGCAGAAAATCGCTTGTGTATCGTCGTTGATTGCGGCCTTTACCGCATCCAGATCATCAAAATCCACAAATGTGGCTGACCAACCAAAGCGTTTGATTGTTTGGCTAAACTGCGTAACGGTGCCACCGTATAGACGGGTTGAAGCCACAATGTTTTTGCCAGGTGCCATTAATGGAAACAGCGCCATCAGTTGCGCTGCGTGACCTGATGAGCAACAAACCGCGCCAACGCCACCTTCTAGAGTCGCTATGCGTTCTTGCAAAACAGCGACTGTTGGGTTTGTCAGGCGGGAATAGATGAAACCAACTTCTTGTAGGTTGAACAGGGCAGCTGCGTGATCTGCATCGCGGAACACATAGGCCGTTGATTGATAGATCGGCGTTTGGCGTGCTCCCGTTGCGGGATCAGGGCGCGCGCCTGCATGAATTTGTAATGTATCAAAACCGTATGTTGGTCCGTTGCTCATATGGAGGCTCCTGTGAAAAGATTTAGGTTTGAAACTACGAATAGACGAAACAAGGCGCAATAAGCAAATTTGCAAACTTCGGAGCTTTATAGAAATATTTTACTAACCAATCTCGATTAGAAACACTTTTATTATGACCTTACGAATTAGGAAAGGAGATCATACTTAAAAAAGTACTAGGGACAGAGATTACAGTCTTATCTGGGGCCGATGCCCAAGATAGGGGATCACGCACTCAAGATTTAAGTAAATGATGTTTGAAGAGATCGAATTTGAATATCTGCGCAATTCCGAAACCCGAGCTATTGTGTTGCTCTATAGTTTCGAAATTGTCGCGGCGGTTGCATTTGCGACACTGCGCATCCAGTTATGTTCTGAAGCCACAAAGAAGATTTGGACACCAAATTTTTCGTGCCAAGCTGAGGCTGCTTCAGCTGTGCCAATGTAGCTCGCATAGCCTTTTCCATGCGCCTTCGTTGCGTTGCCGATGGTAGTCATTGCATCACCAATAAGCTCATCTGTCACCGTTGAATGTCCCATGCTGACCGTTAAGTCAGAAGGGCCGGCGAATAGCGCATCAATACCGTCAATTGCCGCAATCTGATCTGATAAAGGAACTGCATAGTCTTCCTCAATCTGGGCGAACACAACGGTTTCTTGTTGGGACCGGTCCAGAAGATCGGCCATTTTTTCAGTACCAAATCCACCCCAACGCGGCGTACCCGCAAATCCACGGCCGCCTTTCCCAAAACGTGCAGTGCGTGCGATTTCCTCGGCGCGCTCCACAGAATCGACATGGGGCACCACGATGCCGGCAGCACCGCAATCCAAGACCCATAAAATTTCGCGCGGGCTGGAATCTCCTACCCGCACCAACACGGGGTAATCAAGTGCGCGGGACACGGCCATACAAGCATCAATCGCTGCTCGATCAAAGGGTGCATGTTCTGCATCAAGGCACACAAAATCCAACCCGCTTTGTGCCATGACCTCGATCATATTGTGGTGAGGGGTTTTCAAAAATGTGCCGCTAAGTGGTTTTCCAGATTTTACAAGTGCTTTGAAATCGGCAATGCGTCCCATTTTTGATCCTTTTATGTTGGTTTGCGCGCATCCTCTGGCACAACATAGATTGTGTCAAGCAATGCACGACAGGAAATGTCGCAGGCAGGCCAAAGCCTGCGTGAAATGCATTTGCACTTTGGCTGCGGATGTCCCATGACTTGCACCTGGTGAATGGAACAGAGGTGCGTGATGACATCCGATAACATGCGTGAATTTCTTCGTGGTATCGGCGATCAACTTCCCCTGCAATTGGGGGTGGTTCCCTTTGGCTTGGTTTTTGGAGTCTTGGGCATTGCAAGCGGGCTAAGCCCCTTGCAAACGATCTTGATGTCCTCGATCGTGTTTGGCGGTGCCTCTCAGGTGGTTTTTGCGCAACTTTGGGCCACGGGCACATCGCCCCTGATCGTTGGGTCCTCTGTTGCGGTCATCAATTTGCGCCACATGTTATACAGTGCGGCAGTCGCAAAATACTTGCGCCCCTTATCACTACGCTGGCGCATCATTTTGGGGTATCTTCTGACGGATGAGGCCTTTGCCATTTCGATCAAACGCTTTGAAACAACGGATCGACCTGAATTGGCGCATTATCACCTTTTGGGGTCTGGGTTGACGTTATGGGTGTGTTGGCAAATCGCGACTGTCGTCGGTGTTTTGGCTGGCGCCACAATCCCGGATGAGCTGAACCTGGGCTTTGCCATACCGCTGACATTCATGGCCTTGGTATTGCCGAATTTGCACCGACTGTCGGATATTGCCGCGGCCACATCCGCGGCATTGGTGGCGCTCTTTGGTCAGGCATTGCCGTGGAATGCATGGATCGTCGCGGCGGCCGTGGTGGGAATAACCGTAGGTGGCATTCTGTCCCATTGGGAGGATCGCGCATGATTTGGATCGTTATGATTTTGACGGGACTGGCGAATTTTGCGGTCCGCTTTTCCATGTTTTCGGGCCTGCGTGCCAGCACATTGCCTGACTGGGCCGAACGGTACCTGCGCTATGTGCCCACGGCCGTCCTATCGGCGATTATCGCAGCGGCCCTGTTTCTGGATGAGGCAGGAGACATTCAAATGTGGAACACCACCGTGCTTGCTGGGTTGCTTGCGGCCATAATCGCGATTTTGACGCGATCCGTGATTTTCACAATCATCACAGGGTTGGGTGTGTTGTGGATCATCGGTTAATCCCGAAACGATGCAACATACGACTTGCTGAATCCTGAATACCCATCACTGACCTGACCCAGATGCGCGGCAGTCATGTCATGCAGTACTGGCAATTTATGAAACGGAACCGATGGCATCGCATGATGTTCCGCGTGATAGGGCATATTCCACGCCAAAAACCGTACGACACGTGTTGTCAGAGTGGTGCGTGTGTTTAAAAACATGTCCTCCACCTCTGGGCAGCGTCCGTGTTCTGCCAATAGATAAAGGCGCAACACAGGGAACCCAAGGATCAGCGGTACAATCCACAGCCACAGCAGGGCGGTAGGCGCCATTGCAAAAACAACGCCATAGGCCACAATCAACAGCACCGCTTCTGCACGCAGGGCCCGCCGTTTGCGCGGTGGGATATAGGATGCAGTAAGCGGCCCAACGCTGTTTCCAATCAATGTCGTGACTTTGGCCCACCAATAATCCACGGTGCTGAGGTGGCGCACAAATGCGCCCCAGCTGCTTGGTTTTTCATGGCCATCCAATTCGGGGTCTTTGCCTGGAATATTGGTGTATTTGTGATGTGCTAGATGGAAATAGCGAAACCAAAGAAATGGTTGAAACAACAGAAACGCAATCAAATGTCCCATAATGCTATTCAACCAAAGGGTTTTAAAGGGCGTATTGTGGGTGCATTCATGTTGCAGTGTGAACAAAAATGAAATCAGGATACCATGCGGGATCAACATAATCTGCCATAGTGGGAGGGCGAAAAATATCCACGAACCCATCACGCCCAACACTGCGCAATACATCATCAGATGGCGCAATCCACGCGCGTCAGAGCGGGCATTTAACCGCGCCTTATCCTTGGCGTTTAGAGTTTTTAGAAAGCTTTTGTGATCCATCACACCCGCCTAACTTTCCCGATATTCAGTATCCCATTCGTATTTCATTTCAAGCATTTCGTGACCTTTTGCATTTGGCCCCTAATTTTACGGTCATGGCGAAACGTACCTATGAATCCGATGCGCAATATGTGGAAACAGTCGATGATCTGGATGACATCGTGCAGGACAAGCGTGAAGGATGGCGGCAAACCAATAGCAAGGCGCGGCGGCGTCAGCGGCGGTACAAAAAGCGACTGACCCATGAATTGGTAAAGCAACACGGTTGGGATGCACCAGAGGATGATCTGGATTAGGTATCCAGATTGACACTCACGATCTGAACCTCTTCATAAATCTCAAGTGCGCTTGCGACGGACGCGGCGGCCTGCATGGCAGCGTCAAATGTCGCATAGCTCCCCAGCTCTTTGAACATCAGACCACTGTCAAATCGCGTGCTGACCGAAACCAACATCAAAAGAGTGCTGTCCGCCTGCGCGCCCACAATGACAAATGTTTCAACGCTGGAATTATTTGTTAGTTCATGGATTTTCGACAAAAGGGTGGGTGAAAACATCGTCAATTCCTCCGTCTGCATGAACTAACGCATGTGGATCCTGTGACAAGATATTTCACCAAATTTGGAAAATTTGGAGCGGGCGATGAGATTCGAACTCACGACATTTACCTTGGCAAGGTAACGCTCTACCCCTGAGCTACGCCCGCGTACTTGAGTGGGTGCTGTTTATAAACAACTTTCGCCCGCTGCAAGCGAAAAACGTAACTTTCTTTCGCAACATGTAGTGGCACCTCTATTTTCTTTTGAAAACCCTGTGCTAACTTGCCTGTCGGGAGTTTTGATAAATGAAAACACAAGTCTGTATTATCGGGGGCGGGCCCTCTGGTTTGTTGTTGGGGCAATTGCTGCACAGCATCGGTGTCGACGCGGTTGTATTAGAGCGTCAGACGCAGGAATATGTCCTAAGTCGTATTCGGGCAGGAGTTTTGGAAGTGGGATTTCAAAACCTGATGCGTCAGGCGGGCGTGGGTGCGCGGATGGACCGCGAAGGACATGTGCACAACGGCACCCTGATCACCTATAATGATGACCGCGTTCGAATTGATTTTAGCGCATTAACGGGCACCTCGGTCATGGTCTATGGTCAAACCGAAGTCACCCGCGATCTATACGACGCGCGCGCTGAAATTGGGGCCAAAACCTTCCACAGTGTTGAAAATGTTGAAATCCACGATGTTGAGGGGGACGCCCCCTATGTCACCTTTGACCAAGACGGTGTGACGCATCGTATTGAGTGCGATTTTGTTGCGGGTTGTGATGGATTTCATGGTGTGTCGCGCCAACGCATTCCAAAAGACAAACGGAAAGAGTTTGAAAAGGAATATCCCTTCGGTTGGCTGGGCATCTTGTCACGGACACCACCTGCGGATGAAGAGTTGATATACGCCAATTCATCACGCGGTTTCGCCCTGTGTTCCATGCGAAATGCCGAACTTAGCCGCTATTACATCCAATGCCCGATGACAGATCGGGTTGAGGATTGGAGTGATGATGCATTTTGGGACGAATTGCGCCGTCGTATTCCATCCGAAACCGCCGAACAGATGGTGACAGGACCCTCGATTGAAAAATCAATCGCACCCCTTCGTTCATTCGTGTGTGAACCGATGCAATGGGGGCGGTTGTTCCTGTGTGGCGATGCGGCGCATATCGTTCCCCCAACAGGGGCAAAGGGGTTAAACACCGCGGCTTCCGATATCCATTATTTATTCGAGGCGATGCGGGCCCATTATTTGGATCATGATGCATCTGCGATGGATCAATACGGACCGCGCGCCTTGGCCCGTGTGTGGAAAACACAGCGCTTTTCGTGGTGGATGACAACGCTATTGCATCATTTCCCAGCGCAAAGCGATTTTGATCACCACATTCAGGCCGCTGAAATTGCGCATCTGCGCGACAATGTCGAAGCGCAGCGGGTATTGGCGAAAAACTATGTTGGGTTGCCGTATTAAGCGGCAGGTATCAAAATAAAAATAGGCGAGTGGGGCGGTTTAAACGGCCCCAACCAAGTTTGCGTTTACAGGTGATGCTGCAGCTGCATCGTTTGCATCAAGTTCAGCAACGATGTTTGCGATATAGGCGTTAACAAAGGATGCGCGTGAATATCCGATATCCGCAAGTTCGCGATCTGATAGCATGGCAAGTGTTTGATATGCCGCGCTTTTGGCGCGGCTGATAACCATTGCACGGTATAGTGTTCTTAGCATTTATATGTTCCTTTCTTGCTATGTGGATTAGATAGCATTGTTATCGCTAACTTACCTTATCCAAGTTGGAATTGCTGCATTGCAGAAAATGCATAGCGCGAAGGGCACTGTCACATTGCTTCGCTAAATGTAGTCAATAAATTGACAGGTTTGTAACTATTTGTTGTCATTTTGATAAAATAGTGTACAGTTGTATACATGGCAAGCCATGCACTCCTGACATGATGCCTCAACGTATTTCTCCCCATTGGACTGGCCCCACATTTTGTGGGGCATTCTTTGTGATACACAGATCGCGTATCAAAGTGCTTGGATTTATGAGAAGTAAGTGGTGGGCGACCTAGGAATCGAACCTAGCGTGCGTCTCCGCGAGGGAGTTACAGTCCCCTGCCACACCTTGCGGCCTGTCGCCCACTTGCCAAGTGTCGAACACTTGAATGAAGGGGTGATTAGCCTTGTTAAAAAGTATCGTCAACTAGAAAATCCCTTGAAATTCGAACTCATTCTGGCGCAGAAGGCAAAACAAAGAAAAAAAGGCGTAATTTGCGATGAAAAAGCCAAAGTGGGTTGTTGCAAAAGAACAAGTGAAAAAAGCGGCAGCTCAGGAAACCGTGTGGCTTTTTGGTTTGCATGCGGTGCGCGATGCGCTGTTAAACCCAAATCGACAGCATCTGCGTTTGATCCTGACGAAAAACGCGGCGGACAAATTGGCCGATGCGGTGCAGCAGGCAGGTATCGCGCCTGAAATCTGTGATCCCCGTAAATTTTCAGCTCCGCTTGATCCTGCATCCGTGCATCAGGGCGCGGCTTTGGAAACGAAACCTTTGAAATGGGGCAATCTTGAGGATGTCGCATTGGCCCCAGGGGCAGGGGCGCCCCGCTTGATTCTGCTGGATCAGGTGACAGACCCCCATAACGTGGGTGCCATTTTACGATCTGCCGAGGTGTTCGGGGCAAGTGCCGTTATCGGCACACAGCGCCACAGCGCACCAGAAACGGGTGCATTGGCCAAAACTGCCAGTGGGGCATTGGAACGCCAACCATATTTGCGGCTGCGCAATTTGGCCGATTCTATTCAAGAATTGCAAAAACTGGGATATTTGGTGCTGGGCCTTGATGGTGAGGCGAGCGAGACAATTGACACCGTCTATGCCACGCATCAGGACCGCGCCATCGCGCTGGTTCTTGGGGCAGAGGGGCCGGGGCTGCGCCAGCGGACCAAGGAAACCGTGGATCAATTGGTGCGCATCGAATTCGCAGGTGAATTTGGATCGCTGAACGTATCAAACGCGGCTGCGGTCGCGCTTTATGCCGTCACGCGTTAGGGGATCAATCAAGGGGCAAATTGCCTTTTAACCAACCATGCAATGTTTAACCCCATCAGGCCTGTCTCCTCAAACACAAAGGTAAGGCGATACCCTTTCCAACATGGTACCAATGATCCAAGATACCATTCAGAGACCGTTGCGCCGCCAATCGCCATCATCGCAAGTGTGATGCACATCGCACAGCCGAAATAAGTACTATTGTGTCGCGTTTTATGCGGACCGATTTGACCATTGATAACATCCTGTTCAATTTGCACATGGCGGAACACAAACAGCGTAAAATAAAACAAAATCGCGAACAAAACGGCGGCGGCGATATACTGAAAATGATTCCAAAACGGGGACGTAACACCCAAATACGCTGTTAAATCCGTATGGAGGTATCCTAGTAAAATGAATTCACTTCCGCTGACAGCTTGCGCATACAGCGATGATGTTGCGCATGGAGTATTCGGGTCCATTGGGCTAGGCAGTCTTTGAACCAAATCCAACCCGCCCTGCGCGTTTGACAAAAAAAGGGCGCAGGGTTTCACCGTTTAAAACGCACCCACTGCCAAGGGTGGGAAAAATGGCTACACACACAGCCGCTAGTCCAGCGATGCAGGTCAGGATCACATCAAGTGTCATGAACTGCCGTGGCTCATCCGCACGGTAAACAAACAACATGCACATCCCTATAAAGATTAGCGCCCCAACGAACAAATCGCCTGCAATCGGAATGTAATAAAAATGACTGATCGAGGCCGGGAAACATGCATAATCCGCAAATGTCATCGCCCACAACACAATGGGCAGGAAAAACGCCGTGTATCCGATGATCAGATGCACGCGCTCTTCACTGGCGCTAAAGGGCAGTTTTTTCACATTTGTTGGACTGGGTTTCAGAAAATGTAACATTTGAACGAAATTTAGAGGGATAAAGTTTAAAACTTTATGAGGATTGCCTAAATATCTGTGAGGGACGACAAGGGAAGAGGAAAGCATGGTCGCACAGAAAATTGCCACCTGTTGTTGAGGCACGAAAGCGGCACTGGTTTTGCGCGGGAAAGACAGCCATGAACTTAGCTGTGGATCCTGTGGCGCACCTTTGCACGATCTAAAACGTCTGCCTGTTGAACCGCGTGCGAAAACGCCCAAAAAACGCCCCAATGATCCTTGACATCCCGTAGCTCAGAAGCCCGCCAAAAAGATGAAGCCCCAGAAGAAGCCCAAGAAAAAGAAAGGGTTCAGTTTCATGAAAGCGGCCTTTGATGTGATCGAAGATGTGTTTGACGAAATCCTAGATTGACGCATTTCTGTGCGCGTGCGGCGCAGTTACGCTGGAACACCTGCGGAAAACGTGTATAGGGGTAGGTAATCTGATCAGGAGCTGCCCATGAATTATGATGAACCAGGTTTGGTCGAGGCGACGCATCGCGACATCATCGCCCCAATCGAGGATATTTTGGATGCCGCACGTAACGGCAAAATGTTCATTCTGGTCGATCATGAAGATCGCGAAAACGAAGGCGATTTGGTGATCCCTGCGCAAATGGCGACCCCTGATGCGATCAATTTTATGGCAACCCATGGACGCGGATTGATTTGTTTGGCCATGACATCGGATCGGGTGGATGATCTGGGTCTGGATTTAATGCGCACGAATAATTCGTCCCGTCACGAAACCGCGTTTACAGTGTCGATTGAGGCGCGTGAAGGCGTGACAACGGGAATTTCGGCCCATGATCGCGCACGTACCGTTTCGGTGGCGATTGATGCATCAAAAGGACCCGCAGATTTGGCTTCACCCGGACACGTATTTCCGCTGCGCGCGCGCAAGGGTGGCGTGTTGGTCCGTGCAGGCCACACCGAGGCCGCCGTTGATATCAGCCGCCTTGCGGGATTGAACCCATCAGGTGTGATTTGTGAAATCATGAACGAAGATGGATCAATGGCCCGCCTGCCTGATCTGATTTCATTTGCACAAAAACATGGCCTGAAAATTGGCACGATCAGTGATTTGATCGCCTATCGCCGACGCCACGACAATTTGGTGAGCGTGAAAACCGAAACCACGGTGACATCGGAATTTGGTGGCGATTGGCAAATGCGCGTGTTTGAGGATGAAACGCACGGTGATCAACACGTGGCCCTGATCAAGGGCGACATCAGTGGGGATGATCCCGTTTTGGTGCGTATGCACGCCATGGACCCGATGTTGGACATCATCGGCGCGGGACCCAAAGGGCGCACAAATGAATTTGGCGATGCCATGGATATCGTTGCGCAAGCGGGGCGCGGTGTTGTGGTCCTATTGCGTGATACATCTATGAAGTTTGAAGAGGCCGAGGACAGCAGCCCCAAAACACTGCGCCAATATGGGCTTGGCGCACAGATTTTGTCGGCACTGGGCCTGTCGAAGCTCACGCTGCTGACCAATTCGCCAACGCCCAAGGTTGTCGGGCTTGAGGCCTATGGATTGGAAATTACAGGCACACAAAAAATTTCGGAGCTGGGATAATGGCATCAAATGAAACGCATTATGTTTTGGACCGCCCAAGTTTTGACAAACCTGTCAAAGTGCTGATTGTGGTGTCGCCCTATTACAAACAAATTGCTGATCAATTGGTCACAGGGGCCAAGGCCGAGATTGAGGCCGCGGGTGGCACATGTGATCTGATCGAGGTGCCAGGCGCATTGGAAATTCCCACCGCCATCGGTATTTCCGAACGCCTTAGCAATTTTGATGGCTATGTGGCACTGGGCTGCGTGGTGCGGGGCGAAACAACGCATTATGAAACCGTCTGTAATGACAGTTCACGCGCATTGACCATGTTGGGGTTGCAGGGCTTATGCATTGGGAACGGGATCCTGACCGTTGAAAATATGGATCAGGCAACGGTGCGTGCCGAAGCGAAGGGTCAAAATAAAGGGGGCGGCGCGGCGGCTGCGGCCTTGCATCTGATTGCATTGACCCGTAAATGGGGCGCTTCGCGCAAGGGGGTTGGATTCCGCCCCTCAGATGACGCATATCAACTTGCATCGGATTAAACGACACTATGACCACTCGTCCTGAACTCTCTGGTAATCAAAAACGCAAAATGCGCACGGCAAGCCGCCTCTATGCGGTGCAGGCCCTATTTCAGATGGAACATTCAGGGCAGGCCAGCGATGTTGTGGCGCGTGAATTTTTGGATCACCGTTTTGGCGCGATCTATGATGAAGGTGAGATGCAAGAGGGCGATCCAGACCTATTTGAAAAAATCGTCAATGACGCGGTGAACCATCAGGCCTTGATCGACCAAATGACCGATCGCGCATTGGTGGCCAAATGGCCGATTGCACGGATTGATCCAACATTGCGGTCCCTGTTTCGTGCCGCAGGTGTGGAATTGACGCAATCCGATACGCCGCCCAAGGTTGTGATCGTGGAATACGTCGATCTGGCCGCGGCCTTTTACCCCGATGGGAAAGAATCCAAGTTCTGCAACGCTGTTTTGGATCATATGGCCCGCGAGGCCAAGCCCGAGGCGTTTTAAGGCATTTCCAAGTCGCATTGTTTAACGTTGAAATGCGCTGTTCTGTTTCCAATCCGACTTAGGACGGCGCTAAGAACGGACGATGTTTGAAATGCTTTATTTCACTAAATTCCTGACTAAGGGTTAATTTTATTGCCCCGATCGTGCGCGGTCGAAGCGAAGGCGTAGACTAATCGCGTATGATCCAGCCCACGCCCGTCCGGAAGGGCGGGGGCTTCATTTCATTCAGCCCTGTTAACCGCCCCCGAGCGCGTGCTTGATCGTTGATGTATGAAAAAAAACGCAAAAACTTTTACGTCTTGCGCAAAGGCCCGATCTAGAATTTGGGCTTAGTCAATTCAATGGATAAAAGGTGTGGCGGGCCCGTAGCAACCGTCTGGTAAACGCATTCCCGAGGACCTGATATTCAGGTGGGCGCCAGGTAACGAAGCCAGGGCAACGACAGAGCCAGCTCCCTCGGATTTGCTTAAGGCCACCGGAATGTTACCGTCTGACGCGAGGAACAGCACCCGCCGAATGGGTAGATAGGCTGGAGGCGTGGGAAAAACAAGTCCCGATCTTTGATGCACCCTGAACGCTGTGCACCGCATCAATCCAAAATTGGTGCGCCCCCCGCCTCGCGCATCTGTGCCAACCGCGCGGCCATGCGCCCCAAACGTTCTTCGCAGCCCGCAGGCGGCGTAAATTCTGCCAACCGCGCCTGCCACAGGGATGTTGCGCGCTCTTGCGAGGGCACGGACCCTGCGGCTTCCCATGTGCCAAAGTTTGACAAATCCGCCACCAGTGGATCGTAAAATTCACTGCCATAGCGTTCCATGGTTTGCCCCGTTTCAAAGAAATGTCCACCCGGCATCACTTCGGTTATCGGATCAAGGCTCATTGCAGCGGCGTTTTGATCAACCCCTTTTGAAAAATGCCCAAGGGTTTGCAAAACTTCGATATCATTGATGAATTTTTCGTAGCCAAAGGTCAGACCTCCCTCTAACCAACCCGCCGTATGCAGGGTCAGGGTGGCCTGTGCCATGGCGGTTGCCATGATGGCCATGGTGTTTTCGGATGCGGCCTGCATGTCATGCGTATTTGATGCAGCCCCCGCCGCCGAGCGCCAGGGCAGGCCGATGTGGCGGGCCAATTGTCCTGATCCCAATGTCATTTGCATGTGCGTTGGTGTGCCAAAGGCAGGTGCCCCTGATTTCATGTCCACGTTTGATCCAAATCCCCCATACATTACAGGCGCCCCAGCGGATGCGGTTTGGGCCAGTGTGATGCCAGCCAGCGCCTCGGCATGTTGCAGTGTGAGTGCGCCTGCCACGGTGATAGGGGCCATGGCACCTGCCAAACAGAAGGGTGTCACAATGGTTAGCTGCCCCGCGCGGGCGAAATCAATCAATCCTTGGGCCATTGGATTGTCGATCAGGCGCGGGGAATTGGTGTTGATAACGGTTGAGCAATAGGGGTTTGCGCGGAATTCATCCTCAGTTAATCCCAAGGCAGATTGGATCAATTCAAACATCTGATCCACCTGCGCCCGTCCACGTGCGTAAATGGCCAATGCCTTATCCGCGTTCGCGATTTGGGTTTCCACCATCGCCAAATGGCGCAGATGAATTGGGACATCCTGAGGTTCGGGCGCGGGGCTGAGTTTGTGGATGATATCGAAGCTTTGCTGTAATTGGATCGCCTCACGATAGCTTTCCAAATTCCCAGGGCGACGTCCGCGGATACGGTCATAGGCGTTGGGACATCCGCCAGAGGAGGCAAAGAGTTGACGTCCCAAATAAATCTCTTGATCCTTTTCTGGGGCTGGCGCGCGCATGGTGTAGCGTTTCGGTGCAGTTTGCAGCGCATTTTCAACCATATCACGGGGAAAATGCACCATATGGTCCCAAACCTGCGCCCCTGCTGATTTTAGCAATTCACGCGCCTCTGGCAGCAGAATGGAAATACCCAATTCTTGCAAAACGCGTAGCGCATTTTCGTGGATTTGAGCGACGTTATCCTCGCTCAACACCGATTGCGGGCCAAGTGCATGATGTAATTGTCCATAGTTTGTTTTGCGAACCATGGGGATTTTGCGTTGTCGACGTGCCATACTACTCCTCCGTTGGGGCCAACATGACGGTAAAATTCTTGGGTTCTGTTCTGTTTGCGACCTTGCAAAATGTTCATGAATTGTTCACATTTATCACATGGATGATTTTGACGTTTTACAACCTGGTCAATTGCTGGCGCGCGGTGCGGCGCGCCATCTGCGATTGTTGGGGTTTCCCAGCTTAGAGGAATTTGTTCCAACGCGGGGCTTGCGTGTGGATTTGATGGTTTTGGGTCCAAAAGAAGAGCTTTGGATTGTTGAATGCAAATCGTCCAAGGCGGATTTTATGTCCGACAATAAATGGCACAATTATTTGGAATGGTGCGATCGGTTCTATTGGGCGGTGGACCGGGATTTTCCGCTAGACTTGCTGCCCGAGGGGCACGGGTTAATCATCGCCGATGCCTATGATGCTGCGATTGTGAAAGAGGCGCCATTGGACAAACTGGCGCCTGCACGTCGCAAAAAGATGGTTCGGAAATTTGCGGAAAATGCTGCGTTACGCCTGCAACGCTTTCGCGACCCTGACGCGCGGCTTTAGCGTTTGCGTTTTTGTCCCAATGTTTCGGCAGCCTTGGCCGCAGCAAGGATTTCTTCGGCGATTTCTTGGGCTTCTTCGGGTTCAAAATCCATCGGAATTTCCAATTGACCCGCAAATACATAAATCCGCACCATGCCCTGATCGGTTGGTCCGATTTGTAGGTTTGCTTCGATGTCAGATTCCGTATTGATGCCCATTTTTAACGCTCCTATCGCTTGGTACTGGGTTAGCTGGAGTTCAGCTCCAATGCAAGAGGAGCGTGCCCGCGGAAAATCAACACTTGCCTCTGAAAATCCGCGAATAAGGGTTGCAATCCGCGCAGGGCAAAGTTAAATCGCACCTCAGGCCGCCTTAGCTCAGTTGGTTAGAGCGCTGGATTGTGGATCCAGAGGTCCCCCGTTCGAGCCGGGGAGGCGGTACCATCCCAAAACGTGAATTACGATGCTTCTGCCTTGGCCAGTGCCCCTGGTGTTTCGCGGATTGGTAAGTGCAACACCGTTGCGCTCAGGCCAAGGACAATCGCCGCAACCCACATGGCCTCATAATCCCCAGTTGTGTCATAGAGTTTCCCACCAAGCCAGGCGCCCAAAAATCCACCAACCTGATGGCTAAAAAACACAAGACCCGCCAAGGTTGAGAGATACCGCAATCCTTGGGTCTGCGCGATTAATCCTGTGGTCAGCGGTACGGTGGATAGCCACAAAATCCCCATCGCTGCTGAAAAGAACAGAACGCTCGTGCCCGTTAGTGGGGCCACGATAAATAGCGTAATGACAATTGCGCGTGTCAGGTAAATGCCAGAGAGGAGTTTTGGTTTTGGATAAACCTGTCCTGACCAGCCTGACAAAAACGATCCTGCAATGTTGAACAATCCAATCAATGCCAGTGACCATGCGCCAATAATCGGGGTTAACCCTTCGTCGATGATATAGGCGGGTAGGTGGGTTTGAATAAACTGAACGTGAAATCCACAGACGAAAAAGCCCAATAATAACAAGGTGTAAGACCGATCTGAAAAGGCGACTTTGACAGCGCCCCATGTATTGTTTGCCATGCCAGCGCCCGCAGGCGTTTCAGACACACGGGCAACAAAAATCAGAAGCGGCAGGATGAGTACGAATGAAAACGCCAGGAAAAAGATCGACATGCCCCAACCCATCAATCCAATCAGCGTTGTGGCAATGGGGGCGCCCGCAAACATGCCCGCCGAGGCCGCCGCCGTGCCAAGCCCCATGATGAAACTGCGCTGTGCGGGTTGAACAATCTTACTCAACGCGACGATCACCACAGGAAACGAACAGGCCCCTGTGCCCACACCCACAATGAAACCTGTCAAAATGAAGAGGGTCGGATCATCAAAGACACCGCGCAAGGCAAAGCCCAAGGCCGCCACAACCGCCCCAAAGGCCAACACGCGGGATGATCCGTGTTTGTCGGCATACATGCCCGCAAGCGGTTGGGTTATGCCCCACATCAGTGCCTGAATAGCAAGGGACAAAGAAAACACCTCGCGTCCCCAACCCAGTTCGATGGACATCGGTCGCAAAAAGACACTGAAAGAGGCAGAAAATCCAAAGCTGATGAAGGAAATCATGCAGCCTGCAAAGATCGCAAGTTTTAGTTCGCACGAGATTTTCGTCGTGGCAGTCATTGTGCCGCTCCTCTTGTTGGCGCAGAGGAGCCTAGCATAATTTTGCGAAATTTTTAGAAAAACTATTCATTGGCTTTTTCCGACAGCGCCTCTTGTCCCAAGGCCTCTGACATCCCATCCATGGCCTTACCATTATAAACGGCGTAAATCATGTTCCAAACTCGCTTGATTGTGTCCTATAATTTGCTACTGGCGCTATAGTGAAACAGGAAATAATAGGCAAACGATCCAAAACCGATCAGGAACAATAGAACCAAAAACGCATAGGTTGCCATCATTCCACTCGTGTCGCGCCAAATTTTCAGAGACGCGGGTTTGATATTTTTCATATGAAAACACCCATTGGATTGTCGTTGCCGTAAGGGGTGCCACCTAAAGTTGAGAAAAGTTTGACGCAATCGCGGCGATTTCGCCGCAATTAGTTGTCCATTTTAAGGGCCGAGATAAACGCATCCTGCGGAATGTCGACTTTGCCGAATTGGCGCATCTTTTTCTTGCCCGCTTTTTGCTTATCCAATAGCTTGCGTTTACGCGATGCATCCCCGCCATAACATTTCGCTGTCACATCCTTGCGGAGGGCTGCCAATGTTTCGCGCGCGATCACCTTGCCACCGATTGCCGCCTGAATTGGAATTTTGAACATATGGCGTGGGATCAATTCCTTTAGTTTTTCGCACATTGCGCGCCCACGCTGTTCTGCGCGATCGCGGTGCACCATGACAGACAGGGCATCAACGGGTTCTTCGTTCACAAGGATCGCCATTTTCACCAGATTATCCTGACGATACCCCGTCATTTGGTAATCAAAGGATGCATACCCTTTGGTGACGGATTTCAAACGATCATAGAAATCGAACACAACCTCGTTCAAGGGCAGGTCATAAACCGCCATTGCGCGCGATCCCGCATATGTCAGATCCTCTTGCAGGCCACGACGATCTTGGCACAGTTTCAAAACATCGCCCAAATAATCATCGGGCACCATGATGGTCGCCTTGATACGTGGTTCCTCAAGGTGATCGACCTTGGACAGGTCGGGCATATCGGCAGGGTTGTGCAATTCGATCATTTCCCCGTCTTTCAAATAGACGTGATAAATCACCGAAGGTGCCGTTGTGATCAATTCGATGTCATATTCGCGTTCGATGCGATCGCGGATCACCTCAAGGTGTAAAAGCCCCAAGAAACCGCAGCGGAAGCCAAAGCCCAACGCGGCAGAGGTTTCCATTTCAAAACTAAACGAGGCATCATTGAGCGCTAATTTTTCAATCGCGTCCCGCAGGTCTTCAAACTGGGCGCTGTCCACAGGGAACAAACCACAGAACACAACAGGTTGTGAGGGTTTAAACCCGGGCAGGGCGACATCAGTGCCCTTTTTCTCATGCGTGATGGTGTCGCCCACGCGGGTGTCGCGCACCTGTTTGATAGAGGCGGTGATAAAGCCCATTTCACCTGGGCCCAACTCGTCAATATCCTGCATCTTTGGACGGAAAACGCCCAAACGGTCCACATGGTGCGTGGAATGGTTGGACAGCATTTTGATACGGTCGCCCTTTTTCAACACGCCGTCCATAACGCGCACCAAAACCACAACACCCAAATAGGCGTCATACCAACTGTCCACCAACATCGCCTTCAGCGGCGCATCCCGTTCCCCTGTTGGGGCGGGCAGGCGTTGAACAATCGCCTCTAGCGTTTCTTTGATCCCAATGCCCGTTTTCGCTGACACCATCAGCGCATCTGATGCATCAATGCCAATCACATCTTCGATCTGTTCGGCAACGCGATCACAATCTGCGGCGGGTAGGTCAATTTTGTTCAAAACAGGCACAATTTCATGATCCGCATCAATCGCCTGATAGACGTTTGCCAAGGTCTGCGCCTCAACCCCTTGGGTGCTGTCCACCACCAAAAGCGAACCTTCCACAGCGCGCATTGATCGCGATACCTCATAGGAGAAATCGACATGGCCTGGTGTGTCGATCAGGTTCAGAACATAGGATTCACCGTCATCTGCGACGTAATCAATCCGCACGGTGTTTGCCTTGATCGTGATGCCTCGTTCGCGTTCGATGTCCATGCTGTCCAGCAGCTGTTCCTTCATATCGCGCTCGGCCACTGTATTTGTGGATTGGATCAACCTATCGGCCAGGGTGGATTTCCCGTGATCGATGTGGGCAACAATAGAAAAGTTACGGATTTTGCTAAGCTCTGTCATAGCGCAGCATATGATTTGAATTTGTGAAATCGTCAAGCTTTGATCCTAAAAACGACCCTAGGTTTCTGGGAAAGTTTTCGCGATGTCGCTTACGAAAAGTCTGCGCCAGTCAGCCACGTCTTTGGCGGATCGCAAATTTGAGTTATTTTGACAATAAAGGGCAAGCAAATATACCCTTTCAATTGAGGCATATTGTGAAACATACTCTGGCTGGCGCATGCGCTGCGCTGTTAATTTTTCTGGACACACCGCTTTGCTGGCCCTGTTCAACAGGCGTGTTTAAGTGCGGGATCAAGCAAGGCAAATTAACGCGTCTGTCGCTGTATCCAAAGTGCGGCTGATGCAACATTAAGCGTCAAGGATCAATCATTGGTCGCCGCAATCATTCGTAATCCCGATAATGTCACCGAAATAAAATCAGCAAAACGATGCAATCACGCACGTTTTATAGAGCGATATTCGCAATTTGGTGAATTGGCGCGGGTGTTTTGTTCCTACGGTAAAAGGCGCACGGAGTACTTATAGTTCCGCCGCAAAATAATGACGCAAGGCCGCCTCGAATTCGCGTGGCTTTTCCGCGTGAAGCCAGTGTCCCGCACCCTTTAATTTGGCAAAACGTGCGATTGGGAAAAACTTCTTCGCAATCGCTTTGCCGTCTTCTTGGACGTAGGGGCTTTCACTGCCGCTTAGGAATAGGGCAGGGCCATCAAATGATCCCTGAATTTCAGGGAAGCCCAAAATGTGCTGCATGTCGCGCCCCAACACATCCAAATTTAATTTCCACCGTTTTCCCGCAACATCCAAAGATTGGGTGAAAAAGGATTGTAGGGTTGTGTCATCAACCCTTTCGGCTAGTTGTTCAACCGCGTCTGATCGTTTGTGAACCTGTGTTAAATCAACCGCTTGCATGGCCTGAATATATTGGGATTGATCGTGCCCATAGGCGATCGGTGCGATATCGGCCACCAAAAGGCGATTGACCAAATCAGGGCGCATCAGCGCCATAACCATCGCGGCCTTGCCCCCCATGGAATGACCAACCACGTTTAACGGTCGGCCAATATGCTGCGCAACGGCTATCAGGTCGTGGGCCATGTCGATGTAGGAATGTGTGTCAAACCAAGGGCTGTCACCATGATTGCGTTGATCCACGGCGATCACATGGTGCTGATCGGACATGCGTTTAGCAATGACGCTCCAGTTGCGGGCAGAGCCATAAAGTCCGTGGACAATCAAGAGGGGTGGGTTTGTCCGTTCCTGTCCATGTTCGATCATATTCAGCATATCTGCGCCTTAGCCTGAAACGCGGGATATGACCAGAAAAATGGGGCCCAAAGGCCCCAGATTTTGTTTATTTTTGGATTGCGCGATCATAATCCAAGCGTTTTGCGTAGGCATCGGCCCAAACGCGTTGGATGGAAATTTCGGCCTCAAGCTTTTGTGCCAAGGCATTGTCAACCTCTAACACGGCGGCTTCGGCATGGGCGTCTGTGTCAGCGGCAACCTTGACCGCCTCGGCGTCGATTTTGGCCTTTTCCGATAAGATGACAGAACGTTAACGATCAATTTCCGCCTGTTCTTTCAATTTATTGGCCGATGTGATCGCTAATTGTTTTTCGATTTCGACATTGGTGGTTTGATCGATCTGACGCACTTTGGTCTGGGCCTGACGCTCTGCCAGTTCGCGTTCACCCTTGGCGATTGCTAACAAACGTTGTTCTTCCTCTTGGATACGTTGTTCGTTGGCGATGGCGCGATCTGCCGCTGCCTGTTGGCGCAGGCGCATGCGTTTTTGAACTCTGTATTTGGATCAACATCTGTCACGCGGGCCAATGTCACACTGATTCCGAATTTTTTAAAACGCTGCTCGTTGCGCTGGGGTTGTCCTGTGTCATCCAAAATCTTTTTCACGTAAAAGGCGGTTTTCACCTGATCACCATAATCCTGTTGATTTGTCCCCAGGGCGGCATTGGCACGGCCCAGATTGGGTTCTTCTAAACGCACCACTTCTTCGACGCGGCGCACGATATAAATGCCGTTTTCTATTTGGCGTTGGAATGCGTTGTTAAACTCGGTCTCGCCGCCCTGAAAATAATCCTCTGTCGACATCAGCGCCGCTGTTGCGCCCGAGGTTTCCTGAAACGCGGTGATTAATTCCGTGCGCAACAGATTTTCAGGCGTACTATACAGATGGGCCATTTTCAAAAACCCATCCATAATCTGATGGTAATTCAAACCGCGCGGTTGCGGTCACATCTGCATCGACCTGATCCCAAAAGACGAAGGATTGGGAGGGCAGATTGGCCGACATCAAGAAAATAGGCCTCGGTTTCGGCCGTTACGCGTCCTTCACCCCCGCGGGTGGCCTGAACGGACATGGCGTTTTTCCATAAATTCACTCGTCCAAACAGATAGGTTAAGTGTTCTGTATCCGATACCATTTTTCCTGCCCTGTGATGGTGCGGACATGGTGTTTGAACCCAGGTTCAGCATAAAAAAAGATGCCGTTAAACGTTTATACGGCAAAGGCTCCCGTCAACAAAAGTTACCCAATGGATGAAAACGATTTGAACCGTTCGTTGAGTTCTGGAAATGCCCGCTGTGTGGCGAACAAAACCAACACACCAATAACTGCGCTAATTATTCCTAGCACATACACTCCCTCTATATGTATTTTTAAAAAGTGTAATTTTACGCATTACTAACGAAATATAGTGGTGAATGTATGCTTATGATTGTGTGGTTTGCAAGGATATCGCCTTACGCGAGCAATTTGTCATCAGCGAATTTTTAAATTTTCAGGGTTTTGTTGGGGTTGCTCTATTGACGTTCAAAAATCTCTGAACTACACAACCCAAGTCCTGAGCGGGTATGGTGAAATGGTATCATAAGAGCCTTCCAAGCTTAAGGTGCGGGTTCGATTCCCGCTACCCGCTCCAAGGATTTATAAATAATTGTTTTTAATCAATAAATTAGGTTAAAGCAGTTGTGACCGCGTTACACTTCACGTTACATTTTTACTGAAAATTCGATCGAGATATTTTCGATCTATCGAGCTCTGGTTTGTTCTACTTCCCTCGCGCCCGCGCGCGACACTGTGCCTTACTGTGTTCTGACCTGCCTCGCGCGCGGGCGCGTGCGACCTGCGTATCTTTGCTGAAGTAGGGGTCTACGCGCGCGCGTGTGCGTGCGACTGGGGTTAGTTAGTGCGAACAGCGTGACTTTTCTATGATCTGCTGAATGTCGTTGATGCCACGGTCGAGAAACTGCTGCACAGGTACGTTGTTATCGTGGCGGCATTTGCCGCACTGGATGTTCAACCAATGCTTTGGAATTAGGTTTAGTTTGGTCACTTAGATTACAGCGACAACTTCATACCCAATTACACCGCAGCAAGCGAGTAAACTCAAAATGGCTTTGGCTGTTACGCGTGGTGTATAGTTCATGCCACAGCCCCGACCATTACACCAATCATTAAGAACGATGCGCAAACTGCTGCGATAAACGGTAGTGGGTTAAAGTCACCAGTAACCTTGGCAGCTAAACGTGTTCCACAGCTCGGGCACTCCTTGCTGATGGAGTTACAAACGGCTTCGCAGGAATAGCAGATTTTCTGTGACATACTCTCTAAGCTGCAGTGAAACTTTAGTAAGTCAACGAATACATAGGTATACTTTCGGCCCACACCTGAGATGCTTAAATTTTCGGCGAAAAACCATGATTGATGACTAAAATACGATCAATGACCATGCGAAGCGACGTTGCGAATGCATACCGCACGCTTTACAGCACCAAACATTGGAAGACACTAAGGCGGCGGGCACTCACACGGGACGAATACAGATGCCAGCACAGCGGTTGTGGTGCGCATCTACAGGCGGGCAGGGATCACCCACGCAGCGCGGTTGTACACCACCTCAAACCGCACAAGGGCGATCTCGAACTATTCTTTGATCTGGATAACCTGCAATCAGTCTGTTGGACGTGTCACAGTGGCGATATCCAATCGACTGAGGCACTGGGTTACGACACAACGATAGGCGCAGACGGTTGGCCCGTTGATCCAAGACACCCTAGCGTCGGCTAAAAAAAATCAGAACAGTTGCCTGCTTTTTGTCTTTCAATTGCTTTTGTTAATTGAGCGTCCCTTGCAAGATTATCACCCAGTTGCTGATATTGAAGTGCCGCCTGCATATAAGTGCGATACAACATGCAGTCTGCACTATTATCACGCTCGACTTGCTTTTGATCCAAAAACCTTGGTCCAAAAGCGATCATAACTCCAACCCCGACAACAACGAGAATTAATAAGGCGAACTTACTGTTAGACATAACTCCTCTCCTACCTAACATTTTACATGTAGGCAGGGGGTGGGTCAAAGACGAAAGTCATTAACACACAAACCGGCGTCCACTCTCGTCTTTTTCTGCGTTTACGGAAATTTTAGCTAGAAACGCACATCATCGCGATACGCGAAGTGTTCTTTTTCTGGTTGCATCCAATACTTCAGCACAGAGCGCATGAAGATAATTTGAAATTCAAGGGGCAGATAGTCGGGTGCCCTGATCGGCCCGATAAAATCGGGATCATGCTCTGACATAACGTTCTCCTTGTGTTGGCTTCCCTAGGGTCAATCAAACTTTACCGCTTGGTCAAATATAAACGTGCTTTGTCCAGTTTTAATCAAAGTTATGCCTTAATTTTGTGCGGTTTTCGTCAATATCTGCCCAATATTTTAACATTAAAATCGGACACAACTATCCATGTCGCAGAAACGTAGAGCGGATAATTCACCATAACGGCAGCTAATAAACGTATCGTATACGTACGATATAAGTGGCCGTTTCAGTATCGAAGAGTATTTGCCCGCGTCAAATGGCTTGAGGCATTCATAATTGGTGCATCTGCTTTAATAATTGCAATACAATTTTTGGTGCTGACACAGATGCCTTAAAGAGGAAAAATTATCTGGCTCTGCAGGCGAATTTTTTCATCGTCATCCTTGCAGAGTTCAATAAATTCACGACCTGTTTTTGTCAGATTGCCGTTACTACATATGTAACCAGCTACTGTGGCTATTTTTATTATCTCATCAAGTTTGTGGGTATCGTGTCGCATTGCGATGCTTCGCAGCAACCATTCACGCGCCCAAAAATCCCTCATGTGTTCCATGAGTTCGCTCCCTGTTTTTTGGCGTCGTTCGATAGAAAGATTACTGCTCTTATTTAAAAAGTCAAAAATAGGTGACCCGATAGACCTGCTAACACTGTTGGCAGCGATCAAGACAGGTGTGTTGTGGCAAAGCTATGAGTTGCTTGAAGAAACCAATTCTATGGTAAGTTAAAGGTGCTGGAACCGCGTAAGGTAGGATAAAATAACAGAGACATGCGGCTCCAGCTAAGTGATGTCATTGATATTTGGGAGTATCGTGACGCATACACCATCGATCATCGTTTTTTAAAACCATAGCCTAACCAAGTAAGGACCAACGTTAACAAGCTTCTTTGAATGATATATGTGCGCCAACATGTCAAAATGATTAAAATACTTGCACAGTGAAAAGGGGCACGAGTGGCAGCAGCGGGGCTATGCTATGTTAAAAACCAAAGGTCACCTTTGCCCAACTTGCCGTAAAACCGAATGACTGACACAATCCTATTTCTTGCTTTGGTTGCCCTGGAAAATGCCGTTTGACTTCGTGAAATGCTCGCATGGGAAGGACGCATTATGTTGGACCGAAGCACAATTGAAAACGCTCCGCGATCACAAAAGTTTGTAGCATTCAAAAGGGTATTAATTTTTGAAAATGAGAAAAATTAATTTTTCGATATATAAAATTCATAATTATAATAACATGGGTAAAAATTTATACCCATAGGGGTGGTTCATTATTCCAACGGAATAAATTTCGATGTGTCGTAAACAAAATTGAGTCGGCGCATTTCGACGCGTTTCTGATCGTGTCGCTTGACCTTGAAGGGGCGTTCGCGTTTAAGGACTGCACGAATTTACGGAGCAGACATGAGCGAAACGGCCGACCGCGCAACATCCAAAAATCTTTCTAGCTTGCGCGCATTGTGGCCGTTTTTGTGGCCCTATCGCGGCCTTATGGTTGCGGCCTTACTTGCTTTGGTTCTGACGGCTTCGATTTCGCTGGTCTTTCCATTGGCGGTGCGCCGCGTGATCGACACCTTTAATGTGGAACAGGTTGGATTGCTGGATCAGTATTTTGGTGCGGCCATCGCGATTGCGGCGCTATTGGCGCTGGGTACAGCGGTGCGGTATTCTCTGGTCACGCGCTTGGGCGAACGGGTTGTGACCGATATTCGCAAGGCCGTCTTTGGCCGTGTCATCGGGATGGGGCCAAGCTTTTATGAAACGATCCTAACGGGCGAGGTTCTTAGCCGCATTACAACGGACACCACGCTGATCCTTTCTGTGATTGGATCATCAGTTTCTATTGCGCTGCGCAACCTACTGATCTTTGTCGGTGGGTTGGGGATGATGTTGCTGACCTCGGCAAAGCTGACAGGTTTGGTTTTATTGATTGTGCCTGCTGTCATTATTCCAATCCTTACCTTGGGGCGCCGCCTGCGAAAGCTGAGCAAGGAAAACCAAGATTGGATTGCAAACAGTTCGGGTAAAGCCTCTGAATACCTTGGGGCTGTGCGAACGGTTCAGGCCTTCACGCATGAGGCGCTGACGCGCGAATCCTTTGATGATGTGTCTGAAAAAAGCTTCGTCTTGGCGCGTCGTCGGATTATCGCACGCGCATGGATGACGGCAATCGTGATCTTTTTGGTCTTTACCGGTGTAGTGGGGGTTTTGTGGATTGGTGCTAATGATGTGCGTACCGATCAAATGACTGCAGGCACATTGGTGCAGTTTTTGATTTATTCTATTATGGTCGCGGGTGGTGTCGCGGCCCTCTCTGAAATCTGGGGAGAATTGCAGCGCGCCGCAGGGGCAACCGAACGCTTGGTTGAATTGCTCTCGATCAAGGACACGGTCCAAGACCCAAGCGCACCCCGAACTCTCTCTACGCCTGTGTCTGGTGCCATCACATTTGACGCGGTGACGTTTCATTATCCACAGCGTCCCAATACTGTTGCGCTGGACGACGTCACGTTTCAAGTGGCAGCCGGGGAAACCGTGGCGATTGTCGGCCCCTCGGGCGCCGGTAAATCCACGATCATTCAAATGCTGTTGCGCTTTTATGATCCAGAGGCTGGGGGCATCACAATCGATGGCGTCAATTTGCGCGACATGGCGCGCCATGATTTTCGCCAACACATCGCCTTGGTACCACAGGATGCGGCGATCTTTGCGGTGTCTGCCATGGAAAACATCCGCTTTGGTCGACCAGAGGCCAGCGACGCGGATGTCATCGCCGCGGCCAAGGCCGCAGCGGCACATGATTTCATCTCTGCCTTGCCCGATGGGTACGACACCTATGTTGGGGAACGCGGTGTGATGTTGTCGGGCGGTCAAAAACAACGCATAGCCATTGCGCGCGCGATCCTGCGGGATGCACCCATCCTGCTGCTGGATGAAGCAACCAGCGCCTTGGACGCAGAAAGCGAACGTTTGGTTCAGGCGGCTGTTGAAAACCTATCGGCGGATCGCACGACCTTGGTAATCGCGCACCGTTTGGCAACCGTGAAAAAGGCGGATCGCATTCTGGTCATGGATCAGGGCAAAATCGTCGCCCAAGGAACGCACGATAGCCTGATTGCCGAACAGGGGCTATATACCCGTTTGGCCAAGTTGCAATTTACAGCCGGATTTGACCCAAGTTAAACTTGTGGCGACTTAAATTTGGCTTGATTTTCCACCCCTTTCTACATCATTGTACAAAGCTAAAAAACAGGGAGGAATGGCCAAATGCAGTGGGCGTCACTAGAAGACACACGGGCCTTGGAAGAAGAGTGCACATGGGCGGAACGCGATGTGCCAGTCACACTTTATGAGCTGTTGACGCGGACCAAGAATAACTTTGGATCACGTCCTGCGGTTAGTTATCAGTTAACATCAGGACCCAAGGATAAGGCCGAAACGTTATCTTGGAATGAGTTGCATCAAAAAACAACGCAAACGGCGAATATGTTCCGTGCCTTGGGTGTGGGGCCAAATGATGTCGTGGCCTATATTCTGCCAAATGCCACCGAAACGGTTTTGTCCGTTTTGGGCGGGGCTGTTGCAGGGATTGTGAACCCGATCAACCCGTTGTTGGACGCAGATCAGATTGCTGCCATATTGCGCGAAACAAATGCCAAGGTTGTCGTGACACTAAAGGCGTTTCCAAAAACCGATATCCCACAAAAGGCGGCCGCAGCGGTGGCCGCGGCCCCAAATGTCAAAGCGGTGATCGAAGTTGATCTGCTGCGCTATCTGACATTCCCGAAATCAGTGATTGTACCCTTGATCCGTCCGAAAAATCCGGTGTCGCATCAGGCAAAAATCTATGATTTTAACGCATTGATGGCGCAACAAAACACCACCTTGGATTTCGCGGACGTGCGCGAAGATCGCGTGGCAGCCTATTTCCACACAGGCGGCACCACGGGCATGCCAAAGGTTGCGCAGCACACCTATTCAGGGATGGTATACAACGGTTGGTTGGGCGACACATTGTTGTTCACCGAAGAGGATGCCGTGATCTGTCCATTGCCCTTGTTTCACGTCTTTGCGGTGCATGTGATTTTGATGGCCATGGTGTCATCTGGGGCGCATGTGGTGTTCCCAACACCTGCGGGCTATCGTGGGGATGGGGTGTTTGACAATTTCTGGAAATTGATCGAACGCTGGGGCATCACGTTTGTGATTACCGTTCCAACGGCGATTTCTGCCCTGATGCAGCGTCCTGTGGACGCGGATATTTCCACCGTGAAAACATCCTTCTCGGGGTCTGCGCCACTGCCGTTGGAACTGTTCCGCCGCTTTGAAGAAGCCACAGGCGTCACAATTGTTGAAGGCTATGGCCTGACCGAGGCGACGTGTCTGGTCTCTTGTAACCCCGTTGATGGTGAGAAAAAGGTTGGCTCTGTCGGGCTGAATTTCCCATACACTGATGTCAAAGTCATCAAAACCGTGGACGGTGAAATGGTGGAATGTGGTGTGGATGAAGTTGGCGAAATCTGTATCGCAAACCCAGGCGTGCGTCCGGGTGACACCTATACTGAGGCCGACAAAAACAAAGACCTTTATTATAATGAAGTCTATCTGCGTACGGGCGATTTGGGCCGCAAGGATGCGGATAAATATCTGTGGATCACAGGCCGTGCCAAAGATTTGATCATCCGTGGTGGTCACAACATTGATCCCGCCCTGATCGAAGAGGCTCTGTTGGGCCATGATGCCGTGGCCTTTGCCGGTGCGATTGGTCAGCCAGATGCCCACGCGGGTGAAATTCCATGTGCATACGTGGAATTGGTCGCAGGGGCCGAGGTGAGCGAGGAGGAATTGATGGCCTTCTGCATAGAAAATGTCACTGAACGCGCAGCCCATCCAAAACATATGCAAATTTTGTCAGAGCTGCCCAAAACAGCCGTGGGCAAAGTGTTCAAACCTGATCTCCGCAAAAGCGCGATTACACGCATTTACAATGCGGCACTGGCCGATGCGGGGGTTGATGCATCCGTCGTGTCCGTGAGGGACGATAAAAAGCGCGGCCTTGTCGCACAAGTCTCAGGTGGAGCAGATGACGCGGCCATCGGCGGCGTGCTGGGTGCCTTCATCAATCAGTGGGAACGCGCACAACCCGCGTGATGTAATAAGATCATGCGCGTATGGATCCGCGTGTGATCTACCAACACTGTCAAAAATGTTTACTGCTGTTTCGCGTCGGGACCGCAGAACATATTGTAAAGCAATTCAATAAGTTGCGCGGTGTTATTGTTTGCCAATGAATAATATATGGTTTTCCCGTCACGACGGGTGTCAACCATGCCGTCCTCGCGCAGGCGAGCCAACATCTGGCTTACGGCAGCTTGGCGACAGTTTAGGATGTCTTCCAATTCGCTTACGGATTTTTCGCCAGATCCCAAATGGCATAGGATCATCAAACGCCCCTCATGCGCCATTGTTTTCAGGAAGTTCGCCGCAAGTGCCGCGTTTGTTTCCAGCTCTTTTGGAGGGGGTTTTAAATCGACTGCCATGTTACGCCTGTTATAAATTTTGGCCGTAGCATGACATATTCGCTTTTTGAGTTCAATTCTTTATCGGCGCGCCCCCTTGAAACGAATTGCCGTTTTGATAGTCACAGGGATCGTCCTGCATCATCAAGTGCAAACCTGTGCCCGTAAACGGATGGGCGCGGGCCAAATCCTCGTCCACATCAATCCCCAAACCTGGGGCGGTTGGGGCGGGAATATATCCGTTCTCCACCCGTATGCTGCCCTTGATCAATTGATCGTGGAACGGGGTTTCAATGGTTTCTGCGATCAATAGGTTGGGAATGGACACGGCCAAATGCACATTGGCGGCCCATTCAATGGGCCCCGCATAAAGGTGCGGTGCCATTTGCGCATTAAAGATTTCGGCAATCGCGGCAGTTTTCTTCATCTCCCAAATGCCACCTGCACGCCCCAATGCGGGTTGCAGGATTGACGCACCGCCTGTACGCAGCACCGTCCCAAATTCCGCCTTTGTCGTCATGCGTTCACCCGTGGCAATGGGGATGTTCACGGCGCGTGCGACGTTCGCAAACTCCAGCAGGTTGTCTGGGGGAATGGGTTCTTCATACCAAAGGGGATTATAGGGTTCGATCGCCTTGCCCAAACGAATGGCGCCATCGGTGTTGAACTGACCATGGGTGCCAAACAGGATATCGGCCCTGTCGCCAACGGCGGCGCGGATGGCGGCGCAGAATTCAACCGACATGGAAATATCGCTTAGGGCGGGGTGGTGGCCGCCGCGCATGGTATATGGACCAGCGGGATCAACCTTGACTGCTGTGTAGCCACGCGCAACCAAATCCGTGGCACTTTCTGCGTTCCATTCAGCATTCGTCCAGAATTGGGATACATCGTGATGTGCCATTGGATAAAGATAGCTATAGGCGCGCACACATTCATTCATCATCCCGCCGAGCAAAGCCCAAACGGGGCGATCCCGATCCTTGCCCAAGATATCCCAACAGGCGATTTCCAATCCTGAAAAGGCCCCCATGACCGTTAAATCAGGGCGCTGTGTAAAGCCCGATGAAAACGTACGACGAAACATGCGTTCCACGTTTTCTGGATTTTCGTTCAGGAAATAGCGAGAAAATACATCTGTGATGACGGCGCGCATGGCCTCTGGCCCGATGGACGAGGCATAGCATTCGCCCCAACCTGTAATGCCCGTGTCCGTTGTCAGTTTCACCAATATCCAATACTGCCCTCCCCATCCTGGTGCAGGGGGGGCGGTGACGATAATATCCAGATCCGTTAGACGCATGAAACGCTTCCTTTAGATGTCAAATTCGATGACATTGCGCTTGGCCGATCCTGATTTTGTATCTTCGATCGCCTCGTTGATTCGATCCAAACGCCAACGGCCCGACACCAATTCATCCAATTTCAGGCGGTCTTGTTGGTACATATCGACCATCCATGGAATATCGCGTTGGATCACCACATCGCCCATTTTTGAACCAACCATGCCTTGGGACACGGCGGCCATCATCACAGGTTCATAGGTGGAGCTTTCGCCCGATTTTGGCATGCCCACCATTACAACCTTGCCGCCATATCCCAAATATCGGGGGGCCTGATCGTAAACTGCACTGACGCCAACGGTGACAAAGACTGCGTCTGCACCACGCCCAATCGCCTTTTTCGCATCACGCCATGGGGCGTCACCCGTTGCCAAGACACCATCCGTTGCGCCAAACTCTTTGGCGATTTCCAATTTCTCTTCGCTCATGTCCACGGCGACAATGCGGCGTGCGCCCGCGATACGTGCGCCCTGAATTGCATTTAGGCCAACACCCCCTGCGCCAATCACCACAACGTCCTGACCGGGGCGCAACGCTGCGGCATTCACAACCGCGCCGACGCCCGTGATCACACCACAGGCCAAAAGAGAGGCAGAGGCAAAGGGAACGCTTTCAGGGATTTTCACGACTTGGGATTGGGCAACAACCACCTTTTCCGCAAATGCCCCACAGGCCATCGCCTGCATTAGGGGGGCGCCCTCGGCTGTTTTGATCGGTCCTTCAACCCCATCCACAGGAGTTTCGCAAATGGTTGGCGCGCCCCCTGAACAGTTTGAACAATATCCACAGGCGCGGATCAGGGTCACAACGACATGATCGCCAACATTCAGACCGCGCACATTATCCCCAACCGCGCTTACACGGCCCGCGGCCTCGTGCCCATAAACCGCAGGCAGGAACCCACCCCAGTCCCCATTGGCAAAGGAAATATCCGAATGGCAAATCGCGACGGCACCCAATGTGACCTCGATTTCTTCATTTTCAGGTGCGCGCAGGTCGATATCCTCGACATGCAGGGGTTTGCCAAATTCGTGGCATACGGCAGCTTTGATGCGGGTCATCTTATGTCCTCACTGATTTTTCGTCAGTTTGGAACAGACAGGCGCAGACGCAAGCCCGAAATCGTCATCAATGGTCGTTAGGCGGCATTATTTTTGCGAAGGGATGCGAAAGAACACCAAGAGCGCGATCAGAACCAAGATGCCCGAGATGAAAAAGGGCATGCCCGGGAAATAAAACGCGCTGTCATCTTTGCTAAACGCGTAAAAGATGCTGGTCATCGTGATCGGTGTGATCATCATGGCCAAGGCGTTCAAACTGCTAATAACACCCTGCAATGCGCCTTGATTTCTGTCCCCCGCGGCACGTGACATCCAGGCCTGCAGTGGGGGTTGGGCAATCACGCCAAGGGCCGCAAATGGGATCATCATCAATAGGATTATCCCGTTCGTCATGATTGAGATGAGCCACAGCGATATTACCTCAATCACCAATCCATAAATTAATGTGCGCCGTTCGCCAAAACTGGCGATAAAGGGTTTGACCAATGCCCCCTGAACAACCGCAAAACAAACCCCATAAATGGTCAGCGATATCCCAATCATCCCGGGTGACCAGTCAAAGCGCACTTCGGTGAAAAAGGGCCAGATGGCCGCATAAATCGCAGTGCCGATGGAATAAAGAAGAAAGACAATGAACATGTCCCGCAATCCGCCCAATTTGGCCAGCGCCTGAAATGCACCAAAGGGGTTGGCGCGACGCCAATCAAAGCTTTGGCGGATATCATCCGTTACGCTTTCGCGCAGCCAAATCGCACAGGACAGGGCGTTTAGCGCGGCTAAGGCCGCCGCCGCATAAAACGGGGCGCGCGGGCCAAATTCACCCAGCAGGCCGCCCAAAACGGGCCCCAAAACAAACCCCATACCAAAGGCCGCCCCGACAAGCCCAAAACGCGCAGCCTTCTCCTCAGACGTGGAAATATCGGCGATATAGGCCGAGGCTGTGGCATGGGTCGCCGCCGTTATCCCGCCCACAATCCGCCCGATCAGCAATAACCAAACGGTCTGCGCCACAGCCATGATCAGATAATACGCAACCATCACGATCAAAGAGATCAGGATCACAGGTTTGCGTCCCACCCGATCTGACAGAGTGCCCAGAAGGGGGCCAAATAGAAATTGCATCATCGCAAAAACCGAGGCAAATGCGCCGGCCCAAACCGATGCATCGGCAGTTGTGGAATTGGGTAGGACCGATTTGAACAATTCGGGCATCACAGGGATCATGATGCCGATCCCCATCGAGTCGAGCAGTACCGTCATCAAGATGATGATAACTGGGAAGTTGATTTTTGATTTGTTCACGATGTCTCTGCCTCTTTGGCGCGCACGGCAAAGGCGTGGGCCTGCTCTGGCGCGGTGCCCATTTGATTTGCGCTGCCAAACTGGGCGGCATCGTTGAATGGATACTTTGTTTTTGCCAAGGCGATCAAATTTGATCCTGTGGCCAGTGCCTCTTGGCACAATTGTTTGACGGTGGCTTGCGCCTCGGTGCGGGGCATCGTTTTGGCCAATTCAAAACTTAACGCCTCGGCATGGATCATTTCGTTCGTGGCTGTGATCTGTGCTGACAGCGCCGTTTGGTTTGGCGATACAGCAGCAGAGATATCATTTGCAATTGTCAGGGCCGCCATGGCCCCCAAACACAATTGGGGCAGGGCCAACCATTCGCTAAACCACGCAGCGCCGTCACGTGCCTCTTTATGTTGAGCGGCAAGGGTCAGAGTGGTTTGTAAACCGACAGCTTGGTTGGCCAATGCCACAATCGTCGATGCCTGAACCGGATTTTCCTTTTGTGGCATGGTTGATGATCCACCTGTTGCGCCGATTTGCACGGTTTTCAGGGTGCTTTGAGAATGGATCAAAATGTCTTGGGCAAATTTGCCCAGGGCTTGGTTCAATCGGGTTTGCCATGCGGCGATACGCTGGATTGGACTACGATCATTGTGCCAGTTGCGTTTTGGATCTTGTAATCCCAATGCGGCGGCCAATTCGGCGCGAAGTCCCGTTGGATCGTCCCCTAAAGCCGAGGCCGTGCCCGCCGCGCCCGCAAGGGACACCCAAAGTGTGCTGGCGCGTAGGTTTTCCATTTCATCCAGCAAGTCAATCAATGGATGACCCCATGATGCAACTGTTGCCCCAAAGCTGGTCAGCGTTGCAGATTGCCCATAGGTGCGGGCAACCATCGGGGTTTCGGCGTGATCTGTCGCCAGTTTGCGCAAATGCGCGATCATGGATTTGAGCGCGCTTTCCTGCAACCCCAGTAACTGACGCAAGCGCAGCATCAACGCGGTATCCGTAATATCCTGCGATGTTGCCCCAAAATGCAGATATTGTGCATGTTCGGGCGCCTGCATCAGTTTCCTAAATTCCGCAACCAGTCCAGGAACACTTACCCCATTTTGTCCCGTAGCATCGCTCAAACCAGCAGGATCAATTTGCAACTCGAGCGAGGCGCGATGAATGGCCTGTGCGCTGATTTCGGGGATTGTGCCAGCCTTGCCCTGCAATATGGCAAGCGTCCCTTCGACCAACATCATCGCACGCACTTCGGCGGTATCTGTAAACAGGCGGCCCGCATCTCCAACGGGAAAGAGTTTTGCGTAATTCGGACTATCAAACAGAGAGGCCGCCATGGGTTTAATCCTTCATGATCTGATCAATCAATGCCGCCAACCCAAGGGGATCTGAAAAGAACGGCGAATGACTGCGCGCGATGTCATAGACATCTGTTTGGTCCCAATCCGACACCATTGTCAATTGATGTTCTGGTGGGATGGTTTGATCTTTTGTACAGCGGATATAGAATTTTGGAACGCGGGCATAATTTTCGCCAATTTGGATTGGGGTGGCCTGCGGCTTGATGGCCTGTGTGCATAGGTTTGCAATCGCAAATTCCACATCTGCATCTGAACAATCCTGATAGAATAAATCACGCGCCTTATGGGGCAGGATATTCATGCCCAAACCATCCGCAGTGCGTTCAATGCCTTCGAGGATCGGTTGGCGCGGGGCCTCTTTGCGCATGTCGGTAAGGGAGACGCCATTGCGTGGAACATAGGCACATAGGTAGATCAGGCGATCAATCCGATCAGGCGCCTTTTCTGCCGCAGCCGAAATGGGAAAGCCCGCCATGGAATGGCCCAAAACAATCGCACTATCCCCGATCGCGTCCAAAATCGCATCGGTATATAGGTCCTGTGTAATGTCGGCGATGGGGTGGGGGTTGTTCCCATGCCCAGGTAAATCAATCGCACGTGCCGTATACCCCAAATCCTGCAGGGCAGGCGCAAGATCGCGAAAGGCCCAGGCACCATGGCAGGACCCATGGACCAACAAAATATCAGGCATGTCCAACCTCTGTCATGAATTCACTTAGGATACGGGCATATTCAGCGGGGATTTCAACGCAGGGCAAATGTCCCGCGCGGCGGATCAATTCGAAACGGGAACCCGGGATCAACTCAACCGTTTCGCGCACCAAATCAGGGGGTGTTGATCCATCCTCTGATCCTGCAATCCCCAAGGTCGGCAGGCGTAATCCAGATGTGGGCGTGTAAAAATCCGTTCCAGAAATGGCCTGACAGCATCCGATATAGCCGTCGTCAGGTTGACGTTCTAACATGTTTTTCCATGCGGCCAATTCGGGTGTTGCACGGAAATCGGCCCCAAACCAGCGTTCCATCACCGCATCAGACAGGGCCGCGATACCAGATTTACGCACCGCATTGATGCGATCCTCCCACAATGCGGGTTGGCCTATTTTAGCCGCCGTGTTGGACAGGACCATGGCACGCACCAAATCCATGCGTTTTACCGCCAAACCTTGGGCGATCATCCCGCCGATGGATAGGCCAACAAACAGCGCATCTTTGACGTTCAGATGGTCCAACAATGCCTCAACATCGCGCACCAAGCTTCCCATGGAATAGGGGGCAGGTGGACAGGCCGATAGCCCGTGTCCGCGTTTGTCATAACGGATATAACAATTGCCCTGCGGCAACAGGGGTAGGACCGCGTCCCATAGGCGCAGATCGGTGCCCAGCGAATTTGCAAAAACAACGGGACGCCCATTTGGGTTCCCGTCAACGCGATAATGTAGATCAATGTGATCTAATTTTGCGATTTTCATTTATGCCCTCATGCGGTTAGCGCGCGTTCGAACATATCTCTATCAACATTCCCGCCCGAGGCAACCGCGATCACGCAGTCTGATGATGTCTGATCACCATAAAAGAGGGCCGCGGCCAGCGCCACCGCACCCCCCGGTTCAATCGTAATTTTCAACCTGTCATGGGCCAGTTGCATGGCATGCAGTGCCTGTTCCTCGGTCACTGTGATCCCCGCATGGCACAACCGCTGCATGATGGGAAAGGTCAACTGCCCTGGGGACAGGGTGACAATCGCATCACATAGGCTGCCCAAAGTGGTGGGATTGCGTTCAATTTGACCAGAGATTAGGGATCTGCACACATCGTCAAACCCCTCGGGTTCGACGGGACGCACACGCATGTTAGGTGCATCCTGTTCCAATGCCAGTGCGATCCCGGATGTCAGGCCGCCACCCCCGCAACAGACCAAAACATCCGCATCCTTTATGCCCAATTCGGCGGCCTGCTGTGCGATTTCCAGACCACAGGTGCCTTGGCCCGCAATCACCTCTGGTTCGTCAAAGGGTTTGATCAGGGTTAGATCGCGTTCCTGTGAAATTCGTGCGCCGATTTCATCACGATCTTCGTGTTCGCGATCATAAAGCACCACCTCTGCGCCTAAGGCGCGGGTGTTGTCGATTTTCGTCTTTGGCGCGTCCGCTGGCATGATAATCACCGAACTGATCCCGTGTTGACGCGCGGCCAAGGCCACACCCTGCGCATGATTGCCCGAGGAAAAGGCGATCACACCCTTGGCACGTGTTTCATCGGGCAGGGCGGATACCGCAGAAAAGGCACCGCGATATTTAAAACTGCCCGTGTGTTGCAAGCATTCGGGTTTTACAAAAACCCGCTTTCCCGCAATGTCATCAAGAAAAGGCGAGGACAGAAGGGGCGTCACACGTTTATGTCCCATCAGGCGATCATTGGCGGCGCGAATGCGGTTATAGTCCATCTTTCATCTCCTTAATCCAGGCGGACAATGTGACGAGCGATTGAGGTTCATCCAGAAACGGAATATGCGCGCGATCTGGAACATGGGTCAGGTGCATGTTGGGCATGCGTCGTTTCATTTCCAGTGCGGTTTTCCGTGACAAGAGATCAGAATTCGCACCATGGATCAGGGCCGTGGGCAAACCGTTTAGCGCATCAAACAGGGGCCATGCATCTACATCGCCTGCATTTTTGAACCCGTCTATCACCGCATCGCGCAGTTTTGGATCATAGGTCAGATGCAGGCCATCTGGATGTTCCTGATACAAAATGCGCGCTTCCTCTAACCAGCGGGAGGGGGGCACATTTGCAAAACCTGTTGCGGTGCGCGCGCGCGCCTCTGCCGCCTCGGCATGGGTTTTTGCGGCGGGGCGGCGGCCCAAATAATCGGAAATGATATCCAAACCCGCCTGTTCCAACTTGGGTCCAACATCATTTAACGCAACACCCAAAAGGCGGTCTTTGGCAGTTGCGGCCATATACATTGCATTCAACCCACCGCGGGAGGTGCCCAAAATCGCAACCTTTTCTAATCCCAGATCATCCAGTAACTCGATTGCGTCCTGCGTTTCGCGTGGCACGGCGTAGGTTGTGAAATCGTCCGCCCAATCCGATGCACCCCGCCCGCGATAATCCAGTGTGATCAGGCGAACATCGTGTAGGTGGGGGGCAACAAACTCAAAATCGCGCCCTGATCGCGTCAATCCCGCCAAACACAGAATGGGCAACCCCGCACCCTGATCCGTGTAGTGCAGGTTTAAGCCGTCAGACGTTTTGAAATGTGGCATTAGCGTGAGGCCAAATCAGGGATCAGTGTCAGATCATCAAGTTCAAAGTTTGGTTCCGCGGGCAGATTGTCTCTTGGATCACCTGCGCGGTTCACCCAGACGGTTTGAAACCCGTATCCACAGGCCCCCGCCGCGTCCCATCCGTTGGATGAAACAAACAAAACCTCGCTTGGGGCGACGCCCAGCTTTTCACCAACGAGGTTGTAGACCTTGGCGCTGGGTTTGAAAATGCCAACACTTTCCACGGATAAAACGTCATCCAACAGCTGTTCTAATCCCGCAGATCGCACCGCGCCATTCAGCATATCGGGTGATCCATTTGACAAGATTGCCGTGATGAACCCTTCTTCCTTTAGTTTGGCAAGCATTTCGGGCACTTCTTCATAGGCCTGTAATTCCCAATAAAGTGCCAAAAGGCGCTCGCGCATCTCGGCCTCGCCCTCAAGGCTGAGGGCGGCCATGGCGAAATCCAATCCATCTTGGGTGACTTGCCAAAAATCTGTGTAATCCCCTGTGATCGCACGCAACCAAGTATATTGAAGCTGCTTTGAACGCCAAATTTCCGCCAGTTGCGGCCAGATTGCCGCCAATTTCGCATGCTCTGGCTCGGCTGCTGCGATACGCGCAGCGGCCGCCACATCAAATAATGTTCCATAGGCATCAAATACGCATGCTTTGATTGGCATAAATCTCTCCTGATCTTTTGATCAAGAAACCATGTTTACGCGCTGGGGGGAAGGGGAATGCACGTAATTTTTTTGACAGATATGCGTGTCGCGCTGCGCAGGAAAACTCAGCGTGTTGGGAATTAACGCATCTTTATCAATACCGCACCGGCGCGCCCAGGTGTCATTGTGGCGTCATGGGCCGCGGCGCTGTCGTCTAAGGGCAGGATGTGATGCACCGCGGGTTTGAACGCGCCCGCTGCATGGGCGCGGTGTAATGCATCAATGGCGGCGTCCCGCTCTGCCGTGGGTAGAATATAGATCAACACGATGTCGATGGTGATAGCCTTGAACAGATAGGGACCAAAAGGAAAGGTTGGGGCCATTTCCTTGCCCGACCCATAGGCGGCGATAATTCCGTTGGCGCGCACGATTTGATGCAACAAATCTGCGTTTAGCCCGAATTCAACCTCAACCGCGCGGTCGACCCCGTTTGGCGCAAGTGCCAAAATTTGATCCGCCAAATCAGCCGCGCGATAATCCAAAACATGATCTGCGCCTGCGGCTGTGATCCGATCAAACGCATCGGGCGACCCTGTGGCAATCACCGTTGCACCCGCCCATTTGGCCAGTTGAATGGCATTGTGCCCAACGGATCCCGCACCGCCCGAGATCAACAGCATCATGCCCGCAACATCACCGCCGCCCAAAACCGCATGCGCAGCTGTCAGACCAGGAATACCCAAACATGCGCCCGTTTCCATGGCCATATCGTCGGGCATATCCACCGCCTGATCTGAGGGCAGCGCGATATATTCAGCGCAGGTGCCAAAGGGGCGCTGCCATTGCCCATTCCAAATCCAAACGCGCGATCCAATGCGGGCAGGGTCCACGCCCTGACCCACGGCCGTGATTATTCCTGCCCCATCTGAATTTGGGACAATCACATCAAATGCGGGTTTCGTCACACCGGGGCGTGCGCCTGCGCGCGCCTTGGCATCTGATGGGTTTGCGCCTGAATATTCAATTTCTACCAAAACATCACCCGCGGCTGGGGTGGGGGTGTCCATTTGGACAAGCTTCATCACATCCTTGGCAGGGCCAAAGGCAGAATACGTCACAGCGCGCATGGGATTATCCTTTTTTGCGAAGTCGGATTACAACATCGATAGATGCGATTTCGGTGCCATCTGGGGCATCAGGTAGCTGCATGATTTTCAATTCTTCCGCAGGCGCATCGCTCAGCTTTGCGTAGTCTTCCCAATAGAAATGGGGGTGATCATGGGTGTTTGTGTCAAAATAGCTTTTGGTGCCGTCGACGGTGATTTCATGCAACAGCCCTGCATCGCAAAATGCACGCAGAGTGTTGTAAACGGTGGCCAATGATACCTTTTCACCACTGCCTTGAGCCCGTTCAAACAGGTTTTCCGCCGTGACATGGCGGTGCTGTCCATCCCCCACCAATGCCTCAGCCAAAACGACCCGCTGCCGCGTTGGGCGCAGATCGGATTTCGCCAGCCAGTCGTGGGCACGTTGTGTCGACACTGTTCGCATTCAAAGCTTCCGTTCCATGTTCACCCCATAATATGATCGTTTTGCGGGCAGTTTCAATTCTTTTCGTCATTCGGGGCCTGTGAAACAAGTGAGAATACTTGCAAGATCAGAGCTGCGGATGCTAGAGAGCGCGAAAGCATACAAAAATGAGAGCGATACTATGTCACCATATCCATCAAGTTTTGACCGCGACGATTTGTTAAAATGTGCCCGCGGCGAATTGTTCGGACCAGGAAATGCGCAATTGCCTGAACCTCCGATGTTGATGATGGATCGCATCACGGAAATTTCCGAGGATGGAGGCGAACATGGCAAGGGCCATGTGATCGCGGAATTCGATATCAAACCTGAACTTTGGTTTTTTGACTGCCACTTCCCCGGAAACCCAATCATGCCTGGATGTTTGGGCCTTGATGGCTTGTGGCAGTTGACGGGCTTTAACCTTGGCTGGCGCGGCTGGCAGGGGCGCGGTTATGCGCTTGGGGTTGGTGAAGTCAAACTGACTGGCATGGTGCGCCCAGATCGCAAAATGCTGACCTATCGTGTGAATTTCACCAAGGCTGTGCAAACACGCCGCCTGACGATGGGTGTTGCGGATGGGATCGTCGAAGCGGATGGCGAAGTGATCTATCAGGTAAAAGATATGAAAGTCGCTCTTTCAGAGAGCTAAAGACAGAAGAAGAGGGAGAGCGACATGCGCCGAGTGGTTGTCACAGGGTTAGGGATTATTTCATCAATCGGGAACAATGCGTCCGAAGTACTAGAGAGCCTGAAGGCAGGTCGCTCTGGTATCACCGCGAATGAGGACATGAAGGAATACGGATTCCGTAGTCAGATCGCAGGCGATATCAAGGGGTTAAGCCTGGCCGATATGATCGACAAACGTACGCTTCGTTTCATGGGACCAGGCGCGGCCTATGCGTATTTGGCGATGGAACAGGCGATTGCAGACGCGGGTTTGAATCAATCTTTGGTTTCAAACGAACGCACGGGATTGGTGGCAGGATCAGGTGGCCCGTCAACCAGTTCAATGTTCGCGGCCCATCAGGTTGTATTAAAGGCAGGATCTCCCAAACGCATTGGGCCACTTGCGGTTCCAAAATGCATGTCCTCAACCATTTCGGCGAACCTATCGACCGCATACAAGATTAAGGGCATCAACTATTCCATCACCTCGGCCTGTTCCACATCCTTGCATTGTATCGGCAATGCTGCGGAACAGATCATGATGGGCAAACAGGACGTGATGTTTGCAGGGGGCGGAGAAGAATTGGATTGGACATTGTCCTGCCTGTTTGACGCGATGGGCGCGATGTCATCCAAATATAACGACACCCCCGAACGCGCATCCCGCGCATTTGACGCAGATCGCGATGGTTTCGTGATTGGCGGCGGCGGTGGCATCGTTGTGTTAGAGGATTTGGAACACGCCTTGGCGCGTGGTGCCAAAATCTATGCAGAGGTCACGGGCTATGGTGCGACATCAGATGGGCACGATATGGTTGCCCCATCGGGTGAGGGCGGCGAGCGCGCGATGCGCCTTGCATTGCAATCCCTGAACAGTGATCGCAAGGTATCTTATATCAATGCCCACGGTACATCGACACCCGTTGGCGATGTGGGCGAGATCGAGGCCGTGCGCCGCGTCTTTGGTCAGGGATCAACACCCCCTGTCAGTTCCACAAAATCCATGACAGGTCACAGCCAAGGGGCGACAGGCGCCCAAGAGGCGATTTATTGTTTGTTGATGTTGGACAATGATTTCATTGCGCCCTCGATCAACGTGGAAACATTGGATCCCGCCCTTGATCCTGCGGAAATCGCAACAAGCCTTGTTGAAAACGCGGGCCTTGATACGGTGATGACCAACAGCTTTGGCTTTGGCGGAACCAATGGGTCCATGCTGATGTCAAAATACCGCGGGTAATGTCCCAACGATCAGCCAGTACTCCAACAGGTTTTGGGGTGCTGACCCACGCTTGACGCCCAGAGGGAAAACCGTCATTTAGGGTCAAAGAACGACGAGCGGGGCAGAAAAATATGCAATCACTGGCTGGAAAACGCGGTTTGGTCATGGGTGTGGCCAATGAACGGTCCATCGCTTGGGGTATTGCCAAGGCATTGGCAGAGGCAGGCGCAGAATTGGCATTCACCTATCAGGGCGACGCCTTTGGTCAGCGATTGGCGCCCTTGGCGGCATCGGTTGGATCGGATTTTATGGTCGATGTGGATGTGACTGATGACGCAAGCCTTGATGCCGCATTTGACCAGCTGGCCGCGCGTTGGCCGACGATTGATTTCGTGGTGCACGCCATTGCCTATTCCGACAAAAACGAGCTGACGGGCCGTTTTGTGAACACCTCACGCGATAATTTCAAAAATTCGCTGGATATCTCGGCCTATTCCTTCATCGAGGTGGCGCGTCGTGCGCATCCCATGATGGAAGAAAACGGTGGCACCTTGATCACCCTGACGTATCAAGGATCAAACAAGGTGACACCATTTTATAACGTGATGGGTGTGGCCAAAGCCGCACTCGAGGCCACGACACGTTATTTGGCAAATGACTTGGGTCCTGATGGAATTCGCGTCAATGCCATTTCCCCCGGTCCGATGAAAACACTTGCGGGTGCTGCAATCGGTGGTGCGCGTAAAACCTATAAACATACAGACCAAAACGCGCCGTTACGTTCTAATGCAACGCTTGAGGCTGTGGGTGGAACGGCCGTTTATTTGGTGTCTGATGCGGGGGCTTGCACAACGGGTGAGATTATCCGCGTTGATGGTGGATACCACGTTTTGGGCATGCCACAGCCAGAGAACCTATAAACCGCAGGTGCATCGGGAACCATTCATATCGAATGGTCCCCAACACGTCGCGGTTTAAATCGGATCACCCAGCAGGCTTGTGCCACCTGCTTTAAATGTACCACCTTAAGAATTGCGGACCGCAGATGGATCACACACGGGGCGTCCATCAGGGTAGCGCCGCGCATCCATGTACCCTTCAACACCATTGTCAATGATCCAATGGTGACAGCCGTTTGGATCAATCCAAATGCCCGCCTGAAGTTCGGTAAGTGGTTTTGCATCAAACCCACGGTCAATTGCTTTGTTATCATTGGCTTGTCCCATGAACATCGCCTTCGACATCAATTCTACGCCGCCGCCACAGGCACTAAGCCCAAGGGGAAGCACGGCCAACATGACCCGTTTAACAAACATACTCATAATGTGCTCATAACTAACGTACGCAGATAATTTCGACACGTCTGTTTTGTGACATGCCTTCTGCTGTGTTGTTCGTTGCGCGGGGTTTGCGTTCGCCATAACCAACAGATTGGCTGACTTGCTTACCCGCCTCGCGTACGATTGCCGCAACGGCATTTGCCCGTCGCTGCGACAGCCGCAGGTTATAGGCATCAGATGCACGTGCATCCGTATGCCCCGCGATTGAAAACACCGTGGCTTCTGAACTTCTAAAGAAATTCAACAAGCGCGCACGTCCACGAGCATCAATGCGATGTTGATCAGTTCCAAAGAACTGATCGGTATTTAAGGTACCGCATGTTGGACCTTGGCGACACACCGGTAATCCCTCCGGTGTAAGATGAGGACTCATATAACCCTCTGCGCCATCATCCATGACCCAGTGTTCACATCCATCTGGATCAACCCAGATGGTTGGTACATAGCGTTCCGCCTGCGCCGCAGCCGAAGTCCCCAACACGCAAAATCTACCCAGCACCAAAAATAACAATCCGCCCCCCCAAGCGATTAATCATACTCAAAACAGTCTCCATACGTATTCATGTGGGTGTATAAACTATACAACGGTATTAACTGACATATTTTAGGGGAGCTGGTACGGGTTTTTTTAACCAATTCGCCTCAAATTTATCGAAAATATGGCGAGAATGTGACTCATTCCTTGGAACTGTTTTGCACATGGAAATAGTGCCCTAGAGAGCAGTTATTGTCGTTTTATGGCAAACAGTGAAATGTGGCGCGGAACACGAAATGGCCCTAATTGAGGGCTTGGCCGTCCAAAGAATTCGGATTGCTTTGGGTGATTCGCACGCGGCGGATGTCCCCAATTTGGATCGTTGGGTCCGTCACATGCACCGCATGCAGGTATTCGGATTTCCCAACCATCTGTTCCTCAAACCGCCCTGCGCGTTCAAACAAAACCGAAACTTCGCGGCCCACCATTGAATCCTGAATGGCGCGTTGTTGTTCTGTGATCAATGCTTGCAAACGATGCAGGCGTTCGGTTTTCACGTCCTCTGGCAATTGATCACGCTCTGCGGCGGGTGTACCTGGACGGGTAGAATACTTAAATGAAAACGCCTGACCATACTGCACTTCGCGGATCAGGTTCATGGTGTCTTCGAAATCCTGATCTGTTTCTTCGGGGAAGCCAACAATAAAATCCCCAGAAATCAGGATGTCGGGGCGCGCGGCGCGAATGCGTTCGATCAGCTTAAGATAGCTTTGCGCATCATGGCTACGGTTCATGCGTTTTAGGATTTTGTCCGATCCCGACTGAACAGGCAGGTGCAGATAGGGCATCAGTTTTTTGCAGGTGCCATGCGCCTCGATCAGATCATCTTGCATATCATTGGGGTGGGATGTGGTGAAACGGATGCGTTCCAATCCATCGATTGCGTCCAACTTCCAGATCAATCGCGCCAATGTCCATTCCGAACCATCTGCGCCCGCCCCGTGATAGGCATTGACGTTTTGCCCCAAGAGCGTGATTTCGCGCACGCCGCGTTCGACCAGATCACGCGCCTCTTGCAAAACGCGTTCTGCAGGGCGCGACACCTCGGCCCCGCGGGTATAGGGCACTACGCAGAATGCACAGAATTTGTCACAGCCCTCTTGCACGGTCAAAAACGCAGCAGGGGCGCGTTTTGCCTTGGGGCGGCGTTTCAGGTGTTCGAATTTATCCTCTTCTGGGAAATCCGTATCAATCGCGCGGCTGCCTGTGCCCGCCTTGGCCTCTAATTCAGGTAGGCGGTGATAGCTTTGTGGGCCGACGACCAAATCCACCATGGGTTGGCGGCGCATAATTTCTTCACCCTCGGCCTGCGCCACACATCCTGCAACACCGATCTTTAAATCAGGCTTTTCGGATTTCAGCGTTTTATAGCGGCCCAATTCGGAATAGACCTTTTCCGCCGCCTTTTCGCGGATATGACATGTGTTCAATAGGATCATGTCCGCATCATCGGGGGTTTGTGTTTCCACATATCCCGATCCGCCCAATGCTTCGACCATGCGTTCACTGTCATAAACGTTCATCTGACAGCCGTATGTTTTAATGTATAGCTTTTTTGGCTCTGACATGGCGCGATCCTTGGGGCAAATTTGCTGCGCGTGTGCTACACAAAACTTGTGTGACTTGCAATGCATGCTGAATTCATCATAACTGAGGCTGTCGAATGGGAATGCAAGGCACGATGGATTATCCAAATTTAACATCGTTTATCAAAAGCGAAGGCCGCAGCTTGGCCAAAGGGCCGATCGCGCTTTTGTTATTGGGGATGATGTCGAAGTTGAAACAACATTGGACCACCACATTAAACTGGGGTTCAAACACATCATTGTATTCGCCAAATCACTTTCTGAAATTGATGAGGATACTCTGACACAGGTCACCACCGTATCTGTCGATACATTCGCGGATGATTGTGTTGAACGGACGGTGAATACCCTCATGCCACATATGGCGGGGGCGTGGGTCTATGTTGGACTTAACGCCGAATACCTGTTTTTCCCGTTTTCCAGTTCGCGCTCGGTTGCGGAACTGCTGGCCTTTCATACCGAAGAACGCCGTGGATCGATGTTGACCTATGTTGTTGATCTATATGCAGGAGATTTGAATGCGGATCCAACAGGCGTGAATGTGGATGATGCCTATTTGGATCGCGCGGAATACTATGCCTTGGCCCGTTTGGATCAACGCACGCGCCAACCGCTTGAGCGGCAATTGAATTTTTATGGCGGATTAAAGTGGCGATATGAGGAATTTGTTCCCTATGAACGCCGCCGCATTGATCGCATGGCATTGTTTCAGGCGAAACAAGATTTGGTCATGCAGGAACAGTTTTTGTTCTCTGATCCCGAATACAACACCTATTCCTGCCCATGGCACAACAATATCACAGCTGCCGTGGCGTCCTTTCGCACGGCTAAGGCATTGAAACGCAATCCAACATCGTCAAAACAAATCGGTGATTTTCGGTGGTTTAACTCGGTCCGCTTTTCCTGGACCGATCAACAATTTCTGGATTTGGGCCTGATTGAGCCCGGGCAGTGGTTTTAAGGGCAATTTACAAAAACGATACATTCTAAAATCTATACCTTGCGTTTTTTAGATTCGCTTGGCACCATATCTATGAGCAGACATGGAGTAGTGAGTGGCGCAAGGTACGCTATCTGAACCGCAAGAACCCACAAGTGCAGGTCAAACTGCGTTGGAATTTCCTGACAATCGATTGATGATTGAGCTCTGTGGAGAGTTTGACAAAAATCTCGCCAAAATTGAACAGCAGTTGGATGTGCAAATCATCCGACGCGGCAATCAATTGGATATCTTTGGCCCGAATGAGGCCGCAAGCGAAGCGCATAGCGTTCTAAGCAACCTTTATGAACGATTGGAAAACGGCAAATCCGTTGAATTTGCCGATATTGATCGGGCCTTGCGAATGAACCCAGAGAATGACAACCAGCTTGAGATGTTTTCAAAAAGCAGTGTTGAAATCAAAACGCGCAAAAAACCCGTTGAACCGCGCACAGACGCGCAAAAGGCCTATGTTCATTCGCTGATGGAAAATGAATTGGCCTTTGGAATTGGTCCTGCGGGAACGGGCAAAACCTATTTGGCGGTTGCTGTTGCGGTCAGCAAATTCATCTCTGGCGATGTGGATCGGATCATCCTGTCGCGTCCTGCGGTTGAGGCGGGTGAAAAGCTTGGGTATTTGCCAGGGGACATGAAGGATAAAGTCGATCCTTATATGCAGCCCCTTTATGATGCCTTGAACGATTTTCTGCCGGGCAAGCAATTGGCCAAGTTGATCGAGGAAAAGCGCATCGAAATAGCACCCTTGGCGTTTATGCGCGGGCGCACGCTGGCAAATGCATTTGTTGTGCTGGATGAGGCGCAGAATGCGACATCCATGCAAATGAAAATGTTTCTAACGCGTTTGGGCGAGGGATCGCGCATGGTGATCACGGGCGATAGATCCCAAGTGGATTTGCCGCGCGGCGTTGTGTCGGGTCTGTCGGACGCCGAACGCCTGTTAAAGGGGATCAAGGGCGTCGGGTTTAACTATTTCACATCCAAGGACGTTGTGCGTCACCCCTTGGTCGCCGCAATCATCGAGGCCTATGATGAAGAAAGCAAACGCGCATTGATTAAGAACGCGAAACGGTCCCAAGAACAATGAGCGTGGATGTCATCCTAGAGGATGAACGGTGGCGCACACTGGATTTAGAGGGGTGTTCGCAAGCGGCCTTTGACGCGGTGATGTCCCATTTTGATCTGACGGATGCGGGGTTTGAATGCTGTGTTATGGGGTGTGATGACGCAAAAATCGCGGAACTGAACGGGGATTTCCGCGACAAACCACAGGCCACCAATGTTTTATCATGGCCATCCGAGGAACGCGCCGCGCAAGAAGAGGGCGCGCGCCCCGATTTACCAGATACCACCTTTGATCCTGAACTGGGCGATATTGCGATTGCCTATGACACATGCCTGCGCGAAGCCGAGGCTGGTCAAATCGCACCACGGCACCATGTTACACATTTAATTGTACATGCCGTTTTACATCTATTAGGCTATGATCATATACGTGACCAAGATGCCACATTGATGGAAGGTATCGAAATTGAAATACTTGGCAATATGGGGATCGCAAACCCATATGATCAGTAAGACCGCCAAATTGACGGAAGGAAAAAATGGGCGATATTGACGGGTCCTCGAGTGCAGCGCAAAGCGCGCAGTCAAACGAGACCACACATAAAAAACGAACTGGATTTTTTGGGCGTTTATTTTCCCCAAAATCCGCAGATGGCGACGCATTAACACACGCGCCACACTCCCAAAGCAGTGCGCCGAAATTGGGCCTTGCCAACCTCCGCCGTTTGCGCGTTGAGGATGTGGCCATCCCCAAGGCGGAAATCATCGCAGTTCCGGACACCATGACCAAATCCGAATTGGTTGACACATTCCGCAGCAGTACGATGACACGTTTGCCCGTGTTTTCAGGCACGTTGGATACGCCTGTGGGCATGGTGCACCTAAAAGATTTCGCATTGTCCCACGGATTTGAAACCGAGGATCATGATTTCAACCTAACGCAAACCCTGCGTCCTGTGTTGTTTGTGCCTCCCTCGATGCCGCTGTCGGTGCTGCTGACCAAGATGCAGACGGAACGCTCGCATATGGCATTGGTGATTGATGAATATGGCGGTGTCGATGGGTTGGTCACAATTGAGGACCTGCTGGAACAGGTTGTCGGTGAAATTGAAGACGAACACGACATCGAAGAGGCCGATCTTTGGAGCGAGGAGAAACCAGGTCAGTTCCTGTTGCTTGCCAAAACACCATTGGATGATTTTGCCGAGGAAACGGGCATTGATTTGATCGCCCATGATGACATCGACGCAGAAGAGGTGGACACAATTGGTGGACTTCTCTTTATGCTGGCAGGTCGCGTGCCTGTGCGGGGCGAGGTTGTGTCGCACCCGAACGGATCAGAATTTGAAATTGTTGATGCCGATCCACGGCGGGTTAAACGTGTCCGTTTGCGTTTGGCCTCGGTTGTGAAGGCCGCTGAATAAAGCATGCGTCACGGCGCATGGGATAGGGCGTTACGCTGGTCGGCGCGATATCCCAAATGGGCTGCGGCTCTCTTAGGGGGCGGTGTTGCACTTGGCCACGCGCCACTGTCGCTTTGGCTGATCAGCATTGGGTGTTTGATCCTGTTTTTTAGTCTGTCGCGCGATGCAGTATCCCCCATGAAACTTGGTTGGATGTTCGGGTTTGGATATTTCTTTGTCACGCTGAACTGGATTGTCGAACCCTTTTTGGTTGATCTTCAAACCACGGGGTTCATGGCGCCCTTTGCGCTCATTTTTATGGCTGGGGGGCTGGCCCTGTTTTGGGGCGCTGCAGGGTGGTTTGCGCGTGGCTTTGGGCCGCTTGGTTGGGTCTTGGGCCTGACATTGGCGGAATATCTGCGCGGCGTTTTGTTCACGGGCTTTCCATGGGGATTGTTGTCCTACACATTGGCACAAAGCCCTTTTGTTGGTTTCTTTGCTTGGGTCGGACCACATGGCGTAACCCTGTTTTTGTTGCTGATCTCCGCTTTGTGCGCTCAACGATTGTTCGCGCCTGCGGCGGGTGTCAGTGCGATTATGCTGATCTGCGCCCTGATCCCGCTTCCTGAAATGCAACGCGATGTGGCCGAAACAACGGTGCGCATGGTCCAACCCAATGCCCCACAAGAGCAGAAATGGGATCCGTTTTACGCCCCCATTTTTTTGGACCGCATGATTGACGCCACCGCCGCGGACCCCAAGGTTGACGTCATCATTTGGCCAGAAAGCGCGATTTACACCGCCCTGAATTATGCAGATCGCCACATTGAACGCCTGCGCAGTGCGGCGGGCAAGGCGGACGTGATTTTTGGGATTTTGCGGATTGATGAACAAGACCGCCTTCATAATTCACTGGTCCTATCGCGGGAGGATCAACCGTCACAGATTTATGACAAACGCCACCTTGTGCCCTTTGGCGAATACCTCCCGTTTGAGGATTGGTTGGTCCGCAATGGATTTGGATTTGCCCCAGAACTCTTTGGGGTTGGGTTTTCTGCGGGACGCTCTGCCACCCCCATGATCCTGTCCAATTCCGTTAAAATTCTGCCTATGATTTGTTATGAAATCATTTTTCCACGGGCGGTGTCCGCAGCGCGGCAGGATGCAGATGTGATTGTGCAAATCTCAAATGATGCTTGGTTTGGTGGCTTTTCTGGCCCTGCGCAGCATTTGGAAATCACACGTGTTCGCGCAATTGAACAGGGTATGCCGATCATCCGCGTCTCTAACCCAGGCATCAGTGCGGTGATCAATGGACGTGGTGAGATTGCGGATCAAATCCCGTTGAATACGACAAGTCATCTGGATGTGCAGGTGCCGCTTATACACTATAAAACCCCCTATGCGTGGTTTGGAAATTGGGCGTTTTGGGTGATTTGGATCGCACTCTTGGCGCTGGCGATGCGTCAAAGTGTAATTAAGGATTGACGCGCCCGTTACATGGGCCTAGTTCGGTTGAATGTCGTCACAACGGCTTCCTGGCGTGACGATACACATCTAATGGAGCATTTTACATGACAAGAAGCACATATGTATTTACGTCGGAGTCTGTTTCTGAGGGACACCCCGATAAGGTCTGCGATCGTATTTCTGATGCAGTTTTGGACGCCTTTTTGGCAGAAGAGCCAGAGGCACGGGTCGCTTGCGAAACATTTGCCACAACGAACCGCGTTGTGATCGGTGGCGAAGTTGGTCTGTCCGACAAAGAGAAATTATCAAGCTATATGGGCCGCATCGATGAGATCGCGCGTGCCTGCATCAAAGATATTGGATATGAACAAGATAAATTTCACCACGAAACCGTTGAGGTGACAAATCTGTTGCACGAACAATCGGCGCATATTGCCCAAGGTGTGGATGCCGCAGATAACAAAGACGAAGGTGCAGGCGATCAGGGGATCATGTTTGGCTATGCCACCAATGAAACTGAAGAATTGATGCCAGCACCCATTCAGTATTCGCATGCGATCCTGCGCCGTTTGGCACAGGTGCGCAAGGATGGCACAGAACCCACATTGGGACCGGATGCAAAATCCCAACTGTCCGTGCGCTATGAAAACGGGAAGCCCGTTGGAGTGACTTCCATTGTTTTGTCGACACAGCACTTGGATGAAGCGATGACATCCGATGATGTGCGCCTTGTGGTCGAACCCTATATCCGCGAAACCCTGCCCGAGGGGTGGATTACCGCAGACACCGCATGGCACGTGAACCCAACTGGGAAATTCGTGATTGGCGGACCTGATGGAGATGCGGGCCTGACAGGGCGCAAAATCATTGTGGACACATATGGCGGTGCAGCCCCCCATGGTGGCGGCGCGTTTTCTGGTAAAGACCCGACAAAGGTTGACCGCTCCGCGGCCTATGCGGCGCGCTATTTGGCGAAAAATGTGGTGGCCGCTGGTTTGGCCGAAAAATGCACGATTCAGCTGAGCTACGCGATTGGCGTTGCGCGTCCACTGTCGATTTACGCAGATACATTTGGCACAGGTCAGGTCAGCGAAGAGCAGATCGAAAAGGCTGTGTCGGACTGTATGGACCTTACCCCACGCGGCATCCGCACGCATCTGGGCCTGAACAAACCGATTTATCAGCGCACAGCCGCCTACGGCCACTTTGGCCGCGCGCCTGACGCAGATGGCGGTTTCAGCTGGGAGCGCACCGATCTGATCGATGCGCTGAAAGCGGCCGTCTAAATTAAGCGGTGGCGCGCCCTGTTGGGCGCGCCGCTCTATCTCTCGCCCTTATGCATCCTGCAACGGGCTCGCCTTCGCGCTTGCAGGGCACGCGCGAAACGATTACATGCCGCCTCATGGAAAATACACATCACCCCAACGGATCTCCGTGGCGCAATTTTTATGGGCGCTTTAAGGGCAAAACCTTGCGTCCTGCGCAGATTGAAGCCTTGGATGAGGATTTGGATCGCCTGAGCGTTCCAAATGTGTCTTGGGACGTTAATCCAGATCGGACGCAGTTGGATTTACAGGCACTCTTTGGTCAAAAGGACCTGTGGTTGGAAATCGGCTTTGGGGGTGGAGAGCATTTGGTGCATCAGGCGCGATCCAACCCCGATGTGGGTATTATTGGGTGTGAGCCATTTTTGAACGGCGTTGCGATGTTGTTGCAAAAACTGCGCGAAACGCCCTGTGAAAACGTCCGCATTCATCCTGGCGATGCACGCCATTTGTTTGATGTGTTGCCAAATGAATCTGTGTCAAAAGCATTTCTGCTCTATCCTGACCCATGGCCGAAAAAGCGCCATCATCGACGCAGATTTGTGACGCAAGAGCATTTGCTGCCCCTTTATGATGTTCTAAAACCCGGTGCCATTTTGCGAGTGGCCACGGATATTCCCGATTATGTGCGCCAAACATTGCAAGAGGTCCCAAAGGCGGGATTTGAATGGTTGGCGGAGGGACCAAGCGATTGGCGTACCCCTTGGCAGGATTGGATTTCAACGCGATACGAACAAAAAGCGTTTCGTGAGGGGCGGGGCGCGCATTATTTGACGTTTCAGAAGCCGCACGCCTAGACCTTGGGAACTGGTTCCGCTAACAAGAGACGAATTTTAAGCAATCAAGACATAAAGGACGCCACATGTCTGGACACGGCACGCCCATTCCAATGCAAGCAGGTCATGCAAACCCCCTGACGGGGGAGGCGCATGTTCCGGGGGACAAATCGATTTCACATCGGTCCCTAATGTTTGGGGCCATGGCGGTGGGAAAAACCGAAATCTTTGGCCTGCTTGAGGGCGAGGATGTGCTGGACACGGCCAAGGCAATGCGCGCCTTTGGGGCCGAGGTTACACAGCATGGGCCGGGGCATTGGACCGTACATGGCGTGGGTGTTGGGGGTTTGGCCGAACCTGATACGGTGATTGATTGCGGCAATTCAGGAACAGGCGTGCGATTGATCATGGGGATGATGGCGACATCGCCCATCACGGCGACCTTTACAGGGGACGCCAGTTTGAACAAACGCCCGATGGCGCGGATCACTGATCCATTGGCGCTGTTTGGCACGCAATCCGTCGGGCGATCACAGGGGCGTTTGCCATTGACGATTGTTGGGGCCGAAAACCCTGTGCCTGTGGAATATCATTTGCCAGTAGCTTCGGCGCAGGTGAAATCGGCCGTTTTGTTGGCAGGCCTGAATGCGCCCGGCAAAACCGTGGTTGTTGAACCCAAGGCGACGCGCGATCATACCGAACGTATGCTGCGCGGCTTTGGCGCCGAATTAACGGTTGAGGATACGAATGAGGGGCGTGTAATCACCCTGACGGGGCAACCAGAACTACAGCCGCAAACAATTCATGTGCCACGTGATCCATCCTCGGCGGCTTTTCCCGTGTGTGCGGCCCTAATTACACCCGGATCAGATGTGTTGGTGCCAAACATCGGCCTAAACCCCACACGATCAGGGTTGTTTATCACATTGCAAGAAATGGGCGCAGACCTGACCTTTGAAAATGAGCGCGAAGAGGGGGGCGAGCCTGTCGCCGATCTGCGCGCGCGCTATTCGCCGAATATGAAGGGGATCAACGTTCCTGAGCACCGCGCGGCCAGTATGATTGATGAGTACCCCATCCTATCCGTTGTTGCGGCCAATGCGACAGGGGTTACGCATATGGGCGGGGTTCATGAATTGCGGGTCAAGGAAAGTGATCGCATCGACGCCATGGCCCAAGGGTTGCGCGCAAATGGCGTAAGCGTGGATGAAGGCGAAGATTGGTGGGCCGTCACAGGTTTGGGGGCAGGGAATGTACCAGGTGGTGCAACCTGTGAAACATTCTTGGATCACCGCATTGCGATGTCCTTTTTGATCCTTGGGTTTGCATCAAAATCCGCGGTCGCTGTGAATGACGGTGGTCCAATCGCCACATCCTTCCCGATTTTTGAACAATTGATGGGGGATCTGGGCGCAAATATTGAACGGATCAGCGTTTAAAATGCCCTTTGCAATCGCCATAGACGGACCCGCTGCGGCGGGTAAGGGTACAATCGCCCGCGCCGTTGCTGCGCATTTTCAGTGTCCCCATTTGGATACGGGCCTGCTGTATCGGGCGGTGGGGCGCAAAATGATGGATGGCATTGATCCGATCGAGGCGGCCGTGACCCTGTCCGAGGATGATTTGGCGCGTGATGATTTGCGCACTGCTGATGTGGCCCAAGCGGCGTCCAAGGTGGCGGTTATTGCCGAGGTGCGGGCCGCATTGCTGGATTTCCAACGCGCTTTTGCCGCACGCACGGGTGGGGCGGTGTTGGATGGGCGTGATATTGGAACGGTGATCTGCCCCGATGCGCCTGCGAAATTATTTGTCACTGCCAGCGCCGAGGCGCGCGCTAAGCGCCGCTATGACGAATTGATCGAACGGGGGCAGGATGCGTCCTTGGATCAGGTATTGGCTGAGGTAAAAGAACGGGACGACCGCGACATGAACCGCGCCGATGCCCCCCTGCGCCCAGCGGATGATGCGATACATTTGGACACAACCGAGTTGAGCATTGAAGAAGCGGTGGCCAAAGCGATTGAATTGATCGAGGCAAAGCGCGGATAGGGGCACTTACTAATTTATGCGATGTCTCAGCAGAATTGATTTTGTGGTGTAGGCTTGCTGATCGGTGTCGCAAGCGCAGGTTTTGTGTTTCTGTTTATGAGGAACGCCAAGTTATCTGTTGATGACCTTTGACTTTGCGCTAAGCCGACCGCGGGTGGCGGCGAAGACGCCGCCCATGGGGGCGGTCGGCGTCTGCCAATCTGTCGATTGGTGGGAATTTCATTCCATTCGTACACAGTATGTTAAAAAATTGGTCGGGCAAAGTGGTTTGTTAAAAGCCTTACATTGGATGAATTGCTATTTATCACCTGCATTCTCACCAAATCCCCTGAAACCCCTTGATCCTTTACAAAAACAGAGCTAAAGGGGCGCAGTCAGAACGGTGATAACCGCGAGAACGTAAGAGTGATGAGCAGGGTCAGGCAATAACTGGCCTCTTTGCGTTTGGGAAAATCGATTTGACCAATGAACCCTAAGACCAGAGGAGACAACCTCTTGGCCAGAATAAATGCTAGTAAAGGAAACTGAGACCACATGGCTCAAAACACATCTATGGAAGAATTCGAAGCATTATTGAATGAAAGCTTCGAAATGGACACACCCCAAGAGGGCACAGTTGTCAAAGGCAAAGTTATCGCAATCGAAGCGGGACAAGCCATTATCGACGTCGGCTATAAAATGGAAGGCCGCGTTGAACTAAAAGAATTCGCAAACCCAGGTGAATCCCCAGAAGTTGCCGTTGGCGACCAAGTTGAGGTTTATTTGCGCGCCGCTGAAAACGCCAAAGGCGAAGCAGTTGTGTCACGCGAAATGGCCCGCCGCGAAGAGGCATGGGACCGTCTGGAAAAAGCACACGCAAACGAAGAGCGCGTCGATGGCGCAATCTTTGGCCGCGTCAAAGGTGGCTTTACTGTTGATTTGGGCGGCGCGGTTGCGTTCTTGCCAGGATCACAAGTTGACGTACGCCCAGTACGTGACGCGGGCCCATTGATGAACATCAAACAGCCGTTCCAGATTTTGAAAATGGACCGTCGTCGTGGCAACATCGTTGTATCACGTCGTGCAATCCTTGAAGAGTCACGTGCAGAACAGCGTGCAGAAGTCATCGGCAACCTAGCCGAAGGCCAAGACGTAGAAGGTGTTGTGAAAAACATCACTGAATACGGTGCATTCGTTGATCTCGGCGGTGTTGACGGCCTATTGCACGTCACAGACATGGCGTGGCGCCGTGTGAACCACCCATCTGAGATCCTGACAATTGGTGAAACCATCAAAGTTCAGGTCATCAAGATCAACAAAGAAACACACCGCATTTCATTGGGTATGAAGCAGTTGCAAGAAGATCCATGGGAAATCGTTGCGGCGAAATACCCACTGGAATCAGTGCACAAAGGCACAGTGACAAACATCACGGATTACGGTGCATTTGTTGAACTAGAAGCGGGCGTTGAAGGTTTGGTTCACGTGTCAGAAATGTCATGGACCAAGAAAAACGTACACCCAGGCAAAATCGTTTCAACATCCCAAGAAGTTGAAGTCATGGTTTTGGAAATCGATGGTGTCAAGCGTCGCGTTTCATTGGGCCTAAAACAGTGTCAGCGCAACCCATGGGAAGTCTTTGCTGAAACCAACCCAGAAGGCAGCCAAGTTGAAGGTGAAGTTAAAAACATCACTGAATTCGGCCTATTCATTGGTTTGGACGGCGAAATTGACGGCATGGTTCACCTCTCAGACATCTCTTGGGATGAGCGCGGTGAAGATGCGATCCAAAACTTCCGCAAAGGTGACATGGTTCAGGCCGTTGTTTCCGAAGTGGACGTTGAAAAAGAACGCATCAGCCTATCCATCAAAGCATTGGGGGGTGACAAATTCGCAGAGGCGACAGGCGGCGTGAAGCGCGGTTCTGTGATCACTGTTGAAGTTACTGCAATCGAAGATGGCGGCATTGAGGTTGAATACGAAGGCATGAAAACATTCATCCGTCGTTCTGACCTATCCCGCGATCGCGCAGAGCAGCGTCCAGAGCGTTTCTCAGCCGGTGATAAAATCGACGTACGTGTGACAAACATCGACTCAAAAACACGCAAATTGGGTGTGTCGATCAAAGCACGCGAAATTGCAGAAGAAAAAGAAGCAGTCGAACAGTATGGTTCATCAGATTCTGGTGCATCATTGGGCGATATCTTGGGCGCGGCGCTAAAAGGCGACGAATAAACCCAAGCGATAGCTTTCGCATCAATGCCCTCTGCCTTGGCAGGGGGTATTTTGTTTTTGGGGGCTTCAAATGTGGGTAGCGCGCCGTGACCATTCTTTGATCCATGTACGCGATTTGCGTGCTGGTCTGCCTACCTCGTGATTCGAAAATAGGCCGTGGCGCGAGGCGCAAAAATCTTTGCACTTGCAGAAAACATTGCTTTCAAAGGATGTTTTTCCGATACACTCTGGGCGAAGTCGGCGAAAAATTGAGAATATGGCGGTAAATTTCCACAAAGTGTTTCTCAGCCCTCGCATTATTCCTATAGTGGGAGCGCAACACTTGGGAGGGTAACGTCGCCATGATCCGTTCGGAATTGGTCCAGATAATCGCAGATGAAAATCCACACTTGTTTCAGCGCGACGTTGAACGCATCGTTAACACCGTTTTCGATGAAATCACCAATGCACTTGCCAAAGGCGAACGGGTTGAGTTGCGCGGATTTGGGGCCTTTTCGGTGAAAAAGCGAGACGCTCGCGTGGGCCGCAACCCACGCACAGGAGAATCTGTTCCTGTTGAGGCCAAGGCAGTGCCGTTTTTTAAAACGGGTAAATTACTGCGGGATCGTTTGAACGGGAAAGAGTCATAATGCGGTATTTGCGCTATGCCTTTTTGGCCAGCCTTGCGTTTGTTTTGGTGTTGTTGGCTGTCGCAAATCGCGAAATGACAACACTGTCGTTTTTGCCTGCCGAATTGAACGACATCGCGCCCTTTGCGTTTTCAATCAATCTCCCTGTATTTTCTGTATTCTTTTTGGGCATCTTCTTTGGCGTCGGCGTTGGGTTTGCGTGGGAATGGCTGCGTGAATATAAATTACGCGCCGAAGCCTCACGCAATGGCCGTGCCCTACGCAAGGCCGAGCGCGAGCTTGCCAAGTTAAAGGGTGAAAAGTACAAAGATCAAGATGACGTTCTTGCCCTGATTGAAGACCCCGCATAATCCAGATGACAAACCCTGTATCTGTGAAAATTTGTGGCCTGGCCACTGTGGACGATGTGCGTGCCTGTGCGGATGCGGGCGCCAATTATATGGGGTTGGTGTTTTTTGAAAAATCGCCCCGTAATATCATCATTCCAGCCGCCCGTGAATTGGCATTGGCGGCCCCCTTGGGATTGGCCAAGGTTGCCTTGGTCGTGAACCCCAGCGATGCTGAATTGGATGCGATCACCGCCACTGTTCCGCTGGACATGTTGCAGCTTCATGGCCGCGAAACACCCGAACGCGTGGCAGAGGTGAAGGCGCGTTATGGCCTACCCGTGATGAAGGCGGTTGGCATTGCGGATGGGGATGATTTGCCCAAACTCGAAAGCTATTTCGGTGTGGCCGATCAAATTCTTGTGGATGCAAAACCGCCCAAGGGTGGGGAATTGCCGGGCGGCAATGGCCTGTCATTTGATTGGCGCTTGATTGCGGGGCGGCGTTGGCCCTGTCCTTGGATGTTGGCAGGCGGGCTAACCCCTGAAAACGTGGCCGAAGCGGTCAAAATGACGGGCGCGAAACAGGTGGATGTGTCCAGCGGTGTCGAAGATGCGCCGGGCCAAAAAAACGCCGAATTGATCCAAAAATTCGTTCAAAGCAGCCGTGCGTAAATTTTTCCTGTGACATCGCGTGATTTATTGCGCGGGCGCTTTACCATACCCACATGACAGGCTAAACCTAGCGGGTGAATGGCGGAGGACCAACAATGGCAAACGATCTCTTCAATAGCTTTATGACAGGCCCAGATGATAAGGGGCGTTTTGGTAAATTTGGGGGCCGCTTTGTGTCGGAAACCCTGATGCCGCTGATCCTAGAGTTGGAAGAGCAGTATGAACGCGCCAAAACGGACGATGCGTTTTGGGCGGAAATGAATGATCTGTGGACGCATTATGTTGGCCGTCCCAGCCCGATGTATTTTGCCGAACGCCTAACCGATCATTTGGGTGGTGCGAAAATCTATATGAAGCGGGACGAGCTGAATCACACAGGCGCGCATAAAATCAACAACGTGTTGGGCCAAATCATTCTGGCGCGTCGTATGGGCAAAACCCGTATCATCGCGGAAACAGGGGCGGGCCAACACGGCGTGGCCACGGCGACTGTCTGTGCGAAATTTGGTTTGAAATGCGTGGTTTACATGGGCGCACATGATGTGGAACGTCAGGCACCAAACGTATTCCGTATGCGCCTGTTGGGGGCAGAGGTTGTGCCCGTCACGTCAGGCCGCGGAACGCTTAAGGATGCCATGAACGATGCGCTGCGCGATTGGGTGACCAATGTGCGCGACACATTCTATTGCATCGGAACCGTTGCAGGCCCACATCCGTACCCTGCGATGGTGCGCGATTTCCAATCCATCATCGGCAAAGAGGCCAAAGAGCAGATGATGGCGGCCGAGGGTCGTTTGCCCGACACGTTGATCGCCGCAATTGGTGGTGGATCCAACGCCATGGGTCTGTTTTATCCCTTCCTTGATGATAAGGATGTGAACATCATCGGTGTTGAAGCAGGCGGCAAAGGCGTCAATGACGTCATGGAACATTGTGCATCCCTAACGGGTGGTCGCCCGGGCGTTTTGCACGGCAACCGCACCTATTTGTTGCAGGATGGGGATGGTCAGATTTTGGAAGGCTTCTCAATCTCGGCAGGTCTGGATTATCCGGGGATTGGACCAGAACACGCATGGCTGCACGATATTGGCCGCGCAAAATATGTGTCGATTACTGATAAAGAGGCGCTAGAGGCGTTCCAATTGTGTTGCGCGACAGAAGGGATCATTCCCGCGCTGGAACCTTCGCACGCAGTGGGTCACGTAATGAAAATCGCGCCAACCCTGCCATCTGATCACATCATTTGCATGAACATGTGTGGGCGCGGGGACAAGGATATCTTTACCGTTGCACGCCACCTTGGCTTTGACATGACGGGCCCCGAGGGCCGCGATGCTGGCTAGGGCATGGCCCTGTTCCTAATCATTTTTAATGTTGTTGCCCCTGTCGTTTTGATAGCGGGCAGCGGCTATCTCTGGGTGAAGCGGGGGGTTGAGTACCCAACCGAGTTTGTCACCCGCTTGGCGACCAATATCGCGATCCCCTGTTTGGTGTTTGACAGTCTGGTCAACACGGACATCGACCCCGAGGCCTTGGCCACCATGTTCTGGGCCTCACTTGCGACCTATGGCGGGGCGATGGTGGCGGTTTACATTTTTGTTAAACTGGCCCGTTTGGACATGCCCAGCTATTTTGCGCCGTTTGTCAGTGGGAATACAGGCAACATGGGATTGCCACTGTGCCTTTTTGCCTTTGGGCAGGCGGGCTTTGGCTATGCGATTATTTTGTTCAGTGTGACATCTGTCTTTGCCTTTAGCATCGGGATTTACGTGATCACAGGCGGCACATCCTTGCGCAAATTGGCGCGTGAACCCTTGGTTCTTTCAACACTTTTGGGGTTGGTGTTTTTGGTGCAGGAGTGGCAGTTGCCTGAGTTTTTGGCCAATACCATCAACCTGGTTGGGGGGATCGGCATTCCAATCATGCTTATGACGCTGGGCGTTGCGGTTGCGCGATTAAAACCCGCAAACATTCTGAATTCTATTTGGCTATCGGTGGCGAAAATCGCCATTTGCACGGGCGTTGCCATTGTGGTCGGCGCGTTTTTTGATCTGCCCGATGCGGCCTATTCCGTGCTGATCTTGCAAATGTCGGCGCCTGTTGCGGTGACATCCTATCTACTGGCCGAACGGTTCAAGGTGGACGCCGATGCGGTGGCAGGATTGGTTGTCGTCTCCACCGTTATGACCATCGGTGTCGCGCCCTTGGTCCTGAGTTTCGTGTTGGTGTGACGCTCTAAACTTTAGCCTAGTTGAGTTCTGCTCAAGCCAATTGTCAGATTGGCAGACGCCGACCGCCCCCATGGGTGGCGTCTTTGTTGCCACCCACGATTGGCTTCGTGCAATGAAAAACCCATTGACGTAGAGGCGAAAGTTGCCCGCAATACATCCGAGCCCCATCCAGCTTTCATCACTTCTGCCTCAGCTGCGTAGCTGGGGCAGGGTGTTGTTAGATCTCGTTCAAGCGATCCATCGCGGCTTTTAGCTGCACTTCTTCCTCTTCGCGCTCGGCAAGATTTGTGCGCGCTTCTTCGACCACCTCATCAGGGGCAGAGGCGACGAATTTCGGATTGTTCAACCGTCCGCGCAAACCGCCCAACTCCTTGGCCAATTTCCCAAGGGATTTTTCAAGGCGCTCTTTTTCTGCGTCAATGTCGATAATATCTGCGAGTGGCAGGCCAAAGGTGCCACCCGGAACCGCCACGGTGATCGACCCCTTGGGGAAGGCATCCGCATGGGTCAAATCTACAACACGGGCGAGTTTCAGGATCATCGCCTCGTTTCTGTCCCATGCGGCCTGACCTGCAGCGTCCAACTCGGTGACAATCATCGGAATGCGCAGACCCGCAGGAACCCGCATTTGCGAACGGGCGGAACGGATCCCTTCGATCAGGCTGATCACCCAGTTCATTTCACGATCTGCGACGGCGTCCACCAATTCGGCGGCGGTGTATGTTGGCCAGTCGGCGTGCACGACCATTTTGGCCCGTTCGCCCAATGCGCCCCACAGCTCTTCTGTGATGAAGGGCATAATCGGGTGCAGAAGGATCAAACATTGATCAATCACCCAGCCCATCACGCGGCGCGTTTCCTCTTTTGCAGCCTCATCATTACCATTCAACAGCGGTTTTGACAGTTCCACGTACCAATCGCAGACCTTGCCCCAAACATAGGCATAAAGCGCCTGAGCCGCATCGTTGAACCGATAGGTGTCAAAGGCCGCGTCCACCACCTCGCGCACTTTGGCGGTTTCGCCGATGATCCATTTGTTGACCGCTTGGTCGGCCATTGGAACGGTGCCATCGGATAGCACGGCCTCATTCATTTCGGCAAAACGGGCGGCGTTCCACAGTTTGGTGCCGAAATTGCGATATCCTTGGATCCGCTGCATGTCCAATTTCAACACACCCCCGATAGAGGCCATGGCAGCATTGGTGAACCGCAGCGCATCCGCGCCGTATTCATCAATGATGTCCAATGGGTCAATCACATTGCCCGTGGATTTTGACATTTTCTTGCCCTTGGCGTCGCGGACCAGCCCGTGCAGGTAGACCGTATCAAACGGGATCTGATCGACCACGGCCAATTGCATCATCATCATCCGCGCAACCCAGAAAAACAAAATGTCCTGCCCCGTGATCAGGGTTGAGGTTGGGAAATATTTGTCCAGTGCCGCATTTTGTTCGGGCCAGCCCAACGTACCAATTGGCCATAGGCCAGAGCTGAACCAAGTGTCCAAAACATCGGGATCACGGGTTAGGGTTTTGCCAGGCGCTTGTGCCTGTGCCTCGGCCTCGGTTGCCGCACAATATTGATTGCCTTTTTCGTCAAACCACACTGGCACCTGATGACCCCACCATAGTTGACGCGAAATACACCAGGGTTCGATGTTTTCCAGCCAGTGATAATAGGTTTTTTCGCCTGACTCTGGAATGATTTGCACGGTTCCATCGCGCACCGCGTCTAAGGCGGGGCCAACGATTTTGGCGGTCTCGACAAACCATTGATCGGTCAGCATGGGTTCGATCACGACCTTAGAACGGTCCCCAAAGGGCTGCATGATCGGTTTGTTTTCTACATGCGGGATTAGGTCGGCTTCGCCGTCGTCACCCGCTTTGGGGTTGGGGATCATGACGGCATTGCCCTCGACTGTAATGGCGGCCACAACCCGTTCACGGGCCTCCATCCGATCCAGCCCACGATATTCATCGGGGACAAGGTTCATGGCAGCGACTTTATTTTCGTCCCATTCAATTTCGCCATTTGAAATGCGCTGCGCCTCTGCGGCCTCTTCTGCGTAAGGGCGGCCATCAGCGCGCATCGCGGCGCGTGTGTCCATTAGGTTGTACATTGGGATGCCGCCACGCTTGGCCACTTGATAGTCGTTGAAATCATGCGCGCCGGTGATTTTCACCGCACCTGATCCAAAATCAGGATCGGGGTATTCATCGGTGATGATGGGGATCAAACGGCGATGCTCCTTGGGGCCAACGGGAATTTCACACAGTTTGCCAATAATCGGGGCATAGCGTTCATCGCTGGGGTGTACCGCAACTGCGCCATCACCCAACATGGTTTCAGGCCGCGTTGTCGCGATTGAGATATAGTCGCGTTCCTCACTTAGCGTGATGTTTCCATCTTCGTCCTTTTCGACGTAGGTATAGGTTTGACCATCCGCTAGCGGATATTTGAAATGCCACATGTGGCCCGCAACTTCGATGTTTTCGACCTCAAGATCTGAAATTGCCGTTTCAAAATGCGGGTCCCAATTGACCAAACGTTTGCCGCGATAAATCAGGCCTTTCTTATACATCTCAACGAAAACTTTGATGACGGCGTCATGGAAATTGCCATCCTCATCCGCGGGGGCATTGGGGGCGCCCGACATGGTGAATGCGGTGCGGTCCCAATCACAGCTGGCGCCAAGGCGTTTTAGCTGATTGATAATTGTGCCACCGGATTGTTTTTTCCATTCCCAGACTTTCGCCAAAAACGCCTGACGGCCCATTTCAGCGCGGGTTGGTTCGCCCGCTTTGGCCAATTCACGTTCAACAACCATTTGTGTCGCGATCCCTGCGTGATCGGTGCCAGGTTGCCACAGGGTATCGACCCCCTGCATGCGTTTCCAACGGATCAAAATATCCTGCAATGTGTTGTTGAATGCATGGCCCATGTGCAACACGCCTGTCACGTTGGGGGGCGGGATCATGATGGTGAATGTTTCGTCTCGCGTGGCGTTCGCGCCCGCTTTGAAACATCCTGCCTGTTCCCACGCTGCATAAATGCGCGCTTCTGCCGTGCCAGTGTCGAAGGTTTTTTCCAGTGCCATGAAAATGCCTATTCATCGTGTTGGTGTGCGCGGATGGGTCTAACCTGATTTTTGCAAAAGGGAAAGCAACATTGCCAAGAATTCCTGCACGTTGCGTCACGAATACACAGGAGTTTTCAAGAAAAGGTGGAAAAGGGTTGGACAGCCCTAAATACATGAGTAGTGTTCGCACAAAACACAGACGGATTAACGGGATATAAACCACATGGATAAGTTCGGAAAAAGCCAATCTATTACACGCGTCGAAGACCAGCGTTTTTTAACAGGATTTGGTAAATACATCGACGATATCGCACCTGCCGATGCACTGCATGCGTTTGTTTTCCGCTCGCCTATCGCGCATGGTGTGATCACTAATCTGGATGTCAGCGATGCACGTAACAGTGATGGTGTTGCCGCTGTGATTACTGCAGCTGATCTGATCGCCGCGGACATTTCCATGGATTTGGAAGGCACGGTTGTGAAAAACCGTGATGGCACTGACGGGGCAAAACCACCGCGTCCCTTGTTGGCAACGGACCGTGTGCGCCATGTTGGTGAACCTGTTGCGATGATTATTGCCGATACCATGCAGCAGGCACGCGATGCGGCGGAATTGATTGAATTTGATTATGATGAACTGCCCGTTCAATTGGCACTGGCCCCGGGTGACACGGACATCCATGACGAGGCGCCCGGTAACCTGGCGTTTGATTGGGAAATGGGAGATGCTGAAAAAACTCAAGCGGAATTTGATAATGCTGCGCATGTTGTGAAATTAGAAGTGGGGGACAACCGCGTCATCGTGAATTCCATCGAACCGCGTGGATGTTATGCGGAATTTGACGGCGAACGTTTGCATGTTGCCATGAATGCCCAAGGGGTTTGGGCCCATTGGAACCGCCTAAGCCAAATGTTGAACATGCCCAAGGATAATGTCCGCGTCACCAACCCTGATACAGGCGGTGGATTTGGGATGAAGGCCATGGCCTACCCCGAGGCCTATGTCCTGGCACATGCAGCGATGACATTGGGCCGTCCCGTGCGTTGGATGTCAGATCGCACAGAAGCGATGCTGACCGACAATGCAGGGCGCGATTTGGTGTCATGGGCAGAGTTTGCATTTGATGCCGATCACCGCATTAAGGCCTACCGCGTGCATACGGATTGCAACATGGGGGCCTATAACTCGCAATATGCACAACCCATTCAAACGCAACTGTTTTCACGGGTTTTGATGGGTACCTATGATGTTCAAGCGACCTATTTAAGCGTGAAGGGATATTATACCAACACGACACAAGTGGACGCCTATCGCGGTGCGGGTAGACCCGAGGCGATCTATGTCCTTGAACGCCTGATGGATCGTGCCGCGCGGGAATTGGGTGTGGATTTGTGGGAATTGCACCACAAAAACTTTATCCCGTTGGAGAAGTTTCCGTATAAATCAACCACGGGTGAAGTTTATGATGTGGGTGATTTTTCGCGCGTTTTGAATCATGCTGAAATCGCCTGTGATAGGGCAGGATTTGGATCACGCAAATCTGCATCTGAGGCGGCAGGCAAACTGCGTGGTCAGGGCTTGTGTTTTTATATTGAATCTATCCTTGGTGATCCAAGCGAAAGTACGCGTGTTGAATTTAACGACGATGGCACGGTTTGCATTTTTGTCGGTACGCAATCAAACGGACAGGGGCATGAAACGGTTTATGCAAAATTCCTGTCTGATCAAACGGGCATCCCAATGGATAAAATCATCGTGGTTCAGGGCGACAGTGATCTGATCAAACAGGGTGGGGGCACAGGCGGATCGCGTTCGGTCACCGTGCAAAACAACGCCACCTTGGCGACGGTCGATAAAATGATCGAAACCTTTTCCCTCTATCTTGCGGATAAAATGGGTGTCGCGGCCGAGGATATTTCCTTTGACGATGAAACTTTCCGCGCCGCGGGATCAAACCTTACGCCGACCTTCCTTGAGGCGGCGGAAATGGCCCGCGAAGATGGACGTGACGATCTTTTGATCCAAGAGGCGCGCGCAACACTTGAGGCGCGTTCGTTCCCCAATGGGGCGCATGTTGCCGAGGTTGAGATTGACCCACAAACAGGGAAAACTGTGGTCGATCGTTATGTTGTGGTTGATGATTTTGGGAACCTTATTAATCCCCTATTGGCAGAAGGTCAGGTGCACGGCGGTGTTGCGCAGGGCCTAGGACAAGCATTGTGTGAACATGTGGTCTATGATGAGGATGGTCAGTTGCTGACCGCGACATTTATGGATTATGCGATGCCCCGCGCGGTGGATATGCCGTTTGTAAAGTTTGAAACAGAACCTGTTCCGTCAACGGCCAACATCATGGGCATGAAGGGCTGTGGCGAGGCAGGAACCGTTGGGGCAATGGCGGCGGTCGCAAATGCGGTGCAAGACGCCCTGTGGGATCGTGGTGTGACCCAAGCGGACATGCCATTCACCCCGCATCGCGTTTGGCAGATGCTGAATGACGCGCAAAAGGCCGCCGAGTAACGCACGTTCCCGTGTACTGCGCTGGGGAGCGGATGAAATAGGCGCATCCCATTAAATAGAGCAGGTGTGGTTTTGAGGGTCACGTTTGGATATTTGGGGCATTTGTTGGGGCACGAAACAGCGCGGCCTTTGTCCATTGTTCCCCTCATCTGGATGATGGAACATGCCGAGCGCTACGGTCTGCGCCTGCCTTGGGCTTCAATGTCAAAGCCCCAAGCGTTGGCATATCACGTGGGTTGTGACGGTTCATTTGGGTGCGGACCAAACGGCAGGTGAAATTATCAAGTTTTGAATGGATTCATCCATCGGTGTCGGATCGCAATTGACATTGGGCACGGCCCCATCGCACTGTGCCAAAAACGAAACGAGGGGCCCATGGACGAACACTATAGCGATGCATATTTGCGCGACATCCTAAAGCGGACAAAAAATATCGTGGGGGTCGGGGTAAGCCCAAATCCACAACGCCCCAGTTATTTCGTGGCCCGCTACCTTGGGTTAAAGGGGTTTAATGTGATTTCGGTCAATCCAGGACACGCGGGAAAAGAGCTTTTTGGATCAACCATCCGTGCCTCCCTGTCAGAAATTGAAGAACCCATTGATATGGTGGATATTTTCCGCAGATCCGATGCGGTGCCCACAATTGTGGATGAGGCGATAGAGAGGTTTTCGGATCTAAAAACCGTCTGGATGCAAATCGGCGTGACCCACCTTGAGGCCGCAGAAAAAGCGCGCGCGAAAGGCATTGACGTGATTATGAATCGCTGCCCGAAAATCGAATATCAACGCCTGTTCTGGGAATTGCGGATGGCGGGGTTCAATACGGGTGTGATATCGTCAAAGCTGAGTTAAGCACGATTTCGTGCATGCGATAAAACCTTTGGTACACTACCGTCGGCGATCAACAGTGCTTAGGCAATGAAGCTCCCGACCTCTGGGAAGGGCGTGGGCTGAATCGCACGATTGGTCTTCGCATTCGCTTCGACCGCGCATGATCTGCAAGCTGTTCGATGGGGATCTATCTACAGTGAATTGCCGTTAAAGTATCAGCTTTCAGACAGGTTCAACACCGAACGCTTTGGGTTAGCGATTTAATACAATGCTGTGAGAAACTAACTGATTTTGATGATATGAAATCACCCTCGATAGGCTTTTTCGGCGATGCCTGATTGTCCCTGACGGCGGGCCAATTCGCTTACGACATCACGCCATTCAACGCCACGGGCGTGCAGCATGACCATCAGGTGAAAAATCACATCTGCCGCTTCGCTGGTTAGGGCCGTAGGGTCGTTTTTGACTGCCTCAATAATTGCTTCCACCGCTTCTTCGCCGAATTTTTCGGCGCATTTTTCAGGGCCTTTGGCCATCAATTTAGCGGTCCAGCTTTCCTGAGGGTCGCTGGCGGCGCGGTGTTTTACGGTTTCAAAAAGATCATCTAGGGTCATCAATTCATCCTCATCAGAATTCCCGCGGCTTGCATATGCGCTTTAGCCTCCTGGACAGTATATTCCCCAAAGTGAAAGATAGAGGCCGCCAATACGGCGGATGCACCACCTTGGGTCACACCATCCACCAAATGATCCAAATTGCCAACACCGCCTGATGCAATCACAGGAATAGACACCGCATCTGAGATTGCGCGGGTCATGGGCAGGTTGAACCCTGATTTCGTACCATCACGATCCATAGAAGTTAACAGGATTTCACCCGCACCTTTTTCTGCAATCATTTGCGCAAATTCAACCGCATCAATCCCTGTGGGCTTGCGGCCCCCATGCGTGAACAATTCCCACTTGCCGGGTGACACAGTTTTTGCATCAATCGCACAGACAATGCATTGGCTGCCGAAATGATCGGCGGCCTGACGAACCACATCGGGATTGGCCACAGCGGCGGAATTAAACGAAACCTTATCTGCACCCGCCAACAGAAGGGCGCGCACATCCTCTACCGTGCGTACGCCACCGCCAACGGTTAGGGGGATAAAGCATTGTTCCGCTGTGCGACGCACCATATCAAACATGGTGCCACGGTTTTCATGGGTTGCGTGGATGTCCAAAAAACAAATCTCATCCGCGCCTGCGGCATCATATCGTGCGGCGGCCTCAACCGGATCACCCGCATCGCGCAGACCAACGAAATTCACGCCCTTAACTACGCGGCCATCGGCCACGTCCAAACAGGGGATTAACCGTGTCTTAAGCATTTATCACCTTTAACGCTTCACCCAGATTAATCGCCCCATCATATAGTGCGCGTCCAGAAATGGCACCGTTCAGGGGCGCACCACAAGATTTTAGCGCCTGAAGATCTGCGATTGACGACACACCACCCGAAGCAATCACGGGGATTGAAACCGCATTCGCCAGATCAGCTGTCGCCTGAATATTAGGCCCCTGCATCGCGCCGTCACGGTTGATGTCGGTATAAATGATCGCGGCGACACCCGCATCCTCAAACGATTTGGCCAAATCAGTGACCATCACATTTGTTTCTTCGGCCCAGCCTTTGGTCGCAACTTTGCCATCGCGCGCATCAATGCCCACGGCCACATGCCCGGGGAATGTACGTGCGGCCTCGCGCACCAAATCGGGGTTTTCAACGGCAACGGTGCCCAAAATCACTCGCTGCAACCCTTTGTTCAGCCAGTTTTCGATTGTTGCCATGTCGCGGATGCCGCCGCCCAATTGCGCGGGCACCTTGCACCTAGACAAAATCGCCTCGACAGGAGCGGCGTTCACGGGTTCGCCCTCAAACGCGCCGTTTAGGTCCACCAGATGCAGCCATTCACATCCCGCATCTACAAATTCCCGTGCCTGTGCGGCGGGGTCTGTGTTAAAGACGGTTGATTTGTCCATATCCCCACGCAACAGGCGCACGGCATTGCCATCTTTTAGGTCAATTGCGGGATATAGGATCATGGGACTACCTCATTTCATATGTCGCGGCCTTTTGACATGGGGCGTTGAAAAATGCAACGTGACCTAAAGTGAGGCTTGCTAAAATATCGACTTCACCGCAGTCTACGCTCATAACCTGGGAGGTTGACATGAAAAACACTTTGGTTGCTGCCGCATTCGCTGCGGTTTTGACGGTTCCTGCATTCGCGGATCCTGTCTTTGGCACATGGAAGACTATACCAGATGATAACGGTCGTTTTGGACACATTGAAATAAAACAATGTGGAGACACCATTTGTGGTGAGATGGTCGCAAGTTTTGAGGCAAATGGTAATAAATATAAATCTGACAATTTAGGAAAAAATATTGTTTGGAATATGATGCTAAAGAAAGATGGCAAATACGGCGGTGGCAAAATTTGGAGCCCAGATCGTGACAAAACCTATAGCTCGAAGATGGAGCTGGTTGACGGCGGCAACGGGCTCAAGGTTAAGGGCTGTGTTGCAATCATCTGTCGTGACGGCGGAACATGGACGCGGGTGAAGTAAGTCGTCCCAGAATACCTGCAGTTAAATCGCGGCCTAAACCAAAGCAAAAGGCGCCCTCGCGCCATCTGTAAGTGGTGTATCATTGGAATGATCTTTGACTTGTGCACGATCCTGACCGAAGCTTAGCCCTAAGGACGCCAGGTCAGGAAATTCCCAATAATGTGCAGCCCTTGGGACGCACTTTTTTCTGGGTGGAATTGCAGGCCGATCATGGTGTCGCGGGCTACAACGGCCGTGATATCGCCCGCGTAATCCACGTGTGCGATGCGCTGTTCTGGGGTTGCGACCTGCATCTGATAGGAATGTACGAAATAGGCATGATCGCCCGATTCGATCCCATCAAAAATAGGGTGGGGGTAGTCGATAACTAAATTGTTCCACCCCATATGCGGGATTTTCAATTTGGGATTGGTAGGTGCAATTTTATGCACGGCCCCATCAATCCATCCCAAACCCGGTGTCTGCTTATATTCATGGCCTTCCTTCGCCATTAACTGCATACCCACACAGATCCCCATAAAGGGGCGTGCTTTATGTTCCACCGCGTCACATAGGGCATCATAAATGGCACTGTTGATCAGGGAATCACGACAGGCAGGAAAGGCGCCATCTCCTGGTAAGACCAGACGATCAGCCCGCGCCACCACATCAGGATGGGATGTCACCACTACATCGCCCGCATCCAGTTCAGCGGCCATTTTTTCAAATGCCTTAAGAGCGGAATGTAAATTCCCGCTTTCATAATCAATCAGTGCGGTTAGCATGGCGGATCAAAGCGCCCCTTTGGTTGAGGGCAGGGCCTGCGACATGCGGGGGTCAATTTCAACTGCCTGACGCAAGGCACGCGCCACTGATTTAAACGCCGCCTCGGTGATATGGTGCGAATTTAGGCCATGTAACTTATCAATGTGCAGGGTTAGGCCCGCGTGTGTTGACAGCGCCTGAAAAAATTCACGCACCAACTCGGTATCAAAACCCCCAATTTTCTGCGTTGGCATATCTAAATTGAACACCAAAAACGGACGCGCCGAAATATCCAACGCCGTGCGAACCAATGCATCATCCATCGGCAATAAGCAGCTGCCATAGCGATTGATGCCCTTTTTGTCGCCCACCGCCTGCACAAAGGCCTGACCCAAAGCGATGCCTGTATCCTCAACGGTGTGGTGATCGTCGATGTGATAATCGCCCACGGCGCGAATGGTCATATCGATCAGCGAATGACGCGACAGCTGATCCAGCATGTGATCAAAGAACCCCACACCAGTCTGATTGTCATACTGTCCTGTACCATCTAAATTGATAGTGACCGAAATTTGCGTTTCGGCCGTGTTTCGCGTGATAGTGGCGCTGCGCATAATGTTACTCGTATTTTTAACTGCACTTGGCTTATATTCTTCTTGTCTAGCTAGGCCAAGTCCCAAATCAAATTGCGATGTTATTGCCCAAATCTTGGTGTTTATTGTGCCATGAGCAAATTTTGTGCTTGTTAGACAATCTGCCTAGCGATAGGTTTGCATGGATACTAGTCGAAAAGTAGATTTGATAATCTTCGTACGGGAGGAAGTAATGCGTAATATTATAATCTTAGGAGCTAGCGCAGTCGTTCTGTCCAACGGGATAGCGCGAGCCGGTGGTTATGAGTCTTCAGCCCTATCAACTGCATTCATGTATGAAGATGGTGGATACGTGGAGTTTGCGACAGGTAAACGCGATTACGAAGTCACGGGTAGCAAATATGCCCCGACTGGCAGCGCTTTGAAGGATACATCTGCGATTGCTTATGCATTCAAATTTGATGTTGCTGATCAGGTGTCTTTAGGTGTGGCTAAGTATACTCAAGGTTCTATCCAGCTTGATTATTCCAACGCTGGATCAATCATCGCTGCAGGGCTTCCAGTTGTCGATCTGACGCTAGACGCAAATGTGTTTTTAGCGAAATACCAGTTCAGTGACAAATACAGCGCTATCGCAGGAATAAAACAAACTGTGGTTAAAGATGCCACAGCAAATATTTTTCAGAGTGTTCCTTACGCAGCTTCGAAAATAACTGGAGGAAAAGAAACGGGCACGGTCATCGGCGTCGCGTATGAACGTCCAGATATTGCTCTGCGAGTGGAGCTATTATCCGAGCAAGCGACAGATTTTGAATTGACCACTACAAATGCAAGCATCCCTGGATTGCCGCAAAAGACCAAAGGTTCTGTTCCAGATTATAAAACGCTGACATTTCAGTCTGGAATTGCTGCGGATACGCTGGTGTTTGGATCAATAAGAAAAGCAAATTGGGCAACAAACCAATTATATGTCGCTCCATATGCTACTGCAACGTCAACATTTAAAGATAGCACTACTTATAGTGTCGGGGTCGGACGCAAATTTAATGATACGTGGTCCGGCTCGATCACGTACTCTACTGAAAAGAAGGGTTCAAAAGATTCAACCACACCACTTACCATAACCAATGGATACCAAGGTGTGACAATAGGCGCGAAATATACGAAAGATAACATGTCGGTTTCAGCGGGTTACAACTACACCAAGCTTGGAGATATTGATCTTACTTCGGCTCTAGGTGTGGGTAACTTTAGTGGCAATACGGTCACTGGATTTGGCGTGAAAGTAGCCTATTCGTTCTAGTGATTGAGTAGGTATTTGGTGCGTAGATCGCTTACACCGAGTTAATTCACTGGCTTAGCCGTGAATTTTAAGAATGTATTCTTGTTGCAGGACCCTAAATAATGAGAGTGCATAGTATGCTGAGTAATAGTTGAAGATATTTGATGTCGATAATCGAGATTAGTGAAGGCAATGATACCTATTGCCTATGCGAGACATCCGTACGTTGGAGTGCGGTCGGCTGTTAAGTGATTAACGTCTCGAAGCACACATAATGCACTAACTATCTTAAAATTTTGTATGCATATTTCTAATGAAAGTGACGGGGATTTCTGGGTGGGCAGCTACAACGCCCCATAATCAATGAAATAGACTAATCCATCAAATTTCCTGTTGCATCCTATGACTGAAATTTAGCCACGTGGTAGAGCGTTAGATTTGTGAGGTCCCATCGAAACAAAAACAAGTGTTGATTTGGCTTGTCTTTTAGAAAACTAGTTTCGCATTTGGTTAGAACGATAGTACCGCAAGAGCTTAAGCATTTATTCTGTAAGCAAAGGCGTTGAGATAGTGCATGTGTGGCTCTGAATTCCTAATTATAAACCCAAAAAACAACTTGCCTAAGCAACATATGAGATTAATTTAAAGCATATTTACGGGAGGAAATCACATGAAAACTATGGCGAAACTAGCTGCTTCAGCAATTATTGCATCATTTGCAAGCGAAGCGGTAGCGGAAGAATGGAACGTTTCAACTTGGGGAAAGCGCAGAGCTTTCACTGAACACATTGAAAAGTTGGCTGAATTAGTTTCGGAAAAAACCAATGGTGAATTCACGATGAATGTTAGCTATGGCGGGCTTTCAAAGAACCGTGAAAACCTGGATGGTATTTCAATTGGCGCATTTGAAATGGCGCAATTCTGTGCTGGGTATCACCGCGACAAGAACCGCGCAATCACCGTTTTGGAATTACCGTTTTTAGGAGTTGAAACTCTTGAGCAAGAAGTTGCGGTAAGCCACGCGGTGTATGATCACCCTGCGGTGAAAAAAGAAATGGAGCAGTGGAATGCGCGGATCGTCATGACATCGCCAATGCCTCAATATAACTTGGTAGGTACTGGTGAACCGCGTGATGAACTGGCGGATTTTGAGGGCATGCGTGTTAGGGCTACTGGCGGTCTTGGTGCTGCGTTTAAAGCCGTGGGCGGCACGCCAACTTCTGTGACGGCAACAGAGGCGTATCAGGCGATGGAAAGTGGAGTTGTAGATACTGTTGCTTTTGCTCAGCATGCGCACTTATCATTTGGCACAATTAATCAGGCTGATTGGTGGACGGCCAACCTGAACCCAGGCACGGTTAACTGCCCAGTCGTGGTAAACATTGACGCTTACGAAGGATTGTCAGATGCGCACAAAGAAGCATTTGATAGTTCAATCGATGAAGCGATCGATCACTATCTTGCGAACTATGGAGAACTTCTCGCGAAGTGGGATCAAATCCTCGTTGAGAAAAATGTTCAAAAGGTCATGATCGCTGACTCAGTAATCGAAGAATTCAAAGCAGCAGCGGCTGTACCGGCAAGAGACGCTTGGATTTCTGACATGACAGCGCAAGGGTTGCCAGCTCAAGAGCTATACGACCTCGTTCAGTCGACGCTAGCTGCGTCAAAATAATCAAAAACATGAGGGGACGGAAACGTTCCCTCATACCTTTTTTTGAATTGTGACCAGATTTCATGGCCAACACAACTTCGATTATTGAAGACAGCTCTGTATTGAGTCGCATTGATCGTGCGATATTAATTGTGGAGAGATTTTTCGCGCTTATTTCGGGAATTGCGATATTTATACTTATTTTGCTTGCTGTGAGATCAGTGGGCGGTAGGGAATTCTTCGAAAGACCCCTCAGTGGCTACGTCGATTGGATTATGCAGCTGATGCCGTTAATTGCCATCCTAGCCGTAAGCTTCGCAATGAGAGACGGTACACACATTCGTATGGATCTCTTGGTGAGTCGCTTACGTGGCCGCGTTTTATGGACATTTGAACTCGTGAACACTCTGATAATTTTAGGGTTGATGATCTTGTTGACGTGGGGAAGCTGGGCGCACTTCGATCGTGCGTTCGACTGGAATGCACCGTTATTCAGCCGAGACAGCACAATCGATATAGGCTTGCCAATTTGGCCTGCAAAAATATTAGTCCCAATTGGTTTTGGATTAATTAGCATAAGGCTATTTTTTCAGGCAGTTGGTTTTGGTAAGGCATTATACTTTGACGAAGTCGCCCCCAGTGCGGTGCCTCTGGTTGTGGACGTTGCTGCACAAGCGGCAGCAGAAGCAAAAGCTGTGGGATCTAGGGAACACTAATGGAACAAATAGAAATTGGACTTTGGGTCACCGCTGGGCTGCTAGTGCTTGTAGTTTCCGGTATGAGAGTGGCTTTTGCAGCCGCCTTGGCTGGGGTAGTCGGTCTGGTATTAATCTTTTGGGCGAAAAAAGATTTTGATCCGGATAAATTTGGATGGGCGCTGACTGTCGCTGTAAAGCAAGCCGGACAAGTTCCTCATTCTAAGGTTGCAAGCCACGAGCTTAGTCTGATCCCGACATTTATCTTGATTGGTTACCTTGCTTATTATGCAGGATTAACACAATCGTTGTTTGAGGCCGCAAAACGCTGGATCGCTTGGTTGCCGGGTGGATTGGCGGTTTCAACAGTCTTTGCCACGGCGGGCTTTGCAGCTGTTTCAGGTGCGTCAGTTGCCACAGCCGCCGTGTTTGCTCGGATAGCGATTCCTGAAATGTTAAAAGTAGGTTATCGCAAGCAATTTGCTGCTGGGGTGGTTGCTGCTGGTGGTACATTAGCATCACTTATACCACCGTCCGCCATTTTGGTAATTTATGCCATAATTGTTGAACAAAATGTTGGGAAGCTATTGCTTGCAGGTTTCATCCCTGGAGCATTTTCTGCCGTAGTGTATGGTCTGTTGATTATAGGGATCGCAGTTATTTTTAAGTCAGTTGGACCCCCTGTAACCGGTTTTACGTGGCAACAGAGATTTGAGTCCCTGCCGGGTGCGCTACCTATCGTTGCAGTAATTTTGATTATCATTTGCTTTGTTTATAACCCCTTTGGCGAAGATGCCTGGGGCACTCCAACTGAAGGTGGCGCGATTGGGGCCTTCATCGTATTTTGCATGGCGATTTGGCGTAAAATGCGCCTTAACGAGTTCAAGGACGCCTTAATAGAAACCGCGAAACTAACAGTGATGATATTTACGATCATTTGGGGCGTGTTGATCTTTGTACGGTTTTTGGGTTTTGCGGATTTGCCTGGAGCATTTTCAGATTGGATAACTAGTCTGAATGCATCACCACTTCTGATATTGGTGTGTATCTTATTAGCGTACGCAGTCTTGGGTAT
>Ga0255753_1000134_pt1 | contig 88213 bp, 52 predicted proteins | sample 041ome_10_FD_179953 | JGI IMG/M metagenome (GOLD analysis project Ga0255753, IMG submission 179953) | Coastal salt marsh microbial communities from the Groves Creek Marsh, Skidaway Island, Georgia - 041412US metaG (version 2) | ecosystem: Environmental > Aquatic > Marine > Intertidal zone > Salt...
GCGCGAACGGACGCGGATGGCGACGACGCGGTCGACGACGCCGAACGCGACGACGCGCGCGACGATGGGACGACGACGCGGGACGACGACGACGCGCGCGACGGCGACGACGACCGGGGCTGGAAACCGCGGGCTCGTGCGCGAGGGCGCGACGAGCGCGCGCGCGGTGGAAGCGGTGGCGTACTGCGTCGAACACGGATTGATGATCGGAGGAGACGAAGCGGGGAGGTTCACGCACGCGCCGGTGTCGTGCGCGCCGACGACGTTTCCGAGGAGCGCGTACGAGCTCGCCGAGGCGACGTCGCCGGCGTTCGCGGAGCTGTACGACAGAGCGTCGAGGGACGATGGATTCCTGAGGGAAACGCTGCGGGGGGCGATTAAGAACGATGCATTCACGGCCGCGCTGTGGGACGTGTACGAACGGAGCGGCGGGCAAGAGGGGAGACAGAAGGCGGAGGTTGGCGTGTTGCGAAGCGATTACATGCTCGACGCGCCGAGCGGGTTGCCTTTGCAAGTCGAGGTGAACACGGTGAGCACGTCGTTCATGGCGCTCGGATCGAAGGTGAGCGCGATGCATAGACACTTAGCGGCGTGGTCGGCGAAACCTGGAGAAGTGGTGGATTTCGACGCGATGCCACAGAACGACGCGCTCTCGAGCGCGGGCGACGTCCTCGCGGCGGGATGGAAAGCGATGGGGAGTAAAGGGAAAATCATGATGGTGGTTCAGCCGAACGAGCGTAATATGTTCGATCAGCGGCACATCTCGCATTATATATTCGAAACGCACGGAATTCACACCGTCAGAGCGACTTTAGCCGAAGTAAACGCCGAGGGCGCGTTGCGCGACGGAACGCTCACGTTTCGAGGCGACGACATCGGCTTGGTGTACTTTCGAGCCGGATACACCCCGTCGGACTATCCGACCAGTGGCGAATGGTCAGCACGGTTGTTAATCGAACAATCGAACGCTTTGAAGAGCCCTTCGGTGGCAATGCACTTGGCGGGATCGAAGAAGGTGCAACAAAAGCTCGCAGAAGCGGGCGTGCTCGAATCGTTCATGCCGGAACGCGCCGCGGACATGCGACGTGTCTTTGCAGATTTGTATTCCTTAGACGGCGACGAAGGCACCGAGGCGATTAAACTCGCACTCGCGAATCCAGCGGGCTACGTCTTAAAGCCTCAGCGTGAGGGTGGTGGAAATAATTTGTATTCGGACGATTTGCGCAAACGACTTGAACTCGGCGGAGACTTGGGCGCGTTCATTCTCATGCAACGCATTCTCCCTCCATCTCATCAAACGCTCACCGTTCGCGCCGGTAAGGTGCTCGAAATCGAAACACTGTCCGAGTTAGGTATTTACGGTAGTTATCTCCGCGTAGGCGACGAGATCGTGATCAATAAACACGGTGGGAGTTTGCTCCGGACGAAGGCGGCGACTTCCGACGAAGGCGGCGTCGCGGCGGGGTACGCCGTCTTAGACTCTCCTCTTCTCGTTTAGTTTATTAGAGCGTATTTTTTGCAAAACATTTCGAGCGTTTAATCGGTCGTTTCACGTCCTATTCGCGCCCGCGCGTAAAATCAAAACGCGCTGCGCGCTCTCGCGCACTCTCGCCGCGGGTCCCCAGACGTCGCCTCGCGCCATGCCGTGCGTGGACGCGTGGGCGGCGTCTGACGACGACGATGCGGGCGACGACTCACGCGAAGACGACTGCGTGCAGCACGTTTCCGACGCCGACGTCGAGCGACGCAAGGTGCGCTGATGCCGCGAGCCGTCGAAAGTCGCGCGCGCGCAGCCGAGCAAAGACTGACCGTCCCGATGACTTTATCGTCGCGCGCAGCATCACAACGCCGGATACCTCGAAGGCTTGGAAGAGGGGAAAGCAGAAACTATTCAGAGCGGGTTTAACGAAGGTTTCCTCGACGGTGGCAAGGCTGGGTTCGCGTATGGGCAGTTGAAGGGCGCGGCGCGCGCGTTACGCATCTTCGGTGGACGAGTGAGTGGGTCCGAAACGTGGGCCGCGACGATCAAGGACAGCGAAGAGTATTTCACGAAAACCACGACGGTTCGAGCGCTGAAAGCTGCGCATGCGGAATCGCTAGATGACGAGGTTCGTGATTTTACGAACGCGCTGTCTGCGGTGCAGACGGCGGTTGAGTCGACCGGAGTGGTTCTGCGCAAGTACCCCGAGGGGAGTAGCTCGACGGCGTGATCGCAGAGCGTGCGTCGCAAATAGAACATGCTAATTAGCGGTTAGAATTAAGAGTAGTCTATGCGTCAACCAATCGCGACAGCGATTGAATCAAGTGTCGCAAGTTTGCGCGAGTGCTCGGATCACCGGACACACTACTAATATCCCCGCTCACCTTTTCGACGTGTTGCAGCGTCTTCGTGAGCGTCGAAATGGATTGTCGAAGAAGTTCTTGATTCTCCTCGGTCAAAATTGCATCCTTGAGCTTTCTGATGTCTTCCACGGTGGCTGATGTCTGACCGGCGAGCGATTCGAGCGTGTCCAAAGTGCCTTGTTCGTTCACTCCTTGCATCATCGGTCGGAGCTCTTGGGCGATTTGCGCCGCCTCACGAAGAAGCGGTTGCAAAGTCGTCATCAGTCGTCTAGCCGTGTCGGTCGTATCGAACATCTTGTTCATGCCGTCTTGCCTTTCCATCTCTCTCGCGAGCTTCGTACAAATACCGACGAGTTCGTCCATGCTCACCCCCGGCAGACCCTTAATCTTACCCCGATCACACACGATCACGCCCTCACCTTCACATCCAGAATCCAAAGGCCCCCACTGAGCCACTGGAATCGGGATGGCGGGAGTGATGTCAATGATTGTTTCTGCGATCAAACCGCTTTGGTTTGCCTCTATGAGAGAGTTGCGAGGTATGGGAACGTTCTTGTCGTCCATCTCCACAAGCACTTCGACCTTCTCCAAGCTCGGTTGCACGCTCAGCACGGAACCAGCCTTGACGCCACGAATTCGAACATTCGTGCCGACTTGGATCCCGCACGCCACCGGAAACTCGATGAATGCCTGATACGAGTTTTTGCGCGCAAAGCTCAGCAAGCCTTGGATCCATCCCCAAATCACGAAGGAAAGCGCGACACCAGTTATCATAAATAACCCAACGCCTCCTTCCCACAAGCGCGTGCGCCCAAAGCCGAAATCTTGCAAAGGCTTCACCAAGCGACTCACAAAGCCCGACAACAAACTCACCAACGTATTCTTCTGCGGCGCGTCCGCGCCCTCGTCTTCGCTCCCAGAATCCTCGCTCCCGCTCGCGTTCGCCGACGCATTCGCTCGAACGTCTCGCCACCACGCGCGTTCGTCCCCCGTGACGATGTTGCCGAGATTTCCTCCCGCCGCGCCCCCCGCGCGCGCGTCTCGCGCCGTCGCTCGTCGCGCCGCCCGATTCCGCGCGCCCGCGTCCGCGTCCGCGCCGCTCGCGCGCTCGCCCGCGACGCCGACTTCGCGCGTTCGTCCCCACGCCCTCGCGCGCGCTTCATCGCTCGCGCGCGTCTTCGTCACGGCGCGCGTTCGCGCGACGATTCCACCGTATCCGTTGATGCGCGCGCGCGAACGCGTCGACGCGAACGCCGACGCGCTCGTCGCCGTCGCCGTCGATCGCGCGCGCACGACGACGCGCGCATCGCTCGCGCGCGTCACCGCGAGCGGTGACGACGCGCGCGCGGCCAACATCGCGCGCGCGGGTCGAGCACTCGCGTCGCGCGACCGACCCGCGCGGGACGGGGCGACGCGAGCGGCGAGGCGGAAAAATCGGAAAGTCTGGGGTTTACGATTCGTATGCGCAAACAGTGACAAATCGGAGCGATGTGGATGCGCGCGCGCGCGCGCGGGACGCGAGTCGCTATAGATGACGTTTCTATGACATGTAAAGCTAGACTAGGAAAGTCGAACGTCTATTTCTTGCGCTGCTTTTGCGTCGGTGGACGCTTGTGCAACGTGGGCGTGGCGCCGTACTTCTTTTGGAAACGGTCGAGTTGGACGCGACCGAGCGCGGCTTCGGCGGGCGCCTCGGCGACGGCGGAGACGTCGGGGATGCCCATCGTAGATTTGAAAGCCTTCGTGCGCGTGATGGAAGTTTGAAATCCGGAGAATATGTTGGACGTGATCCAGTACACGAAGACGCCTTGGGGGAAACTCGCGGTGAGCGGAACCATGGCCACGGCTAACGCGCGAAGAAACCATTTCATCTGAGCGCTCTGACTGGTTTGCATACCCTCCACCGCCCCGAGCTCGACTGAAGCTAAGAAAGTCAGCGAAGACAGAATAGGTAACGAGTACGTTGGATCAGCCATGGAAAGATCGGGATACATCGAAGGTCCGCCGCTTTCAAAAGATGGAACACCTTGAGCCATTTTAGAAATGGCAAAGAAAAAAGAGATAAACACCGGCGCGTTGATGAGTATCGGCGCGAAACTCTTCACTGGATTTACGTCGTACTTTTTCCACACCTTCTGCATCTCTTTGTAATACGCATTCGCCAATTCCGGGTCTTGTTGAGGGTTCGACTTCATCTTCGCTTGCAGTGCCTCAAGTTCTGGCTTACACAACTGCATCTTCGCCGTGTTCCTCATTTGCATCACGATCAACGGAAACGTGATAGTCCTCATAAATACCGTCGCCCCAACGATGGCCAACCACCACTCAAGCCCGTGCGCGACGTGGAAATACTCCATCGCGTACATGAGCGCCGCCGTCGTGGGCCAACTCTGCGACGCCACCGGTACTACTTCGCTCGCCAGCGATCCGACGACCGGTGCGAGATCGCTCGCGCTCGTCAACGTTTCCGCGGCGCCACCTGCAGTCGTCATTTCCGCCACTGCTTCACCACCTTTCTTCCTTCCGAACCCAAACAAATTTCTCGTCTGAGAGGTCATCGCCCCGGGTGCGCGGCGCCTTCCCACTCCGTGCGCACTCGCCGCGAACGGTAGCAACGACGGTGAGCGAACGAAACCCAGCTTACCGTATACATCGAAACCACCGGCGTACGCGCTCGCAACGCGCGCTTGCGCGCTGTATGCGCGCCTTTTATCACCGAACGACTTCCCCATCATACCCCCGCTCGCGCTGCCATCTTCCACACCGTCGTCGCGCACGAGGACGTTCCAGAGCGAATGAGTGCCCGGGATCGCGCGCGTACCGCGACTTCGAACGGTGGAAAGCATGCGACTGTCAATTTACGCGCGCGAGATCCGTCGTCGAGTGACGTCTTCTGCCCTGAGCTGTCTTTCACGCGACGTACGAAATCGACCACGGCGTTCGCGCGCGCATTGTTTCAACGTATGCGATGTCTACTTACTTGATTACAGCTAATGACGATTCAATTACTATACGCATCATCAATGCGTCCACTGCGCGCCTAGAGCGCTAATCGTTGCCGGGAAACATTCGTCGTGCAACTGGTCCCACACGTCAACCTTGGCTCTACCGTCTTTTTCGATGATCGGCGCCACGGCCCAGTGACCACCATCGACATGATGGGTGTGCCCGAAGCACTGCACATTCTTGGACGACGGCTTGATAGGAGTCATATCCTTAAGATCAATTCTAGGGACGAGATTCGACAACGTCTTAACGACGAGCGGAATCATCGTATTGCGAGATATGCCCTTACGCTCGCCGTGCGCTAAATTCGTCGTCCAAGACATTTGGAGATATTTCATGTACAGTTCATTCATCACCACCTGGTCGTCACAGTGTGCTTCGTGGTCGCAGACCTTCACCGCGGCTTCCAGAATTTGCTCAGTTGCGCGAGTCGCTCTGAAGGCTGAAAAGCCCATGCAGATGGAGAATCCCCACTGCTTCTTTGCCGAATGCGGCCAACCAGCGCCAAGTGAGTGATAAATATCTACTTCCTCGTCTCCAGCTTTGTTGAAAATCACGACAGGATCGTAGTGATGCGCGAATATGACATCCACATCCGACAACAGCACGTTGTGCCCGCGTTTGATTTCATCCGCCAAGTACGTCAACCGGAACCGCCAAAAGTCAGACAGATCCCCTCCCTTTTCTAACGTAAAGCCGGGCGCGCGCAACACCCTGAGCTTTGCCTTTTCTAGTTTGTCGTACACCTCATCGTCCAAAGCCACGAGATAATGCGTTTTGTACCCCAAGTTTGACAACCGGTGATACCAGCGCTTGCCAATGTCCTCGTACTCTGCGTCCACGAAGCTCACCACGCGCCAGTCCTCGTGCGTCCAGCTTTCCGCGCTATCCGCGCTATCCGCCCCCACTCCCAAGCGCGCCAGTCCCCCGAACGCGGCCCCGATCGCGCGTCCACGGCGTCCTCCAACGCCGACGCACACCGCCGCGAGGACGGCGATCGCGCCCAACGCGAGCTTGGTCGCGCGCCATCCGTGGTTTTCCGCGTCCGTTCGCCGCACCCGTTCGCCGCGCACCAATCCGATGCGCTCGACGTCCGCGCTCATGCCGCGCTCGACGTCGCGCGCGCGCGTCTGCGGCTCGCCGCGCGCCGCTCGCTCGCTTTTAGTGTTGAACGCACCGTCGCCGCGCGCGATAAATCGATAAACGCGTATTCGACGCGTTGCGATGACTAATAAAGTTGAATAAAGCTAACATCGACGACGCCCGACGCGAGCGCCAACACCCCATCATTGTAGGGCGCCGAAGGCGAGGGCGTCGCGCGTCGATCGGCGACGACGCGACGATGTCGCGCGGCGGAGGCGAAGATGAAGACGCTGATCTTCGCTCGACACCGCTTCTCGGGCGAGGAAAGGAGGACAGCGCGGCGTATGGGACGGAGACGACGGACGACGCGCGCTTCTACATGGGCGTCGAGCGCGAGAGTTTGCTCAACACCGGCGAGAGCGGTTTGAACGAGGACGAGGCGGCGCGTAGGTTGGAGTTATTCGGACCTAATCAGCTCAAGGTGAAGGAGGATAGCATGTGGTTGAAACTCGCGTTGGAGTTCGTACAACCGATGCCGATGATGATCTGGGCAGCCATCCTCATCGAATCCATCGAGACGTACATTCATCAGTCCATGGATGGTCTCGTGGACGTCATCGTGTTGGTGGTGCTGCAATTGTTGAACGTGCTCGTGGGGTTTATAGAGGAAATGAAGGCCGGTGACGCCATCGCGGCGTTGAGAGAGTCGCTGAAACCGGAGGCGACGGTGAAACGCGAAGGACGCGTGTACATCATCAACGCCACAAAGTTAGTACCCGGGGACATCGTCGTCCTCGGCGCGGGGGGTGCGATCCCGGCGGATTGCACGATTAGAGATGGAAAACCTATTCAAGTGGATCAATCCGCGCTCACGGGGGAATCGTTGCCGGTCGCAATGTTTCCAGGTGCGGAAGCAAAAATGGGTTCCACCGTGACGCGCGGAGAAATCGAAGCTACCGTCACAGCGACGGGTAGCCAGACGTTCTTTGGGAAAACCGCGGACTTAGTTCAAGGAGTCGATGAGCTCGGGCACTTTGAAAAAGTACTCAGAGAGATTACATACATCTTGGTCGCTGTCGGTTTCTTCATCTGTACTCTGGTGTTCATTTATTTACTTTCTATCGGGGTTGATTTCTGGGAGGTCTTAGCGTTCAACGTAGTCCTTCTTGTTGCATCTATTCCTATCGCTTTGCGAGTGGTTTGTACGACGACGTTGGCTTTAGGTTGTCATGAACTTGCGGCGGAGAAGGCCATCGTAGCGCGGCTTTCTTCTGTTGAAGAGTTGGCGGGTATGACAATCTTGTGCTCAGACAAGACAGGAACGCTCACTCTGAACAAGATGGTTCTTCAGAAGGATTTACCAATCTTTGTTCCGGGTGTTTCGCGTGAAGAAGTCCTCAAACTCGCGGCGTTGGCGGCGAAATGGTGGGAGCCGCCAAAGGACGCCCTCGATACTTTGGTATTAAACGCTGTTAACATCAGCGCATTGAACGATTACGAACAGACCGATCACACTCCGTTTGATCCAGCCATCAAGCGCACAGAAAGCACGATCAAGGAGAAGAACGGTAACGTGTTCAAGGTGACGAAAGGTGCCCCGCACGTGGTTTTAGAGTTGAGTGCAAACAAGTCCACGATCGGTCAAGAGGTCGAGAAGCACGTTCTCGAGTTAGCTCATCGCGGTATTCGTTCGCTCGCGGTGGCGAAAACAAAGAACAATAGCAACGAGTTCGAATTTTTGGGTATTTTGACCTTTTTGGATCCTCCTCGCCCGGACACAAAGCATACCATTGACTGCGCCAACGAATTTGGTGTCAGTGTGAAAATGATCACCGGTGATCACCGCGCCATTGCGGTTGAAACTTGCAGAACGTTGGGTATGGGCACAAACGTGCTTGGCACTGAAAAACTTCCTCTCATGAAAGCGGAGGAACTAGAGAAGGCGACCACGCTAGGACGAGATTATGGTGAACTGTGTCGAAAGGCGGACGGATTCGCACAAGTATTCCCAGAGCACAAATATCTGATTGTAGAAGCTTTGCGACAGCAAGGGATGCTCGTCGGCATGACTGGAGACGGTGTTAATGATGCGCCTGCGTTAAAGCGGGCGGATGTCGGAATTGCTGTACAAGGTGCTACGAGCGCGGCGCAAGCTGCGGCTGATATTGTTCTCACCGAACCCGGTCTGTCCACCATCGTTACGGCGATTGTCACGAGCCGCAAAATCTTCCAAAGAATGAAAAACTTTGTGATTTATCGGGTGGCGTGTACAGAGCAGTTGTTGTTCTTTTTCTTCATCTCGTGTATATTCTATCATCCTAGTCAGTTCAATGAGTCTTGGCCGCAGCACTTTGCTATTCCGGTCATCGCACTTGTTACGATTACGATATTGAACGATGGAACCATTATTTCTGTGGCGTACGATAACGTGCACGCTTCCATGCAACCAGAAAAATGGGATTTGAATATCCTGTACATCGTATCTTCCGCTATAGGCTTGACAGCCTTGGCATCATCCGTACTTCTGCTGAGCTCAGCGTTATCATCGGTTGATCCAACGAGCACTTGGTCTCAACTTGGTCTCCCAGCGATGTCATACGGAGAGATCCAGACGCTTATTTACTTGAAAATCAGTCTTTCTGATTACTTCTCAGTATTTAACTCGAGAACCAAGGGCTGGTTCTGGTCGCGCGCTCCAAGTGTCATCTTGGTCGGCGCCTTCATCATCGCCACTGGAGCGTCGACTCTTTTAGCGGTGTACTGGCCTTTCGGAAACGGCATGGTAGGAATTTCCTGGCAGCTGTCCGGATATTGTTGGCTTTACGTCATCATCTGGGCGATCATCCAAGATGCCGGTAAGGTGTTGACTTACAGTATTCTTCAGTACGTTGGTTGGGTCGAGTCCGTCGAAGTCATCAATGAGAAGGAGTTGAAAAAGTACGCTGAAAGTTTGGGGGACATCGAAGTAGAATAGTCTATAAGTTTTTAAAACTATTGTCTAGTATTTCTATACGTGCGCATCCAAATCATAGTCAAACTCTTCGTCAGGACGAAGTGCCACGATTCCACCTTGAACAAGAACGTGACAACGGTAATACGAGCACGCCGGCTGCACGATGGCAGCTGCGCTCATCGCCGCAGTAGCATCCGCGCCCACAACAAAAAGTGCGTGATAGAATGCAGCCATAAAGTCTGTCTGTTCGCTTTCAACGTTAACGACGCCGCCTTCCTTGCACGGTGCGACCACACATTTCGCCCCGGCTTCAAGCCACGCCGCAACGAGTGAGGATGGAAGTGAACTTTGAGAAACGATGATCTTCCCACGCCATAAACCAAATAACTCTCGACTCGTCGATCCGTCCAGGTAGTCCATTGGGACAGTACGCTTAAACAAGTATGACGACGTGCGCTCGCCGACATCGTTCACTTGCACGTGCTTGCCTGAGAAAGTATGCAATATTCCATGCACCTCAATGTGGGCCTCAGCTTCACAGTGTTCGCTGACTGACGCATACGGGCTACCAGACCTACTGAGAAATAGTTCAGCGACCGAGCTAGGCTCAGCAATAGCAGTGACATCTTTCTGCCAAGTGAGAATCAATCCGTCAGAATCGGCGTGGCAGTTGAAATGAATCACTGCTGCAGTCGACGTCTCCGCCACCGTGTTCAGATGGCTCAGTGCTTCGCCCGGATTCATGGGTCTATTGGCGGAGTAATCTGCGCACTGTATCGATATCGATCTTAAAGCACAAAAATTCTTCAAGGCAGAAGTACATTCAGAAAGTTCCTCTTCGTAACGGGGCGCTTCCAAAACTAGAACACCACCGCGCGTTCCGCTAATTTCCGTGTCGAGAAGTTTGGCGGTGACCTCATCTGTGTCGTCGACGTCTCTCAATAAATGGCATACCTTGTCGAACATCTCCTTCTCTGCCACAATGTACTCTTCAGTAGCGTCAAATAAGCCTTGGAGTGCACCAACATCCGTTTCATCGACTTCTATCTTGCAACGCTCGTCAACCGGGTTGAACCTGAAATATTGCGCCCCGGGTATGAGTGGCAAAAGCGTACTCAAGCTTTCATGAACGCGTTCAGTGTCGCAAGCGCTGTCAAACAAGACATCTTTGGCCAAAGCGACGAGAGAAATGGGTGGATCTCTCTCGTGGGGGATGAAGTTACCACTTCCGAGGGACACGACACAGTCAATTTTCTTGTCTGGCCAAAGTCGTCGAGCTTCCTGGACACCCATCATCGCCGGATTGTTGCAAGTCATGGCTCCATCAACCCAGCGCTCGTTTTCTATCGCAAAGGCGTCAACATACAAGTAGTATGGTGCAGCGGCGGATGCACAGACACCCTGCCACAATAGATATTCGCAACTACCTGCCTGGGAATACGCACTCGTACTGCCAGCCGGATACGTGTAATTTCTGAACAAGTACGGCTGCGCCGGATTTTGACTCGTTTGGGTAGAAACGCAGAAAACTTTCGGACCGCCCGACGCAGCGGTGTCTATCCACGTTGGCTCTTCTGCTTCAGGGTTGCACTCTTGTCTAACGAGGGTTTCAAAGGTCGAGGTGTTGTGCTTGCTGCTATAGAGCGTCGTCGCGAGAAGTTGTTGCTTTCCACTCGTGTACATGGAACCAACACTGCCGAGCCAAGAGTTCGATCCAGAGGTCTCTTCGTTGTGCGTTGTTTGACTGAAGATTTTGCTGCCAAGATTTACATAAATCTTATCGCAGTGCTCCAATGAGAGCTTTTTGATGGACGTCGCCGTGGCCTACGAGCAAAATGTGTTGGTTAGTAAAAAATAATTGTTCACGGCGAAATAATTAATTCGTGCGCTCTAGACGGGCGTTTTCGTACCAATATGCCACCAGTAGACGTTCCGCATACCAAATCGAATGATTCGTGAATCGGACGACCAGTTCCTTCCTGATCGCGACGAAACAAAAAATTCGTGAATTCAAGCTCTAAATAAATAAATGAAATAATTCCTCACCTCAATTCTTTTCAACATCTTCAACGTCGCTCTACCGCGTATACCACCACCATCTAGCGCAAGAATGCGTATACCACGACCAGTGATGGGAGGCGCACCAGTGGCCTGGCGCACGAGCTCGTTCTCGCCCAAAATAGCCAATACTCGGATCGATTCCTTCTTCACCGCAACGCTCGCCGCCTTTAATTCCGGGCGGAGCGCGAATACGACGAGAATCGAGTGGAGATCGCGCAGTTTGAGCATCGCACGTTTATTAGTTTCGTCGAAAGCGAAAGTACCCAAAGTTCTCAGCGCTAATAGCCGCATATGCTCATCAATCGCCTGAGGGAAATTATTTAATTAATTCAGACTTTCACGATGCAATTATTTACGCAAGTACGCACCGCCACGAACTCTGTCAAGCGTCCGATTAATTTGTCGGAATAACATGCCTGCGTTACGAAAGGATCAGTTAGATTCTTGCGTCAACCGATGTGAAACACGCTTACCCGGGATACGTCGTGTGAAGAACCGACGAGACCGTTCAAAATAATCAATCCACATCTATTTCGCAGTTCGCTCGAGTCCTATGCACGTATAGAGTCAGTAAATTAATATATGAACTTTTAACGCGAAATTCGAACGAAATAATTCATATCGGAATTAATTCGGATACTCACCTGAATTAAATTAACGACTGCTTCCGTGACGTGCATTTCATTGAGCGTGCGCGCCAGGTTCGGTGCGCCGCAAATATGCGCCAACGCGCGCGATGCCTCGTACACCAGCGATTTATTCGACGAATGGACGATATTTATGAGATGATTCACGGCTCCTGTGGTGCGGACGGACGTACGGTCAGTTTCACATGTAAATTTTCCCCAGAGCGAAGAAGCGGTCGAACGCTCGCACCTTCGGTCAGCACTATGGCTTCGCAGTTTTCTCGGCTCTTCGACGCGATCACCGCGACGGCGGCGACGAGTAATGCGTTTTGACATTCACTGCTACGAAAGATCAAGCTCAGGAAAGCGTTGTACGCTTTTTCCTTGGACGTTGTCTTGCCGCCTACTATGCTGGAAAAGTAAGACGAGCTCGTTTCGCGAACCTGTACGGAGACACCGCCTGTTGCTCCATTCCTCGAAACATTCACGTTTGCGAGCGATAAGCACTCTTGATTGGCGGTCTTATTCAACCGGGGCAGCGTCTCTATGGGATTCTCAAGTAACCGCAACACGCGCAGTTTGGACAAATCCTTCAACTTGACGTGCAGCTTGCTCAAGCGGTTGAACTCGACGGACAAAACTTCCAAATCCAAATCTTCCACCATGTCGATTGGCAGCGTTGACAACGCGTTGCCGTTCGCATGCAACTCTTTGAGAAGCGTGAACGCGTTCAAGTTGGGCAAAGTCGCGAGTTTATTCCCGTCCAAACGAAGAACCTCCAGGTACGGGAAACGCGCGAACAGCTCTTTCGGCAGCGTTTCCAACGCGTTGTTCGAAATGTCCAACTCTCGAACCGAGGTCCATTTATCTCGTAAAGACAAAACCGTGGACAACAATCCATCTTGCACGCTCAGCTTCCGCAGCGAGCCGAGCTGACAGTGCTTGAGCACCGACGCCAAGCTCGAGTGCGACTGTCCCGCGTTCATCTTTCCATTCGAAGTCACCTTCAACGCCACCGGTCTCGGTTGATACTTCTCCACCCCGAGCTGTATCGCGACTTTCGACGCCGAGCAAAGCGCTCGGATGACGACGCATTCGTATCCCGTCTCGTACGGCAGATCTCGTCGCTGTTTCACGAGTTTATCAATCACCTCCTCGGGATCCTCCTTGGAGTCGAACGTCACCTTGGTCGTCGTCGTCGTCGTCGACGCCTTTTCGCCGTCGCGTCGCCCGCGACGCGCGTCTTCGTACGCGAGTTCGACGTCGTACACCTCCGCCGCCGCACCGGTGATGCTGAACGACGAGAACATCGATGCGCTCGGTCGCGCGCGCGGCGCCCTGTCGGGCGGGGCGCCAACGACCCTCGCGGCGTCCGCCTCGCGCGCGCGCGCGGGTTCGCGGGTTCGCGGGCGAAATCGCTGAAATCGCTAGGGGAACTCGAACCACTCGAACCCGCGCCCGCGCGAGGTGGAGACGGGAGACGCGCGCGCGGACGTCGCGACCGAATCGCGACGACGCGCGACGACGACGACGATGGCGCGACAACCACGACGACGACGACGACGCGCGTCGTCGCGGACGTGATCGCGCGACGATACGCGACGACTCGGAATCACCGGCGATGGCGAGCGCGAGAAACCGAAACCAACCGACTCGGGAAAAGATGTTAGACGCGAGGGAATCGGCGTTGGTTCGAGACGGCGAGCGATTGCGAATGGTGAAAGCGTGCGTGGGATCGTTGAAGCATCGCGGCATGGAGCTCGGGGCGGAGCTGTTCACGCGCGCGAGCGAGGCGGACGCGTTGAGCGACAAGGCGGTGAGCGAGGGGGAGACGTATCTCGCGGTAGGGAACACGCGAGGACGGCGACCGAAGCCAGCGCTGGTGTTGCGAATCATGCTCAAACATTTAGACGCGTTATCAGATGGGTTAGTGCCCTCGAAGCTCGTCGAGGCGTTCGTGCAGGCGATCAAGACGGAGCACTACGAGTCGAGGCTGTACATTCTCAGAGTTCTTCTTGAACGGGTGCCAAAGCCTCGAATGGAGGTCTTGACGGAGTTAACGGAGCTCTTACACCGGACGCTGTTTGGATTCGTCGTCACTCGTGGATGCACGGCGAGCATAGAGGAAGATGAACCGTTATGTACGTTGTCTGAGATGTTTGCGCCGAGAGTGTTTCGGACGGCGCGAAACAACACGTCGAGGGAACACAACGAGTACGCGGTTCGCCTGGTTGGAACTCTGCTGCGAGAATTTCGTTACTTGATCCTATACGAGAAGCAAATAGTGTTCGTCGATCCGAAGGCGCGACTTAAGGTTCAGATGCCGGGTGAAGACGAGGACGCGGACGAAACGATTTCATTTTCAAGTTCAACGCGAGGACAATCGACATTCGATCATGTCAGGGAGACGACGTCCTCAGCGTCTCGCTTCAATCCAACTGATATTTTGCGCAGTGTTGCGGCGTCTAAGATCGAGCGCAAACCAAAGTCGCGGATTTTACTCAGCGAAACAAAACTTCCGCCCTGGCTCCAGGAGCACAGCACCGATTTTTGGCAGCCGTCTGTTTTTCCACCGATGTTTCAGTGGGATCCAGTCGAACGAGAAAAAGCCGAAATGGAACCTTCACACAGGAAAAAGTTACGCAAGCGAGCTAAGGGTGGAAGGATTGGAACGAGACGAGCTGTCAAGAATCTCTCAGACAATGCGGGCGCGGCGATTTCGGAGTCGGGCGAGGACTTGGAAGACTTCGAGAGCGATGAGCAGCTGAGTGACGAATCTGCGTCCGAACTCGATGAGAGTGAAGCTTACGTGGGCCAGGATGACGTGCCAGTGGATGAATCGGATCAGGATGAAGTGCCAGTGATTATTAGAAGGAAACCAGCGGCGAGCAGGGGTGAGCGTGGCGCGATACGTGGGCGCGTTCACAGGCGCACAGCGTCGCGAGCGGATGTACCTACCGTACTCGCTTCTGCGGTGCATGTGGCGAACGATCAAATTCACGATGTCATTCCTCTCATACACTCCACTCTTAAAGCTGGGGGTAAGGCTCGCTCGCCAGCATCTTCTTCAACGCTGCAAAAAATTCGGACGAGGCTCGCCGAAAGCACCTCGGCTCAATTAAGTCATCAGGCGCTCCTCGGAGACAAATATCGCGATGATGACGACTACGTCGACGATGAGTACGGACAAGATGACTACTTGAGCGAGAACGACGATGATGCTTATTTTGATGAGGAATCGGAGCAAGAACATGCGGCGTTCACGCCTCAAGAGGTGGTGCAAGTCGCGCACGGTGACGGTTTTTCTGGCGGTGACGGTTTTTCTGGCGGTGACGGTTTTTCTGGCGGCGATTCTCCGCTAGTTACCGTCAATTTACCAATAGCAACACCAGTGGCGGTACCGAGAGTAGACTTGACGCCTGAGCAGGAGGCGTATCTGCTTGCGTTGTATAATGACGGTGCGCTGCGCGAAGCGCTGAATAATTTGGTGCAAGTCACCGGAAAGTCCGATGCGCGTGATGAGAGCACAGAGGGTTCCGTGTCGGTTAATGAAGAAATAGAGACACTTCTGAAGTTTGCCACATTAGTCAAGACGAAGAAATTGAATCAAATTCGCGGACTGGAAGAGGTTGCGTCGCGGAATAACTTTACGCAAGAGCTCATCAAATTGATGAAGGACATAGAAATCGCGGACGAAGTGGATCCAGGGACTGTCTTGAAAGCTGATAGTAAGCTTGCAAAAGCATTGCTTGGCGATGTTAGTCCGGTCAGCGGTTTTGCCGCGCAAATGGAGTCTCTTCAAGAGCAAGCTTCTGACGCGCCGCCGCCGCCGCCGCCGCCACCGCCATCAAAGCTGTCAGAGACAAAGGCAAAGTTGGATCTTGATCACTTAGGAAGAGGAGCCAAAGCAGTTGTTCTTAAAGCGCTAGACGCTCCTCCTGCTCCTCCTGCTCCTCCTGCTCCTTCATCAAAGACATCGCCGTTGGTGGCTCCTCCTCCTCCTCCTCCTCCTCCTCCTCCTCCACCGAAGGCTTCTGGGAAAGTCGCACCGCCTCCGCCACCCCCACCACCTCCACCTGGCTTCAAATCGTCAGTTTCAAAAGCGACAGTTCCACCGGCACCTCCACCTCCGCCAGCGCCTCCTGGTTTCAAACGTGCGACAGGCGTCGCGCCTCCTGCGCCTCCGCCGCCACCGGCTCCTCCTGGGTTCAAATCTTCGAGTGTAAGCGCACCCGCGCCTCCGCCTCCTCCACCTCCTCCAGGTTTCAAATCCAGTGTTCCTGCAGCACCACCAGTACCGCCAAAGATGGGCATTGCTGCCATCGCAAACGCGCACGCGTGGGCTCAAAAGGCTCGCAAGAAGGTGAAAATGTTACACTGGGAGAAACTTCAAGGAGGCGCCATCGGAGGCACTGTGTGGGAGAATGCCAACAAGGACGAATTGTCATTGAATCTTGAAAGCCTCGATCAGTTATTTGCTATCGAAGAAGCGAAAGCTAAGGCCAAGGCGGCGGCGAAGAAGCAGAAGAGCGTCACTTTGATTGATCAAAAGCGCTCACTCAACATCAGCATTCAGCTCGCTGGTTTGAGAATGCCTTTCGATCGGATTAAGGATGCTTTACTCGCCATGGATGACGAAGTTTTGCAGTCTGAGCAACTTGAAGTCATATCTTCGACCGTGCCGACGTCAAAAGAGATCACACTCATAATGGATTACAAGGGCGCAAAGGAAGAGTTGGCGACGGTCGAGCAATATTTCATGCACGTCATGCAAATCCCACGACTCGAAGGTCGGGTAAACTCTCTGCTGTACAAATCGCTCGCGTCAGACGCGTTGTTGAAGGTGACTAGTGAGTACAGATTACTTTCCGAAGCGTCGGATTGCTTGCGAGAAAGCACTCTTTTCGTAAAAGTCTTGAGGGGTGTTTTAGTTGTCGGCAATCATTTGAACACTGGCTCGTACCGTGGATCTGCGTCTGGTTTTAGACTCGACATGCTCCTTCGGCTGAAAGATTTCAAAGCTGTGGATAGAAAGACATCTTTGTTGCACTTTGTTTACAAAGAACTGGTAAAGACAGAGCCTGGAATCGGTAATCTTTCCACCGATCTCGCCGTCGTCAAGAAGGCGGCGGCGCTTTCAATCGAAACGACATCCGCGAATTTGGGTAAGTTACAAGACGGTTTGACAAAAGTCAAGGATGAAATACTACATGCCGCGGGTGTTCTCGGCGAAGAGGTTCATAAAGCGTTTCATGCGAAGATGGCACCGTTCGCGGAGACCATGGATGAGAAACTCAAGGAAGCTTCTGAACTGTCGCTCGGCGCAGTCGAGTCGGCGAAGCGGGTGACTGAATTTTACGGCGAGCCGTACAAGCCAGATAATCCCACTCACATCCTTCGAGTTGTGAGCGATTTCTTGACCATTTTCGATAACGTGCGCGATTCGATCAAGGCAGAAGAAGCCGCAGATGCTTTGAAACTTCGTCTTGAAAAGGCGCGCGAGGAGCAAAAGGTGCTGAAGAAAAAGCTCAGTCCAAAGCCTAAGCCAGTGCGCGTATTCGATACCGTCGATGCCATGCACGCCGAGCTCATCAGTAAAACGAAGAAAGCTTCACCGATTCGATCGCCTACTGGGAAGAGAGAACCTTCACCGAGCGATCCCACCGCGGTGTCGCCGCGCGCGCGGTTCTTGGCGCAGAGAGGCGAGACAGAGAAAACGAGCCCAAGGAAGAAGCTTGAAGACGACTTTGGGGAAGGAGACGAAGAGAAAAATTAGAAACAAAACATATAGATTGAATGTGTGTAAAAAATTGTAGCCGCTAATGCAAAAATTATTCGTCCATGTCTGCGATTTCGAGCGCAAAATCGTCGCGAAGCACGGAGCTCGCGTTTTTATCCAACGCCATCTCGGCGAAAGATTTGCCAAACTGCTTCATGTACACCTCCTCTTCGTCCTGAGTCACGCACTCGACGTCTTCCGTCGCGGTAGCGACACACAGCAACGCGTAGCCTTGGTCCTTGAGTTCTTTGGATAGGCCCAAAGATTCGGGTTGCTCCAACGAGCCTTTGCTAATTTTCACCGCGCACTTTGTGCACCCGCCCATGCGACACGCGTTCGGAAGTACCCATCCTTGCTGCTCAGCTTCGAACAAAATGTACCGCCCTTCGGGCACATCTAACTCCAGCATTTCTCCAGTCTCGTGATCCGTGACTTTGACGCTGCGAATGGGCGCGTTGACGTCCGTCGTCTTCATCCCCGACCACGCGTAGTTTTCAATATTCACCAAGGAGTCCGCATCGCACGCTCCCGCCTTGCGACTGGCGATATTGAAATCGTCTTCGAGCCATAAATCCACCGTGCCGTCCGTCTTGACGTACTTTTCTCTCCACTGCGCCGAGTTCATGCTCGCGATGCTCGGCGGTCGTTCGTACGACTCCTCCTTCGAGCCTTCCGTCGTCGTCTTCTTCTTCACCTCTCCCTCCTGCAACGTCATCCCGATCGGTCCAAGCGACACTCCCACCTTCTCCGCGAGCTTTTCCACCCTCGAGAACAACCCACCGCCGCCCGCGCCGTCGCGCTTCTCGTCCGTCCCTCGCATCTTTATCGTCTTCCCGCGTGGTCGTGCGTTCCGCGACGCGCTCGCCGCGGGCGTGCGATCGACGCGCGCTCTCGCGTGCGCGTGCGCGATGACACTCATGTCGTTCGCGCGCTTCGACGGTCCGGGGCGCGATGTGCGGCGTCGCACCGTCGGACGCCCGCGCTATCCTCAAATTTCGCGGACTCACTAGGGTTTAGACAACGCCGCGGTCGGGCGGGTGACGTGTCGCCCGCGACGGGCGTCGCACACCGCGCCGCGCGCGACGATTCGAGCGACGATGCGCGCGACGACGGCCACGACGACGACCACGACGACGACGACGACGCGCGACGCCGCGAGGTCGAGCGCGCGGCGGACGGCGACGCGTCGACGCGTGGACGTCGGGGCGACGCGACGCGCGACGGTGACGGTGCGCGCGTCGTCCACGGCGCGTGGGTTCGAATGCGCGATCGATGCGCGAGGGGTCGACGCGGCGGCGACGACGACGGCGACGGCGACGATGCGTCGACGACGCGTCATCGCGCGGTCGACGACCGTGGATGGGGAGACTGGAAAACTGAACGCGCTCGGCGCGGCGATATGGAAATTCGTGCGTCCGCACACGATTCGAGGGACTTTGCTCGGTACGACGGCGATCGTGTCGAAGATTTTGATGGGGAACCCGGAAATGATTTCCATGCATTTGGTTCCTCGCGCGTTGTTAGGGCTGTTGGCGCTGCTGATGGGGAATGGATACATCGTCGGAATCAATCAAATTTATGACGTCGACATCGACAAGGTGAACAAGCCGTTTTTGCCCGTGGCTTCTGGTGAACTCTCCGTGTTCGCCGCGTGGGCGTTCTGCGCCGTCACCGCGCTCGGCGGAGCGGCGATCGTCGCCACGAACTTTGGAGCTTTGATCACCAAATTGTACTGCTTTGGCTTGTTCCTCGGCACGATTTACTCCGTGCCGCCGTTGCGCTTGAAGCAGTACGCGCTTCCCGCTTTCCTCATCATCGCCTGCGTGCGTGGGTTTTTGCTCAACTTTGGCGTGTACCACGCCACTCGAGCTGCGATTGGTTTACCCTTTGTGTGGAGTCCTGCGATTACGTTCATCACCATCTTCGTCACGACTTTCGCCACCGTCATCGCCATCACCAAGGACTTGCCGGACATCGAGGGTGACTTAAAGTACAAGATTGAAACGTTTTCCACGCGTCTCGGGGTGAAGAAGGTGTCTTACATTGGATCAGGGTTGTTGCTCGCAAACTACATCTTCGCTATCGCGCTTTCGGTGAAGAATCCTACGTGGTTCATCCAACCTTTGATGATCGGCGGCCACGCCCTCTTCGCCTCCTTCCTCATCGTCAAGACCAAGGCGCTCGAAAACGCCAAGTTTTCGCGCGATGCCATTCTACAGTACTACCGCGATATCTGGGCGTTGTTCTATTCCGAGTACTTTTTGTTCCCGTGGATTTGATTAACGTTATTCTTCGCGTCGTAGCCGCACTCAATAATATATCCCAGTAGCGTCCTTCCCTCCTCGCTTCCGTCCTTCCTTCGAATCGCCTCAACACTAAAAATTTGGATCTGCCTGGCTGCACACTCGCGCGCGTCGCGTTCACGTCCGCGAGATGTCGGACGAAGAGAAAGCGTTCATACTGTCTCGCCCCCACAAATCAACCGCGGTGCCGTGGTACAAGCGCCCCGTGGTCGTCGGCGTGACCGCGTTAGTCGTCGGCGTCGGCGTGGGTCTCGCCCTCGGTCGCGGCGATGGCGATGGCGCGGTCGTGGACTTGGGATGCGACGACGGGCCGAAGTGCGTGTGCGCGGAACAGAGCGCGACGAGTACTGTGGTGTCGGTGCCACAACACCGTCACGCTCCGGCAACGTCGGGCAAGATCGACGTCGTCGCCCCGGAATCCAACACCAAAGTGAAGATGTTGAAGCAAATCAAACCGCCGCTGACGGCGGAAGAAGCCGCGGCGTACGCGAAAGTGCGCGGTAATCATCCGAATATAGTGAATGGTTTCATTGACCCGAAAATGAGCGCGTTTGAAACGCCGGCTGGGGTCGGTAACGCTGATTCCCCCGGAGCGTGCCGAGAGTACGCGGACAACGCAAAGGAACACTACGTGGCGTGGGCGTGGGTGAATTCGTACTCGGACATCGAGCGGTTGCGAAACTCGTGTCTGATGTATCGCGAAGTAGTGCCCTTTGAGGGGTACCCGGGAGATCACGCGCACATCATGGGCTGCACGAGCTTCGATGTATCTCCAGCGAACGGATGCAAGCTTGAGAGCACGGCGGTGGCGGCGACGGGTGAGCCCGCGGCCAAGCACGAGGTAGCTACCGCAGTGTCCGAGCCGGGGGTGCCGAAGACGGAGGAGGTGGAAGCTGTAGTTGAGCCCGCACCGCAAGTGCGGAAGACTCGCCCGAACATCGTTCGCGGTATGCTTGGTTTGAATGTTGCTTACGAAACGCCGCTCGGTAGAGGGCAATCGACGAGCGGTCCGGGCGAATGCAGAGATTTCGCCGCTGAGCACAATTATGTGGCTTTCGCTTACGCTAACTCGGAAGCGAATGATCTCTCATTGCGATCGACATGCTTGTTCTACAAAGAAATCGTGCCATTTGCTGGCTACGAGGAGCCGACGCTCATCACTGGGTGCACCGCTTCCGATGTCTCGCCGTTGCATGCGTGCGCGGACGAAAACGCGACGAGCGCAATCCCCGCCCCAGAACCAGAGGTCTCAACGACACCGGCCAAGGTGGCTGAGCCGGTACAAGAACCTGTTAATCAGCCCTCGGATGTGCCGTCGCCAGTACCGACCAACCCAGAACCCGTGGCGCATCAGGAATCCGACGAGGTGCTCGTCCCTGACGAGAGCTCATCCAACCCCAACATCGTGCACGGCTTAATCGGACTGGACCAGGCAGATTTTGTGACCCCGCTCGGTACTGGTACCGCCAAGTCGCCGGCAGATTGTAGAAAATACGCCCTCGAACCTAGCCACGCGTTCAGAGCTTGGGCTTGGATCTCCAACGACTCGGACGAGGAGGACATGCGCGAGACGTGTCTGTTTTACGACACTATCGTCCCGTTCGCCGGACGTTGGGATGATAAGGCGCACATGACTGGGTGCACAGATAGAAAATTTTCTCCACAATTCGCGTGCGAGCGCTAGACGAGATGTAATTAGAAGAAAACTACACCATCCATTGGAGGCGCGTGTCGCCCAGACGGCTTGGATTCTTCGCCGCGAGTATCACCGCCTCTGCCTCATTCTTCGACGGCATCGCTCGCGATCCGACGACCGCGGGTGAGCTAAACAGACACAGCGTCACGCGGTTCGCCGACATCGCCCAGCGATGCGCGCGAAGCGGCGAGAATCTGGCTCGAACGTTCTCGAGTCGCCCGCCTTCGTCGACTTCATCGCGCGCCTACGCGACAACACACTCGCGTGTGACGCCGGAGGTAAGGTCTTGAGGTTGAAGCGATACGTCCCTAGCACGGCTAAGCCGGTAGTGATCGATGCGGTGCTCGAGGCGCTGAAGGAAAACACGAAAATCGAAGCGCTGTACTTGCAAAACTTCGAAGACGGGGTGTACGACGAGCAGTTGATGCTGCTCCTCGACGTGTTGCGACGGAAACGTATTTGGTGCTTAAATGTGGGTGAGAATTTTAGAACGACGTTGAAAGGCTGGAAGCAATTCGCCGAAGGATTGGAGGACACTGCAGTCGCGTATATGTACGCGAGCGAGCACCATTTTATTGGAACGGATTTGAAGACTCGAATGCGCGATATTATTCGCGTCAATCGCAACGCAAACGAGGTTCCGCGATCGTTGAGCGTGATTCGAGAGTGTAAAAATATGTGGTTCAATCCAAAACTTCCATCTTGGGCCAAAGGGTTGTCTAGAAAATCGGTGGATGAGGATGAAAAAGTGCGCGAGGCAAAGCGACTCGGCGCCGGCAAGCAGCAGTTGGAGACGTTTTTGCGCGACTCGCGAAGTATTTGCAGAGGGCCGTCGAAGCGAACTATTGTGCAAACAGAGGAAAGTTTGATGTATCGTGCGTCCCTGAAGGCACAGACAAAGCGTGCGATGGCGAAAGAAGAGTCAAAGCCACGCAACATCACCACAAATAGGCGGAAGAGACGGCAGCGGGGCGACGCAAATCACTCCAGAGCTCAAGAGGAATTAGTTCTGTCCAAACCGACGATTAGCAGTAGCGGAAGAAAAATTAGACGTATCCAAAGGGATTGAATAACAACAAAGATCTAGAGACTAAGGAGTATCCGCCACGGAAGTCCAACCCGCGCGTCGCGCGCCCGGTTCGGCCCACAATTCGAGGAGCTTACCAGGCGTTCCAGGTTCGTACGCCGTCGGTAAAAGAGTTTCGATGGACTTGTACACGTGCTCAGGGACAACACGTCGACCAGTTTTCGTGGTCTGCACAATATCGAGAGTCACATCCGAGTTACGTTGGTGTCGCAACTCAATCTTCTTCCCTTCAATGAAGCGCTTGTCGCGAACGTCTCGTCTGAAGATGAGCATTGTTCTGTGCGAGCGACCAAGATAGCGCGCAGAGGACTCAACGATCGTGTTGTTCGGCTTGAGTTGTACCCACGTCAAGTTCTCTACGTAGACAAAGTTCTTTCGGTCCATGATGTCGCAAACCTTGGACAAATTTTCCTTCTCAACCCAAATAAAGATGAAACCGAGTGGCGTGAGTTTTTCAAGCGGAATGGCTTCGATGTCCTCCAACGTCACGTCGCCGCGATCTGGGGAATCTTCAATATCCCACGGCGGGTTCATGAGCACACCTAAATAGTCCTTACCGAGCGATTCATATTCCATCTTCTTGATGTTCGTTTGCATGTGCACGCAATCGGGAACTTGTTTCAGTTTCGCCTCTCGCACCGATTTTGGTTCGTACGGCTGAATTACTCGTCCATAGCTCACTGGAATCGGGTGCGCCGGGACCTTGATGATGACAGGCTCGAAAGGATCAACAAACTTCTTCTTGCGCAAGAACAAGCCTTGGTCGCTATTGTACGCGGTGATCATGTGTGACTGCGCCGCCTTTGGTTCGCGCGGCGCTCTCGGCGCTCTCGGCACTCTCGGCCCCTTGGATTTCTTACCTCTACGCTTCTTACCGGTCAGCGCCTCCCAGAATTCATCTTGCAACTCTTCATCGTCCGAGAAATACATCCCATCTTCGTTCGCGATCCTCATATCACCGAAAAGCGCGTTAGAATCCATCACGGCCTCCTTCACCGTAAACGTAGACGTATTTTTGAACAACTCCTTCAACTGTTCCTCGTCCAACCCTTCGTGCTCGTCGCCGTTGGTCCCGACCGCGTCTCCACCCGCACCGTTTGTCGCGCCTTCCTTGTTCTCCTTATCACCATCCTCACCGACTTGCGCCTTGGTGGCTTGTCGAATCCGTTCCATCTCTTCAAACTTTTTCATAATCATCTCTGGCGTCTCGTCGTCTTGCACGTATCCCACGTAGTGCGCGCTCGACGGCGCTTGTTTCCCTCGCGACGTCCGCGCTCGCAACGATGCGCTCGCCTTGCGCTTCGGCCGGCTCCCCGCGGCGACATCGCCGTCCTCGTTCGCCATCGTCGCGCGCTGTCGACGCCTCGACCGCTGGCGCGTCTTCCCGCGTCTTCGAGCGCGGTTCCCGCCGCGTTCGTTCGCTCGCGCGCGCGTCCGTCTCGCGCACCGCACCGCGCGTCGCTCGTCCGTCGCCTCGTCCGCGCGCGCGCGCGTCCAAGTGCGCGCGCCGCGCGATCGACGCACCTGTCGACGGCGTTTGAATTTTCAAAAAAAAAAGTACGAAACCCCGTATTCTGCGCGACACGTGCGCCATCGACAGAGGGGAACGGAACGGTCGTTGGTCGGGCGACGGATGACACACCGCGACGACGACGACGACGACGACGACGACGACGACGCGCGGGCGCGATGACGGCGGAAGACGGCGCGCGCGAATGCGACGATGACGCGCCCGCGAGCGACGCGCGCGCGCGCGAGGACGCGACGGCGACGGAGACGGACGAACGGGAACGACATCGCGAGGACGACGAGGACGCGAAGCGACGAGCGCGGAAACCGCGATTGGCGATCAAGAAGATGGTGCTGGAGAATTTTAAATCCTACGCGGGGGCGCAACACGTGGGACCGTTTCATAAGGTGCGCGCTCGGACGCGCGCGAGGGCGCGGATGTCGACGCGCTCGAGTTCGATTTGACTGGTTCGCGCGTCGCGACGACGGGGGACTGACGCGCCGCGCGCGACTCGCTCGAGCAGAGTTTTTCATCCGTCGTCGGCCCGAATGGGAGCGGGAAGTCGAACGTGATCGACGCGATGATGTTTGTGTTCGGTAAACGAGCGAAACAGTTGCGATTGAATAAGGTGAGCGAGTTGATTCACAACTCTACAGATTTCAGAAATTTGGAGCACGCGCGTGTGGAGGTGCACTTTCACGAAATCATCGATCACGTGGACGACGAAGAAGGATACGATATCGTGCCGAACTCGGATTTCGTCATCTCTCGCGAGGCGTACAGGAATAACTCGAGCAAATACTTCGTGAACGATAAGACGAGCTCGTTCACAGAGGTGACAAAGTTGTTAAAGTCGAAGGATGTGGATTTAAACAACAACCGTTTCCTCATCTTGCAAGGGGAAGTTGAACAAATTTCCATGATGAAGCCGAAAGGGGCGGCGCCGGGCGATGAAGGCTTATTGGAATACTTGGAAGACATCATCGGTACTTTGCAATACGTCGAGCCCATCGAAGAGGCGAGCAAGAAGTTGGAGGAGTTGAACGAGCAGCGCGATGTCATGGTAAACCGATTGAAGTTAGTCGAGGGTGAGAAGGATGCGCTCGCCATCGTCAAGGCGGAGGCGGAGGCGTTCTTAGAGAAAGAAAAAGAGCTCTTGTCTACGCGATCGACGATGTACCAACTATTCATCAAAGAGACGCAAACCAACTTGGTCAAGATTCAAGAAAACAAGGATGCGCTCACGCAAAAGCTCGAAGAAGAGCGCACGAAACACTCCGAGCACGAGGACGCGTTGAAGGCTGCAGAGGGCCGTAAGGGCGAAATTGCTAACGAATTGTCCAAGATTCAAGCTGATTTCGACAAGAGTGTGAAAGACTTTGCCGACTTCGAGCTGAAGGATGCCAAGTATCGAGAGGAGTTGAAAAACATGAAGGCGTCGGTGAAGAAACTCAACACGAAAATTGCCACGGACACGGAAAAGCAGCAGAAAATGGCGGCGGAATGCGCGGCGATTGAGAAAGAAGTGCCCGTTTTGGAAGCAAAAAAGGCAGATCTCGAGGCAAGAATCGACAAAGAAGAGGCTGCTTTGGATGCTCTCGTCGCTAGCTTGCAAGATGAGTTCGCAGCGGTGGGCCGCGAACTCGACCAAGCGCAAAAGGATTTGGCGCCGTGGGAAGGTAAGCTCGCCGCGGCTCAGGGGGCGTTCAACGTCGCTACGTCTGAGCGAGCCCTTCTCCTTGAAAAACACGCTGATGCAGAAAAGTCTTTGAACGCGGCACGTGAGGGTCAAAAGGAGGCACGCGTGAAGGCTATCGAGTTGAAGAAAACCATCGGCGAAGAGGAAGCGACGTTGGAGACAGAGCGCGCGCGCGCCGATAAGGCTCGAGTAATGGAAGCCGATGCGAAAGAAAAAGAAGCCGCTGCGCAAGCTGAGACTCGTGAGATTCGTGGTAAGCTCGAACAACGTCGTTCGACGGCCGAGACGGAGAAGAGTCAGAATGCGATGGTGCAAGCGTTGCTTGACGCTCAAGCCGCTGGCGCGCTCAAGGGTGTTCTCGGTCGTCTCGGTGATCTTGGGGCTATTGACAAAGAATATGATGTCGCGGTGTCGACTGCATGTGGACCTCTTGATCACATCTTGGTTGAAACCACGTCCGATGCGCAGCTTTGTGTGTCGTACCTTCGGAAGCACAACCTCGGTCGGGGCAACTTTCTTGCCCTCGACAGACAGAAGCATCTTCTTTCTAAGATGAACGAAAAGGTTTCCAACCCGGACAACGCGCCGCGCCTGATCGATTTGATCAAACCCGCGGAAGAACGCTTTGCGGTCGCTTTCTACTTCGGAGTTCGTGATACTTTAGTGGCTCAAGATCTCGAACAAGCTTCGCGCCTGGCTCACGGCGAGAAGCGCCGTCGAGTGGTTACCATTCAGGGTCAACTGTTTGAGACCAGCGGTACGTTGAGTGGTGGCGGTTCCAAGCCGCGTACCGGTAGAATGCGCGTTGGAAATCAAGCACCAGTGATTACCGATGCCGCCGAAGTGGCGAAAGAGATTAAAATGGCAGAGGTGGAGCTTGAACAAGCTGGAAAACTCTACGAACGCTCGCGTCAGGTGGCGCTCAAATCTCTCCAGGAGGCTCGCGATGCAGAGGCGATCGTCAACAAAATCGAACGCATGATTCCCAAGTTGAAGGCTGAATTTGACGCAGCCGAAGCCAAGGCTGCTGATTTGTCCACTCGTTTGGTTGAACTCGAAGCGGCGCATGACGCGAGTAAGAACGACGCGGACGAGCTCAAGAGACTCGACAAAGAAGTTGAAAAGGCCAAGGTTGTGTTGGATGAAGTCACGGCGGGTGCAGCCGCTCTTAAACAGAAGGAAGCCAAGTTGCAAGAAAAGATGGATAACGTTGGCGGTGATGGCTTGAAAAGGCAGCGAGCGTTAGTCAAGGATCTCACCGCCGGCATCGCTGCAGCGTCTGACGCCGTCACCGAGAAGCGCGCCAAGGCCAAGTCTCACGAAGGGACGACCGCTCGTCTCTCCAAGGGAATCGAAGCCAATCAAGCCGAAGTTGAGCAAATTAAGGCTAATATGCAGAATCACGAGGCTGAATTCAAGGCACTTGAAGACGGCGCCGCCGCCGTACTCGAATCGCAAGGCGAACTTAAGCAGCTCCTTGAAGTGAAGAGTGGCGAGTTCTCCGAGGCACAGAAAGCGTTCGATGAAATAATGAAAATTGTCGGCACCATCCGAGGCGTTGAAGTTGATATTCAAGCGAAATTAGACGACCTCAGCGTCGTCCAGAAGGAGAATAAAGACAAGGAAAAGCACTGGAATAAAGAAATCAACAAGGTGACGAAGGAGCGCACGTCGCTTTACGCGGAGGGTGAAGTGCCTGAACTCTTGAACGACGAAGAGCTCGAGCAACATACGACGGACGAGATGCAAGAAAAGGCGGTGATTTTAGAAGAAGAACTCGCGGCTGCAAAGCCTGACATGTCATCTATCGAAGCGTACGCGAAGAAAGCGGAGGAGTACGAAGAGCGCGCCGCTGAGTTGAGCGCGGCGACGGAGGAGCGTGATAACACTCGTGAAGCGTACGACAAGCTACGACAAAAACGACTCAACGAGTTCATGGATGGTTTCAATATTATCTCGCTCAAACTCAAAGAGATGTATCAAATGATCACTCTCGGTGGTGATGCCGAACTTGAGCTGGTAGATTCGCTCGATCCCTTCTCCGAGGGCATTGTTTTCAGCGTGCGCCCGCCGAAGAAGAGCTGGAAGAACATCGCCAATTTATCCGGTGGTGAGAAGACGCTCTCATCGCTCGCATTGGTGTTTGCTTTGCATCACTACAAGCCCACACCGCTGTATGTCATGGACGAAATTGACGCTGCGTTGGATTTCAAGAACGTTTCCATCGTCGGACATTACATCAAGGAGCGAACGAAAAACGCTCAGTTTGTGATCATTTCTCTGCGCAATAACATGTTCGAGCTCGCGGATAGATTGGTCGGTATTTACAAGACCAACAACACCACGAAGACAGTGGCGATCAATCCGGGCGCATTCAAGGTTGGCGCCAACCAACTCGCGCAGCTTCAACAGCAAGAGAGTAATGCCGCAGTCGAGGCGGAGCGCGCCGCGCTGACGGCGTAAATTAATCCTCTGTATAGTAGATCCCGTTTGAATACGAACGAACACTAATGCTAACTATTACACGCCCCACTACTACGCTAAAAAATTTCCTATCGCGACGCCGATCAAAGTCGCGATCGAATAACCGAATATCCCCGTGGCCACCGCCGGTGCAAAGGCTTGACGCCATCCGCGCGCTGCGGCCATCGCTGCGGCGGTCGCTGGTCCGCCCACATTCGCGTTCGCCGCGACGAGCACGGCCCACAATGGGATCTTCAATAACTTGTGACCGACAAGCAGAGTGAACACAAGTTGTGTTGTGAGAAGAATCGCGATGAATGGCAACATAGCGCCGCCCGAGAGCGTCGCAAAAATTGTGCGCAAATCCACCATGGCGCCGAGCGTAGCGAAAAACAAGAGCATGAGCGCCTCGCTCATCGGTTGCGATCCAGAAAACGCCAAAATACTGGATAAATTCCTTGATTCAGATTTTGACGTCCGAGCGATCGTGCTCGCCGAAATCGAGACGATGGGCGCCAAAACGCACGCGACGCCCAGCGATAAACTGGGCGCGCCGAATCCGGCGGCGACGAGACGCGACAATTCCAAAACAATCAACGCCATCGCGAGCGATGCGCATGCGGACGCCGCCGTGACACCACTCAAAACTCGTTCGCCGCTCTCAACCTCCCTCGATCTTTCTTCCTCACTCGGCCCCGAAGTCTTAATTGCGAAGAGCGCCGCAAGATACGCGCACATCGCGAGATTGTCCGCCGCCATCGCGCCAGTCAACAGTGCCTTCCCTCCCGCGTTCACCACGTCCAACGCCTGCGCCGTCGCCGCAAAATTCAAGCTGCCACCGATGTAGCTCGCGCACAAACACCCCGCGATCTTCGCTCCGTGCGTACCGAGTGCGCGTCCGCACGCCGCGAACGCCGCCGCGGTGCCGACGACGGTGCCGCACGCGCCGACGACGAACGCCTTCGCCACGTCCTCACCCGCCCCCGTCCATCCCTTCCCCACGAGCGCCTTCCCACTCGCTAACAACGCTAAGACCACCCCACTCGGCATGACGGTCGTCCACACCGCCTCGTACGCCGCGCTCGCGCCCGGCAGCGCGTTCGCGCTCGCCAGCGCGCTCGCGCTCGCCATCGCCAGCACCGGCCCCGACACGCGCGCCCCGACGCGCGTGCGCTTCTCCAACACTCCCGCGCACGTCCCCACGCACACCAGCGCCGCCAACACGCCCTCGGGCGAGTTCACGCACGCGCGCGTCGTCGTCGTCGTCCCGCGCGCCTTTGCGTTCGCGATTCGCGCGCGCCTCGCGGTCGCGCGCGGCGCCGTCGCCGCCGTCGCCGCCGACGCCGACGCGCGCATCGGCGCGCGCCTCGCGTCGACCGCTTCGCCGCGCGCGAACGGCGCGTGTCCGTCGAGCGCGCGCGCGTGTGCGCCGAGCGCGTCACAACGCGCCATGGGCGTCGACCCGATGGCGGCGATGTCGAGCGTCATGCTCGTCGTCGCCGTGAGCATACACGCCGCGGAACAGCGACCGTCGATCATGGTGCGCGCGTGGACGCGCCGACGCGAATCGACGCGCGCGCGAGAGAGAAAACCGGACGAAACGACGGACTGACGAATCCATCATCGTGAACACCATGTCGATTACAGAGTTTTGGATTCTTGACGGCGTTCGCGATCGAACGCGTGCACGAGGGACGAAAGAATACGCACGCGCTGACGCGGGTGCAGAGAGACGTGTGGTGGGGGGTGATGGGGCTGTGTGCGTTCGTGCTGTTGGGGAATTGCGCGACGCAGGCGTGTTACGTCGGTTTCGGAGCGGCGTGGCCGAGGAATCCATGGCAAGCGGACGCGCTGCGGTATTTAGGGTTCGGAAGATTGGATGGCATCATAGACTACGTGCTGTTCTTTGTGCCTTATTTCGGGATCGCGCTCGCGGGAGGAAGTAAGCTGTACGTGGATGGGGCGAGCGAGCGCGCGAGCGCGCTCGACGGCGGCGACGCGGAAGGGGCGTTTGCGACGACAGTGAGCGATAAGGAGACGGTGATGCGCGTGACGGTGTGTACGGCGGCGTTAGCGGCGGTGACAGTGCCTTCACTGTCGTCGATGATGTATTTATTATTCGTGGTGTCGTATTTCGCAACTGAGATGCGGCGCGGCGTCGGTGGCAAATTTCAAGGTGCGCGCGAGAGTTTATTAAATCTTCCGCGAAGGGCCACGGTGGCGTGCTTGTGCTACACCGCGATTCATTTCATGGCAATTTACATGTATCAGTTACCGGAGTTGCAAGACGCGGCGCGAGAGTCTTCGGCGCAGTTGCTTGGGTTGTATTCGATGGATAGGACGGAAGGGCCGGTGGCGCGATTGTTGCGTTTGACGCAAATCATCGCTATCGGCGGGCTATTCATGGCGCTGTGTGCGGTGGAGTCACACGACAGCGATTACGATACCGCAGACGGTGAAGGTATTAGAGCGCCTTTGATGGAGGGGGAGTCAGCTTCAGATGCAGACGTCGTGGACACCTACGATGACGCGGGAACAGTCGCCCGCTTGCTGGCTCGATTTGGCGGCGTCTTGGCTGGCTTTACGTTACTCGCGACGTCATTACTCGTCGTTAACGTAATTGCGTACCCCATGCTTTTGCTAGGATTGATTCTCGTCGTGAACCCAACGCGTCACACGACGTTTGCGAACGTGCACGGTCCGGTGATTTTCGCCTACGTCGCGCTTTGGAGCGTTGGAGAGTACGCCCTGCTTTGCATTCCACCAGTGATGATGTCATCCATGAACGGCAAAGTAAGAGTTTTGCTACAAATATTCGGTGCATCGCCAGCGCACAACGGCGAGCAATCGGGCATTAACGCGTGTTATATGGGCAGTTTAGTAGCCACGCTCACCTTTGTCGGTTGGCTCACAAAGAACGCCAAGAGTACCCCGACGGATGACGTTCTGGAACAAAGAGTGCAGGATGGTGTCATTGTGGATTTTGTACCATTAGATGACCTTGAGATTGAGCATAACCCGGCCGTCGACGACAGTCGCTTGATGTGGGATTTGCCTTTAGTTCAGTTGATCTCACACCTCTTGGTGCCCTTCGCACTGTGGATTGTGGCTCTATCGCGAGCCGATTTACTCCACGCCGCATTGCTATTGGCATTCTTGTTCAATATCCTCAAACCGGGAGACCGGACGGTATTGCATCTGACGGCACAAACACTCGCTGGCTTTGTTGCGGCGTTGTATCTGTGGGCGATGAATGAACACGTTAATATATTCAATGTGCACCACACGAAGTGGGCGACGACATTGCGTGTTTTAGGCCTTGAGCAATCAAACATGATTCACACGACTGGACCTTTCGCCTGCGTTTTGGTGGTAATTTGCATCGTGCTGTACCTGCAGAAGGTCCTTAACGCGCTGACGCCGGAAACTGAGGAAGATAGTGCGCCTGGCCAGGGAACCTTGAACTCATTGGTGTCTTTGGGTAAAGCCGTAGTGTACGAGTGCTCGTTGGTGCTCATGAAGTTGATGACGCGCTTTGGCGCTTATTTAGTGCTCTTGGTTGGTCTGGTGACGCTCGAAACGTCGCAGTGTTCGCTGATAAACTTGACACTTCTCGTACTCCTTGGATTGAATTGCATCGCTAAACGGCACTCAGAAGAAACCGAGTCCGGTCGATGGCGCGCTGTTCTGTTGTTCTGTTTATTCAATCTCGCGAGTCGTTACGCCTTTGGCGCTTTCCCGCTCGACGAAATTTTTGGATTCTCCACCGAGTTCAAGGCGTTCCTCTCAAACGCGGTAGGGTTGGCGCAAAATGTCGAGCCAGGCAAGCTCATGGCTGAATTGATCGGACCGAGCACTCTCCTCGTCGTAACATATTTCCACGAGATTGGATTGCTCACGATGAGCAATGCAGTGGATGCGAGACGAAGTCTGCCGTTGGCCGCAACCGAGCTTGGCTTTCTGCCACTTGTGAAGCGAGCCATCATTTTGCACACAAATAAAATCGTTACCCTCTGTGCAATCTTGTTTAGTCTCGAGCGCCGAGATTTGCTCGGATTATTGATGCTCGCAGCACTCATCGCGGCGACGTTGGCGATGAAAACGAGCGATGGTCCCACCGAACTGGTTGGTACAGTTGCACTCATTTCTGCCATCATCGATTACGCCTATAAGATTCAATACACTCAAGCGGGACAACATTGGGGTATTTTGACTCTCTTGGGTGCGCACAAGTGGCCAGAATCGCCGAGTGATTTCATACCAGAGAATGAATCCATGCTTCGCTATCCGGTGCTGGTGATACTGTCCGTTGAGTTGACCAAGGCGACACGCTTCTGGTTGAGGAAACTACCACCGGCGTTGAAATCTGGATGTTCTCCTGAACCTTGTCACCTCTTCTGGCCGCAACGCGACGCACGAGCGATGCTTGTTCAACGAAAAACGGAAAACACCGATGCAAGCAAGGAAATGGACGACTTAGATGACAAAGCAATGTCTGAAATCTCGGAGAGCACGTCCGACATCGCGGATGAAGGCGAAAGTGCGGCGAGCGATGAGGCACGTCGCGAATTCACTAAGCGAGTGAGAGAAAATGCACAAACGAATCTGGGACAGATGATTATGCTCCTTTCCATCGTTCCTGAAATGATTGAAGGCATGATGGCGAATCTCATGCCAGGTTTGTTGTACGTAGTCTTTGCGATTGTCGGAATCGCGTCTACAAACATGCTGTCTCTCGTCTACTTAGGGGTAACTTTCAAGTTGATTAACAGTAAGCTTGGGTCCACGCCGCGTGACCGCTTGCTCTTATGGCGCTTTACTACGGCGATCTGCGCCTTGATAGTCCTATGGCAGTACGTTGTCTCGATTGATATCGTGCAAAACCGCGTGGATGACGTTCCGCCGTCTCCTCCACCATCGCCGTCGTTTGCACGGGCACTCCTCTCCACTGCGAGCGAACAAATGCGGCTTTCACGAGAGACTAGACAGTGGCTTGCCGTTTACCCATGCAGCAAAATGATGCTGTTTGGCTATTTTAGCGCTTTCTTTATCGCCGCTTGCCAACTGAGGATGGATGCCATTTTAGCAGCTCTGGAAGAGCGCGCGCGAATGACGATAGAGGCGACGCAAGCAGAAGGCGCGGAGTTAGATGAAGCTATGATTTCAGAGTTGATCGCCACGATGGTACCGAGGCAAACACCGACACAAGTTGCTTTGCTCCCGCCGGAAACGCAGGAGACGTCGTACTTTGACATCTTATTCGCACCGCTTACCTGGGAAGCAAGTACAAATTGGACCATCCTTGAATGGATGCGATACTTTTACTTGCGATACGCAGTTGACTGGGCATTGGTCATGGTGATTTTCTTTGGCACTTTTTCGCGAGATCTCATGCACGTTGGCTATTTGATTTTGCCATTCTATTTTCTCCGTACGCGCGATTCTTTGAGTATGGACAGTCTGATGGGCTTGAGAATTTTGCAACTGTACAACGTATCCGTCATCGGCGCGATTCTCCTTTACCAAGCTCCGCTTGAAGGCTTACTAGGTGACTGGTACGTATCTGTTGAGTCTGAATGTTCGCTACTTCAAGGCTTTGGATTTTACAAGCTTCCCACGGTGTTCGGATGGCAGTCTGGTCAACTTTCACCGGATTTGGTCATTTTTGCCATCGTTCACTTGTTGAGAAGCATCATCACTCAGCCCACATACAAAGCCGCGATGATTATGCGTCGCCAGTCCATTGAAGCGGAGCGCATTGTCGACGATGCGTTGAAGCGGGGATGGATTCATGAAAGTTTGGCAACTTGTTTGACCAAGGTGAGCGAGAAAGAAAATCGTCGTCAAAGAGTAGAGGACATCAGGAACGAAATCACAAGTCTGTCTCGAGAGATTCTCGCTGTGGAAAGTCGAGGCACTCGTCGCAAACCGACGGGCGACCGCAAGCCACCAAGTGATACAATCCGCCGTCGGCGTGGCGTCAGAGACAGCGATGACGATGAGAACAATGAAGAATGGATCAGAGAAGACGAAGACAACGCCGAAAGGCAGGACTTGCGAGCAGCGCAACTCCGTGATCACGAGCTGAAGATGCGCACGAGTGTGGATGACCCGAAGAAGGATTTGACAGCCTTACTTCATACCTGGCTTGGTGATCGCAGCTCCACGATTGGCTTATTATTTGGCGCCTTTTTGAAAGCATGGCCGTGGTTGACAGCACCCCGGTATTCAATGTGCTATTTTTTCATGATACTGGCTTTTGCCATCGATTTCTCCATCGCTGCTCTCGTCTTTCCCACGTCAATCATCGCATACGGACTGATGACGTATCCAGTGGTGCCTGCCGGATTTTGGCGATTGATTCTCTTGTACGCCGAATTATCGCTCGCCGTTGCGTACGTTGTTACTATTCCTTGTTCTTTGCAATGCTCGGGTATGACCGCCTGCGCTCATACGGGAGTCGTGTTCGGTATCCAGGATGCCAGTAGTGCGTTTGTCCCTTCCATGATTGGTGCGTTCATGGCATACATCGCCATCACGGTGCATCACAGCGCTCAGCAAACACCAAGAGATGAAATTCATCGTCGCGAAGAGCGTGACGAGGGCAATAACGGCGACTTGTTCGCCGCGAACGCCCTGTTTTCCAGGTTTAAAAATGTCCATTTTGCGGAATTTGAAATGAATTTCGCGCGCCAAGACGATTCTGAGTCTTCACCTTTCCACATCGAAGTCTCTCGAGGATTGCTAGCAGAAATGGATAATTTCTTCCAACGAATCTTAACTCCGGAAGCTGAGTATGGTCCGTCATTCGTAGCGCTTTCAGTCCTCGCACAGGAAGATGCAGAGCCAGATTGGGATGAAATTGTCGCCCGAGTGAACGACGCACTCATTAATCACCAGACGATTTCTGAAGGTGGCTCAAAACTACCGCTTTCGTACTACACGCTCGAGTTTGTGCAAGTAGACACCGATAGTCTACGAACGAGCCCGGGACATCGTGCCGCAATATTCCGCGTTATAGCCCCAGTTTCCGTCCTTCGTCCTAGTGCGGAGGCGAGTAAAGCGCTTGAGGCGATGCAACTCAGAGAAGCTGCTGGCGGCTCGGATGTAGCCCCGCTTGGCCTCACGTCTGTTCGTGGTTTCCACCAAGAAGGTCAGGACTTTTACACCGCGACGCTTTGTTTCGACATCCTCGCAACATTCTTCGTGGCGATTTGCTATCAAAACACGGTGGACTCAGATGCAGAGGCATTGGTGGAGACATACTATCAAGGTTTGTTCAAAATTGACTACGTCGTATCCGTCTTCATTTGCTTGGTACTCATCGTCGTTGATGGAGTGATTTACATGAAAAAAGCAAAGATTGCCAAAGTTTTCTACCACTACTTGACGTATGCTGGATTTGTTGGATTTTTGTTGATGATTTTCCACCAGAACACGACGGCACGTCACTCGTATTTGCAATTCTTTTTCCTCCTTAAGTCGTTGTCGTTCACTCTCGGAGCGCGACAAATACGCTGTGGGTTCCCAGCTGAAGTATTCACGAACAGCTTGATCTTCCAGCGTTCTGATATTATTTCTTTTGGAGCTTTCATGGCGTACTTTTCGATTCCGTTCATGTACGAATTACGCGTGTTGCTCGAATATGCTTGCACGGACAGCGCCCTGGATCTTTACGACTGGTTGAAGCTTGAGAACATCTCGCGTGACTTGTTCAGAATCAACGTCCGGAATAACACTTATAGAAAGTATCATCCGTTCGGTCAACCCCAACCATGGTGGAAAAAAGTTTTCCTCGAGGGTGGTGGTCTTTTTACGATCATTTTCAGTCTGTTGGTCGTGCCGTTCTTCGTATTCAGCACATCAAACCCACAAGTCGACATCAATCCAGTCTACGATATTCGGTTCAACATGAGCTTGATTGGAGCAGAAAACACCTTCAAGTATCCAATCTTTGAAGGCGGATTCAGAAAAACGATTGAAACGATGCCGTGGTCGACTCTTCGCACGGATGGACCGATACCAATGATAAACAAGCCTGGACAAATACAGGAGGCGTGTTTGGCGAAAGACAGCGACACCGTCTGGTCGCCCCCTCCACCTTCTATCGAGGCTTTGAAGAAGTCTCTCTCAAGTGGTGCAAAACTAACCACGGGTTGGATGTTTAAACGTCATTTACCGCTGGATAATCCTATTTTATATTCAGAAGGCGTCGACTACACCTTTGCAGAAGACGAAGCCGCCGCGCTTATCAGAGTGCTCAACGGCGAACAAAACAATGTCTTCTTGGAAAACATTTACCCGCGAGTTTGGCACTTGCACGGCAAAGGTTCGCCCGTGCCGAATTATTCGAGTCAACAAAGTATAAGTTGCACGCTTGCCCTGAATGGGTACAACACGACCTCACCGTGGTGGTCCGTCGATTGCGGAACATACGTCGTTCCCCTCGCAGCCTCGGAAGAGAATCGACAGAGTTTGGATTGGTGGCGACCCTGCAGTGCGTTTGAGAACGGTCCTGAGATCGTGTTGATCTCATCCGAAGTACCGACCGGCGTTTTTGCGACGTTCAGTCAATTTGTTGGTGGTCTGACGGGCGTGTACGTCGTCTACATCTTAACTTTGGCGTCCATCGTTCGAGGCTTCACCAACAATCTCGTCGGCAGCATCCAGCACGTCGATTTGCCATCAACGCACCGTCTCATCTCGCTGTGCAGCGATATTTACAGCGCGCGTCAAGTGAGAGATTTTGTTCTCGAGGAGCGTCTTTATTGGCTTCTCATCCGTATCTACCGTTCTCCAGCCGTGCTGTTCGAGTTTACTCGAACGTCGGATGGCAGCGCGATGCCCCTGCGTCCGAAGACGTCTTGAGCGCGCGCCCTGCGTGCGCGTTCGACGGATCTTCGTCATCACCCTGTAGCACTGTAGCACATGTAAATATAGATTATTTCATTAGCCAACACCAATCTACCGATCGCACGACGCACGAAAGGTCGCCGCGCCGCGGCGACGCCGTCCAGTCTCGTCGCCAACTCCTCAGAAACGCTCGTGCACCCCCCCGTCACGTCGCGCCTCGCGTCTCGCGCCTCGCGCGCCGTGGCTCGTGGCAACGAACAAGGTCGATGTCCGGACGACCTGGCGCGGGCGAGGGCATGTATCAGCCGATGTGCGACTGCAGGGAGTGCACGCTTCGTGTCATCCAAGCCTTGATGGCGCGAAGAGGACTCAACGGGCTCAGCGTAGACCACGATCCGATCTTAAATGTGCCGCCGCCGAAGAAATCGAACGCACGACGAGGTAAAGACGCGGCGAAGACGACTGAAGCGTCGACGTCTGCGTCCAAGGGTGTAAAGCAGACTGGAGCGTCGTCGTCGACGGAGCAGCGGCCGCCGTGCACGCGGCTGACAAAGGAAGGCGCGGATAAGTTGGGCAAGACGAAATGTCAGACGCTCGCGGCGGCGCTGGTCGCGGAGTGCGCGTCATGTGTGAAGCGTAAGTTGAAGGGCAAACCGTTGCTAACGAAACGAGAGATGTGGGCTAGTGCGTTGCGGCGATTGATGTATGAGAAACGTCACGTCGACGATGAAACGATGAGAAAAATAGTGGCATGGGTTGGCGAGAACAAGGCAGATATGCGGCGTCCTGTTTGGTTGGAAGCATCCATCAAAGAACGTGGACTTGAGAGTTTTGCACCTGGTTACGTAACGCGCCTCGAGGCGTGTTGGCTCGCGTATTGGTACGATAGGTTCGAGTTGTTCAAGGTGTTGTATGATGAACTTGTGAACCATGCACCTCAATATCGGCGGGCCGACGCGGAACTTTTGTTCATGATGGTGCTCACACGACCAAATATGCAAGCGATGAACAATTTCGACGCAGATCGAAACATTGTTTTCGAAGGGGCTCTAAAACTCGAAGGAAGTCCGACGTATCTCGCGGAGAAGTTTGCACAACTTATGAAGATAGACCCGCGCATCAAATTTCTGGATTGGTTGCGCGAACGAACGCATTGGGGACGAGTCGACTCTCCAGTGGCGACTCATGGTGACGCCTTTCTGTTTCATTTGTTTGAATCGATGCGCGCACTGCACGATTCAATCTACATTAACAAACAAAGTTACGATGATCTCGATCGCGACATCCTCGAAAGATGGTTCATGTTTCGCTATCTTCATCTTCATAGAGACAGGCTGGGACTTAACCACCCGGATCCAAGGATGAGAACTGCAGTAATGAGCACTGCAGTCAGGCTCTCGCTCGAGCTTAACTTGCCTGAATCACTTTTCGTGCAACCCCTCCACGAGGATTGGGGTCTTTTGTTTTTCACCCCCGCCGCCCCCGCCGGTTATCCGGAAACCGTCTATCGCTGCATAGATCATTTGAATCTGGACATGCTCAAGTACGTCGTCGAGCATGGTTATAAAGAGTATCCAGACATTGTTCGCTTGATGAAGGAACAATTAATCGAAGCCGTTGACAACGGTGAAATGATTATGGAGATGCTTGAGAACGACGAAGAGAACGCATTTACCGAGGTTGAGAAGTTCATCATTTACTTTGAAACTCTTGATACCGTCGCAAACGAAGACAAAAAACACATTAACGCTCTGTACGAAATCGTCGAAGAGCACAAAACGTCTTTGAGCGAAGGTGTGTTCATCGGCGTCATGAAGTACCTTCAGCGCCAACATGACAAAGCTGCGGAGAATACAAAAGACCACCTCCTGCGCAACGAAATCGACGGAATTCTCTCGGAAAGAAACGCGATGTTGATGGCCGACATGCCATTCGCTGGCTTGTTCCGTCCCCTGTAGCCGCGGCTACAGCGGAACAGCCTGTCCGCGGCGAACAGCCTGTTTGCCTGTGAATCACGCCTTGTAAATCACGCACGACGCGCCGCACTCCACACATCGACGCGTCACGCGCGCTCGCGCGCGCCCGAACTCACCATTCTTCGCTTCATACGAAGGAAACTCACGTTCGGCGCGACGACGATGGCGAACGGTGGCGCCGCCGGCGCGAAGACGACGGCGTCGCGTAAAAAAGCGAAGACGAGCAGTTCCAAGAAGCCGGCACCGGCACCGAAAGCGAAAGCTGTCGAGAGCCGATGCGTGCGAGCGACGACGGAGGAGAGCGCGTCGAAGGCGAACGCGACGACGTGTACGGCACAGGAAGTCGCGACGAACACCACCGCGCCGCCACCGCCGCTGCCCTCGTGCAAGTGCCTCTACGACGCCGTAAGAGTCAAATGCGGACACTGTGTATCGGTAAACACGCACTGGCAGCGCAACTTTTATGAATCGTTGCTATCTAGATTGTTTGAAGATGAGAGCGACGCGGAAAAGCTTCGAGATTTGCTGAAGTTTATGCGCGAGCACGCGGTGTCGTACGATGGAAAACAAGCGATGCGAGTGGCGGTGCGCTTAAATCGGCTGGAAACGTTCCGATGCATTTTTGAGGAATGTGCAGCGAAATCATTTCCAGAATCTTCACCTTTCATTCTCAACGACTTTTTCAACGACATCATCTCGAACGGATCATATCACAAGCACTCTGTGATAGATTTCTTGAAGGTTTTGAAAGATCAAGGCGCGAAGCCTGAGCTAAGGAATGTGAACACTATTATCAACTCTTGGGGATCGGCGGATCGCGAATCGCGAAGCGCTGATTTGCTTCGCTGGTTGAAGAACGAAGGTGGTGTGCAGCCAGACGCGTCGCATATGGAGTGCGCGGTTCTTCGATCGAACGTCACTTTACTGAAGATCTTTCGCGATGAAATGGGTCTCGTGTTACAACCGTACTTTGTCTCTCAAGCTTGCGAAAATCTTGACATCCCAATGACAAAATACCTCATAGATGAGGCGGCTCTGGTTTACGATATCGATGATCTCCTGACGAGTTTGCGCGATGCCTGGGAGCATAGTGATGCGATGGCTGATCGTCGATACGAGGACCCGATCGGCTTAGAGCGCCGATATCGTGATTTGAGACAGTATCTGCGCTCAAAGAAAGGTTGGTCGCCAGAAGCCGATCGCGCTCGTCTTCACGTGATTCTACAGCTGTTTGAGGCTCACAAAGAGACCTTTAAAACTGCCCAGTACGTGGACATCATGCAGTTTCTGAAACGACTACACGATGAGACGAACGAATGATACAATGAACGCACGAATTAACGAACGAACGGACGAACGAAATTAGGAAGATACGTTGTGACGATGCGCGTGCCCACGTGGCGCTTCTATGTCTATTGATTAGCCTCTCGCTCTCGCAAATCGGCGCTATCGCTCACGTAAACGCGTGCACTTTTAGAGTTCGGCGTCCTCTCTCGTTTCGGGCATCAAAGCACGATGATCTCATCCCCAGCCCCCCCAGATGCGCTTCCAAACTTTTTCGCCTGCTCTTTGATTCTCTTCAGGTACGTCGCCTTTGATCTTCGCAGTTGATCGTACGCCTCTTGCTGCGCCGGATCGCTCATATTCGGCGAATCTAGCAAGTCCTGCACCCCGATCAAGATTTGTTTGATCGACACCGACGGTTTCCATCCCTTATCCTCGTTCAAAATCGACAGGCACACCTTACCCGTCGGGTACACGTTTGGGTGAAAGAATCCAGCTGGGAACGCCACTCGAGGTGGCTTCGCCGGATAATCGTTACCAAACTCCAACCGCAGCGGGTACGATCCCCCCGCCCAGGGCGTATCAGCCTTTCCAGGGATCGCGCAGTTCCACACCGTGAGATCGGTGGTGGTGTCACCGTTTTTATCCTTCTTCGTCGACGGTTTCGCGATGAAGCCGTGCGGGTGGTCTTTGCGCCAATCTTTGCGCTCTTGCGCTAGACGCGCGGTGATGAGGGAGGACATCGCGCGCGCGCGCGCTATAGATCGCGTTCGTTCGAGCGGCGCGACGCCCGTTCGTGTGATTCGCGTACGAACGCGTCGAGGAATGCGGTCGTGTCGTGGAACGACTTTTGAAAGCGCGACGACGACGGACGATTGAGAACGCGCGACGCGCGCGCGAATGCTCTATCGATAGAGACTAGTACAATATCTATTACATTTGACGTTAAAGGTCGAGCTCGACGTCGCCGAACGCGCGCTCCAACGCTCTCGGAGGCTTCATCCCGCTCGCCCAGTCGCTCGCGTGCGTGGGCAACAGACCCATGACGTTGAGCTTGCGCAACGCCAGGCACAATCCCACGAGCTGCACCGCGCAAAACATCAACCTCGGCACCGTGACGTCCACGCTCGCATCACCATCGACGAATCTATCGAACGTCGCTCGCGAGCTCAGGATCGCTCGCGTCGTCTGCGCGACGCCGCCGAAGACGACCATGATGCTAAAGACTTGCACCGAGTTGCCGCTCATCCACATCATGAACGTCATCATCGCGATCGACGACACGCTGGACTGCGCGAACGCGTACGCGCGTCGCACTCTGAGTTTGCTTCGTTCGAGCTCGACCGCCGCGCCGTCCATCGTCGTCGTCGGCGCGCTCGACGCCGCGCGGGAGGAGGAGGATGCGCGCGCGGCGTGATCGCTCGCGCCGTCGCTCGCGCCGAGCGCGCGCGGGACGTAGCCGGGAGGATCGGGCAAGCGTTCGCCATCGATGCGCGCGGCGCGCGCGTTCGGGCGCACCTCGTACGCGCCGTTCATCGCGTCGTCGAGCGCGAGAGTGACGCGCGAGCGACGCTTCCGCTCGAAGGCGTTACGGATTGAAAAGAAGTCAATAACGCACACCGCGACGCGCGCGCGGTCGAGCGCGCGCGCGTGAAGACGACCGAGACGACAGGAAAAAATCATTCGTGAACGCGCGCCGATCGTGGACGCGCGCGGGGTCGGTTGAGTCGGAGCGCATGGGGCGGTACATCAATCCGCTTCGTCGTCGACTCTCGCGCGCTTCGTCGTCGTCGAGCGAAAGTGACACGGATGATGAGGAAACGAAAGCGGCCGAGTTTGCGGCGAATGAGCGAGCGGTGATTCGAGGGCGATTCGTTCGGAATCGAGGGATTCAAAGAGAAGCGGAGGAACAGATGCGTCGCTTGCGCTCGGTGAGAGAAGAACGCGAGGCGAGAGCGACGATGGAAGCTGAGATGGAAGAGATCAAGCGTCGCCTGACCGAAATGGACACGATTGATAACGCGTATAGCTCTCGTCAGCTCGAGGCGGAAGAAATCGCCGAGCGTGCGGCTGCAGCGATGGCTGATGCTTTGGACGCGCAAATCGGAGACGACGACAAAGCGTACGTCTTATTGCATCTGTGGTCAGAGTATGAGTCGTCTTGGTTGACTTTGGAGAAGCGCATCGCTGAAACACTCACTAATCGATGCGATGAGACGATGTTCATTCACGCGCACGACATTCCTTGGCCTCCGGATGAGGAATCGATGCTCGCGCAGATGGCTGCGATGGAGCAGTGGAATGATACCAAAACAACCGCACTGGCGGCGTACAAGAGGGCGTTTAGGAAAGCTTCACTGCGTTGGCATCCAGACAAATTTGCAGCAAAGTTTGGAAAATATCTCGATCCCAAGGATGCGGATCAAGTCCAAGAACGCGTGCGGGGAGTGTCTCAAGCGATCAATGATGCCTGGAGTGAAATCAATCGTTACCAGCCATGACGACGATGGTGCGCAACTGCGCGATCAAAAGCAGCCATTGCAGCGAATTCAGAGTATTCATTCATGCAGTCGTACGAATACTCGCCCTTCAAATCTATTCGGAGCGGCCCCGCACGCTGCCTGCCATTGTACGGAGTTTCGATCTCGACGACTTCGCAATCCACCATGTTCAGCTTGATTGTCTCGATGATCGCTTCCATCGACAACCGAGGATTCCAACCGTTCGAACCTCCAGTATTTACCAGCATTTCGCTGCAAATCGAGCCGCCCGCTGTCACGTGGCCGGTATAGAGCTTCATCCGAGGCTTCACGACGCGCAAGAGGGGTGGGTCGGTTGGCCAAGACCCACCGTGCGCAGTCATGTTCGCCTCCATGAGGATGTGATCCAAACCACGTTTCTGGAGTCTTCCCAAGTCCTTCATAAGCATTTTGCCACCAGGACACGTCGTGTCAAACGTATGCAGCTCAAACGTCCATTTGGTTACGTCGTCACCCACCATCTTGAGGTTGCGTATCAGGTCGTCGGCTTCGCGTCGCTTCAACGACTTGAACTCGCGAACGAGTAGCCGCACGTCGAGAGATGTTGGAGTCATACCTACTGTTACGTGCTATATTCGTATCGGTGGCAAAGACACGCCGCGTTCTGTACTTCTGCTGCGCGCGCGCAGCCTCGTCTCGACGACATCGGATGTCGTCGAGTCAAGTACTTTAGTACACAGAGTCATGTCAACCTGATACACATGTTTATTAAAAGTACGGTTTAGGAGTCGGGCGTTGTGCGGTTAAGCTTACAACAAACCGATGGAATTATCCTCGCGTGTAATTCCGGTGGTGATAAAGAGGGAGGGAAAAAGTCACCCGACTGCTGAAAGCTGAAAGCTGAAAGCTGAAAGTACAGTACATTATTTTATTCTGCTGGTTGTGTTCTGCGAGCCTGTTGTACACTGGGCATCCATTCGAATGCTTGTCTTGTTGAGTTTCTTGATGAGCGTCTAGGCCCCTCCGCTGGCCGCATTACGCTGCTCGCCGACGTCATCAATAGACTTGGCCGCGTAAATTGCCGTCGGACGGCAAAAGTTGGCGTTTTGCTGCGGCGAGAGTGGAGTTGCGGCGTAGTTTTGCGCCGCCATTTGGTAAGCCAAATTTTGCTGCGCCATCCACGCCATTTGATTCATCTGATTGATTTGGTTGATGTGACTCATTCCGTCCCCTTGTTGCGCTGCGAGCGACTGCAACTGCATCATGTATTGCGCCATGGCTTGGTTGTACGCATCAAACATTGGCGCCTGTGTCGCCGCCATGGGTGCAGCGAAGTGACCTGGATATGCAGCAGACATCATAGGGAACGATCTGTGAGATTCCTCATCGATCTTAATCGCCTGACTCGTGCTCGTGCTCGTGCTCTGGTGCTGCGGAATCGACGCCACGTAGTGCGCCTCGCGCGCCGCCATATCCGCCAAGTTCGATAACGAAGCCGTCAAAGCGCTACCGTTCGCCGCGTTGTGATGATAATGTGCACTGTGATCCACCGACACGTTCGTTTGAGCGGACGCTCGACTGGACACGTGCGACATCTTGTGCACGCCGCCGTGCGTCCTGTGCACGCCGTTCGACGCCTTGCTAGAGCCAGTCGTCGCCTTGCTCGCCACTCCGTTATTATTCGCCGCCGGTCTGTGCACGATCGTCATCCCTTCTCCATCATCCGTCGGCGTGGAGATGATGTCAAACAAGCTCGAGCGTCGCTTACGCTTGCTCACGTTGGTTTGTCTGATGAAGTATTTTTGCGCGTGCGACGCCACCTGCGTCGGCGTCCTCGTCGTCACGAAATGTCGCGAGATCCCGCGCCACTCTCCTTTCCCGAGCTTTTGCAACCCAATCAAAAAGTTTTTATGTTCCTCCTCCGTCCACGCCACGCCTAGACATCGCGAGCGCGTTTGTCGTCAGTCTCGCTCCGGGTCTCCAGGATAAAATATCTCCGCGCGCGATCCGGGGCGGTGCCACCCTGGCGCGATTCCCCCGAATGCACCCCGAATACGCGAAATATCTCAATTTCACCAAAAAAATCCAAAAAGCTAAGTCAACGCGGCGCGCCGACGCGGCGCGCGCCGACGTATCCCGTATCCCGCGCGCCCGCGACGCGCGCGCGACGCCCGCGCGTCGCCCGCGCGTCGCGCGAACGCCGCGACATAATCCCCTCGCGCGCTTTCGCTTCGCATCGCGCGCGCGCACCCTTCTTCCGCTCCTGTCGCGCGTTCGCCGGTGAATTCCCGCGCGCGGCACCATCGCCCGCGCGCGGTGCGTTCCCCGCCGTCGGCGCGGGTTTCATCAGCATCGCGGCGGTCGAGCGCGTCGCCGCGCGTCTACGTTTTTCGTTCGATCACCCTCGGCGCGTCGCGTCGATCGATCGCGCGCGCGTCGTCGTCGCGCTCTGCCGCGATCCCCCCGGCGCCGCGCGCTCGGTTTTCGCGCCGAAATCGACGTCGCGCCACGTCGGAAAAGTGCGGCGTATCTACGCTTATCCGGCGTATCGACCGTGGATTTGATGGCGTTCGCGAGCGCTTCAAAGCGCGCGACGAAAAAGTCATTTTGCCCTTATCCGATCCGCGACGCGGCGTCGGGTGTGGTCCGTGTGTCGTCGTTCGCGCGTCGTCGCGCCACCGTTCGCGCGCGCGGTGGCACTCGCGCGCGCGCGCGAGGCGTTCGACGGCGCGGAATGACGGCGCGCGCGACGCGGGCGCGGCGCGACGGACGTCGAGACGGCCTCGGACGCGCGAGCGATGGCGCGAGGGGGCGGCACCGCGCGCGGCGAGCGAGGACGGTGACGACGGTGACGACGGTGACGATGATGGCGCTGACGTGCGCGGGGTGTCTGCTCGGGTTCGGTGCGCGAGGGACGCGCGCGAGCGGAGACGCGACGGCGGTGGCGAAGGCGCGGTTTGATCGACACGGCCCGGACGGTGAGGTGGTGGATCTGAGCGAGACGAACTTTGACGAAGTCGTGGGACGAGGGACGCCGGTGCTCGTCAAGGTGTACGCGGAGTGGTGTAAACATTGCGTCGCGTTGGCACCGGTGTGGGGGGAGGTGGCGCGCGAACTCGAGGGTGAGCTCTTCGTCGGTCGCGTCGATGGGCCGAAGAATAGGTTGCTGTTGAAACGCATAGGCGCCAAGGCGTACCCGACCATCGCGCTGTTCAAGAATGGGAAAATGTACGAGTACGAGAGCGGCGATCGAAGCGTCGCGGCGATCGTGAGTTTCGCGAGGAAAGATTATAGAAAGACGAAAGCACGCGGATTCTTCCACGCGGTGTGGTTCTCGAAGGGTTTGCGCTTGCTGTACGCGGTGCCCGCGATCGGGGAGAAGGCGTACGCGTACCTTCACGGCGATTTGAGACTGAGCAACGTGGCCATCTTGTTCTTGACGCTGTGCGTGCCCGTGATGGCGGGGATGTTTGCGATATTCGTCGCAGATATGATGATTTGTCGCAACGTGCTTCAAGAGACGCGCGCGATGTACCGAAACGGTAATAGAGGTGGTGGGGAGAACGCCGCCGGCGCGGCGCCTCGCCGGCCGCACTTTGATTGACGCGTCGTCCTGTGAAACAACAACTTCTTACTACAAAACCGTCACCGCTACTGATCTTCTCCTTCCCATTTCTTCTCTCCAATTACCTTTTCCGCGCGCGTCGCGTTCCAGTACACCGCCGACGCGATATTCGCCAGCGCGTGCGCCGCCGCCGGCGCGGCGACGCTGTGCGTGTGCAACGCCGCGACGCCGTACACCGCGCCCACCGCGCTCGCCCAAACCCCGAACGCCGCGCTCCGTCCGCCGCCGATGTGAAGCGCACCGAACACTAAAGAAGACACCACCACCCCCGGCACCCCTCCGACCGCGGGAAGCAGCGCGCCTCGAAATAAAACCTCTTCCCCGAGCGCCGGGAGCACGGCGACTTGCGCGACGTCCCCGGCGCCGTCCAGCGCCCCCAAAACCTGCGCGTTCGATCGGTCCGTGCTCGCCGCGAACTCGTCCCACACCTGCAGCAGCGCTATTCTGCCCACCGTCACCGCGCCCGCCGCGCACAGCGCCGCCACCGCCGTCGCGCCGGCGTCGTCCCCGAGCAGCGGCAGCGCCGCGTTCCAGTCCCCGTGCGTCGCTCGCGTCGGGAACGCCCCGCTCGCCGCGCGCGCGCCCAGGCCGACGACCAGCATCCCGATCGACGTCGTCGCGCACGATCGAAGGACGTCGTCTCGACCGACGCGCGCGAGCGCGGGCGCGTCGTCCGTCGTCATCGCGTCGTCGTCGACGGCGTCCGCGCGGTCGAGCTCGCGCGAGGTCTTCTTTCGCCCGCGCCGCGCGTCGACGACGACGGCGCGTCTGGGCGACGCGCGCGCGTTCGCGCGACGCGCGCGCGGCGCCACCGCGCGCGTCGGCGACGAGACGATCGACATCGCGCGCGCGCGTGTGCGGATGGATATCGCCGCGTCGGCGTCTTCGTCTCGCGACGCGCGTTAATAAATATTAATCAACAACGAGCGCGACGATCGATCGATCGATCGATCGATCGATAATATTAACGTCCCGCGTCGACGCGCGTCGGTCTCACGCCGCGCCCTCGGCGACGAACCCGAATCGTCCGTCGTGCACGTACACCAGTTTGCAATCCTCCAGATACGCCGCGTCGTGTATTCTCCCCCCCGCGATGTGCCCCGCGTCGCCCTTTTTCAGCACCAGCGGCGCGCCGTCCTTCACCAGCGTCCCATCGTCGGATTTCGTGAAGAACTGCACCGCCATAGATCCCTCGACGACGACCGTCATGTCGTCGCCGGGGTGCGAGTGCGCGGGCTCCCGCGCCCCCGCGCGCCACTTCTCCATGATGACCTCGACGCCGTTCGGGTTCGTCTCCGACACCGCGAATCGCGCGGTGAATCCGTCTGCGGGTCTCTCGGTCGTCAGTCGCGCGCGTCGTTCGATCGCGTCGTTTTAACGTCGCGCGTCCCGTCGCGTCGCTTTCCGTCGCGTCCCGTCGAGGCCCCGTCGTCGCGTCGCGTCGCGCTCGACGCACCGGGCGTGTCCGGCACGGCGTCGTACCCTCGCCAGACCCCGCTCGCGTCCGCGGTCGACGCCGCGCCGCGCGCGCCGACGACGCGGCGCGCGATTCGAGACGTCACCGCGCGCAGCATCGTCGCGGAGTCGCGACGAAGGCGCGAGACGGCGCGGCGACGCGCGGCGATGCGACGCGCCGCACACGAGCGCGCCGCGCGTCGCGCGCGATGACGCGCGACGACGACGAGGACGACGACGACGCGATGCGCGACGACGAGTCGCTGATGGCGGCGCTCGAGCGACGGCGGTCGACGGCGAGCGACGAGGACGCGCGCGGTGGGATCGGCGGATTCGATGGATTCGACGACGACGGGGCGTCGACGTCGACGGCCGCGCGCGCGGACGCGGCGGTGGAGGCGTACGGAATGATGGTCGAGACGCCGCCGAACGAGAGCGCGTCGAAACGCGCGGCGGCGAGACGGCGGTTGAGGCGACTCTTCAACGTGCCGGAGGACGAGACGCTCGTCGCGGACTACATGTGCGCGCTGCACAGTAAGATTTTATTGCAAGGGAAGATGTACGTGTTCGAGAATTACGTGTGCTTTTACAGTAACGTGTTCGGGTACATGAAGAAAAGGACGATTCCGTTCAGCAGGATCACGCTGATCAACAGGGCCAAGACGGCGATGGTGTTTCCGAACGCCATCGAAATCACGTACGACGGGAAGACGGATTTTTTTACATCATTCATCTTTCCCGAGAAGTCGTTCAATGTGATTTGCCATGAGTGGGTGCGGGCGTCGCATTACGGTAAATTGAACGCGATGAACGTGAAGAGGCTTTCGAAGTTGTATGACAACGAAGACCATGACAAGGACGTCGTCGAAGACGCCGCGGAAGATTCGCCGAGGGATGTCGCGACGGCGAGACGATCGAGCGAAGAGAGCGAGCAGTCCACACCGGAGCATTTGAATGTAGAACAGAAGATTCAAGAAATCGAAAATGACGACGACGACGACGACGACGACGGCGTCGGCGCTGAAGATATCGTCGGAGATTTTGGAAACATCCCGCTGGCGAGACTCCCCGGGAAGGCGCCGAGCGATTCGCCGTCGCTGATTAATCTGTACAGCGGCGATGTCGATTGCTCCGTGGAGGACTTCTTTCTCGTCGCGTGGTCAAATAAATCGCGGCACGATGTGCAGCCGAAGATATCGCAAGCGTTAGAGCAAACACAGGTGAAAATCACGGATTGGTTCGAGAAGAGAGCCATCGGATGCGTTCGAGAGATGGTGGTCACCGTTCCCGTGAGACAAACTTTCGGTCCGAAATCGACTCGCTGCCACCAGACACAAAGTTACGCCGTATACGATGACAATGTCTTCGTCTTGAATACGTCTCAAGTTCAAACTGACATACCTTACGGTGACTATTTCAGAGTCGAAGCGCGTTGGGTGCTTCGTCCACTCGGGCCCAAAAAGTGCGCCCTCTCCGTCGGTACCGAGGTGATCTTCACCAAATCGACGATGATGAAAGGTTTAATCGTGAGTAGCGTTATCGACGAGAGTAAAGTGCAGGTGGCGAAAATGATCGAGATTTACATGCGAAAAATTAATCCCAAGCAGAAAGTGGCGAGGGCACCTTCCGACGTGCCGGAGTTCGTCGACGTGAGCAAGCTGCGAATCCCGGACGCATCTCGAGACGCCGTTTGGAGCATGCTTGTGGCCACTAAAAACTTCGTGCAGCAAACTTCGGCTGCGCCGGAAATCGATCTCAAGAAGGCCAGCCCTTGGAGGAAGACGTGCTTCTTCTGTTCGCGTGCAGCGAGAATCGTGTTGATAATCGTTTGCGTGCTACTTTTCCACACCGCGCTCTCAATGTCGACAGAGTTCGTGTTCGGTGGCGTCGCGGAGAGGATTTTTGGTTGGCATCCCACTCGTGTTTACGACGAGGCGAGATATTGGGAAGCAAAATCGAAGATTCTCAACAACGAGTTGGTTTATTTGGAACGTCGCTTGGGGTATCTTGTCGACGAAATAGAAGTCGCGAAAGCCGCGATGGCTTCAGCGGCGAAATGACGATGAAATAGGATTATAATATACACAGCTTGCAGTTATATTAAAGAATACGTGCGTTGAGAATATCGCGGTAGAGCAAACGCATGAAGAACGTGGTTTCGTCCGGACTCGCGACCCAGAGAATGGACGCCGCTTCGCGCACCTTGGCGTCGTTACCCGTGAGAGTGAAACGATCGCCGACGTGCAAAGTTTGCGAACCAGCGACGTTTAAGTACTTCATGAGCGCTTGCAAACCGATGTGCTTGTTACCTACGTCCACGAAAACGTCGTTACCTCCGTTGAAGGCGCAGAATGGAATCTTCGCGTCGCTGAGCTCGGCTTGGCTCGCGAGCGCCATTTCTTCCAAGTTTTCGTAAATGGTATCGCCCTTGGGCAAGACTCCGACCGCGTATTCCTTGCGCAAGACATCCACTTGAACGCCCAAGTGCTTCGCATATGAGGTCAAGAATTCTTCCGCGCGGTCGAGGAACATGCGAACATCGTCGTTGTCTCTCCAGTCGTACATGTGCTCGCTGTGCCACTCCTCCGAGGGTACAAACTCCAGGCGATACTCGTCGTTAACTCGCAAGAGGTAGTTACATTCGCCACCCATGACGTGAAACTTTTCGCGCACTTCTTTCGGCAGCGCTTGCGCCTCGAAAGCGTCCACCAAACCCTTCAGTCGCCCCTCAAACTTGGTCGGCTCGCCCGGATAACCCGCGGCGGTGACAATGGCGACGTGAATGCCCAACTCCATGAGCTGCATAATCTTATCGATCATCTTATTATCGTCCTCAAAGTGCTCACCGTCGGCGTACAACGTTCCATCGGCATCGAAAGTCACCAACCGCACGTCCTTACTCGACGCGTGCACTTGCGCGATGTTCAAAATGTGCCGCACCTCGGCAAAGTTTGGAAGCACGTACCGCCGCTTGGACAACGAGGAAAACTCGTCGTACTCTCGCAGCGCCTTCAACAAAGGCAAGCGGTGGAAGAAAAACCCAACCGCGGGTACCATTCTCGAAAGCTTACTAAACCTCCGCTTCTCTTTCGGCAGCTCGAGCACCTCGTCGATCCACGTCTCCACCTTCGTGAAAACCTCCTCCGTCGTGTGCGTCTTGTGCAACTCCACGATGAACTCGATCAGCGCGTCCTGCTCCTTGAGCCGTCCTTTCCTGCGCAAGACCGAAGAATCCGTGATCGAACCCGCGCGCGCGAGATGATTCGAGTTCACCTGGTTCTTGATCAGCTCTCGCATGTACCTCGCCGCGCGTCCCACGTCTTGCGCCCCCGTCCCCGCGTTCCCTCTCCCCTCGTTCACCACCGCCTCGATCTCCTCGTCCCTCGGTTCGTCCTCCACGAACGACGTCGGTTCGCTCGGTCCGATCGCGCGTCGCGTCGTCGTCCTCGCGCGTCCCGCCGCCGCCGCCGTCGCCGCCGTCGTCGTCGTCGTCGTCCCGCGCGCGCCGTCCCTCGTCCCCGCGCGCCCTCGTCGCGCGTCGACGCGGCGTCCGCGCGCCGCGTTCGCCGCGTTCGGCGCGACGCGCGTCCCGCGCATCGTCATCGCCATCGCCCGCGTCGCGCGCGCGCGCGTCGTTCTCCCGTCGTCGGTCGCGCCGTTCGCGCGCCGCGCGCCGACGCGATTTGAATTCGACCGCGGCGGGGGGCCGTGGTAATAAATCCATTTCATGGCGTTCGCGATGTGTCGTATACGGCAGAGAAGTCACACACGTATTCTAGGTGACGCGTACGCCATATGAGCACCCCCGAAAACGTGCATCGCTAAACCCCGGTCGGTCGGTCGGTCGGTCGGTCGGTCGGTCGGTCGGTCGTCGCGGCATCGCGCGACGCGATGGCGCGCGCGACGGCGTGCGCGTGCTGCGCGCGCGCGACGTGCGCGACGCAGACCCTGGATGAGATCGCGTTCGACCGCTCGGCGTGCGGCGCGGCGGCGCGCGGCGACGTCGAGGCGCTGCGCGAGGCGCTCGCGCGACGGCCGGCGAGCGCGGACGAGGACGGGACGACGACGAACGCGTCGGGGTACACGCCGCTGCATCACGCCGCGCGACGAGGGTGCGCGAGGTGCGTGAAGGCGTGCCTCGAGTTAGGGTGCGACGCGCGCGCGACGACGCGGGCGGGACGAGGGACGGCGCTGCACAAGGCGTGCGCGGGGGGGCGAGGCGAGGCGTGCGCGGCGCTGCTCGAGGGAGGGAGCGACGCCGAGGCGAGGGACGCGGACGGGGAGAACGCGCTGCACAAAGCGTGCGCGAGCGGGGAATTGGCGTGCGTGCGAGCGGTGTTCGCGCACGTCGGGATGGGGGGGCGGTGGGAGAGGATGAACGCGGCGAGGGATCGACGCGGACGCGCGCCGAGAGACGCGGCGGCGACGGAGGCGATTCGGGCGTTCATCGACGAACGGTCGACGGCGGTGGACGAGCGCGACGCGGCGTAGTGGGTTAGTTATACACACATACTAGTACTTTTACACGGCGACGCGCGCGCTCGCGCGCTCGACGCCGACGCGCGTCGAGCGGCGTCACCGCGCGGCGAGCGCGGAGCGAAACGTCGCCGACGCGCGAGCGATGATTCGATCGCGATCTCTCTCGACCAACGCCCGACCGAAGCGTTGGATGAACTTATCCGGATGCCAACGCACGAAAAACGCGCGATGCGCGCGCTTGGTCGCGTCGCGGTCGTCGCCCGCGTTCGCGAGCGATTGGCGGAGGAGCCACGCGCCCGAGCGCGGCCACGGGACGTCGTCGAACGCGATCTGCGCGCCGCTCATCGCTCGTAGCTCGAACGCGCACCACGCGAGCTCGTATTCATCAAACGTCGACGCACCGCAGTGACCGTCGTCGTCGTCGTCGTCGTCGCCGTCGCGTCCGCTCGTCTTCGCCTCGGCGCCGCTCGCCGCGCGTCTCGCCCGCGCGCGCGGATCGAACCGCTTCTCCTCCTCCCGCCGTCTCCGCGACTCGAACGCGTCCCTGCTCGACGCCCCACCCCGCGTTCGCCCTCTCTCTTCCCCCCGCGCGCCCTCCCGAGCCCGCTCGCGCCCTCCCGCGTCTCGCCCTCGTCCCTCGAACGCCCGCATCGCCTCGTCTCGCGCCGCTCGTGCCGCCTCCACCGCCGCCTCCACGTCCGCGCGCTCGAACGCCGTCCCCGTGATCGCGCCGTGCATTTTTTATCTCCCCGCTCGAGCGTCGTTCGCTCGCTCTCGCGCCTCACCGACGCCGCGGCGCGCGTCGTCGTGTCGCGCAAAACGCCTTTCCGAGCGTTATGCGCCGCCCGCGCGACGCGCCCGTCCGCCACTTTCGCGCGCGAGGATCGCTCGAGACGACCGACGCGTCGTTAAGGACGGACATTTGAGGACCGCGCGTATTCTTAAACCTTTTCACATTCATCATGGCCGAGTGCGTGACGTCGCGGACGCGCGGCGACGACGCGGCGACGACGCGCGCGACGACGAAGGATCGATGAAAGCCCTAGCGCGGAGGGATCGGCGTTCGGGACGCGAGCGCGACGCGCGATGGCGCGCGAACGTCGAACGCGAGACTGACGAATGCGAAATAAATGTTGCGATGCGCGCGAACAGCGAGGAAGTCGAAGACGTCGTTGACGAACAACCCGAAGTCGCGGTCGAGGCTGCGGATGATGAACCCATGGATCTCATGACGGCGCTGCAGGTGGTGCTGAAGAAGTCGCTCGCTTGCGACGGCTTGCACCGAGGTTTGCGCGAAGCGTGCAAGGCGATCGAGAGCCGTAAGGCGTTGATCTGCATCTTGGCGCAAGATTGCGACCAGGCGGATTACACGAAGCTCATCCAAGCGCTGTGCAACGAAGTCAACGTGCACTTGATTCGCGTGCCGGAGGCTATGGCGCTCGGTGAGTGGGCTGGCTTGTGCAAGCTCGACGCCGAGGGTACTGCGCGTAAGGTCGTGAAGTGCTCGTGCTGCGTGATCAGCGATTTCGGTGAAGAAACGGCGGCGCTCGGCATCATTCAAGACTTCTTGAAGAGCGCCAACTAAGCGCCGACGTCGACGCGTCGCGCACGGCTGGACCGTCGTCACGCGTCAAGTTCGATTTAGGGTCGTTTTAATAAACTCTAGATGATGAATTGATGAACTCTAACGCGCTACTTCATCCCAACATTTTTGCCGCGCTCTCGCCGCGACCGTCCTTGACGTTTTCGGCGCCGACGGAGCCGCGAGCGGAAACTTGCGACCCCGCCGCACGGGCTTGATCGCGCTCGAATGACGTCATACTCACTTTATCACCAGCACTCGTCAAACTGCGAGCGTGCTTCTTTTTGCGTAAATCGTCCCAAATTTTGACTATTCTTTCCTGGCTCGTCGGCGAAAATTTTGGTCGACGCTCGTGAAAAAAGTTAGACATCATATCAATCGTTGTTTGCGACCAAGTTCTTCCGTAAAGCGACGACGTAAACTCGAGCGCATCGATGAGAGCTTCGCGTAATTCGTCGACGACGGCCAACTGCTCGATTTCAGCCGCTCGCTCCGCTTTGATTGAGCGCGCGTACTGCGTCGCCATCTCCATAGCTTCCTCCTCGCTCGCGCCCTCGGGTGCAGGGGGAATCTCGATGTCGTCATCTTCTATGACACCCGGCGGCTCAACGTAACTATCCACCCGATCCACGACTTCCTGAATCGCTTTCACCGCCTTCGTGAACTCGAACGAATCATCCGTTCGCAACGCGTTGATTCTTCTGGCATACGTCGACCAGACCTCCAGCTTTCTCTTTTGTTTCGCGTTGAAAATAAGCGGAGAGAACGCGGCGACAATTTCAAACAACTCTTCGTAATCCAATCGAGTCTCCGCCCGCAGCGCGCGCGCCTTGGGCGTGGGCGTCATCGCGTTTTCCAGGCACGCGAACAACGCCTTGGCGTCGCCCCGGTCGCACGCCTCCGACATCAACAACTTCTTCAGCAATCCCGACGCTTTCACGAATTTCTCTGGCTTTAGCAAGTGTTGCGCGATCCTCTGCAGCGCGTCCTTCGTCGTCGCCGCTTTCGACGGCGCCGCCACCGTCGCGTCGTCCCTGAGCTGCACTTTTTGCGCGTCTTCGCTCCTCTCTCCCGCGTCTCCCGTCGCTCGCTTCGCCCGTTTCGCGTCGCGAATCGACGCATCATCGCTCGCGTCTCCGTCACGCGCCGTCGATGCCGTCGTCGCGCGCGGTTTCGCGTCGGGCAAGTCGTCGTACAGTCCCATCGCGCTGGTCGTTGCGCGAAGTGACGCCACATCCCGCGTCGCACCGCGCCATGCCGCGCGCGTCGCCGCGCGCGCGCTCGTCCGATGTCGCTCTGCGTGACGATGCATCGACGGACGCGCGCGCGGGCGCGAACGTCGGCGAACGCGCGACGTCGAGCGCGTCTTTCGGTGATTTACAACTCGACGAGCGACTCACGCGCGCGCTTCGCGCGGCTGGATTCGACGCGCCGTCGCCCGTGCAGCTCGCGTGCGTGCCGCTCGGACGGTTTGGATGCGACGTCATCGCGCAGGCGAAGTCTGGGACCGGAAAGACGATGACGTTCGTCGTCATCGCGCTCGAACGCGTGGATGCGGGACGACGGCGAACGCAAGCGCTGGCGCTGGCGCCGACGAGGGAGTGCGCGGTGCAAACGCACGAATGTTTCGTGGAGATGATTGAGAAATTTAAAGACATGGATGGGGACGCGCGAGGTGGGATAGAGACGTGTTTGCTCGTCGGGGGATTGCCGGTGAAGGAGGACCGAGCGCGGCTGGCGAGTCAGCCGCACGTCGTCGTGGGGACGCCGGGACGGACGAGGCAGATGTTAGAAGAGGGTTCGATGGCGTGTGATGGAGCACGGTTGTTGATATTAGATGAAGCAGACGCGTTATTGAGTGGGACGTTCGAGCGAGACGTGCTGTTCGCGTACAGCATGTTGCCGGAGCGTAAGCAAGTGTGCGCGTTTAGCGCGACGTACTCAAAGACGTTGCTGGGTGATTTAGAGCGATTAATGCGAGCTCCACAAAAAGTGATGCTGTGCGAGAGCACGACAGCTTTACAGGGAGTTCGCCAGTTTTACTCGTTGATCGAAAAAGAGGACGGGACGAAACTTGCGGACGTTATTACCGCCAAAGAGGCGAGACTGTTGAAAATATGCGGCGACGTGTCGTTTCACCAAGCGGTTGTTTTCGTGCGACGATTGGCTTGGGGAGAAGCTTTAGCGAAGCGCTTGACGTCACAAGGATTGAAAGCGGCGTTCACCGCGGGTACGCTTCCGCAAGAACGTCGAATGAAAGTCATGGAAGAGATGCGAAATTTCCAGCTTCGCGTCTTAGTTTCGACTGACTTGACGGCGCGCGGGGTCGACTTGACGCACGTCAACCTGGTGATAAACCTCGATGTTCCACCAAGTGGTGCTACGTATATGCATAGAATTGGTAGAACCGGGCGATTCGGGACGTACGGACTCGCTGTCGCCGTGCTGACCGCCGACGAGCTCGAACAACTTCGAGCCGGTTTGGTGAACGAGCGCGGTGGCAACATCGAGCCTTTACCCGACACCATACCGTCGAATTGGTACGATTACGAGCTCGATGACACCGACGCCGAATTGTTTCAGACCCTCAAGGACGCCCCGATCGAGTCAAGCGATGAGTCTGACGACGAATTCGTCGCCGACGAACCTCAGTCGTCGGAGCCCGATTGCCGAGCACGAGTGCGCGATTCCCACCGCCATGCCTACACCCTACACGTCGTCGACGAATCAGATTATGACGACACCAGCGAGACAGACATGGATGTCGTCGACGATGCCTATCACCGCGGCACCACCACAACCGCGCGCGACGACGCGCGCTCGCGGCGATCCTACGACGACTATTGGCGTTGGTTTCGCCTCCGTCACCCCCCAGCCGCTCGTCCACCGCGCTACCTTCCACTCCCCCCGGGCGCGAGCGCGCAACCTTGGATCGTTCCTCCCCTACACGCCGACCTTCGGCGCCTCCCTTACGTCCGTCACAGACCGTAACGATTAGAATTGTAACGCGCGCGAACTACAGTTGAAGACTGTAACCCTCACCGGCTCGGGGCCGCACACGCGCGCGCACCGCACGCGTCTCTCTCGCGCGTCCCGACGCGCGCGGCGAAAGAAAACTTTCTCCGACGCCACGTTTCGGCGCCAGACGCCGCCGGCGACGATGCGCGCGACGCTGACGCCCGCGCGAACGGGCGCCGCCGCCGCCTCGGCCGCGCGAACGCCGCGCCGCGCGCGCGCGGGAACCGCCTCGGTGAGCGCCGCGGGGCAGCGATGCGCGCGTGAAGGCGCGCAGCAGCGCATCGGACGCGTCGTTCGGGCGAGCGCGCAGGCGACGGGGTCGTCGAGCGGTACCGAGGGGTACGTGAATTTCCAGTCCCGGGACGAAGTTCGTAGCGCGGCGTTGGCGGCGGCTGAACTCAACGTGCGCGTGCCCGCGAACGCTGAATATCAACAAACGATTAGAAGAAGCGTGACGTACGCCGGCACAGGGTTGCGAAGCGGTGAGGTTGAGCTGATGCGAGTGCGCCCGGCGAAGGCGGGAGAGGGGCGATACTTTGTGAAGGTGCCGAGCGGTACGATCAACGCGAGCGATGAGGAGCTACGGGATACGATCGATTACAGCGATGAGGAGGCTGAAGATATGTTGCTCGAACGCGTGCGGATGGCTTTGAGTAACAACGAGGAGGAAAAGGAAAAGACGCGAGAGCTGGCGGCGAATGCGAGGACGGCGTTGGCGGCGGAGATCGAAGCCGCTGGATCATACGACGCGAACGAAACGCGAGTGCGAGCGAGCTACGAGCTAGCAAACGAAGATGTGCGCTTGAGCTCGGAGTTAAATGGTGATTTCGTAGTCCGTGGGGCTGAACACTTGTTGAGCGCGCTCGAGGCGATGGGAATCGACAACTGCCGCATCGAACTTGAGGGCACTGGCGAGGTTCCCATTATGGACGGGAGCGCATCTTCGTACGCGTACGATATTTGCTGCGTGGGACTCACTCCGGCTCGCGCCGTGGATGGTGGCGAAGTTCCGCGTATGGCTTGGAAAATCACTGAAAACGTCATGGTGCAAGAAGGCGACGCTTTTATGATGTTCAACGTCGACGACGTGAGTAAGCTCACGTACGGTATCGATCTCTCGTACAAAACTACCGCCATCGGTAAACAGTGGGAAAGCTGGACGCCGACTGAGGACGCGCCTTATGTTTTCCACGTCTCGCCGGCCAGAATGTTTGGGACTATGAACGATTTCACTGCGTACTACCGCGCTGGCTATATTAGAGCAGGTCTAGAAGATTGTGCTCTCATCGCAAACGGGGATCAGTACTGGAACGCACCTCTTCGTGTGAATAACGAGCCGGCGCGTCATAAGATTCTCGATTTGATTGGTGATTTGTCTCTGCTCGCCGAGCCCGGGATGAGCGGCGTTCCGGTCGGGCACGTCATCGCTTACAAAGCTGGCCACAAGTTGCACGCCAAGTTCATTAAAGCTCTCGCAAAGGCTTGCAAGGAACAAGTCAAAGCCGAAATATGGACCAACGGTTTCGATGCGTGAGCGTTCAGCACCGGCGTCAACCACCGTATAGAATTAGAGGTTCTTTGTTAACAGCAAATTGATTTTCACACGACCGTGCTGCATGTGACAGACAACACGCGTCCAAGGTAGCGTCAAAGCGAGACTCGTTCGGCAAAACTCTTAAATTGCGAGACTGCGTGCCGATTAATGCCATCGCGACGATCTCGATTGTTATCCAAAGAGGAAGGAGCAGATTCAGCCGAATCTGGGCACGACTCAAGGCAACACGCCACGTCCGTGCGGCGCGCTTTCACGGCAGATGTCAGCGCTCTCGCGCCTCGTAACGCGGCCGAAGGTGATCAGGGACATTTTGCTGCGTCACAAAATGATGGAGAAAATCACCGTTCGTTGGTTTCTTTGATGCTGAGTTCCTTGAGCCAAAGCGCTCCCGGATCCAGACAAGTACGCCGCTCTTTCTCGTTGCCAGTGGAACTTAAGAGATCTAGCGTGACCGGTGCAGATGAATCTACACTGGTTACGTACAAAGGTGTCAGTAGATCGCTGTGGAATACGCGTTATGATGCTCATGTGTCCACTCATGTGTCCGACGGACCAGTAAAAAACGTCTTCCTTGGCAGCTTCGACAATTCGCACTCGGCAGCGAGAGCTTACGATCTGGGACGCATTTCCCTGGGATGTAGGGACGACGAAGAACTTAACTTCCCGGTAACGCACTATACGGACGATTTGCAGATGCTCGAAGAACTTTCTATCGAAGAAATTGCGGAGATGTTGGTGGAAGCGTCGCAAAACACAGAGCGCAGAACCTCGCGCTTTCGCGGAGTCGTCGCGCGGGAAGGTGGATTCGAGGCGAGACTTGAGTTAGGGTGGTGAGAATGATTGCGATTGCGGATTGTTTTTGTGTTGCGATTGCAATGAATTCCTAAAAAAATAATCTACGTACTTCTGCGCGCGCGTGCGTACGTTACTTGCGACTTCCTAAGATGCGCTCGAGATCTGTGGCGTCGTCATCGTCCTCATCATAGCTCGACACGTAACTCTGTGATACCCAGTTCTTGGGATAGAATGGCCTGGCACCAAAATCTGACGGGTCGTCATCATCATTGCCATAATAATCGTAGATATTGAATGCGGCTTGACGCATCTTTGACGGAGTCCACACGTCGTCGTCTTTACTGCCGAAAGAATTGGCGCGGATGCGCATCGCTTGGTCTCTCACCCCGCCCGAAAGTGAATGCTCACTGAACACGGAACCGGTGTGATTGCCGAAGTCGCCCGGAACAAAACCTTGAAGCCATCGACCGAGCGCGTGGCCACTCAATTCGATAGTGCCCTCCTGCAAGCCACCACCGTAATTGATACGGAGGCGGCGCAATAATGTCAGCAACCGTTCTCCAGTCTTGCACAAGCGACCCAGCGAGTGATCAATTCGATCCATGTGTTGCTCCTTGATCATTCGAACGACTTCTTCGTCAGCTCTCACACGAATAGTCATAGTCGGTATCGTAGCGTCTAATCCATGCGCGTCTGTGCGCCGGCGAACGACACGCAACCACGTCAACAACATGACCTCGGCAGCCGCTGGTGGGAACTCTCGGATATCGTAGACAAAGTCTTCATCATCACGATTAAACTTCGGTACAATACCCAAGCCTTGAGCTTCTTCGTACATGATGAGGGCTTGCGAAGGGTAGTACCTGGCGGCGTCTTCATGGGAGCTCGTCTCGTGACTCACGGCTCGGGCAACTTCGCTGTACTCAGCTGCATTTTGCTCGTCCGTCGAAGGTGGACGTAAGCAAGCGAGCATTGTGGACAACGTTTCAACCCGAGGTTTGATTCCAGCGAGCGTGGCTTCGTGGAAAGCCGCGACCGCACGTTCCGTCCATTCCTGGGCAATGTAATCCCCTTCGTCGTCAAATGAGCCGAACTCGTTCGGTTTCCCGTTCGATCGGTTCTTCATATCCGTGAGACTTCTAATATGCACTAAAGTTTGACCGAGAATCGTGTTGAGTGCACGCTCGGAATCGGCATTTCCAGACGCGCGGGACTCTTTGTACATCTTCCATGCGGCTTCAATGTCACCCGACTGAACGCTGCCCAAAAGAAGCTCGCGCCACGTGATCGAATCCTCCACGTATCCATGCTGTTTCATAACACTTACCAAGCGGCATGCCTCGTCCATATCACCACTTCGAGCGTGAGCGGCCACGAGACAGTTGAATGTCGGGAATGTCGGGCGAATACCAGACTCGAGGAGACGCTCAAACATGTTACTTGCTTCTTCGACATCTCTCGCGAAAGCGTACGCGAAAATAAGTCCTTCGTATGAAATAGCGTCAAGCTCGTACCCAGCCGCTTCGAGCTTGCCCGCAGCCTCGACGGCGAGATCTGGCCGGTCGGCGCGAGCGTGCGCGGCGATGAGCGAGTTGTAGCATTCGATGGGAGCCACCACGCCTCGCTTCTTCGCGTTTTGCATGATCTCTTCCACCTGTGAAGCATCGCCTTGTCGCGCGGCCACACCAGTGAGCGTAGAGTACAACTCAGGCCCTGGGCGGACGCGATTGCGTCTCATGGACGTCATCAGCTCGTCGCAGAAATCGTCGTCCTCGTCCAACAGGGCGAGTCGCATCATCGTCGCGTAACTCATTTGATCCGGAATGATGTTATCCTCCAACATGGCGTACCAGATCAGCTTAGCTTTATCAGCTTTACCAAGCTTCCCGTACGCTCTGATCATCACTGTGTATACTTCGGTGGTACCATTGATACCGGCGTCGTGCATCTCGTCAAAGTACTCAAAAGCCCTCGTGTAATTCTTCTCAGCCAAGGCGCAGCAGATGAGAGCCTGGTACGCGTAAGAGTCGAGCTCAAAGCCACGCTCAATCATTTCGTCGTGTACCATCGCCGCTTTCTCGCAAGCTTCTTTGCGCACACTCGGAACCACCGCCGCGCGAGCGCACACGGTGAGCAAGCTATTCATCACTATCTTATCCAGCTTCATATTCGTGGTTTTAATCTCCTCAAAAATCATGAAACAGCTTTGTAAAGTCGAACGAACGTGTTCGGAGTCTACTCGTCTCTTCCTCGAACCCTTAAGAGACGTCGCAAGGTCTCGCGAGATGGCGTCGATCATCGATCCGTACGTCTTCTCGTTTGGCTCAAACCCCGCCCTCTTGAGTTCGGCGTACACCTCGAACGCGCGTTCGACGTCCCCACACTTTGAGCAAGCTCCAAGAAGCGTGGTGTACGCTTGTAAATCAGGCTCAAATCCCGCATTTTTCATCTTCTCTATCGCCAGCGTCGCCGCTTGTAAATCCCCCGCCGTGGCGCATGCGTGCACCAACATGTTGTACGGTCGAATGTCTCCGCTCTCGATGACGTCCACGAACTCAAATCCGACGGACACAACGCGCAGCGAACGACACGCGCTGAAGAAGTCTCTGTGCGACACTCTTCGCCCGATCTCTTTCACCCCTCGCTCCTTCATGTGCTTCAATAAATCCACCGAATCATGAAGTCTTTTACATCGCACCAACTCGCGAAAAATGTAAAAGTACTCCGACTCGTTCGCGCGCGTCCCGTCCACTTTCGCCTCGAGCTCCCCCGCGCGATCGATCAGCTCCCCCATCGTCATCGTCGACCACCGTCCATAGCCCTTCGCGATCTTCCCGCTCGCGTTCGACGCCTCCTTCGCGCCGAACGCCGCGTCCTCGGATATCGCCCGCGTCGTCGTCGCGGGGCACCCTCGCGCGCGCGACGCCGCCGTTCCTCCCTCTTCCCTCGTCCCGCGTCCACCGCCGCGCGTCCCGACGCCCGTCGTTCGTCGCGCTCGCATCCCTCGCATCGTTCGCGCGCTCGCGCGTCCATCCCGCGCGTATCCCGCGCCGCCGCGCGCGCTCGCCGTCGCGCTCATGCCGCCGCGCGGTCAATCCCCCGTTCGCGTCTTCACCGCGCCCTCGCGCTCGGCTCGCGCGTCCGGGCCCGTCGCGAGTCGTCGGCGCGCGTCGAGACGCGTTTCGTCGATCGACCGTCGCGTCGCGCGCTCGTTCGCGATGCGTCGCGCGTCGCGCGTCGCGCGGGCGTGTGCGGCGCGAGGCGGCGCGCGGGGGGGCTTTGGTTTATCCGCGGCACACGCGGGTTTATCGTGTATGCGTTTACAGTGACATCAATTAATATGTCACAGACAAACGGATTAGACATGATGTGTGATTGAATGCGTACTTGGTGCGTCTTCGGGGCAACCATCGTCGCCGCGCGTCCGCGCGCGCGCGGCGACGGCGCGCGCAGAGCGCGGCGCGATGCGGCGCGCGCTCGCGCGCGCGGCGCGCGCGATCGACGGCGAACGACGCGCGCGCGGCGTCGCGATCGACGCGCGCGCGCGCGCGACGACGACGACGCGAACGCGAACGCGGGACGACGGGGACGGCGGACGCGCGCGCGCGCGCGCGCTCGCGACGACGCCGTCGCGCGAGGACGACGGGCGGCGGGGAGAGATCGCGATCGATCGATCGGGCCTGCGACGCGCGCTCGAGGGACGGGCGCGCGCGGGCGACGCGCGGGAGGAGGGGACGCGCGGCGGGTTGTTGGGACACCTGGAGCGCGCGATGAAGTTCGCGGGAGGGTCGATTCCCGTGAGTGAGTACGTGCGAGAGTGCTTGACGCATCCAGAGTATGGGTATTACATGCGCGACGCGGACGTGTTCGGGAAGAAGGGGGATTTCGTGACGAGCCCGGAGATTTCGCAGGTGTTCGGGGAGTTGATTGGCGTGTGGGCGGCGCTGCAATACGAGGCGCTGGGTTCGCCGGATACGCTTCGAATCGTGGAGTTCGGGCCGGGGAGGGGGACGTTGATGGCGGATTTACTGCGAGGGACGAGGAAATTTGCGAAATTTCGCGATGCGGTGAGCGTGCACTTGATCGAGGTGTCGCCGGCGCTTCGAAAGACGCAGGCGAAGACGTTGCGGTGCGGGGAGTTAGAAACGACGGCGGCGGGGGGGAACGCGAGATTTGTCGTCCCTAAGAACGTGTTAGAGAACGAAACCGACGCTACCGGTGACGCTGGTGGATCGTCGGGCGACGCTCCGGTGGGTGAGGCGCACACGCGCGGGAAGTCTGAAATCAACGGCGCAGAAGTGTTTTGGCACGACGGTTTGGAGAGCGTGCCGAGAGGGCCGACTTTGGTGATTTGTCACGAGTTCTTCGACGCATTACCGGTGCGACAGTTCCAACGCACCGAAAGAGGATGGTGCGAGAAGCTCATCACGATAGATAGCGGTTTAGTCGCGGAGGATGGCGAAGACGTTAGCGGGGAATCGAGCGGCGCCTCGAGACGCGATTTAGAGATGGTTCTCTCTCCTGGGCCGACACCGGCGAGTCACATGCTCGTGTCTCGCCGTCTCAAGGGAATACCGAAAGAAAAAGCAGATAGTTTGCGACTGATCGAGCTCAGCCCACCGAGCATGACGCTCTGGGACGCCTTGGTGGATCGCATCGAGAAGAATTCCGGCGCCGTGCTCGCGATCGATTACGGCGAAGAGGGGCCGCTCGGGAACACGCTCGAAGCGATTAAAGACCACAAGTTTGTGCACGTGCTCGACAGCCCCGGAGAAGCCGATCTCTCGGCGTACGTTGACTTCGGAGCTTTGCGTCAAATCGTCGAGGAAAAACCGCAGTCCGGAGTCAAGTGTTACGGCCCGGTGACGCAACAGCAGTTGCTGTTGAGTTTAGGCCTGGTGCCTCGCCTTGAAAAGCTCGTGGAAAACGCGTCGAGCGAGGCACAAGCGGATGAATTGGTGCAAGGATGCGAACGTCTCGTGGGTGACGGCGCTGGAGATCCGGAATCGGGCGTCGCGCCAGGAATGGGGTCTAGATACAAAGCCATCGCCATGGTCTCTCGCGGATTGCCAAAGCCAGTGGGATTCTGATATTTGATTTACAGTACTCATAGAATATTTCAAATGGCTAAGCTTGTACTTGTAGTAGAATGTTATTGTTCAACAAAAATACATCAAATGTGTTCACGCTGAATCGCGAGCACATATATAATGAGCGCGTGGGTCTCGTCAGAATAGAGAGACGAGCGAGAGGTCGTTTTGAAAGACGCCGTCATATCCGAGTCCACCGATGAGCAATAAGCAGCCATTTCGGGCTGGCATCATCACGTGGCCAGTGCGATGTTCACGAACGTGCGTGATACGTTCACAGCTCAGCATATTGCCGTTCGAATTTTCCATCGCTGGGTGTTGAATCGGAAGCCATTTGCGAGCCGTGGTGTCGAGCATGGCGAAACCGCTTTGGAAAAACGTCAAGCCTTGCATCGACGCCAAGCCTTCGTTATCCGTGGCATACTTCCCAATAGTACCCTCTCGCGCCGAACCTCTTCCACCGCAAAGAATAATACGGTCGCCCAGGACGACCGCGGCGTGTCCAACCCTCGGTGCCGGCGGCACTCCGGCGGCGATGAACCGCTCCCATCGCAGGCGTCCGTCTGCTGGGCGCACATCGAGCTTCCACACGTCGTTGAAAACCTCGGATATGTGACAACCACCAAAAATATACAGCGAAGAACCGACGAGACACGCGGTTTGACCCGCGCGCGGAGGTGGAGCCGGAGAACGGACACCGTCTAGCAACAACGTCCACGTCGCGACGAGTCTGCCGTCCTCGACAACGAGTTCCAACAACCACGTATCGTTGAAACAGTGCGTCGTGTTCGAACCACCAAAAAGAATGAGCTTACCGTCTAATGAAACGGCAGAGTGCCCCCACCTTGCGGCTGGCACTGCATTCTCGGGATTCGTCGGGTTTGCGCGAACGAGCGGCTCGCGCCAAATCAAGCTCCCGCCGTTGGCGGCGGCATCGCTCACGCGTAGTCCGTCTTCGCCTTCAGCGCACAAGATGCGCAAAGAATTGGAGAAACCTTCAAAAAATCCTTGAGATCCGCCAAACAGAGCGACAACCTCTGAGTTTTCCACGCCGTTCACAGCCATCGCGGTCAACGTCCCCGAACAGCGCGGAAAAGGAGGCTCGTTCGACGAGCCTACGTGCAGTTGTTTCAACCGCAACTCCGGTTCGTCGAGATCGAGCAAGTGTAAATCGTTGTAGAAGTCACTTCCGCCCCCTTGGCCGCCAAAGAATAAGATTTTCGAGCGATCGCCCACGGCAGTACACCTGTGCAAATACCTTGCCGCGTACTTGGTCTCCGCCGGTTCCAGGCTCGACTCCGTCGTCGACGCGCTCCATCGCAGGGCGCCGGATTCGGGTCTATGCCAGCTCTTATACTTCTGCATCCAAGCAGGCGATGCTCTCACCGCGGTCGTCGTCGACGACGACGACGATGAAGACACGCTTCTTCGCGACGTCTTGCCGTCGTAGCCCTTCGCCGAGGCGTCGCCTCCGCGCCCCGACGAATCGTCATCGTCGACAATCTCACCGATCAATCGTTTCGGCAGCACCACGCTCGCCTCCGCTCCGAGCTTATTCGCCAATAACTTCCGCCACACGCTCTCGCTCCGCGCCGCGCTTCGAAACGCCGCGCACGACCGCGCGCACGCCGCCAAGTCGCGCTCGTTCTCCAACCTCGCCACGATTTCCACCACCACGTCCCTCGGCAACTCGTGCATCCCGACCCTCCCATCCGCGCCCGAATCGTCCTCACCGCCCGAAACCGCGCGTCGCCGTTCCATCGTCCACGCCCGTCCTCGTCGTTCCGTCCTCTCGCTCGCGCGTCCCCGCGCGCCCGCGCGTCCCCGCGCGCGTCCCTCCCCGTCCCCTCGCGCGCCCTCGCGTCCATCGCGCGCGTCCTCGCGCGCGCGCGCCCGCTTGCTCCGCCGTCTCACGAACGCGCTGAACATCGACGTCCCGCGCCTCGCGTCCGACCCCTTCCCCGCGCGCGCGTCGCGTCGTCGCGTCGCGGCGTCGCCGCCAACAACCTCGACCCTCCGCGCGCGCGTCCCGTCGCGCGTCTCCCTCGCGGTCCCCGTCGCGCGCGATCGCGACGCGGCGCGTTCGCCGCGACGCGGCGCGTTCGCCGCCTCGATCGCCGCGCGCGCGCGTCGTCGCGCGCGTCGTCGTCGCGCCTCTGTCGTCGTCGCGGTCTCCCGTCGACTTTTTCGCCTTTTTCGCGGTCGGGAACGGCGCGAGATGTCGATCGCCGAGATGTGGACGTCGCGACGAGTCGTGACCCATCGATGTGTCATTCGGACATACGGATCGTGATCCGATTTATCTCGCGCGTCATCGCGATCGGACGCGCATTCGGACGCGCGAAAGCGCCAGACGGCGCGCGTCGGGATCGACGGTCGTTAGCGCGCCGGCGCCGGTCGCTAGGGTCCGCGCGCGCGCGCGGCGCGCACACGGCGACGCGCGCGAACGCGACGCGCGCGCGAACGGGGCGAATCGGCGAACGCGGACGAGGCGCGACGCCGCATCGAACGCGTCGCGGCGTCGGGCGAACCGTCGAAGCGCGTCGGTCGGGAGACGGGCGATACGCGACGCGCGCGTTCGATTCGCATTCGGGACGCGCTGGAATCGTTCGCGAATCGCGGCGATGCGCGCGACGTGCGCGTGCGCGCGAACGAGCTCGGGCGCGCGCGCGACGTCGCTGAGTGGGAAGAATAACGCGCGAACGATCGGGGGTGGCGGGCGCGCGGGCGCGGCGGCGATGCGAACGCACGCGGCGTTCGAACGCACGCGCGTCGGGCGATCGACGTCGGCGCCGATCGCGCGCGCCCGTATGGGCAAACAGTTTGGGGGGGGTGGGTTATCCGTGACGCGCGCGCGCGCGTTTCGAGGACATCGAGACGACGTCGGCGGACGGGACGAGGGGTCGTCGTCGTGCGATGAAACGATGTACGACGATGGGTACGGCGCCGCGGTGGGGCGGCGGAAGCGGTCGACGGTTCGAGCGCGGGCGATTTTGCAGTCGCGAGAGACGAGCATGGACGGCGAGGACGACGTGTCCAACGAGACGAACGCGATGGATTCGCTCGATGGGGTGGATATGGACGCGCTCGCGGCGCAGGTGCGGTCGTTGTATTCCGAGGTGGAAAAGTTGGGGGATTCAGGAGCGAGCGCGGAGGAGTTGGCGTGGTTGGAGAGCTCGCTCATCGACGACGACGCGGCGAACGCGAGCGCGGATATTCCCGAGCGCGAAAAGCTCACGATGACGACGAAGAAAGCGTCCTCGACGAAGAAGACGTCGGCGAGGACGAAGAAATCTTCTATGACGACGATCAGACGCGTGTCACAGAGCGAAGATGAGAGCGCGCTGGACGAGACGGAGAACGGCGTCGTCACCGAAGGGTTGGCGGCGCGAAGCGCGCGCGCGCGCGCCGTCGCGCGTGGCGTGCGAAGTCGTCCGAAAAAGGCCTCGGTTTCGGTGATGGTGCAAACGCAATCCAAGGATCGCGTGCGCGGCGTCAACCTCGAGCCGAGAAAGAGGTCCAAGCAGTTGACGCGCACGAGCAAGCGCCTGGCGACGGATTCCATGCGATCGTATCTCAAGGATATCGGTTCCGTCACGCTCTTAAACGCCGGTCAAGAGGTCGAACTCGCCAAGCGCATTCAAGATTTGATGCATTTGGAGAGCATTCGCGAAAACCTCGTCGAGGAGACGGGTCCTGGCGCCGAAGTCACCGACTACCAGTGGGCGTCGGCGGCGGGTTTAAACGTGCAGGCGCTCCATCAGCGTTTGCGCGACGGTAAGTCGGCGAAGAACGAGATGATTCAAGCCAACTTGCGCTTAGTGGTCTCCATCGCGAAGAAGTACGCCAACAGTAACATGAGCTTCCAGGATTTAATCCAAGAAGGGTGCGTCGGTTTGATTCGCGGGGCGGAGAAGTTTGATTTCCAACGCGGGTACAAGTTTAGTACGTACGCGCACTGGTGGATTCGCCAGGCGGTGACGCGTTCGATTAGCGACCAAAGTCGCACGATTCGCTTGCCCGTGCACTTGTTTGAAATCATCTCCCGCATCTCGAAGATGGAGCAAAAGTTTGCGTTGCATAACGGTCGCAACCCGACGACGGAGGAAATCGCCGCAGAGATGGATATGTCGGCGGAGAAGATTACTCAGATTAAAAAGGCTGCGCAAGCGCCCGTGTCGCTGGCTCAGACCATGGGTGGAGATAACAAAGGACGCACCGTCGAAGACACCCTCGTGGACGTCACCGCGGAGGGCCCAGAGAAGGTGAGCGGCAAGTCCCTGTTGAAGGAGGATTTGGAAAACGTACTGAACACGCTCAATCCGCGCGAGCGGGACGTGTTGCGACTTCGGTACGGATTAGATGACGGTCGCGTGAAGACCCTTGAAGAGATCGGGACGGTGTTCTCCGTCACTCGCGAGCGCATTCGACAAATCGAAGCCAAGGCTCTTCGAAAGTTGAAGCAACCGTCGAGGAATTCGATTTTGCAAGAGTACTTCGCCGACAGCGACGCGTCCTCGTTACCGAAGCCGCCGCCGATGAACCCGTAGATGCACGCATTGTTGATATGTCTTTAGAAAGGCCACAGCGAGCGCACTAATATTCTTTATAACAAACTACCAGTAATTGAAAAAACTTGAGCTCGTCGCCTCGTCAATAAATTTCCTCAAACGGCAACGACCCCGGTTCCATGATCCCCATCCCGCCCTTGAACAGCGCCACGAACCCGACCGCGGAAAGAACGATCAAAATCCCCACCCGCTTCACGATCGCCTCCACGCTCTCATCCGTGTCCGAGCTAATCTCCAAATCCCTCAACCCGCTCACGCTCGTCGCCGGCGTCGGCGCCGCGTTCGCCTTATCCCGCTCATACTGTTCCCTCTGCACCGTCCCGAACGACTTCCCCTCCCCCGCCGCAAACTTCTTCAACTGATTCTTCATCAGCGCCGACGACTCCATCCTCATCATCGTCGGATCCGCGATCGCCGTCTCGAAGTCCAGCCCGCGCGCCTGCATCTCCCGCAGGTACATCTTCGCCGACTCCACGTCCCCGAACGCCGCGCTGCAGCACATCGCGCAGTAGCACAGCTCCCGTCGCGTCTCGAGGCTCATCCGCTCATCGCTCTCCAGCGCGCGCTCGAACGCCTTGAGCCCGTTCATGCGATCGCCCGCCTCGTACCGCGCGCGTCCGTCCCGAAGCGCGTCCGCCGCCGTCGACGTCGCCGTCACCGCGACGCGTCGCGCCGCGCGCTTCGAGACGCGCGTCGCGCGCTTCGAGACGCGCGCGCCGCTTCTTCGCGCGCGCGCCGTCGTCGCCGTCGTCGCCGTCGCCGTCGCCATCGATCGTCGTCGCGGTGTGCGGGACGCCGGCGTCGACCGAAGCGCACTGTTTGCCCATAGGCGTCGTGGATAGGGCGATCCGCACACCGCGACACCGAACGACATGCTCGCGCTGAACGCCGCCAGATGCCCCGCGCCCGTCGCGAGCGCGCGCGGCGCGAAGAAGACGCGCCGATCCACCGCGACGCGCGCGGTCGAGGTGCGCGCGACGACGCGAACGAACGCGACGGGGAGCGAACGCGCGATCGGGACCGAACGCGGACGCGAACGAACGCGACGGACCGACGCGACGCGACGCGACGCGACGCGACGCGACGAACGAACGAAGCGATGACTGATGGATGGACGCGCGACGCAGACGAAGGCGGGCGCGACGGCCGTGGAGACGACGCGACGACGCGCGGCGGCGGCGACGAGCTCGGCGCTCGCGCTCGCGCTCGCGAACCCGGCGTTCGCGGGCGACTTGTTCGGACCGGAATACTCCGGCGCGGTCGCGGTCGGGACGACGATTATCGTCGTCGGCGTCGGCGCCATCAGCGCGTTGCTCCTGCCGTTCGTCACGGGGACGTTGAACCCGGTTCAAATGGCGGTGAACCTCGGCTTGATCGAGGGCGAAGTGAGCAACCTGCGCAAGTTTAAGATGAACGGCGAGCCGATGGATCACGGCGGAAAGTTCGGGCACAAGTGGTACAAGACCGATGCGTACTGCAACGGTAAGTACATCGATTTCGCGGGCGTGAAGAAGACGGAGGAGATTGAGAAGAAGGCGGCGGCGGCCGGCAAGCGATAAACGCGCGAGACGCGAGACGCGCGTCGAGTCGAGCGCGACTCGACGCGCGACGACTTTTCGCGCACCATCCGCATGCCCAGTTTCGTTATCCATCACGCGAGCGATTCTGCAACACAAACACACGTAATCATGGATTTATCGCGTCTTTTCTTTTTCTCCGTCCCGCTCGTCGCCTCGTCGCCGCGCGCGGCGTCCCGCACACCTCGACGCCGGCGCGATGGTCGTCTCCGCGCGCGGTCCGTGCGCGCCGTCGACGTCCGCGTCCACGCTCGTCGCGCGTCCTCGTTCGCGGCTTCGCGGCGCCGTCGTCGCCATCGCGCGTCCCAATCGCCGCCGCGTCGTCGTCGCGCGCGCGTCGGCGTCGTCGTCGCGCCCGCCCGCGGACGCGCGCTACGACGTCATCGTCGTCGGCGCCGGACACGCCGGATGCGAAGCCGCCCTCGCGAGCGCGCGCGCGGGGGCGTCGACGCTGCTGCTGACGCTCAACCTCGACCGCGTGGCGTGGCAGCCGTGTAACCCAGCCGTCGGCGGACCGGCGAAGTCGCAGTTGGTGCACGAGATCGACGCCCTCGGAGGGGCGATGGGAATCATCAGCGATAAGACGTACCTACAAAAACGAGTGCTGAACGCGTCGCGAGGACCGGCGGTGTGGGCGCTGCGCGCGCAGACGGATAAATGGGAGTATTCGCGAGAGATGCGAACGACGCTCGAGGCGGAGCCGAATCTGAGCATACGGGAAGGGATGGTGACGGAATTGGTCCTAGGAACGAACGATGACGTGCGAGGGGTGCGAACGCACTTTGGTATGGAGTTTGAGGCGCCGTCGGTGGTGCTGACGACGGGGACGTTCATGGGTGGGCAAATTTGGGTCGGGCGAAAGACGCTCGCTGCTGGACGCGCGGGCGAGGCGCCGAGCGAAGGTTTGACGGAGTATTTACAAGAGATTGGGTTCGAGATCGATCGTTTGAAAACTGGCACTCCCGCGAGGGTGGATTCGCGGTCGATCGATTACACGAACTTGGAGGAACAACCCGGGGACGAGGACATGCGTTGGTTTTCCTTTGACGAGGATGCGCACGTCGTTCGCGAGCAAATGGCGTGTCACATGACGCGCACGACGGCGGCGACGCATAAACTGATTCAAGATAATTTATTAGAAACGCCTACGTACGGCGGATGGGTCGGGGCGAAAGGGCCGAGGTATTGCCCGTCGATCGAGGACAAAATTGTGCGCTTCGCCGACAAGGAGAGCCATCAAATTTTCCTCGAGCCCGAAGGTCGAACCGTGCCCGAGGTGTACGTGCAAGGCTTCAGCACGGGCTTACCCGAAACCTTGCAACTCGAGCTCTTGCGCACACTTCCTGGGTTGGAGAACTGCAAAATCCTGAGACCTGCGTACGCTGTAGAGTACGACTTTTTGCCCGCTTACCAGTGCAAACCGACGCTCGAGACGAAAAAGATTTCCGGTTTGTTTTTCTCCGGTCAAATCAACGGTACGACGGGTTACGAAGAAGCCGCGGCACAAGGTCTTCTCGCGGGCATCAACGCCGCGCAGTTGGCGAAGGGTGGTGCGAGCAACGGCGCGAAAGAACTCATCCTTCCTCGAGAAGGTTCGTACCTCGGCACCCTCGTCGACGACTTGTGCACAAAGGATTTACGAGAACCCTACCGCATGTTGACCTCAAGAAGCGAGTACAGGTTGGTGTTACGTTCCGATAACGCGGACATGCGCCTCACCCCGCTCGGCCGCGAGGTCGGTTTGATTTCAGATGCGCGCTGGGCCAAATTCGAGAAGAAGCGCGACGCGGTGGATAACGAGATGGCGCGCCTGCAAAGCACGCGCTTGAACGTCAAGGATGAGTTTTGTCAACGCGCGCTCGATGTCTCAGGCTCGGGTTCCCGTCAAAGTTACACTTTGGAGGAGCTCTTACGACGCCCGCAAGTCCCGTACTCCATGCTCGAAGAATTCGGCCAAGGCAACGTCGACGCCCCCCTCACGCGTTGGGAAGCCGAGGCTGTGGAGATCCGAGTCAAGTACTCCGGCTTCATCAAGCGCCAAGAGCTTCAAGTCGAGCGTGAATCGAGTAAGTTCGGCAAACCGATTCCCGACGACGTCGACTACGCATCCATCTCCACCCTCCGCATGGAGGCGCGCGAGAAGCTCGCGCGCGTCCGCCCCGCCACCATCGGCCAAGCCTCGCGCATCGGAGGCGTCACTCCCGCCGACGTCAGCTCACTCCTCGTCCATCTCGAGGTCCGTCGTCGCAACGCAGAGCGCGCGGAGTCTCCCAGCGCCTAGTCTCGCTTTGTATTACCCACGCGTTCGCCTCCCCGCGCCGTCGTCGCCGACGCCCGCATCCAACCTCACCCATCCGTGCACTCACTAAACCCTCGGCTGCGCTCGACGTCACTTCGCGACGACATGTACGCCACGATGGCCTCCCTCGCGCCCGTCCGCGCGCCCACCGCCGCGCCCAAGCGCCAACAAGGTACGTTCGCCATCTCCCGCCCGTCCGCGCGCGCGTCGCGCGTCGTTCGACGCCGCGCGCGCGCGCGAATCCCGACGCCGCGCTCGACCGCGGCGTAGGGCTTTTTCGCGCGCGCGCGATGCCCGACGACGACGCGACGCGACGCGCCTCGCGCGATGCGCCGACGCTCGACGACGAGAAAAAAATATTCGCGCGAATGCGCGTCGTTCGCGACGCTCGAGACGGTCGACTGACGACGCCGCGCGACGTAATCGTCGCTTCGAATGCGCAGCCGCGAAACCCTCGCCGGGACGACGATGCGGCGTGCAGACTCGCGGTCACAGCCTCGGGTCGCTCCCCCCGGAGCTCGGGGTCACGGCCGAGAAACTCGGACGTGACGTGTTTAACACGACGTATTACCCCAAGGGTGAGGACGCGGACGCGTCTCGTAAGCCGTGGGTGGTGATCGACGCCGCCGGGTTGCGACTCGGACGCCTGAGCACGGTGGCGGCGACGTACCTGCGAGGCGGGAACTCTGGGTGCTACACCCCGGCGTTTAACATGGGCGTGAACGTGGTCGTGATTAATGCCGATAAGATTGTCGTGACTGGGAACAAGGCGAACCAAAAGTTGTACTACACGCTCGGCGTCAGAGGTAAGCCGGGGTCGATGAAGGAGGAGACGTACGCGAGCCTGCACGCGCGTCAACCGGCGCGAGTGATTGAAAAGGCGATTAAGGGTATGTTGCCGAAGAACCGCATGGGACGGGAGACGTTTACGCATTTGAAGGTGTACGCGGGCGCGGATCACCCGCACGCGGCGCAAAACCCGACGGATGTGACGGCTGACGTGAAGGCGGCTACGCACAAGGCGCACATGCTCGAGCAAGCGTAAATGTGTCGCGCGCGACCCCTGTAGAGATTGGTTAATTCTTCTTAGCGATATGCATTAGCGTGCAATAAATAATTCACAAATTCGTGATCGAATCGAACGTCGTGACCTCAAGCTCGCTCGCCTGGTATTAAATGTCGTCTAATTGCCGCTCGAGCGTCGTCGCCACGCCCGCTCACCTCATGCTTGGCACGATGTCATCTATTTTGAGAATCATTCGAACGCACTCAGTCGCCAAGGAAAGCGCACTCGTTGATACTAACAAAGGTTGGAGCACGTTCTCCTCCTTCATGTTGGAAATCGTTCCCTTGCGAACGTTGATGCCGTGGTGCACGTTGCCGGCGACGTGAGCGTTGCGCAACTCGGTGACGATTTCAATCGGGTTCAAACCAGCGTTTTCAGCCAATGTGTACGGAATCACCTCTAAAGCTTCAGCGAACGCCTTCACAGCGACGGCATCCATCCCGCTTAGCGTGCGCGCCCAATAACCGAGCTTTTGGGACATTTCAACCTCGGGCGCTCCGCCGCCGACGATTAAAAATCGCTTTTGCACCAAGCAGCGAATGACGCACAGAGCGTCGTGAAGCGATCTGTCGGCTTCTTCGACGACGAGCTGATTACCACCGCGAACTATGACTGAAACAGTACGACCCATGTTCTCGACACCGGTGACTTGGACAACCTTGCCGTTTCCGCACTGCTTCTCGTTCACGAGTGCGGCGTGACCAAGCTTATCCGGCGTCATGTGATCGACGTGCGCCACCGGTTGACAGTGAAGCGTCTTACTGATGAATTCAATTTCTTCGCGCTCGATGTCACGAATGACTAAAATCTTCGCCTTGGCCAAGTAATGGAGCGCCAAATCCGACACCGCGTCGCGCAAGATTGACTTTTGCACCAAGAGAACGTTGCAACCGCTCGCCTTGATCTTCTTGATGATACCGATGATGTGGTTGCGCTCTTCGCGTAAAATTTTATCCATCTGCGTGTAATCACTTACGATGACGTTGTTCTCTAAGTCCGTCTTCGGCGGGGAGATGCAAAACTGTACCAAACCAATCTTCGCGTCCTCCACTCTCGTCGGTCCGCCCGCCGCCTTGCTCGGCTTTTGGTCGAAGACGATGCCGTCCACCAACTCGGTATCGTCCATCGTGCCCCCGACCTTTTTTACGATCTTCACGTCTCGCAAATCTACCATGTTCGGCCGCTCTTGGTCGAGCACTCTGAGCACGCAATCCACCGCAATCGGGCTCAACAAGCTCGAGTACTGCGCGACGACTTTTGACCCCAGACTCGTCGTCGCCGCCTGAATCAAACTTTCGCGATCATTCAAATCCACCGGATCGCTCATTCCCTCCAAAATTTCGCACGCCTTCTCACACGCCGTCGACATCGCGTCCGAAATCACCGTCGGATGCACGCCTCGTCCTAACAATCCGATACATTTATCCAACAGCGCCCCGCACAAAACCGCCACGCTCGTCGTCCCGTCCCCCGCCACGATGTCTTGCGATTTCGACAGCTCGACCAGCATCTTCGCCGCCGGATGCGTCACGTCCATCGTTTTCAATATCGTCGCTCCATCGTTCGATATCGTCACGTCGTTCTTCGCGTTCACCATCATCTTGTCCATGCCTCTCGGCCCGAGCGACGTTCGGATCGCGTCCGCGAGCTTCTTCGCCGCCGTCATGTTCGACACCCGCACGTCGTGTTTCAGCTTATTCTCCACGTACCGCTCCCCCGCCATCGTCGCCGTCATCTTTTCTCTCCCTCGCGTCCGTCGGTCGCGTCTTTCGCGTCGCGCGATCGAGTCAACGACGCGCGCTCGCCAAAGTCAGCGCCTCGGCGCCGTCGCCGTCGCCGATCGGTTTCCGTCGCCGCGTCGCCTCGTCGCGTCGTCGCGCGCGCGCCGCGCGTGAACCCTCGCCGCTCGCGCCGTCGCGCGTCCGTCGCCGTCGCGCGTCGTCGCTCGGCGCGTCGTCGCGAAGTGTCGCGGTCGTCGCCGTCGGATCGCGATCGCGCGCGCGATCGATCGACGACCCGCGTCGATCGACGTCGCGACGTCGATCGACGGCGCGAGGTTCGACGCGACGTCGATCGCGAGGTTCGCCGATGGGTCGCGCGCGGGCGCGTTCGCGCGCGTTCGCGCGCGGGAGTGCGCGTCGCGCGAGCGCGCGGGCGCGCGACGATGGACGCGGTGGACGCGTCGCGCGCGCGCGACGGCGACGACGCGCGCGACGGGCGCGCGAACGCGCGCGCGAGCGCGAATGCGAACGCGAAAGCGAATGCGACCGCGGGGACGTCGCGCACGGCGACGCGGAGCGCGTGCGCGTTCGTCGCGCGCGCGCAGGCGCTCGCGGCGGAACTGCTGCGATTGGGAGAGAACGCGCCGAGGGCGCTGTCGCGCGAGGACTCGAAGTTCGCGAGGGTGTTGTTTGATTACGAATACTTCGACGCGCGGGAACGCGCGGAGGACGCGGCGGCGAGGGATGGATCGACGTATGAACTCGACGAGGAGGTGCGCGGGAGCTATGGACACGTGTTTGAACGGTATTGGAACGCGTTCGACGCGGTCGTGCGGTGGCATCAGGATTTCGTGCGATTCGCGGAGGACGTGGCGGAGGGGACGTACGTGAGCGAGACGTGGGAAAAGATTCTGAGCGACGAGGACGGGAGGCAGTACGTGTGCGAAGCGATCGCGATGTTCGGGGTTATTTTGAAGATATTAGATGCAAAGTTTGATTGGCGGTTTCGCGAGCGCATGGTGGTGGCGTATTATCGCATGAGAGGGGCGAGCGAGGACATCGCGAACGCGGACGAAATCGTGACGCTCTGCGCGCGGACGGGATACGACGCCGCGCGGAAAACGCGACCGGAGGGGTACCCGGAGCTATATTTCGCGAGATTCGAAATGCCAGAGTGGCTTATATATATGGTGATCGGGCGATTGCGAACGGATGACGTGTATAATCACGCTCCGCACTACCCGAATCCGGATCATCGCTCCACCGCGCTCGCCGCGCAGGGAGGATTGTTGTACATTATATTGTATTGGGCGCCCAAGATCTTAAATAGAGGGACGTCGGCGATGAGAGAAATCGTAGACAGACACTACGCCGATAACTGGGTCGTCGCCTACGGCGCTGGGTTGACAGTGGATTTGTTGACGGAATGGGAACCGTACGAAGCGGCGTCGACGGCCATGCGTAACGCGGTGACGCCCAAGGCGGCGAGGGAATTGATCGATAACGCGTCAACGCGCGTCGGTGAATTGAAAACGGCGTTCAAAACATACCTCACCGAAGGTGTGCTCACCGAGGAATTCGTTTTGAGCAATGAAAAAGTGCTCATGAATGTCGTTCGCGACGCCAACGTCGTGGCGCGTTTCGTACTTCTACACAATTTGACCACCCACAAGTCAGTATCGTCCCTCGTTTCTTACATGCCGAGCAAAGAAAACATAATAGATTTGCTCTTAGATTGCGCCGAATTGGAGAACGAGTTGAAGAAGATTTATACCTCGCTCTTGAGCGGCAAGCACGAGCTGTGGGAAAAGTGCAAACACGAAGCCGGAGAACGAATGAAGGAGCTTAGCGCGTATTTCGGTGGTACCGCTGGATTGAGCAGGAACGCGAAAGACGAAAACTTGCGGCTGTGGTTTGCGAACTTGTCTGTCGAAGTCGAACGACTTTCGTACGACGATGCGGTGGCCGCCGGTAGAACCATTCAGGAGCTCGAGACCGCCTTGACGGAAGTCGAGCAATTTCATCAAATCGTCGACAACATCCACGCCAAGCAGTACTTGCTCGATTCCCGGGGATATTTGGGTAAGATGATGATGACTTCAAACGTCGCAGATTCCGCGCTGAACACGCTGACGATTGTGTCCGACGCGGCGTATGCGTGGCGAGTGCTCGATCCGTACACGGAACAGCTGCAACAACGCATTCGTAAAGATCCATTTGCGGTGCGAAAACTACGGTTCACATTTCTTAAGCTGAAAAGCATTTTGGAAATGCCGTTATTGCGCATTTCGCAAATGGAGTCGCCGGACATTTACAGCGTGAGTGAATATTATTCTTCCCAGCTCGTGAGTTACGTGCGAAGCGTTGTGGAAGTGGTGCCGATTAGTATGTTTGAGATTTTGAACGAAATCATCGGCGTTCAAACGAACGCGCTGAAGGAACTGCCGACCAAGCTCGAAAAAACCGCGCTGAGCGATTACGCGCAACCTGCTGAAAGAGCACAGCTTTCCAAGGCGACGTACGAAATCTCCATCTTTGCGCAAGGCATTTTAGCCATGGAGCGGACATTCATGGGGGTCATCGAACTCGACCCTAAGCAGTTGTTGGAGGAAGGCATACGCAAACAGCTCGTAAAACAAATCACAGAAACGTTTCACACAGCTCTCGTCTTTGGCGATGGCGCTAAAGACGCGCTAGGCTGGAATAATTTCGTGGCGGCTATGATGAAAACGAATCCATTTGAAGACCGTCTCAACTCGTTGGCGAATCGGATCGAAGGCTTCAGACGCTCGTTCGAGTACATTCAGGATTACGTGAATATTTATGGGTTGCAAGTGTGGCAAGAAGAGACCAACCGAGTGGTGAGCTATCACGTCGAACAAGAGTGCAATAGTTTCATCAAACGCAAGCAAGTCAATGATTGGGAGAGCGAATTTCAATCCGTGGCGATACCCATCCCAGATTACCCGGCGCTCGATGGAGAGTCAAAGAATTTCATGGGACGACTGTTGCGCGAACTGATGAGACAAACCGATCCCAAGACGACTCGATACGTCTCGCCACACAGCGGATGGTTCGACACTGAAGGCTCGGAAGTGGTAGGCATCCGAACATTTTCGCTGCTGACGTCTGCCGTCGGGAACGTGGGTTTGGCCGGTCTTGATCGTCTTCTGAGCTTCATGGTGACGCAAAAATTGCAGATGTGCATCGAATCGTACTCCGAACGCCTCAGAGGCGATCTTGGGGCGACGATTCGCGCGCTCGATAACGCGTTGCGACCGCTAGGCTCCGTTCCTGAAGGTTCGATTGAGGCGTACGAGCAAGCCATCAGGGCGTCATCTTCCGCGTGGGACGACATGCTCGCCGCCTTCGCAACGATTGGACAAGCGCAGTTGTTGCGTCGGCAGCTGAACGCCGAGCTCGTGGCAAACATTCGCATCGATTCGCACACGTTGAGTCGCGCGCTGGACACGGCGAACAAGGCGATTTTGACGGATATTCGATCGCACTACAAGTCTCCAGACACCGTGCCTTATCCCGACGAGGCCAACGCGATCGTGCCCAAGCTCAGCGCCTACCTCTCCGCGAGTGGCATGCAAAACCCACTGCGACAGATCTACTGCACCGTCGCCGCCGTGGACGACGACTGGGGATTGGCCGCGTTCGTCTTCACACTGACTCAGCTCGAGCTCTACCGCTTCGACGACGTCGCGTCGACGCTCGTCCCGATCAACCAGTCGGTGACGAAACTCGACGCACACGTCCTCATTCTCGCCGTCTCCACCACCCTACGCCAGTTCCACGCCGACCAAACGACGTCGTATCTCTCTCATCTCGGCGCGTTCGCGCGCGCCGAAATCTCGGCTCGACGACCGTCTTCGTCGTCGTCCCCCGACGTCTTCGCCCCCCGCGCTCGCGCCTCCATCGCCTGGGCGCGCGCCTTCGCCACCGCCCACGACGTCAACCTCACCGTCTTGGCCTCTTTCTTCCCTCCCTTCGTCTTCTCCCACGCTTTCGTCGCCTAGTCCCTCGCGCGCTTCGCCTCTTTTTAAACCACCCTCGCGTCGCGTCGACGATCTCTAAAATTTCTCTCCCATCGCGCCCGCGGTCGCTCACTTCCCGTCCGCCCTCGTCAGCTCCGCGCGCAGCTGTTTCGAGAAATCGTCGCGCACGTCGCCGTCGTCCCAATCCTCCTCCCACTGCGTCGCGTCCCTCGTCGTCGCGTTGTTTTGCGTTTCGTCCCACTTCTTCGCGGTAAACTCCTCGAACTCGTCGTCGCACTCGAGATCGACCGCCGCGTCTCGCGCGAGCGGCGGTTGCGGCGCGTTCGTCGCCATCGTCGCGCGCGCTCGCGCGGCGGATCCGACGCGCGGCGTCGCGTCGACGCGTCGCGAAGTGTCGCGAAGGCGCGCGGCGCGCGGCCGCATTCGTCGTCGCATGGCGCGATCGGACGCGCGCGACGCGTCGATCGCGCGCGCGAACGCCGAGGATGACGCCTCGGACGCGCTCGCGGCGACGAGGCGCGACGTCGCGGCGCGGGAGGGCGCGGACGCGGGCGATGACGAACGCGTCATCGGTCGGGCGTTGACTGGATTGCTCTCGAGCGACGACGACGACGACGCGCGCGGGCCGACGGCGGCGGCGATGGCGGCGATGGAGCGGGACATGCGCGCGCTGGCGGGCGGCGCGACGGTGGGGTGGCGAAGGCACGGGGAGTCGATCGGGAGGGCGGCGGCGCGCGCGGCGGGACGGTTGCGGCGCGGCGCGGCGGCGACGGAGCGAGACGAGGGGCGCGCGGAGGCGATGCGGCGGTGCTGGAGCGCGTTCGTGGAATTTGTGGTGCGCTGGGGGATGTCGAGCGAGGTTTGGGGGGTCGGCGCGCGCTCGGGGGTGTGCGAGGCGTTGACGCGGTTGGCGTGTCGACGAGACGACGAGGGCGACGGGGAGGACGGCGAGGGAACGTCGTACAAACCGCCGCACGCGAGAGAGAGCGATGAAAACATCGCGATGTGTGAGAAAGATGCGTGCGATTTGCGCGCGGGGGCGTGCGGCGCGCTCGGCGCGCTCGCGAGATTGAACGGGAAGGCTTTGCACGGCGCGTGGGCGACGATGTTGCCGACTTCGGAACATCAGTTGCGGGAGAAGAGCGTATCGACGAGTTTGGTGAAAGTGATCGCGTGTGATTCTAGCGCCAAGGTGCGCGGCGCGGCGGCAAACGCGACGATGGCGCTGTTTGAGGGACCGGCAAGTCGACAATACCTAGCCATCGCCGAACGACGAGAGGCGGCGACGAGCGCCGGCGCCAACGGCGCGGCGAGTTCGTCGTTAGCGCCGGGATTTGGCGCTCGCGTTCGCTCTTTTTCCGCGCTGAGTACAACTTTAGGAGATATGGTGATCATAACTCTTCGTGCACTTCTGACCGCGTTGTCACGCGAGAAGAACGCGCAGTGCGCGCGAGAGTTGTGCAAAGCCGTGGCGGCGCTGTGCGACGCCGCGCCGTTTGATCGATTCCCACGAGACCTTCTTCGAGAAACCGTGGACTCGATTCACGCTAAACTCGTGCATCTATCCGCAGAAACGCCAAGCGATCGATCGACGATACAGAGCGCGTTGTTCGGAGCGCTGGCATCCGCGCTCTCCGCGCGCGGCGCGACGCGGGCGCTCGACGAATACTTGAGCTCGGACTCGTCGTCATCCATGATTTACAGAATGATCTCGCACGCAAAAGGTGAGGTCGCAGGATCGCGTTGTGAAGCATTTAGCGTCCTGCGCGCACTCGTGGTGCATCACACTGGGGCCGCGACGCTGATAGGTGATGAATTACGCGAGTTATTCCCGAGCGCGGTGTGCGCCTCGGGCGCGGACGACCGCGTGTGTCAAGCCTCTGCAAGATTGCTCACGGATTATCTCGGCTCCGTGAGCGGTAGCGGACAAGTGCGCGACGACGATGAGGTTGATTTCGGAATGATCGCAAGTACTCCCGCACTTCCCAGTGAGGTTCTACGAGCGGCGTGGACGAATGCGATTGAATCACAGTTGCCAACGTGCGCTTTGCATAAATCTGCGCTCACTCGCGTTGCTGGTTTGAACGTACTGACTCGAGTGAATTCAAATGTTCTGACATGTTTTGGTTCAGATGTGCGAACGTTAGATTCGCTTCTATCGATGCCTCACTCGGTGCTTAGCGGTTCACATGAGTCGGTGCCCGCTGTTCGCGCCGCCGCCTGCCGAGCGCTCGGTTTCCTCATCTACCTACCATGCGTCAATCTCGAAGAGACCGCGGCGGCACTTCTCATCGCCGCTGAAGATGTTTCGAAGTCAGTGAAGATTCCAGCCATGTGGTCATTGGCTAACCTCTGCGCGGTGAACGCGACGAGGGAGAATCGGTTATGCGACGACACTGTCGCTTCGTTGGCAAAAGTTTTGATTGCGAGCGCGGCTGAGCAAGGAGACAAAGTACGCGCGAGCGCCACGCGAGGAATCGGGCATCTTATTGCCGCCTCGACTTTTGATACCTCACACGAATGGCTTCACAAAGCTGCGCAGAGTTTGGCGAGTTGTTTGACCACGGGAAACGCCAAGACGCAATGGAACGCCTGTCTGGGTGTCGCGGCGTTGCTACAGAACGACTCAGCGATGGATGTGGGCGCATACTGGGCCGACTTCATCGTGAGAATGCTGCTACTACTCGTAAGAGACGCAAAGAATTTCAAGATTCGTCTACACGCCGCCGCAGCGCTCGCGGTCGGCGCACGGCATGAGCGCCTGACCTTGGCGTACGTGGATTCTGTTTCGGTGCTGACGTTGAGCTTAGAGGCACTCGAGATTCAGAGCACTGCTTTCGAATCTCAAAGTGCAATGGATTTCAAGTATAAACCGGCGCTGATTTGCCAGTTGACGACGACACTGGTGAGCGTCCTCGCGGTTGCGCGAGTCGATGGGGCTATTGGTGACGCCCTTAAGAAGTCGCACGCCATCACGCTCTCGACGTATCAAAGCTTGCGAGATTACCTTGACGGAGGGAACAGCGATGCGCGCGTCGTCGCAAGTTTCAAAACAGCGGTGCCATTGGTGAACAAAGCCATATTTGACACATCCTTAAATAATATTGTCGCGAGTTTGCTCGCAACGCAACCTAGCTTGAGCGCACGAGCGCTCGCCGACGCGTTCGGCGCCTTAGCGTTTAGTTTTAGCCACCCATGATTAATTTGTACAAAACGTGTTGATGACATTTCTATTTTGCTAATGACTATAAATTGTGGCGTGACCAGCGCTGCTACCAGCTGCGAGGTACATCAAGTTCGGATGGAACGAGAGCGCGGTGACGGAACCTATTCGTTGCCCAAGGAACGAGTTCGTGTACTGAATTGAGGCGAAATTGTGACCTTGCAAATCCCAAAGCTTGATGGCGCGCTCAGATGATCCCGAGGCAATCACGCGGGCGCAAGGATGTCCGACAAGCGCGGTGAGCGATGGGGTGCGATTGGGCACCGCAGATGGTCTCGACACTTCCGTCGTGAGAAATGGCTTCGATGCATTGCGCAAATCGCAAAACTTGATTTGCCCGTCTGAGCAACCAGTGATCAGGAGATTATCTTCGCCTCCAGGTTGAAGTAGGATTGAAATCACTGGCTGCGTGTGCGTTTGCATCGCGCTCAATAAACGTGCGGGCGCTCTCAAATCGTAGGACAACACTGCACCATCTGCTGTGCCAGCCATGAGAAGAGCGCCTTCAGCGGTCAAACACGTTCCTTGTGATTGAAGGCTCAATGTCTCCCGGCAGAGTTCGCTTGAAACGTCCCAAACGCGCAGCAACGGATGAGGCGCATTGCCCGTGGCGTAAAGACATCCGGTCAGCTGCTGCCAAACGATCACCGCCTTCGTGGACTCATGGGCGTTGTAATGCGTTGACGGCTTGTACAGGGACATCGGTAAGGAGCCGGTGCTTCCAGTGTCGGGTAAGATGGTTGGCGAAGGCAGCGTATTCCAAGCAGTCACGAGAGATTCACCACCAATTTTATCGTAGTCGCGCCAGATTTTCACCGAGCCATCGACGCAACCCGTGAGTAAGAGTGCATCGTCGGTTTCGTTCACGAGGGATAGCATGTCGGTGCTTTTCAAGCCCGTTTCAATCTTGTTGACCATCCGCGATGAAGTGTGGTCCCAGACGTGTACGCGACCTCGATTGTCGCCGGCGACGGCTTGTGGCTCTAACGAGTGCATGATGATCGACGTGGGCACGACGCCACCTCCACCCACGTCAATGCTCGAAACATACTCCGTCATTTTGAGTCGATGTTCTTCCGTCGTTCGCGTCTCTGCCATTCTCTCGTACATTCTTCTCAATCTGTCCGCACGACGCTTCGTATCGGGAGCTCGCAGCCACGGAGGAACGTCACTTGTGAAGTCATCGTCGAATTCACTCTCTTCTTCCTCTTGCGCCGATTCGAGCAATGCCATCGAAAAGTGCGCGCAGCTGCGCTTGTAAATCATACTTCTCGGTAACTCGTCGCCGTGAGCATGATCGAATCTGCTCGTATCATTCGATCCGCCACCGATTCGAGGAGACTCAAGCGATTCAAGGGACGCGTGAGAACCAAAACGCGGTAAAGTCCCCGAGCTATCGTAACCTGGGTCGTGATCGGAGATGAGCGTACTTGTCGTTCGACGTAGCGGTGAATCGTTCCTCGGAGAAAGTCGCAAGTCGCTTGTTCGCGATCCTACGCGCGGAATATTCAACGCCGGGAGGTGCGACGAACTCATCGACTGCCCTCCACCTTGGAACGACGAGTCTTTACCTCTGCTCGCTTGCTTTCGTAAGCCGCCGAATCGTGCGCCTCGCCCACCCGAAGCTTTAGATGGGCTTTGCGCACCGGGCTCACGGGTGCCGCTCAGCGTTGAAGCTGGTTTAGGCTTAGTCGGTGATCCGAGCAAGCGCGAGCCAATGCTTGTTAACCTCTGGGACCACGATTCCGTGCGCATCAAAGATCCACTCGGACTCGTGGTGAGATCTTTCGAAGAAGAACGCTCGAAACTTCCCAAATCTAAGCTTGCGAATGATGGCTGTCTTCGATGCGACTTCGATTTTGCTTCTTGCGACGACTCTTTGGCAAAGCTCCCAGTGCTAGTCGCTTTTTCCATTATTGGATGCGTCATTTCCAGTCCAACACTCATGAGAGCTTTTATTCCTGCCGCGGAAACAGACGGAGCTGCGTCGGTGGCGAGATCGAGCAGCACTTGTAAGATTTGCGTGTACAACCCACCCTTCGGTCCTTCAGTTGTCCGCTCTTGCATCCAATCATCGCCGTACTGCGATTGCGGATACGTAGGCGGGAGTGGAATCGAACCTCCATCGCTACATTCACCGTGAGAGTCCAATAATCCTTGCTGTGCGTCGGCCGAGCGCGCCACATTTTCAATGGTGAGAGAGCTCGTCGGTCGATCGCCATCTTCATCCACGGTGGACATGCCCTTCGTACTCCCTATCGAATGGTCAAAGCCTCCAAAAGATCCGCTACTTGAGAAGCGACGGCGACTGCTGATATTTTCACTACGCTTGGATTCAACCACACGTCTCGCCGTGACGGTGTCGTAATCGCGTTTCCATGCAATCGCCGCTTCGCGCATGAAGACTTTGTGCGCGCGAGCGATACGAGAGAGCGCTACAGCAGTTTCGACTCTAACCATTGGACTCGCATCTTCTGCGGTCGTGAGCAAATTGATCGCCACCTCACGCTCCATTGCGGGTATCGCACCAGATGAAACAAAATTTTCCTGTGGTAATGTCTCTTGTCCGTCGTGGCTGCTGAGCGGGCGAGGCGAGGGCGACTGCGTTGATAATACGCTCGTCGACGACATGGCGTGCATGAGCTCTTGCGTTTGAGAATCGTCCTTTGAGTCTTCTCTCTGAAGCAAATCGGGGTCTAGCGTGTGACCAATAGAAATGAGCGAGCCGAGTGAGTACACGGCCGCTGCACGGGCATCCGGTGACGAATGCGCGAACAAGGTTGCCAGCATTGCGTGCGCCTGTGCGTTACACGCAGCTTTCTGAGCCTCTACATTGTCTTCCCACAGCTTTCCGAGGCAAAGACACAACCATCGAAGGAAAAATGGTGATCCGGTCTCTGGGAGTGCCGCTTCCGGGATATTTAGTAAACAAATCTCCATCAGGCCGCTAGCCATGCAAACTGTCTGTCCCTTCTCATGGCCGTCTGAGATGACCGCCAAGATGAAAGCGGCCATCGCGCGTTCTTCAACCGGTACGTTTGAACTCTGCAAGAACCGAATGAAATATGCGTGACCGTCGTCCTTGACAAGATCGGCTTGACACGATCGATCAAGCGCAAGAATCTTCGTCCATATGAAAACCAAAATTTGACGCAACTCTGGAGCCGTCGTCTGAAGCAACTTTAACACGTAAGGGAAGATGCCGACAGATAATGCAAGCTCGACGGCCCACAATCCTAAATCCAAGAATCGCCCCAACAGAATTAACGCTCGCAAACGGTGCGACTGAGAGAGTAAAACTTGCAAAACGATCGGCAACTGTTCAGGCGGCGCGTCGTTCTCGCTTCCGTACTCCAACCACACCTCGAACGCTGTGAGTTGATCTGTGAAGAAAGGCGACGGCACGAATTCAGTGTCTGGATTGCCAGAAAGTAAAGCTGGCATTTGCAGCAAGCACTGCTCGACGGCCATATCCCACGCCGCCCACATAGGATGTTGATGGGTGGGTGGCAATCTCGGCGATGATACAGGCGTGCAGTTGTTTGCACGCATGATGCGTTCGGCGAGCAAGAAATTCCTGAACAACGACGCAACGAGTAAGTCTTGCCTGAACAATCGTTGAAAAAGACTACGAGGCAAAACGTTCCAAGCGATCGTATCCGTGATTGCGGTGAAAATCCAATTCAGCTCGCCCAGTGGCGTCTTGCGATTATTCTGCATTCCTGGGATGTTGTCGATGATATCAGCCGAGATTCCTTGCCCTCGAAGGACGGAATTCGAGCAAAACCAATGCAACGCCATTTTCACTGGAGTCGTTAAGCATGCACTGAAAACATCAGCTGGAAGATCGGCCGATTGCGGTAAAATTTCATTTGCACCGCACGCGGCGATTAAAATACACTCGTTTGCTGTGCTGGTGACATTAGTCGGCCCGAAACCGGAATCTCCCGCATCTAACTTTGGTTGCGCATGCTCGAGTTCGGCAAACGCAAAAGACCCACCGATTTGGCGTCGTTCTAAATCCAAGCCAGCGTTCGTCGTCGGCGGCGACATTTTCGGCGCGGCAGATGGATCCGACAGCTTCAAGAAGGATTTGACGATCAACCCGGCGTTGGAACAGTCGAAGACGTAAATGGCTGGCGTCCCAGTCCAAGCCTGTAAATCAAACACCGACAGCGGGATGTACTGCGTGTAAGATTTGTTGAAAACCCAAATTTCTCCATTAGCCGTCGGTTTCGGAACTCCGTGGCCGTTGTAGTGGAGCAGAACTCGCTCGCCCTTTGCGTTTCTCCGGCACGATATGCACAGTTTCTTCATATCCTCAGTCGTGGGATCGAGTTGAAGCTTATACTTCGCTCTCGGTTGCCATCGCTCGTACTGCGCCTGCAACGCCTTTCCTATCGCGTCCAACTCGTTTTGCGGTTGAGCGCTCATCGGATTGATCCAACACTGCATGCGCGCGCACGGCGAAATTTTCATCGTATCGGGCGGGTCCACCCCTATGTTCAAGCAAAGCACCAGAGCCACCGAAACCGTCTTCATGCGATCCTTCGTGCGCCACTTCTGTCGTTCCCCATCATCGTCCCCGTCGTCGTCCGCGTGCAACCTCGCCGAATCCTGATGCCGCTCGTCGCACAAAAACATCGGATACGCCACGTTCGCCGCCGGCCGCCGCGACGCCGACGCCGACGCCGACGCCGACGCCGTCTCCGACCCATCATCGCGATCCAGATGACTCCGATCGCTCTGATCGCTCTCAGAGCTCGCGCGTTCGCGCTCGCGTCCATCGTCTCGCCCGTCGTCGTCCTCTTCCTCCTCGCCCCGCGCGTCGCCGCCGCCGTCGTTCGATCGTCCGCCTCCGTCGTCCGCCTCGCGCGCGTCGTCCGCGCGCGCGCGTTCGCGCGCGTCCGCGTCCGTCGTCGCGCGCGCCTCGCGCGCACGCGCCCTCGTC
>Ga0255753_1000142_pt1 | contig 86224 bp, 104 predicted proteins | sample 041ome_10_FD_179953 | JGI IMG/M metagenome (GOLD analysis project Ga0255753, IMG submission 179953) | Coastal salt marsh microbial communities from the Groves Creek Marsh, Skidaway Island, Georgia - 041412US metaG (version 2) | ecosystem: Environmental > Aquatic > Marine > Intertidal zone >...
AATGCAATTATACAACTCCCTAATAATATTAAAAAAGTGGTTGCATGGTCAAGCGGCAATCATGCTCAAGCTGTTGCTGCTGCAGCCAAAATCACTGGAAGAGAAGCAACAATAGTTATGCCAATGGATTCTCCAAAAGCTAAACTAGAAGGAACCGCTTTTTGGGGTGCTTCAATAGTTAAATATGACAGACTTAACGAAGACAGAGAAAAAATTGGAAAAGAAATTGCTGAAAAAATAAATGCAGCTATCATCCCTCCTTTTGATCATGTTGATGTTATAAATGGTCAAGCTACTGCTGGATTGGAATGTATAGAACAATTAGCAATTAAAAATATAAATCCTGATATAGTTCTTTGTTGCTGTGGAGGTGGTGGTTTGATAGCAGGGATAAGTACTGCAATAAAAGCCAAATTTAACGACAGTAAAATTTATTCCGTTGAGCCTGATAATTTTGATGACACGAAAAAATCACTCGAAAATAATCAAATAATAATGAATTCCATGCATCACAAATCAATTTGCGATGCACTTTTAGCAGAAAAACCCGGCAGTCTTACATTTGAAATTAATCGATTAAATTTGACAGCTGGACTCTCTGTTACAGACGAGGAAGCTCTTATGGCTATGCACTTTGCTTTTAGACATTTTAAAATTATTCTTGAACCTGGTGGCGCTGTTGCCCTTGCAGCAGCGATGACTGATAAAGTTGATATCAAAGATAAAAACGTACTTGTGATTGCTTCAGGAGGAAATGTAGACAAAGAAATTTTTGAAAAATGTCTAAGAGTTGATATAATTTAATATTATTTATAAATAAAATTTATTATCTTATCTTTTAAAGGCCTCCTTCTTTCTATCGGTTCTTTTTGTTTTTCCCCAATATAAATAAAACCCGCTATCTTATCAGTTTTTGGATCTCCACCAAATTCTTTCAGGAGAACTTTATTATATGCATACCACTCTGTAAGCCATTGAGCGGCATAACCTAAGGATTGAGCAGCAATCAATAAATTTGTACAGACTGCACCACTAGAAAGTTCCATTTCCCATTGAGGGATTTTTGGGTGATTAACTGGTGTACTTAAAACAGCGATCACTACATCAGCTCTATTAAACCTATTTTTTTCAAAATCTAAATCATCTTCGCTAGCTTCTGGATTCTCTAACTTGTATTCTTTAGCTAGGATTTCAACTCCAATTCTATTTTTTGCCTCACCTTTTATTACACATATCTTCCAAGGATTTAATGCACCATGATCAGGAACCCTTAATCCACATTCTAAAATTTTATCTAAATGGTTTGAATCAACATTGCCAGCATTCATGTTTTTTGCTGTAACTGATCTTCTTCTTTTTAGAAAATTAATTATTTCATTCATGACATTAATTAAAAATAAAAGCTTTACATGTTAATTAAAATAATACAAACGTATTCATTAATTACATTTTTTTTAAAAGACACACAATGTATAATGATCCCTCAACAATTTTAATTATTATTTTAGCCGTGCTTGCAGGTGGCCTTGTTAAGGGAACTTTAGGCTTTGGAATGCCTATGGTTGCCTTGCCTATCATAGCTTTCATAATACCACCAACAACAGCAATGATACTTCTATGTGCTCCTATTTTTTTAACTAATTTTTTACAAATAAAATTCAAAGAAGGCATAAGTAGTTACAGATTTTTACCTATGTTTTTGAGTTTAGTGGTTGGTTTAATAATAGGCGCTCGTTTAATACTGGAAATTAACATAAATACAATTACTCAAATAATTGCTGTTTCAATTATTTTTGCAGCATTAGTAAATTGTTTTGGGATAAAAATAAATGATATCAAGCAAAGTCATGAAAAAGTAATAACAACAATCATTGGTTTTGGTTCAGGTATATTAGGGGGACTGTCAACATTTTATGGACCTCCTATGCTAGCATATTTAGTTGCCGTTGATTTACCAAAAGAAAAATTTGTTAGAACAGTATCCACAATGTACTTCATCGGTTCATTCCCACTTTATGGGTCTTTAATTTATTATGGGTTTGCTACTAAGGAAGACCTAATTTTCAGTCTAATTCTAATAATACCAGCGTTCATCTCCCAGCAAATAGGAACAAAAATTAGAGATAAGATCAATCACAAACAATTTCGTGTATGTGTATTATTAACTTTAATAATTCTTGGTATATCATTGTTTATAAAAACAATTTAACTTATTTATAAATGGTTGAAACAAATTTCAAGCTAAGCGAAACAAATGGTCCAATAAATACAGCAAAAACAATAGTACCTAAGCCTAAGGTGCCACCTAAAATCCATCCAACTAATACAACAGAAAACTCAATAGTCAGTCTTATAAGACTGATTGGTTTAGAATATTTTTTTGATATACCGGTCATTAGACCGTCTCTTGTACCTGGACCAAGGTTAGCTATCAAATATATGCCACTTCCAAAACCCACTAAAAAGGTTCCAAAAAATGATAAAAAATGAGGGTTAAAAAATTGGTTAAGAAAATAGAGGTATGGTATTACCCCACCCATTGTAACCGCAATAATAAAAATATTCATTATTGTTCCAATCCCTGGTTTTAATTTAAGAGGCATCCATAATAAAAACACTAGAACACTAATTATAAAAGTAGAAAGACCAATACCAATATCTATTTTCTTAGCAACACCTTCGGCCAAAACTGTCCATGGAGTTACCCCATTATTAGAAACAACCAAGACACTCTCACCTAACCCGAAAATAAACAAACCAAAGCAAAGAAGAAAAAATGTTTTGATTTTTGGCCTAAAGAATTCAGTATCCAATGCACTCCAAGAAGTACGAGGAACAGATGAAATAAGAAAAATTTTGGATATTGGCTTTAGGTAGGCGCTGATTGAATTCATCTAAATCTAATATTAGATCTATTTAATTCTTTAATATTAGTACAGCCCATAAGCTTCATATCTCTTTCAAGTTCAGCTTTATATAAACTCAATGCTCTTTCCACTCCAGCTTGACCAGCAGAAGCAAGTGCATACAAATACATTCTACCGCCTGAACAAGCTTTTGCTCCAACTGACAAGGCTTTTAATATATGTGTACCACGTTGAATTCCCCCTTCACAAATTACATCAATCTTATCACCAACGGCATCCACTATCTCTGCCAATTGATCAAAAGGTGCTCTTGCTCCATCGAGTTGTCTACCTCCATGATTTGAAACCATAATACCTGTACATCCTATATCTACAGCCTTTTTTGCATCTTCCACGCTCATTATACCTTTAAGAGCAAAATGACCTCCCCACTTAGAACAAAGCTCTTCTGCATCTTTCCAATTCATTGATTGATCAAGCATTGAAGAAAAGTATGATCCAATTGAAGTTGCAGTATTAGTTCCCTCACTAACATGGTCTTGCAACTGAGGAAGCTCAAATTTAGGTTTTGTAAGATAATTAATGGCCCACATTGGCTTAGAAGCAAAACTGAAAAGACTTGATAATGTTAATCTTGGTGGAGATGTAAAGCCTGTTCTAAGATCTCTCTCTCGATTACCACCGGTTATTGTATCTACCGTTAGCGCTAAAACATCAAATTTTGCTGCTTTAACTCTTTCAAGCATGCTATTATTTAATCCCCTATCTTTATGAAAATAAAATTGAAACATTTTAGGCGTTGAAACAATAGATGCAATTTCTTCAACACTTACTGTTCCTAAAGAAGAAACTCCAAACATAGTTCCAAAATTTTGAGCAGCCTTTCCAACGGCCCTCTCTCCTTCGTAATGAAATAATCTTTGCAATGCAGTAGGAGCACAGTAAAACGGTAAATCTAATTTTTTACCGAATATTGTGGTTGATAAATCAACATTTTCGACACCTCTTAAAACATTTGGTATCAAATCAGCATCATTGTAAGCAGCTGTGTTTCGATTGTAAGTTACTTCATCATCAGCCGCACCGTCTATATAGTGAAAAATTGGAGAAGGAAGACGTTTTTTTGCTAATTTTCTAAAATCTTGAAAATTATAACAATCATTTAAATTCATTTAATATCCTTTACATGAATTATTTTAGTAAGTAATTTTAAATAAAGATTATTTAAAATAAAAAAACATATAAGTTTTTTAAATTTTGTCTATTCAAATTTTTAGGAAGTAACAATGAGTCAAATTAAGAGAGTTGAAATCCATGAATTTACTCATGAAGTACAAAACCTTGGTCTTTTAACTAATGCAAATACTATTGGAGCGGTTGGATATTCTAAAGGCAAGTCTATCAAATTAGATAAATATGCCATTGTAATAGAAACAAAAGATGGATGTAAAGGCGAGTATGTAACTCACTGGGGCGGTAATAGCGTTGCATGCGCTCAAACAAAGATGTTAGCTCCTAAACTTCTAGAGTATGATGCTTGTGAGAGAGAAAAAATTTATGATGATTTTAAAAGAGAATTAAGACAATTTGATCATATGGGGCATGGCCCACTAGATATAGCATTATGGGATTGGGCAGGAAAAAATTTGAACTGCTCTATAAGTGTATTACTTGGAGGATATAGAAAGCGTTTGCCAGCATACGCCAGCACATATCATGGTGACAGAAACGGAGGACTAGATTGCAAAGAAGCCTTTGCGGACTTTGCTCATCATTGTTTTGATATGGGATATAAAGCTTTTAAAGTCCATGGGTGGCACGAAGGTAATGCTAAAGAAGAAGCAGAAAATGTTTTGCATGTTGCTAGAGAGGTTGGTGATAAAATGACACTAATGCTTGATCCAGCTTGTCAACTAAGAACCTTTGCAGACGCATTATATGTAGGAAGAGCCTGTGACGAAGCCGGCTATTTTTGGCTAGAAGATCCTTATAGGGATAGTGGTGTTTCAGCTTTTTCTCATAAACGACTTCGTGAAATGTTAAAAACACCTATTTTGCAGACAGAACACATTAGAGGTATTGAAACCAAGTGTGATTTTTTAATTGCTGGTGGGACAGATTTTTTAAGATCTGATCCTGAATATGATATGGGAATAACAGGGGCTATGAAAATCTCTCATCTGGCAGAAGCTTTTGGAGTTGATGTTGAAGTTCATGCATGTGGACCTGCACATAGACACGTGATGGCTGCAACAAGAAATTCTAATTTTTATGAGGTGGCTTTAGTAGGGCCAGACTGTCCAAACACAATGGCACCTGTTTATACATGTGGATATTCAGATATGATCGATTGCATAGATAGCGACGGATGCGTATCAGTTCCAAATGAAATAGGTTTAGGAGTTAAATACAATTGGGATTTCATTACCTCAAATACAACAAAAAAAAGTGTGTTTGAGTAAATTTAAAATGCAGACTAACAACTTATTATTAATTTTAGGCAATCAACTCTTTCCATTAGAATATATAAAAAAAACAAAAGTTAAAAAAATTTTTATGGCTGAAGATTTTAGCCTAACTACCTACCAAAAACATCATAAACTAAAAATATTAATGTTTTTATGGTCTATGAGGCAATATAGAGATCAGTTAGTAAAGAATGGCTTTATTGTTTATTATAATTCAATAGATGATAAAAACTTTAAAGATACATACGAGAATAAATTACTTAAAATCCTAAAAGATGAAAAAGTTCGAACAATTAGCTACTTTGAAATTGAAGATCACTTTTTTGAAGATAGATTTAATAAATTTGTATCAGACAATAATTTAGAAACTAAATTATTCCAAAGCCCCATGTTTCTCAACTCTAGGTCTCAATTTGTAGAATTTGCAAAAACTCAAAAAAGTTTAATTAAAATGGCAAGTTTTTACCAAAAAATGAGAATTAAGATGTCCATCTTAATTGACAATAACAAAAAACCTATTGGTGGTAAATGGTCGTTTGATGAAGAAAATAGAAAAAAAATTTCTGGAAAAATTAAGATTCCAAAAGTTCCAATAAATACCGAAGATCAAAGAATCAATAATCTAAAACATAAAATTAATGTCTTGTTTAGAGATCATCCGGGTTCTGCTGATTATTTATGGATGCCTACAAACCGAGAAGAAGCTCTAAAGTGGATGGAGATTTTCTTTCAAAATAAGTTTCATGACTTTGGAACATATGAAGATGCTATTATAGATAATAACAATTTTCTTTATCATAGCGCACTAAGTCCAATTATTAACATGGGTCTTTTAACACCAAAAGAGATTGTTGAAAAAGCTATAAATTTTTCAAAGAAAAACTCAATACCACTAAATTCTCTAGAAGGATTTATCAGACAAATAATAGGATGGAGAGAATTTATAAGAGGTATTTATCATTATAAAGGTAAAGAAGAGAAAAAATTGAATTTTTGGCAACATAACAGAAAATTAACTAAAGACTGGTATGAAGGCACAACTGGCATTAAACCTCTTGATGATGTAATCAATGATTGTTTGAAGTATGGATACACTCATCATATTCCAAGGTTGATGATTGTTTGCAATATAATGAACCTCTCTAGAATACATCCTGATGAAATTTACAAATGGTTTATGGAAATGTTTGTTGACTCTTCTGATTGGGTAATGGTTCCAAATGTTTATGGAATGGGTACATTTGCTGATGGAGGCATTTTTGCCACAAAGCCTTATTCTTGCGGTTCAAACTATATTTTAAAAATGAGTAATTATAAGAAGGATGAATGGTGCGATATAGTTGATGGTCTATATTGGAAGTTTATGAGTGATAATTTATCTTTTTTTAAAACTAACCCAAGACTTTCAATATTAGTAAAATCTGTTGAAAGAATGAATGAAGATAGAAAGAATATGATTTTTGAAAAAGCGACAAATTTTATAGATAATAAAACTATTAAAAATTAATTTTTTTTATAAATTTTTCTCAAATAATAATTTTTACAGATAATATTTTAGTAATTACCTCTTACTGGATAATCATTTTCTTGAGCAAAAACTAATTTTGCTGGGAAGTCTGTTAAATCAGGTCTTGCCCATGGCATATTTGAAGTATTTGCTAGATATACAGTACCATCTTCCTTAATTACAAATAATCCAGGCTCACAGAATAAGTCACTTTCAGCCTCTTTAATTGATTTTGAAATATAAAGCCCCCACTCTCTAGCATTACCTTCCGTTAAACCATAGGCTATATTTAAATTATTAATTGACCATAAAGATTTTGCTTTAAGTGCTTTTTCCTTACTATCCATTGATATAGCAATTACTTCAGTATTAGATTTTTTATATTCTAATAATTGGATATCGATTTGTTTTAAAAAAACAGAACAAACTGGACAATGTAGACCTCTATAAAATACAATCATACTCTTAGTTTTGTTAAAATGTTCATCTAATGACCAGGTATGACCATTAGTAGTATGTAAATCTAAAGATGGTGCTTTTTTGCCTGGGATAATTTGACCACTCACTAAATTTCTCCTCTGTATTTTTATAAAAAACAAAAATTACCTAATTTTAATTTTTTTACAAACTATAAATTATTATCCTGAAAGTACGCTTTGTTTATTTTAAAAAAATTTTTAAGTGGTCCCCAAAAAATAAAATAAATTATAAATGCCTCAGTTACATTTTTTAACCACTGAATAGGATATAACAAACCATAATTAATAATATCTCCTCCAAACATTATTGTAAGAAAATTTAAAATAGTGAAAATAAGAAAAAAGTATTTTCCTATAGGAATGAAAAAATATATTAAAATTATACTAGTAAGAGAAAAAAAAGACATAAAAGCTGTTAAATACAATTCAACTTTGGTATCAAAATAAATAGACAATAGACCCTGATTTATAAAACGACTTAAACCATAATATCTTTCAAAATTGAAAATGGTTGGAATTAATTCCAACAAGATCGAGAGAAAAACCATAAGTAAAATCAGACGCCTAAAAATTATTTTATTTGTAAATTCATGTTTAAGGTTCATATTTTGTCCTAATTAATTCAATGAATACTCTGAATTAATTTTTAACTAATTTAAAAACTCTGTTTAAATACATTGTTAAAAAAAGTCCTCTTAAAATTAAAAACAAGAGAAAACAAGAGTAGAGGTTTTTAAAATCAAGGTTGGTTGAATAATAAAATTCTATAATTAAACAAAAAATTAATGATGATAAAATCATACAATTTCTCATTTCTTTAGCTAGAGTAGCCCCTATAAAAATCCCATCCAACTGGAATGCCAACATTGAAACAAATGGCGTAATTACAACAAGACCCCAAATATTATCAATAATCTCTCTTAGTGCAATTAAGTTAGTAAACATTACTAAAAAATAATAGTTAAAAATATATAAGATTAATCCTATAAAAATTGAAAAGAAGAGAGCTAACTCAGTTGTGGTTTTAATAGACTTATAAATATTTTGTTTATTTTTAGAACCAATAGAAACCCCAACCGTAGACTCAGCTGAATGGGCAAAAGCATCTAAGGTATAGGAAGACAGGCCAAAAATAACTAATAAAATTTCCATTGATGCTAACTGATCAACACCTATTAAACCAGCTTTTTTGATTAAATAAGCTTGTACAAAAACTAGCAACATAGTACGTAAAAATAAATTTTTACTGATAGAAAATAAATTACTAAAGGCCCTAATGCTAAGCATTTTAGTAACCTTAAATAGATTAAAATTGTACTGTTTAAAAAAATTAAAAAAAATTATAATTGATAAGAATAGACCCGAAAATTGTGCTAAGACACTTCCTAAAGCAACTCCATAAATCCCATAATCAAGAAAAACAGCAAGATATATCGAGGCAATCGTGTTTACTAAATTAATAGTTATCAATTGTAACATGACAGATCTTGTTTTTTGCATTCCAAAAAACCAACCAAGAAAAACTATATTTAAAAGGCCTGCTGGTAATCCAATCATTCTTACAAAGAGATATTCTTTATAGAATTTTTCTAATGCTTGATCAGGAGTTAGAAAATATACTGACAGTTCAAAAAGTAAATTTTTACAAAAGTATAGGATTATCCCTATGATGAAAGCTATAAAGAGTGGTCTTAATAAACTGAAAAAAATTTCTTCAAAATTACTGGCACCAAAATTTTGAGAAACAATTCCTGTTGTCCCCATTCTTAAAAAATTTAATCCAGCATACATAAAGTTGAAAACTATACCTCCAAGGGCAATGGCAGCTAAATATAGACTGTTGGGCATATGACCCATTATGACAGTGTCAGTTAATCCTACTAATGGTATAGTAAAATTAGCGATTATTAATGGCCAAGACAGAGACCAAATATTTTTTCTGTTAATAATCATTATTTTACTCGAAGATAAAATAAGATTTTAAAATTTATCAATTTTTCAAAACTTCCGAAATTTTAGATATGCTTGCTCAGGATCCATGCCGCTTAATATAGCTTTTCTCATTTCGCTTTCTGTAGTCATAACTTTTTCTGTTTCAGTAACGACTTCTTCTACAACTTCTTGTGGAATAATTACAGCGCCATCCATATCTGCAATTATAAAATCACCTGAGCGAATAGTAACACTACCTATTGTTATTGGATCGCCTAAAGCGTCATACTTCCACCTTTCAACAATATCAGCTGGTGTGGAAAGTCTACAAAAAACAGGGAACTTGGCATCTATTATTTCCTCTACGTCTCTGCAATGACCATCCATTAGATACCCTTTTGTTCCCTTAAACATTAAAGCTCGAGCAGACAATTCACCCATTAATGCAATTGAATGAGTGTTAGGTTGACAAACAATAACTTTTCCATTTGGAACTTTTGATAATACTTGAGACCATAATAGAAGGGATTCATGCCTGGTAAGAGTTTTGTCAACATGACCAGAAAGAGTGTAAATTTCTCCAAATAATTTTTGTCCCCTTTGAAGAGCTTGAATTTCAGGAGGTAAAACACAATTACCATATCCCTTCTCCCTTAATACATCATGAATAGCGCTAGCATAACATTTCGAAAGCCGTTGAGATAAATCAGTCATTATAAGCTCCTTAATAGTGTAAATTTTTATATAAATAAAAAGAAATTAAAAATAGATTTTATAAATGGATTATACATCATTAAAATTTTCTTTAACGATTCTATAGACAACATTACCGGTGGGACTGTCAATAACCAAGCGGGCACCTATTTTCTCTACTGCTTTTCTAGATCTTATGTTATTGACACCAATGTCAAAAAATATATTGTCTACAAAATCAAACGCATAGTCCAACATCATTTTTTTAATATGGAAATTAACTGTAGTTCCCCAATATTCCTTTGATATGAATGTAAAACCAACTCTTATTGCGCTATTATTAATGTCATATCCGTAAAATCTTGTTGAACCAATAAAATTATTATCGCGCTTATCAAAAACAATTAAGAGACCAAACTCATTTGATAAACCATTTTTAAAAAAAAGAGAAAATTTACTTTTTTTCCATCTATCATTTTCAGGATGCTGTTCCCAAATCTTAGGGTCTTTTGCAACTAAATATAACTTCTCAAAATCTGAATTTTGCGCTTGAAATAAACGCAAATAATTATTTTCAAATTCACATTTAAAGTTCATAAAACTATTAACTTTCTGTAACTTTTGCATTACCTTTAATATTTATTTTTTCACTTACGACTTCTCCATTGCAACAATCATCAACAACTCTTTTGCATGATAAACATTGATAATGAGACTGAACATAAATGAACCCTTGATTAGCAGAACAATAAGGGCATGGTAAATTATTATCCATGAAGTTATTTTAAGTTAGTAATGAAATGAGTTGGCATAGTAAAATTCATGTAAGGAAATAAAACGAAAATGGCGACAATTAGAATTAATGTATATTTGAATATTTTTTTATTAACGTTTAAAACCTTATTCCCAAATCTAAATGTTATGTATTGAGCTTTATTAGACATTAAAATACTCCAACTCTATGCGTAAATCTTAAATGCTTTACAAGTAAGTTCAAGCAAAATAGAAATTTTAAAAAAAAATATCATTCACTTAAAAAAAAGTTAAGATACAATAATGAAGTCCGTATTATTTTTTTTAACTTATGTGCTGATTTTTTTATCTAAATCATTAATTGCATCAGAAAAAAATATTAAATTTATTTGTAAAAATAAATCTAATGTTGAAGAATTTATCTTAACTATAGACAACAATAAAACTTGGGGAAAAGTACTAAAAAAAATTAACGGAAAATTTATTTCTGCTGGGAAAGTGGTTGGGCAAAAACATTTATCATTCATATTATTTGAAGATAAATATAAATACTTAGGTGTTGATTTTGCATGGCATTTAGATCAAAACACGATGAGATTAAAACCAGTGTTATTAAGTGAAGGAACAATTAAACTAAAAGAAAGACCTAAAAACCTACTATGTTCAAAGCAATAAAATTTTTAATTATGCTTAATATGTGGTTAATAAAATGAAATTTAATGAGCTAAAATTTATAAATGGTATATGCCAGTTAGATTATAATTATTATGTGTTAAGTTTTACCCAGCAACCCAATCAAGATCTATTTGAATGTACGGTTTTTAACAGAGCAAAATTACCTGTAGATCTTCCTGGGGTCAAAACTGAAAAAATTAAAAATAATAAATGGGTGAAGATTAGTCTTTCAAAAAAAGACATAGAAAGGTTGATACTAAAGTTTAGGGCTATTACTGGAATTAAAACACCTAAACATTTAGAATATAATGAATTTTATAAGAATATATTCTAATTTTTTTTTATGATTACAAACCCCTTCTATATTCTTTAAAACTATAATATTAAACCAATAATAAGACCAATAATAAGCCCCTCTATGAAGCTTAACCAAACTATTTGATAATTGGATATACCCGTACTTTTTTGAACTTTATCTATTAAATTTATATGCCATTGTTTAAATCTATTACTCATATCTAAATCCTTCTAAAATTAATATGACCAGTTGAAAAAAAATTAATAACATATAATTAGATGAGTATATCTATGTTAGTGAAAGAGAAAAAATATGAGTATTTTTTTATTTTTAAAAAAATTTAATAAAATCAATTATGTTTATATAAATATAATAATTTTTTTGTTGAGTAATTATGCGTTTGCTAATGAAGATAAGATGCAAAGAATTACAAATTTTTTAATTGATACATCAGAGGTTTCAATAGAAGAATTTTCAATTTTTTCAAAAAATAGTAATTATAAAACAGAGGCAGAAGTAAGAGGATGGGGTTATGTCTATGAGTATGGATGGGTTAAAAAAAAGGGATGGAATTGGAAATATCCATTTGGTTTAAAAGGACATAAAAATGAACCTGCTGTTCATATAAATTACGATGAAGCTGTAATGTATTGCAAATGGAACAACAAAAGAATTCCAACAGAAGAAGAATGGAATTACGCCGCTTATACAGAAACCCGTACAAAACCACTTGATGAATATGTTAAAGGGAAAACCTATGATTATCCAGTTGGTTCTTTACCTTATGGAGCTAATTGCTTGAATGACTGCAAATTTAAAAATCAATTAAACTATACAAAACTTCTATCTCGGGGACACGGACATTCCAAAATCAAAAAAACAAGAAGGGGTATTAATGGTTTGTATGATATGGGTGCTAATGTTTGGGAATGGGCATCTATTATAGATAATAATGAAAAGGCAACAAAAGGTGGTTCATGGTGGTATGGAAAGGATCAAATGCACAAGGCACACAAAGCTAGAAAACCAAAAAAAATGTCTGCAGTATATATAGGATTTAGATGTGTAAAGGATTTATAATTAAGATGATATTATTAAATAATTTATTTATTAAAAGGAGTAATATAAAATTATGAGTTTTTGTTTAATGAAAAGTCTAAAAAATATTCTAGAAAGTCGGATTTTTATATCATTCATAACAGTAGTTATAATTATTAATGCTCTTACTCTTGGATTAGAAACAAGTCCAAATATTACACTTGAATATGGATTTGTTTTATCTTTTATAGATAAAGTTGCCTTAACTATATTTACCATAGAATTAATAGTAAAATTAATTGTTTATAGACTTAATTTTTTTAAAGATGGTTGGAATATTTTTGATTTTGTAATTGTTGCAGTGTCCTTAATACCTGCTTCTGGCCCCTTCTCTGTTTTAAGAGCTTTTAGAATTTTTAGAACCTTAAGACTATTATCGATTGTTCCATCAATGCGAAGAATAATTCAGGCAATATTTATCTCAATTCCAGGCATATTATCAGTTGGAACGATTATTGTTTTAATTTTTTATATTTCGTCCGTATTAACTACTAACTTTTTTGGAAATAGCTTTTATGAGTGGTTTGGTACAATTGGTAATTCTATGTATACACTTTTCCAAATAATGACTTTAGAAAGTTGGTCCATGGGAATTGTTAGACCTGTGATGAAAGAGTTTCCCTTAGCTTGGCTATTTTTTGTTCCTTTTATACTTGTAACTACTTTTGCTATTTTAAATTTATTCATAGGTATTATAGTTGACGCCATGCAACAAATTTCAGGTGATGATAAAGATAATCGTTTGATTGAGAAGGATGTCTATAAAAAAATCAAGTCGATAGAAAACCAACTTAAAGAGATAAAAGAACTGATAAACAAACAAAACAGTTAAAAGAAAATGTCTTTCAAATATAATAAATTTAATGCTCAATGTTTTTGGTGTAAAAGAACTACAAATCCTCATCACTCTTACATGCATGAAACCATTCCCATAAAAACTTTAAAAACTCCTAAGGGTAGATATTTAGAATTATGTTTTAGTTGTTATGAAAATGAGAAAAATAAAGCCAAATTAAGTAAAGTTAATTTTAAGAAAAGTTTGGACGAAAAAATTGAAACAATTAAAATTTTAGGATTTAATTTTAACAAAAAATAAAATTAAATATACTAAACGAATATTAAAATTTAATGTTCTGCTAATTATAGCTCTATAATATTATATTGATGAGTTTTTTAATAATTTTAGTATAAATGGCCTTATTGAAAGAATACTAATATGGGGGTGTATTTCTTTTAAGCGATCCAAATCCTTTATGGCTCTATCATATTTTTTTAAAATTATATTTATTTGGACTGAACCTGCAATTGCCCCAAAATGTCTTGGTTCTTTTAATAGAGTAAGCTTAATATCTTTTAGTGAACCATCATAATCTCCTAAAAGAAATTTAATTGTAGCTATTTTATTAACTGGCTCAGCCCAATTTTTCTCTATTTTTTTTAGAGTTATAAAGCAATCAAGAGAAATTTTTAATGCGCCATTATCAAGATAATTTATACATTTTTTCATCATTGCATTATTCTTTTCGTTAGAGCCATCATTATGCCAATAGTGCCAAATTTTTTTTTCATATTTCATAGCGATTTCATGATCAGAGGCATTTTTCAAATTAGAAAAAAGTTGAGTTAAATCAGAAGCAAAACTAGTTTTAGAAAATAATAAAAGAATTAAAATTAGTAATTTTACAGTATTAAAAATATATTTTAATGTAAAAACGTTCACCAATTAACAAACCTAACGAAAACTAATCATATTTAGTATCATATAATACGATACCCCTGTTTGGAAAAACCTTCCAAATAATACCCGTTCTTTTTTTAAACTCTAATTCAGCTTCTCTAAAAATTTTTTGACATGCTATAAATGCTTTTTCATCTTTGTATTCCCACAAATGACCAAGCCTTAAAGCCCCTTCTTTGTTCCAAATTTGAGTTACTGTTTGTCTAATCGCTCCAGCCTTTTTAAATTCATCAAACTTGTCATTCATTATTTTTTCCCACTCTATTTCTCCAATTTTCATGTCACTTTTACTTTGGAAGTCTGAAGTGATATAACTTATTAACTTAGACTCTGACATGTAACACTCCTTGGAATTAATATTTTTTTTATTTAAATTCTATTTCAATAAATGAGTATGAAAAATTATTGATATTTATAACGTTATGATTAATCCCTTTTTCTCTGAAATAGCTTATACCTTCACTTAATTTGGAGATAGTTTCATTACCATAATTATCAATAATTTTTAGGTTTCCATCTGTCATTGGCACAACAACATAATCATATTCATGAATATGTTGCCCTGTATCTTCCCCTGGCAAAAATGACCATTTAGTTACCCTTGTGACTTTGTTATCAATCATTATTTTTGATTTTGCCATGTCAATGTGTTCCGTCGTTAGTTTCAATTAAAACCAAAAGTTCTTACTAATACAATCCATATTCTCGGGTATCTCTATATCATAAGAAATAGCGTCAGTAAGGATATATGGTTTAAGAATTTTAGTAACCATGTCCAAATGCCAAGCAAAATTCAGATTTGTATCTATCGTATTATCTTCAAACAAAATAAATGAAGAGATTTTTTGGCCTACAACATTGCCAACCTTTTTAAATTGGCCATCAACCCTTTTGTACGCTGTCGCATAAATAAAATCTTCATCATGCTTAAAAAAAAATTCTTTTTTTTGATTAGAAGTGAAATTTTGACAAAATATTCCTGAATAAGGTTCAAAAGATGATGCTTTAAAATTTATAAAACTAGACAATATTATTAGAATAAATATATTTCTCATGATTTTGCCTTTAATAAAAACAAATATATCAATAGTTCATATTTATTTAATATGAAAAAAATCTATCTTTCAATGATTGATGTTTCTATCTTTAATTATTTTTTCAACTACAACCTTTAAGGATTCAAACAAATCTATTGCTATTACTTTTTCCTCAACTGAAAGGGATAAAAATTGTTTGTTAAGCTTTTCTTTATCAGTGCCTTGTGATTGTAATTTTATCCAAACTGGATGCGAGCGTATTTCTTCAAGTGTTTTAAATTTCATATAAAATCTTTTTTTTAAAATGTAACTATAATTGAATCCAATTTGGGATTACACCAATTTTTTCAAAAAAACGTTCTAATTCTGAAATGGATATTTCTAATGTTTTGTCATTTACAAGAGGATGAGCATATATTTTTTTGTAGAACTGTAAATTTTTATCTATATAAATTGGAATATTATTTTTGACACCATTAATCATTGCAAATGGTGTGACGGCTCCTGGGAAAACACCAAGTTTATTAAATAAACTCTCTTTTGATCCAAATGACAATCTACCCACATTTATATTAATTTGAAGGTTTTTTAAATTTACAAAGGCATCTTGATGAGCAACTAATAACAAAAACCTTTTTTTATGATCCCTTAAAAATAAATTTTTAATATGTCCCCCACCTTCACTTTCTGAAAGAAACAAACCTTGAACAAGTTTAGATTCTTTGACTGTCATAAGTGGAATATGATGGAAACATTTATATTCTATTTGCCAAAAATTTAATTGTTCAATCAATTGATCTGATGAAATAGGTAACAAATGTTGTGATAAGGATGAAGGGTTCCCCTCCTCAATGAACATAATTTAAAAATCCTTATTTCATTTGGGAACTGATTTGATATAAAAATTAAAAAATATTAAAAAAATAGAATAAAGAAATAAAATTATTATAAAAATATCTAAGAAAAGCATTGGTTTGCTTATAAAGCCAAATAATCTAGAGATAGCATATATTATTGATGAAGCGGCAAGGACTATTCCTTTTCCAAAAGAATTTTTCAAGTTTGCATTATTACTATTAAACAAGAAACTAAACATAAATGAACCAAAACAAGAATTAATTATATTATGCAAAATTCTATTTATTAGATAGAGCATCAAGTATTGGACAATTAGGTTTATCATCCCCATGACAATTATCTGATAAATAAGTCAATTCTTTTCTTAAATCTGTTAATTGTTTTAACTTATTATCAATTTCTTTAATTTTTTCTAATGTAATCTGTTTAACTTCTTTACTAGTTCTGTTGTTATTTTCATAGAGCGAGAGTAATTCTCTACACTCATTTATACTAAAATTAAATTTTCTTGCTTTGCCTACAAATTTTAACTTTAGTACATCTTCTTCAGTATACTCCCTGTAACCAGTTGTAGTATTTTGATGTGGTTTAACGAGACCTATATTTGCATAATACCTTACTGCTTTTGTAGTCAAATTAGATAACTTTGAGGCAATGCCAATATTCATATTGATGTTACCATATGCTTTGTTAAAACAAAAAATTAAAAAACTTTAGAAACATAAATACTAAATTATATATCTGGTTGAGTACAATATAAATTTTTACTTTTTTATAAGTCTCCTAAAAAAATTTAATTATTGGTTAGAATAAAATTTTAAATTTGAATTTAATTTTGAAAATGGTAAAATATTAACTCGTTCATCCTTTTGGACGGAAGTAGGCTAATTTAGCCGAAGGAACGCATTATCATCGTTCATCTCGAAAGAGACGGAAGTAGGTAATGATGCCGAAGGAACGCACCTAACTTTAAAAAGGAGGGTGAAATGACTTATATACCTTACCAATGGAAAAAATTTGTGCAGGCTAGAAAACGTACACTAGTTCACAAAATTTTATCATATCGTAAAGCTAAGTCTTGTACTTGTAAATTGGCTAGTTAAAAATAACTGGATAAGAGTACAATCATATGTACTCTTATCTAATTAAGTTAAAAATTATATAACGGTAAATTAAAAAAATTATAATTAATAAAGACCCGTTGCACAAAAAACCAAAGGAAAACCCATTAATATTGATAGTAAAATTTCTGACCACAAGCTATCAGTGAATTCGAATTTTTGTTCGTCCATAACAAATCCTTGCTTTAAATAATCTAAGTTATTTAAGCTATGCTCCCTAATTGTTTATTTAGCAAGTTAATTATTTTTTTAGTAAATCTTAGCAATTTATACAGAAAAATGAATAAAAAGAGATACATTTGCATATCAAATATGTTTATGGCGCAATCATGAAGATGAGTTAACTAATATATTTTTTAACTTGTGTTACAAGACTACTAATTAACAGCTATATTAAAAACGATTATATTTTATAAATGACGTTACAGTACCAATATTATCGTATAGCTTTCTTGCCTGATGATTAAAGTCTTGAGTAAGCCAATATACAGATGAGGTTTTATTTTTATCTGCCTCTGAGTAAACAGACTCAATAAGAGAGCGGCCTACCCTGTTACCTCGAAAAGCTTTTGTAACAAATAAGTCTTGTAAATAGCAAACGTCTTCTAACTTCCAATTATGAGGATGATAAATAAAATGTACTAAACCTATGAGGCATTCACCTTGTTGAGCTACAAGCGCATTTTGAGAAAAGTGCTTTTTTGATAACAATTTTTTAAAAGTAGTTTCATAAACCAAATCATCAACTGAAGTTTCATAAAATTCTAAATAATTGCACCACAAACTTTTCCAATTTATGAAATCTTTCTTAGATAATTTTCTTATTTCAAATGAATTATTTTGGTTCATTGGCTTTTAATAATTTATTTAATTTATTATTTATTCTTATTTCTAATTGGTCTGACGAAGTCTTATCACACGTCCATGAAAACTTTCTTACCCAATCACCATTAACATAATCTAAAGATACATAATCTAAGTTTCTTCTAAAAATCCAACCAATAGGTCTTAGAGTTAAAATTTCTTCTTGGTCTATTAAATCAGATTGTTCTTTAATGAAAATTACATTCTCGGTAAGTTGATAAAAGTGTTTAACTGAAAATGTTTTTGATTCATTTAAATTTATACCTAAAACATTCACAATGTTCTTAGATAAAAAGTTATAACCTATTTTATCTTTATCACAAATTAGAGTCTCACCCTTAAGAGATGCAAAAACTTGATTAGAAACAAAAATTAAAATAATAAAAAAAAATTTAATCATTTATTTTTAAAAATCTTTCGTATTTCCATAGACATAATCTATCAATTAGAAATTGTCTCAAAAAGTTTTACATAATAAAATATTACTAAGTTATTGAAATTTATGGTGGGACTAACTGGGATTGAACCAGTGACCCCTTCGATGTCAACGAAGTGCTCTCCCGCTGAGCTATAGTCCCTTTAACATAAACAAAGAAATATGTTATACATACAAATAATAATATAATTTAAAAAGTAAAGCTAAATAGTAATGAAAGAAATAATTTTAAAATTTGAAAAAAAAGAACTTAAATTAAAATTAAGAGATACTAAAACCGCCAATTTAATTTTTAATGCTCTACCATTTCAATCCAAAGTTCAAAGATGGGGAGAAGAAATATATTTTGATACTCCTTTAAATATTGATCTAGAGGAAGATGCTAGGTCAGTTGTTGAATATGGTGAAGTAGCTTTTTGGGCAGCTGGATCAGCTATTGCTATTGGATATGGCAAAACACCAGTATCTCAAGCCAATGAGATAAGATTAATTTCTCCTGCGAATATCTGGGCAGATAGCGATTTTAAAAAAGAATATATTGAGGAAATTAATCAGGGTGAAATTGTGATAGTTCAAAAACTCTAAACTTTTGTTTCAACAAATATTGTATCTAGTGTCTTTTTAAAGTTATAGTCTAACTGTATTGGTTTATTGGTCATTCTTTCTACATATACATGAACAAAAAAACCATCTGCAGATGATGAGTTCTCCTTTTCCTTGAATAGACCTACTTCATATTTTACTGAGCTATTACCAATCTTTGTTACTCTAATCCCAGCCGTGACGTCTTCAGGGTATTCAAAAGAAGAAAAAAAGTTACAACCAGATTGCACAATTAATCCAATATTTTCGCCATTTTTAATATCAATCAAATTATTTTTAATTAGCCATTTATTAACTGCTGTATCAAATAAAGCATAATAAATAATATTATTCATATGGCCATAAATATCATTATCATTCCACCTAGTGCTCAACTGACAGAAATAATTATATTCACTTCTATGAGAGGGTTTTTTCTTCAAATTATAACTTCCGTATCTGAAATTCTTTTAAAGAGCATATCTTAGAAGTTATGTAGTCTATTTGGCTTTCTCTAACAGATGCAATATTTATTCTACCATCTGGCATCAAATAAATACCTCCATTTTTTCTTAATTCAATTATCCCTTCACTAGATATGGGTAAAAGTGAGAACATACCCTTTTGATTTTTTAAAAAACTAAAAAAATCAGATTGCTGTTTCTCCTGAAATGACTTACCAATTTTTTGTCTGAGTGAAACAATTCTCTTTTGCATATTTGACAATTCAAATAACCATTCATCTTTGAGAGTTTCACTATTAAGTAAAATATTAATAATTGCTGCAGCGTGATCGGGAGGATGAAAATATAGCTCACGAGCTATTTCACTTAACATCGTTTCTAATGATTGACTTGTAACTCTTTCAGCATCAGTTATGACCGAAAATAAACCACAACGATCACGATAAACACCAAATGTCTTACTAGAGGAAACTGTTAATATTGCTTCAGGCACAATAGAAACCAGTTTCTGAATTCCCAATACATCTTCGTTAATTCCATTTCCTAAACCTTGATAAACCAAATCAATAAAAGGTAATAAACCATTCTTTTTACATAAATTTGCTACCAAAGACCATTGCTCTAAATTCAAGTCAGACCCAGTAGGATTATGACAACAACCATGAAGCAAAACAGCGTCCCCAGATTTCAAGTGATTTAGATCTTTAAGCATATTTTCAAAATCTAAAAAATTGTTTTTTTCATCATAATACGAATGTTTTAGAACATTTAGACCTGCTTTTTGAAACATAAATGTTTGTTGCCCCCAAGTAGGGTTAGGGACTGAAATTGTTTTGTTTTTAATTTTATTTTTTATTAACTCTCCAGCTATTCGAAGACCTGAGCCTGCACCTGGTATTTGAATAGACCCAATTTTACTATTACGGTCATTAATATTTTTTTTACCAAGAACCAGATCTAAAATATTTTCACAATATTCTTTATTTCCTGAAGGAGATTTGTAAGATTTTGAAATTTCATTTTTACATAATAATTCCTCAGCCTTTTTTACCGCTTTAAATACTGGAGCCTCACCGTTTTCATCTCTGTAGATCCCGATACCTAAATCTATTTTATCAGAACGCAAATCTTTTTCTAATTCATTAAACATTTGCCTAGTTAAATCAAGATCTGGTTTTTGAATATCAAAATGTCTCATGAAATTATCTTACAAAAAATATTAGCTAAAAAGTATATAGTTATATAACTTAAAATAGTTTTTAAAATCTTAATAATATTATTTTCGAAATTAAAATGTTTAATGAATTTATAAGGAATAATCCTAAAAATCCAGTCCTAATAACCGTACCTCACTCTGGTGACTATTATCCTGATATATTTTTAAAAAATATGCGGTTAAATTTAGATAAAGTAAGAAAGATTGAAGATTTCAAATCAAACGAAATTATAAAATTAATTGAAAAAGATTCAGCTGATTTTTTGATAGCCAAATGTTCTAGAGCGGTAGTTGATTTAAATAGGTCCAGAAAAGCAATCGACAATAATATGTTTAATCAAATAATTTTGAACTCTCATGTAGATGAAAAAAAAATGATTTCTTACGGCTTAGGCGTTTTTCCCAAAATAATCCTTAACGAAAATATCTTCCATGAAAAACTACCTACTACTTATGCTAATTACATACTTGAAACTTTTTACGATCCATTTCACTCAAGCATTCAAAATCAAATAGAAATTTTATTATCAAAGTTTGGAGTTTGTTATCATTTTGACTTACATTCAATGCCTTTTAAGGCTGTTAAAAATATGAAGGAGAAACCTGATATAGTATTAGGTAGCAACTATCATAAAAGTTGTTCATTAGAACTTTTAAATTATATCAAAAATAATTTTGAAAAATTTGGGCTAAATGTTTCTGTAAACCACCCCTACGCTGGAGGTTTTATAACAAGAAATTACGGGAAGCCATCAATAGGTGTAGAAACACTGCAAATAGAGGTTAATAGACATCTCTATATGGATGAAGAAAAACTAACGTTAAGAAATATTAAATACATACAAGAAATATTTTCTCAAATATTTAATTTATTTTCTTACTCTAGTAAAATTGCTGCTGAATAATTAACTATAAAAGACGTTTAATTCTTAAGAGACTATCTAACTTTAAATTTACAAGTGGTTTTTCCTCTAACATTTCTCTTATTAGCAATTCAGCGTAGTAAGGCGCATACACAAAACCCCAGGCACCCATTCCTCCTAAAGCATACTCATTTATAGTTTTTTGTTCCGTAATATCATTAATATTACAGAAAAAAGGCATTCTGTCTTTAGTGCTTGCCCTAACACTTACCCTATATTCAGTTCTATCTAAATGACTACACTTAACTTTTTTTTTCAAAAAATCAGGAATAGAGTTTAAATTATTTATTTGATCTATTTCCTTGTAATCAACATTAGTGTTCTGATTAAAGGATGATCCTATTTGATGGCATCCTTTGAATAACTGTGAAAAAAACTGTCCGTAACTAAAATTTATCCTTAAATTTGGATATAAACTGTCATTTTTTAAATAAGTTACTTGACCAGACACTGGTTTGATTGGGACTAAGTCGCTCAACTTAGACATATCAAAACCGTTTGCCCAAATGATAGTTCTTGCTTTAATTCTAGTACCATGGCTATCAATTAAAATTTTATGATCATTTTTGATAGTTTGTATTTTTTTAACGTTAAAATTATAAAAAATATTTGTATCTTTTATTAAATTCTTAATAAATTTTATATTATCCACAATTCCTGATGAATTCATGTATATATAATTAGAGAGGTTAAATATATTTACTTTATCAGTATGATTATGAATTAAATCCCTCGGCCATTTATTTTTTATTAATTTTTTATATTTAACTATTTCTCTTTCTCTTTTAGGTAATATAACCAAACCATGAGAACGTGGTGTAGCTTTTAATTCTTTAGCTAAGTTTCTAGAAAAAGAAAAAGCTTCTAAAGACAGAATACCATATGGTGAGTCATCAGCAGTCATTTTGGGCATTTGAAGAGCTAATTTGTTTCCACTTGCTCCACCAGCAATTTTTGATGATTTATCAAGAATGAAACATTCTATATTTCTCTTTCTTAGAGCATAGGCTAATGATGCCCCAGATATTCCAGCTCCTATTATAGCCACAGGCCCAATATTATTGTAAGAAATAGTTTTGAGCTTTAAATCATTAATGGGTTCAGCTTTTGAAGCAGTTAACATCTCCTTTTTTTTTCCAAACCCTTTTATTCTTGAAACTTGAAAACCAGCATTAGTTAAACCTCTTCTTACAAAGCCGCTAACAGTGTAAGTACTAATAGTCCCTTTAAAATTAGTAAGATTATAAATTTGTTTAAAATAATTATCATCCCAAGCATCAGGGTTTTTTTGGGGAGTAAAACCATCTAAGAACCATGCATCGGCTTTAAAATTAAAATTAGTTAATGAGGAAAAATTATCATAAACTAAAATCAAATTTATATTATCTGATTGGAAATGTATCGTTCTATTAGTCTTATAAGTGTGTGTTAATTTTTTAATTAATTGATTAGAAAAGATACTCAATTTACTAAATTTTTTATATACCCTTTTCATTTCTTTTTTTGACATAGGAGCATTTTCAAAACTAACATAAGTTAGAAAAGAGTTTGGTTTTCTATATTTTTTCCATAAACTCCAGGTCAAAACAAAATTCAAACCAGTCCCAAAACCTAACTCTGCAATACAAAACTTATTTGATAATTTAAATCGATTTAAAAGATCATTTGCTTTTAGATATACATATTCCTTTTCTTTAACTGGATTGAATTTATCAAAATAAATATCATCATATATTTTTGAATAAACTCCCTTTCTTGAAGAAATGAATAATCTTGGTTTTTTAATATCGTTTTTCATTGTATATTTATTAAGTTAATTTTTTTAATTATTAAAACATATTAAATCAATTTTGATGGATAAATATTTTGATAAAAAATAATTTTTGGGAAAATAAAAAGTTAAATGAAATGAACCCTTCTGAATGGGAGGCGTTATGTGATAGATGTGGCAAATGTTGCGTTATTAAGTTAGAAGATTATGACACAAAAGAAATTCATTATACAAATATATCCTGTAAATTATTGTGTGAAAAAACTGCTACTTGTAAGGATTATAAAAATAGAAAATCAATTGTTCCTGATTGTACAATTTTAACTCCAACCAATTTAAAAAATCTCAAGTGGATGCCTAAAACATGCGCATACAAGCTTTTAAACGATGGCGCCCCCCTCCCAACTTGGCATCCCCTAATTGCTGGAGGTGAAGAGGAAATTGTAAAAAGTGGCAATAGTGTAAAAAATAGGGTAATTAATGAATTAAGGGTAAAAACCAAAAATCTACCTAATTATATATTTAAGTGGTAACTTTGTAGGTAAAAATAATGTCAAAAAGTATGTGGATATTAGCAGGTTTAATTACAGTTCTTGTGATTGTTTCAATTTACAGAGAGCAGTCAGATATGAAATTACCAGAACATTTAAAATGTAAAGAATCAATGTTTCAACAAATGTTTACTGATACTTGTACTCCAAGGACAGGTATTAAAAAAATTCAATAACTCACTTTTCAAAGAGATAAAATTAAATGAATATCGCTATAATCGGTTCAGGTATATCTGGATTATCATCTGCTTTACTTTTGTCACCTGAGCACAAAATAACATTAATTGAAAATGATAATAGATTTGGAGGTCATGCTAACACCATAGATGTAAAAATAAACCAAGATATAGTTCCAGTTGATACTGGCTTTATAGTTTACAATGAAATAAATTACCCAAACTTGGTTGGATTTTTGGATTTTCTAAAAGTGGATACAGTTAGTTCGGATATGTCATTTGCCGTTTCTTCTGGGGATGGAAAATTAGAATACTCAGGTTCCTTCAAAGGATTATTCGCTCAGCCTAAAAATTTATTTAAGCTTAGTTTTTATAAAATGTTAAAGGATATAATAATTTTTTTTATATTTGGATATAAATATGCATATGAAATTGAAGGTGACGAAAGTTTAAAAGACTATTTAAAAAGATGTAATTTCAGCAAAGAATTTGTAAACGACCACTTAATTCCAATGTCTTCTGCTATTTGGTCTTGCCCAGAAAATGAAATTTTAAATTTTCCTGCCAAGTCACTGCTGACTTTTTTTAAAAATCATCAGCTAATAAATTTTATTTTTAGGCCAAAATGGCGGACTGTCAGAAACGGATCAAAAGAATATGTTAAAAAAGTTATTAAAGAATTAGAGAAAAATTCTGAAAACAATCTGATGCTAAATACACAAATTAAATCTATTTCTGTTTATAATAAAAAGATAAAAATAAATTTTCAAAATAAGTCCAAAATTTTTGATAAAGTTATAATGGCAACCCATCCTGATCAAACAATAAAGCTGATTGAAAAATTAGATAAGAAAACTGTAAGCTTACTTAAAAAATTTAAATATCAACAAAACGTAGTTTATCTTCATTCAGATATATCTTTAATGCCTAAAAACAAGAAAACGTGGTCAAGTTGGAACTACCTTTCAAACAACAAAAAACCAAAAGAGACTACTGTTACATATTGGATGAACTTATTACAAAAACTAAACACTTCTAAAAATTTTTTTGTTAGCCTTAATCCCTACATAACTCCTAAATCTATATTAACTTATAAAAAAGTTGTTTATGAACACCCTATTTTTAATGACGAGACTAATAAGGCACAGAAAAAAATAGAATTTATACAAGGAAATGACAACATTTACTTTACTGGTGCTTGGCTTGGTTATGGATTTCATGAAGATGGAATTAAATCAGCAGTAAGGATGGCTAAATTATTGAATTCAAAGATACCTTGGGAAAAAAAATAAAATTAGTAATATGAATTTCGCAGACGACTCTTATAAATTCTTTAATGGTAATATTTATCATAAACGTATTGGAAATGTTGAACATTTTTTTAAGAACAAGATTAACGCTATTTTAATCAACTTAAAAAAGGAAGATGAGGGTATTAAAGACACAATCCCTGGATTTTTTTCTATTGATAGATTTAATTTATTTTCTTGGTCTCCAAAAGATCATGGAGCTCAAGTAGAAAAATCCAAAAAAAAAGATTTATATAATTTTATTGAAAACCTTATCGAAAGCACCAGTAATCAAAAAAACAAGATTAAAAAAATTAAACTACTAACTTTCCCTCGAATTTTAAACTTAGGATTTAATCCTTTATCTGTATATTTTTGCTATAACAAAGATAGTTTGTTGATACATTATGTGTTTGAAGTAAGGAATACTTTTGGAGATATGCATCATTATATTTTAGATAATGTTAATAAAAAGGGAATTACACAAAAAACATCAAAAAAGCTTTTTGTATCTCCCTTTTATCAAAAAAAAGGACAGTATGAATTATATGCAAATTATTCTGATAATAAGATACAAACTTCTGTAAAATATTTTATCAATGATAAACTTGCTTTTTCTGCCTCTATGAATTTAAAAGAAATTAACTTTAATAATGAAAATATTTTATTTTCTTTAATTACACTTAAGAGTTACCCAGGTAAAATTTGGATAAATATTCATTTACAAGCGTTTTTTCTATGGTTAAAAAAAGTTACTTTGTACAAAATTCCAAAACAAGAGATTATTAAATATTCATTTGGAAAAAAAATATTAAAAGATGAACATATTGACTTTATTGAAAAAAGTGAAAACAAATGAATTTTTGGTTTAAATTATTTATGAGTGGGATCAAGAGTTTTCCTTTTGGATCTATCGAATTAGAACTCCCAAATGGCTTAATTGAGAAAATAAAAGGGCCTTATGAAGGACCAAATGCTTATCTAAAGATAAAAGACAATTTAGTTTTCAAAGAAATTATTCAAGGGGGATCAATAAAGTTCGCTGAATTATACATGTCTGAAAGGTTATCAACCAATAAACTCACTGAACTAATGTATTACTTTGCTCTTAACAACGATCAAGCTGAAGCAACAATTAAAATATCCCTGTTTAAATACTTATTTAATAAGCTTTTACATATTAAAAACAAGAATACTGAAACACAATCCAAGAAAAATATTTCATATCACTACGATCTTGGTAATAATTTTTATAAATTTTGGCTTGATAAAACGATGACTTATTCTTCAGCCATTTTCTCAAAAAAGAATGAAAGTTTAGAAAAGGGACAGATTAACAAATATTCTAAACTTGCAAACCTGACATCTATTAAAAAGGGAGATAAAGTTCTAGAAATAGGATGTGGATGGGGTGGTTTTTCTCAATTTTTAGCTGAAAATTATGATTGTGATATAACAGCAATTACTATTTCAAAAGAGCAGTTTAGCTATACTACAGATAGAATTAAAAAAGCCAAATTAAATAAAAAAGTGAATGTAGTTTATTGTGATTATAGAAATATCCAAGGAAAATTTGATAAAATATTATCTATTGAAATGTTTGAAGCTGTAGGAAAAGACTACTGGAATACTTTTTTTAAAAAAATCCAAAGTATTTTAAAGCCTAATGGCATTGTCGGACTCCAACTCATTACAATCGATGATAAGATCTATAATGTATATAAAAAAAACCCGGACTTTATTCAAAAATATATATTTCCTGGTGGTATGCTACCATCACAAAAAATACTGAAAGAATTAATTACTAAAAACTCATTAAAATTAGAAAGCGTCGATAGTTATGCTAATGATTATGCAAAAACATTAAATATTTGGAATCAAAAATTTAATAAAAATTGGAAAGATATTCAAAAATTAGGATTTGATAATAAATTTAAATTAATGTGGAATTACTACCTTTCTTATTGCGAAGGAGGTTTTTTGTCCAAAAATATTGATTTGAAACAAATAAAAATAAAATTTAATTAACCTTAAACATCTTTAGACTTAATCTATAAATAATACCAATAAAAGGTAGTTTTATAAATAAACCATTTAATGAATCCCAGTAGTCAATATGAGAATAAATTTTACCTTCTTCATTTATCCTTAATTCACTAACACCTTCAATTTGTTGAGAAGAGTTAAAAGCATTAAAAGACATTTTCCATTTCAAAAAAACTATATTTTTACCTACTAAATAATCTATGATTAAAAATTTAGGATCTTTAACACTCTTAAACATATGATAAAAAATTTTTTTAAATTCATTGGAGCCCTTTATGTTATTAAAGGGGTCAATAAAAATAATATTTTCATCTATTAAGTCATCAAAAAGTTTTATTTTTTCAGGCGTTAAATTACTAAATAATTTAATATAATTTTTAATATTTATATTTTTCATAATAGATAATAATTTAGTTGATTTTATTAATTAAGTAAGATGAGAGTTTATCAGGTAAAATGCTAAGAATTCTCATAAAAGTAGAAAATCCAAAAGGAAAAGAAAATTCAAATTTTTTAGTATGGATGTTTTTATATATAAGTTGAGCAGCTTTATCTACTTTTAACAATCCAGGCATATAAAAATCGTTAATTGATGTTGCTGAAGTTTCCACAAAGCCAGGACTACATACTTGAACTGTGATGCCTTTAGCGTTTAGATCATATCTAATTGATTGAGCAAAGGATCTAAGAGCAGCTTTGCTTGGCCCATATGCAGCAGCTTTTGGAAGTCCAATCCATCCTGAAATACTAGACATAATTAATATATGACCCTGATTAACATCTAACATTTTTGGAAGAAATACTTCATAAGCGTTAATAACTCCTAAATAATTTATGTTTATATGATTTTTATAATGTTCTAAGTTTTTCTTAGAAGCATCAACTGGAGTATAAATGCCTGCGTTAAGAAAAAGCAAATCAGGCACATTTATTTTTTTTTCAATAGATTTTAACTTTGTAAAATCTTGAACATCGCAGGGAAAAGGCTTAAAAATACCATTAGACTTTGTTAACTCATTTTTTAAAGAATTTAATTTTTTAGTATTTCTACTAATACCAATAACTTCCCAACCATAGTTAACTAATAACTTTGCAAGTGAAGATCCTATGCCGTCGCTTGCACCGGTAATTACAGCTGTTTTTTTTTTCATTTTAAATTCATTCTATGCAAAAGTTAAGAAATTAAATTTTACAACTTTGATAATTAACCATTACAGCGCCTCTAACATTGGACTCAACAATTTTTATTTTCACAAAAAATTTGTTTGCCATTATTTTTTTTATTATTGGTAATTTGCCTTCAACAATATCATTATTGCCTAAATAAATAAATATAGCCCTAATTGATTTTTGAGGATTGAAATATTGATTTTTTTTGTCATTATGTAAGTCAAAACTACTAACTTTTAATTTTAAACTTCCTGAAAATAATGATAAAATATTTTCTGGAGGTGTGAATGTATCTGTAGACACTGCTAATTCTTTTGTTTCTATGTCATTACATACTTTATCACTAGAGAGTAATTTCAAAGAGTTTATTATTTCGTTTTCAGGCACCCCTTTTGCTAAACTATAGGCAAGAATTTTTTTTGCCTCTGTTCCAAAATCTGAGTTTTTGTTTTGAATGTTTTGAGCACTTAAAGCTAAATTAGCTTCTTTAAGCTTTAACCTAGTATCAGCCAATTTTTTTTCAATAACATTCTCTTTATTATAATAATCTGTAATTATTTTTTCATTCTCAGCTATCAAAACTAATTTATCACTGTTTCCAAACCACCAACCAAATATAAAAGCTAAAAAAAATAGAATAAGCTTAAAGAAAAAGCTAAAAATTGATTTGACTTGTTTCTGACGATACTTATCTTGTGCTTGATAAAAATCCAAACTTATACTCTGAAAAATTGTTTTTTCTTTTTTATATTTAATATGTAATAAATCAATATCTTTTTAAAGTATAAGGAATTTGAAAATTTTTGGAGAATTAAAATCAAAACAAAAAAGAGCTTGGCAAAGAATGTTGTCAGGCCGTAAACTTGATATATTATCACCATCTCCATTAGATATAGAAATAGAAGACATAGCTCTTGGTTTATCAAGAGTTACTAGATGGAATGGTCAAACAACAGGTATCCATGCATATTCTGTAGCACAGCATTCAGTTATTGTAGAAGAAGCTTTTAATGTCGAATATCCTAATTTAGATAAGAAATGGAACCTTGCTGCTCTTTTACATGATGCACCAGAATACGTTATAGGTGATTTAATTACTCCATTCAAATATGCACTAAATAATAGCTATAGACATGTTGAGGATAATTTGATGAAAGCTATTTACCTCAGATTTGGATTACCTACCGAAATTCCAAAAACAATCTCGTCAAAAATAAAGAAAATAGACAAAGCTGTCGCTTGGTTTGAGGCTATAAATGTAGCTGGCTATAATCAAAAAGAAGCACTCGTAATTTTAAAAAAACCCACCTTAAATTATAAAATAGAAAAAATTATACCTATTGCACCAGAAAAAATTTCACTAAAGTTTTTGAAAAGGTTTTTTGAACTATCTTCACTAATCAATCAATAACCCTCATCAATTAATGGAAAAGAACTTAAAACATTATAAGATCCAAATGAATAATCTTTACCTAAGTATGTTTGATCTAAATCATACAAGGAGTTCACACCCAGCAATCTTAATGTAGTAAGAATTTCTAATTCTAATAGTTCTAACATTCTTACAATGGCTTTTGAACCTCCTGCTGCGGCGGCAAAACCTTGTAGACGCCCTATTCCAACAAAATCAGCTCCCAAAGCAATAGCTTTGACAACATCGGTCCCTCTCATTATACCACCATCAAAAATAATTTTTGCTTTATTTCTCACAGCATCAACAATCTCAGGTAAAACATTTAAACCTCCTATACCATAATCAAGTTGTCTACCCCCATGATTAGAAACGTACACAACCTCAACTCCATGCTCAACTGCTAAAACAGCATCTTCTTTTGTTGCAATACCTTTAATTATGATTGGTAAATTACAATAAGATTTTATTCTATCTATATCCGCCCACGAAAAGCGCATTTGGTATTCAAATCCACTAGCAGATTGACGTGATGTTGTTCTATATCTTTTTGCTAAATCCCTTTCTCTTCTTCCATATGCATCCAAATCAACAGTTAAACATATAGCAGAGTAATTACAATCTATTGCCTTTTTAATATTATCATCTACCCAATCCTGATTACCTCTGACATATAATTGAAAACATTTTGGATAATTTACGCTTTTTGCTACTTCTTCTAGGCCTGGCATACAAGTAGAACTTATCATGTGCATTACACCGAATTCAGATGCCGCAAAGGTTGGAGCCAAACCTGCTCCTTCAACAAAGTCCTGCATTGAACCAATAGGAGCAAGAATAATAGGTATCCTTAGTTCATGACCTAGAAAATTTGACTTCAGATTAACATTCTCAACGTCTCTTAAAACTCTAGGTCGGAATGCTAAACTATCAAGCGCAAACCTATTCCTTTTGAAGGTGGTTTCAGTTTCAGAAGCTCCTATTAGATAATCCCAAGTTTCTAAAGGAAGTTTTTCTTTTGCTTTTTTAACAAATTCGTGGAGGACAAGATACTCCTCACCTTCAATTCTACTACCTAGTCTATTTTCTTCCATTTTAATCTCCAAATCTAATAAAAGAACTATATAAAATTTAATCTTAAAAGCTATAAAAAACTTGCCTTAGCTAAAAAGCTAAGTTACACAACTGAAATATGGTTTTGCGAGCGTGGCGGAATGGTAGACGCACTGGACTTAAAATCCAGAGTCCGATAAGGACGTGGGGGTTCAAGTCCCCCCGCTCGTACCATATAAACTTTTTTAAACATTTTCTAAAGTGCTTAGGTCTTTATATAAATGATTATCACACGGACCAGAAAAGAATTAGATGTTGCTCTTAAAAACTTTTCCAAAAATTCTGAAAAATTAGCCTTAATTCCTACTATGGGAAATCTTCATGAAGGACACTTGTCCTTGATAAGAATTGCAAAAAAACATGCGTCTAAAACAATATCTACTATATTTGTTAATCCTCTTCAGTTTGGTAAAAATGAGGATTATGACAAATATCCTAGAACTCACGAAGACGACATTAAAAAACTTAATGATGAAAAATGTGACATTTTATTTTTGCCAGTAAATAATAAAGAAGTATTTTCGAACATTGAGGATATTAAAACCATTCACTCAGGAATTCTTGGATCAGAACTATGTGGTAAAATCAGGCCAGGACATTTTGATGGCGTTCTAACGGTAGTAAATAAGTTATTTGAAATTATTAACCCTGATGTAGCTGTTTTTGGTGCGAAAGATTATCAACAAGAAATTTTAATTAGACAAATGGCTGTATCTTTACATCCAAACATTGAATTAATCAAAGCTCCTATAATAAGAGCAGAAAATGGAATAGCTCTTTCATCAAGAAATAATTATCTCTCAGAGCCAGAATTAGAAATGGCTGCAAATTTGTATAAATCTCTATATCATAGTGCTCAATCTTATAAAAAAAATGTTGATTTAAAAACTATAATAAGTGAAGCCAAAAATTATCTTATTTCAAAAAAATTAATACCACATTATTTTGAACTCAGAGATCATAAACTTAATAAAATTGACATTAATCAATTTGAAGGTAAAAAAGTTTTTTTAGGTTCAGTTACTATTAATAATACTAGACTAATAGATAACATTGAATTCTAAATGTTTTTCTTCCCTTTTGCTGATGAAAATCCAACAACAAAAAAACCAATATTAAATTGGTTAATAATATTTATTTGTACAATAATTTTTTTCAAATATATTTTTGAGCATTCCTATGTAAAAGAACAACTATTTATAAGCTTTGGTATGATACCTGCTACTTTGTTTGGTTATTCTGAGTTATCAGGTCAATTAAAAATAATTCCAGCATATTTGACTGTAATAACATCAATGTTTTTTCATGGTGGGTGGATGCACCTTATTGGAAATATGACTTATCTATATATATTTGGTGACAATGTAGAAGAAGTATTAGGTAAAACTAAATTTTTGATATTTTACTTCACAACAGGATCTTTTGCAGCCTTGACACAGGCTGTACTAGATCCAAGTTCAACCATACCAATGATTGGAGCTTCAGGAGCAATTGCAGGTATTTTAGGTGGTTATATAGTTTTATTTCCAAAGGCAAAAATCAAAGTATTTTTTTGGTTTATAATATTTTTTAAAATATTTAAAATTAGAGCCTTCATAGTCCTTGGAGGTTGGATTTTAATTCAATTTTTAAGTTTTAGTGGAGATGATTTTAATACTGGAGGAGTTGCTTATGGCGCTCACATAGGTGGTTTTGTGTCAGGAGCAATTTTAATAAACTTTTTTTATACAAAAAAAAATTCAAAAAACAGATCTTTAAAAGGTTCTGTTCCAAATGCCAAATAATTTATAAAGATCTATCATCTATTTCATTTTCTTCTAATATTTTTCCTTTACCACCGTGATTAATTATAGAGAGTAAAACTTTTTTTGAGGCTTCGTTAAGTCTATCTTTATTTTCTGATCTTAAAACAACTGAAGTTCCAAAATTACCAGGCTTGAAATAAGGATATGAGCCTATTTTTACATCTTCAAACTCGCTTTCAATTTTTTCAAGATCTTTTGCAATTAATCCTTCTCCCAAATTACTAGAAACAGTTTTTGACAAGAGTTTTATTCCACCTGATAAGTCGTGTAAAATTGTGTGGAACATTCCTTGCATAATTTTAGGAACACCAGCAAAGACAAATAAATTTTCTATCTTGTAACCTGGCGCAGCTGAAACAGGATTATCTATAAGTATAGAATTTGATGGTAAAACAGCCATTTTCTGCCGAGCTTCATTAAATTCTATATTTGTGCCTTCATAATGGGCTGCTAATCTCCTCATTGCTTCATCACTTTTGACTAATTCTTGATTGAAGGCTCGAGCAACACATTCAGTTGTTATGTCGTCATGAGTAGGACCAATACCACCACAAGAAAAAACATATGTAAATTTTTTTGTAAAAAATTTTATAGTTTCAATAATAGTTGTTGAATCATCTGGAATAATTCTAGCTTCAATTAATCTTATACCTATTTTATTCAATTCATTTGCAATCCAATTAATATTGGTGTCTTTTGTTCTCCCAGAAAGTATCTCATCTCCAATAATTATTATTCCAGCTGTTGAAACCATTAATAAAAATCCTTAATAAAAAATATTATTGTACGTAAATATTAATAATTATATGTTAATTTATTTGATATCCATCTTTTTTAGATAAAAATATAGGAAATTATGAATAATAATATTGAAAAACATAGTTCAGAAGGCTTTGAAAAGATGCACAAGGCAGGTCAACTTGCTGCAGAGGTTTTAGACTACATCACTATATTTGTAAAAAAAGGTGTTTCTACTGGTTATCTAAATGACTTATGTCACGATTATATAATTAAAAACAATGCTATTCCAGCACCTCTTAATTATAGAGGTTTTCCTAAATCCACTTGCATATCTGTTAATCATGTTGTTTGTCATGGTATTCCGGGAGAAAAGATACTAGATGATGGAGATATTTTAAACATAGACGTAACAGTCATACTAGACGGATGGTATGGTGATACTAGTAGAATGTATTTTGTTGGAGAACCTTCGAAAAAAGCACGGTTTCTTACTAAGATAACTTATGAATGTCTTTGGTTAGGTATAGAAACAGTAAAGCCAGGGAGCACAACTGGCGATATTGGCCACGCTATACAAACTCATGCCGAAAAGCACGGGTTATCAGTTGTAAGAGATTTCACTGGTCATGGCTTGGGGAAAGTATTTCACGCTCCTCCAACAATATTACATTATGGATCTCCAAACTCGGGAGAAACGCTTAAAGAAGGTATGATTTTTACAATCGAACCTATGATTAATTCCGGTAAGTATGATGTAAAAATTTTATCGGATGGTTGGACCGCAGTAACAAGAGATAAGAGTTTGTCTGCTCAATTCGAACATAGCATAGGTGTAACAGCAAATGGTTATGTTGTTTTTACAAAGTCTCCTAAAGGATACACACAACCAGATTATATAGTTTAAGAAAAAATCTTTTTTTCTTATTTTTTAAAATTTTTTTTTATTTTTTTTTCTATATTTTTTTTTGTTTCTTCAATTACTGGTTTTGCTGATTTATATGCTTTAATAGCTAATTCACCCGCCTTTTTTCTTGCAGTTGGATTTGTTGCTAAAATTTGAACGGTTTTTTTTAAAATTGTGGTGAATAACATTGAAAACTCGAAAATTTCAAAAAAAAAATTAAGTATATATTATTGTATTTTTTTAAGTATAAGTAACTATAAAATATTAAAAGATAATTGTTAATAATTAAAAATTTAATTTGGGTTGTAAAATATGATTGAGAGATATTCTAGAGAAAAAATGGTAAAAATTTGGTCTCAAGAAGAAAAGTTTAACATTTGGTTTCAAATCGAAGCTCATGCGTGCGATGCTCAGGCAGAGTTAGGTATAATTCCTAAGGAATCTGCAAAAATTATTTGGGAAAAGGGAAAATTTGATATAGATAAAATTGAAGAAATAGAAAAAACAACGAAACATGATGTAATAGCTTTTCTTACTAATTTAGCAGAATATATAGGTGAAGATGCAAGGTTTATTCACCAAGGTATGACATCTTCAGATATATTGGACACTACTCTTTCCATTCAATTACAAAAAGCATCTGATGTCTTGTTAGAAGATATTGAAATATTGCTAAACTCATTAAAAAGACGTGCTATTGATCATAAAAATACTATAACAATTGGAAGATCACACGGAATACATGCAGAACCAATTACTTTTGGTGTAAAGTTGGCTGGATATTATGCCGAGTTTCTTAGAAATAAAAAAAGATTAATTGATGCAAGAAAAGAAATTAGTACATGTGCAATATCTGGTGCAGTTGGAACTTTTGCACATATAGATCCCTATGTAGAAAGTTATGTTTCTAATAAGCTAAACTTAGTACCAGAAGAAATTTCAACACAAATCATACCTAGAGATAGGCATGCAATGTTTTTTTCTACTTTAGCTATAATTGCATCGAGTATTGAAAGATTGGCAACTGAGATTAGACATCTTCAAAGAACAGAGGTTCGAGAAGTAGAAGAATATTTTTCTAAGGGGCAAAAAGGTTCAAGTGCCATGCCTCATAAAAGGAATCCAGTTTTAACAGAGAATTTAACTGGCCTAGCTAGGCTTGTAAGATCTTCTGTAATTCCAGCTCTGGAAAACGTTACGTTATGGCATGAAAGAGATATTTCTCATTCATCAGTTGAAAGAATGATAGCCCCTGACGCAACAATTACATTAGATTTTGCTCTGGCACGTCTAAATAATGTAATTGAAAATTTAATAGTCTACCCAGAAACAATGCTCTCAAACTTAGAAAAATTAGGAGGATTAGTTCATTCTCAACAAGTGTTACTTGCTTTAACACAAAAAGGTGCAAGTAGAGAAAGTGCTTATGAAATGGTACAAAGTAATGCTATGAAAGTATGGGAAACACCAGAGCATTCAAGAAAAAATGTATATAAAAATTTACTTAAAAATGATGCAAATGTTATGAAGTATTTAAATGAAACTGAAATAGAAGAATTATTTAATATAAATCAACATTTAGCCAATGTAGATCATATCTTTGATAGAGTGTTTAAACCAGAGGTATAAAAATAATGACAAAAAAGAAAATTTTGTACGATGGTAAGGCTAAAACTATATTCGAAGGCCCAACCGCAAATACAGTAATACAATATTTCAAAGACGATGCCACTGCTAACAATGCTGAAAAACACGCTATTATTAACGGTAAAGGTGTTCTAAACAATTCAATTTCAGACTTTTTAATGAGACAAATTCATACAATTGGGATACCTACACATTATATAAAAAAACTAAATATGAGAGAACAATTAGTTAAAAAAGTTGATATTATTCCTGTAGAGTTTGTTGTACGAAATATAGCTGCTGGTTCAATAGTAAAAAGACTTGGACTAAAAGAAGGAGAAGTGTTTTCAAATCCCTTAATTGAGTATTATCTTAAAAGAGATGATTTAGGAGATCCTCTTATAAATGAGGATCATATTATCAACTTTAAATGGGGAACAAGAGAAGAATTAGAAGAAATGCAAGAGTATGGCCTAAGAATTAATGATTTTTTAAGAGGTTTATTTTTAGCTATAGGACTAAAACTAGTCGATTTTAAAATTGAATTTGGTCGATACTTCTCAGAAGATGGAGATGCTGTCTTATTACTAGCTGACGAAATAAGTCCAGATAATTGTAGATTATGGGACTTAAAAACTAATAACAAATATGATAAAGATTTGTTTAGACAAGACATTGGTGGCCTAAAAGAAGCTTACCAAGAAGTTGCTGAAAGACTTAGGATTCTTCCTGAAAAAAAGAAATATTCGAGCATCAAAACAGAAATAGTACAATAGAAAGAGTTAAAATGAGAGTAATTGTGAATATTTCTTTAAAAGAAGGTGTTTTAGACCCTCAGGGCCAAGCTATTCAGAATTCATTATCAAATCTAGGCTTTAATAATTGTAATAACGTGAGAACAGGTAAACAAATAATTTTGGATTTTCAAATTGATGATAAAGAACAAATCATAACAGAAACAAAAAAAATGTGTGAATCACTTCTGGTTAATACAGTTATAGAAAATTATGATATACAACTTGAAAAGGAAACATAAAGGTTATGCGTTCAGGTGTAGCTATTTTCCCTGGCTCTAATTGTGATAGAGATATTATTGTTGCTCTTAAAAAAGTTACAAAAAAAATACCTCTGAAACTTTGGCATAAAGATAAAGAGTTTCCTAATTTAGATTTAATTGTTATTCCAGGTGGATTTAGTTTTGGTGATTATCTTAGATGTGGCGCTTTAGCCGCCAGATCACCAATAATCGAAAATATTAAAAATCACGTAAGTCGGGGTGGCGCTTTACTTGGTATATGCAATGGATTTCAAATATTAATTGAAGCTGGAATACTTCCAGGATCATTGATTAGAAATAAAAATCTTCTTTTTACATGCAGAGAAACAACTCTTGAAATACAAAAGACTATTAAAAGCCCTTTTACTGAAGGATTTGAGTTAGGATGTCATCTTAAAATACCAGTTGCTCATAATGAAGGAAATTACTTTGCCCCCAAGACTCTTTTAGATCAGCTTTCTAGTGAAGGTAGAATAGCTTTTAAATATATAGAAGAAAAAGATGTCAATAGTGATATTGATTATAATCCTAATGGCTCCTGCGATGACATTGCAGGTATATTATCCAAGAATGGGCGCGTTTTAGGAATGATGCCACACCCTGAAAGAGCAATTAATTCACTGCATGGCGGTACAGATGGATTAAAATTTTTAACTAAATGTATAGAAAATATTGTTGGATGAGGAATGAAAGTTTTAAAAAAAAAATTATACGAAGATAATAAATACGAATATATGGTCCAACAGGAAAGTAATCTTGAAACTGCAATTGAAATGGGTTTAACCCATGAAGAATTTAATTTCATTTGCAAAAAGATAAAAAAAACACCGAATAAAACTGAATTAGGTATATTTTCAGCAATGTTTTCAGAACATTGTTCATATAAAAGCTCAAAGAAATGGCTTAAAACTCTACCAACACAAGCTCCACATGTCATTCAAGGTCCGGGAGAAAATGCTGGGGTTATAGATATTGGAGATAATTTAGCCGCTGTTTTTAAAATAGAATCACATAACCACCCTTCTTTTATAGAGCCTTATCAAGGGTCTGCGACTGGAGTTGGAGGTATTTTAAGAGACGTTTTCACTATGGGAGCCAGGCCTATAGCATTACTTAATGCTCTTAGATTTGGATCAACATCAAAGCCATTAACAAAACATTTACTTTCAGGTGTCGTCAAAGGTATAGGTGGTTATGGTAATTGTATTGGGATACCAACAGTAGGCGGAGAAACAAATTTCGACAAGTCTTATGACGGTAATATTTTAGTTAATGCAATGGCTGTTGGCATTGCAAATAAAGATAAGATATTTTATTCGGCTGCTACAGGAGCAAATAATCCTGTAATATATGTTGGAGCAAAAACTGGAAGGGATGGAATTCATGGTGCAACAATGGCTTCTGCAGAGTTTACAGAAAGTAGCTCGGAAAAAAGACCTACAGTCCAAGTTGGAGATCCATTCACAGGTAAATTACTTTTAGAAGCCTGCCTTGAATTAATGAATACTGATGCCGTATTGTCAATTCAGGACATGGGAGCTGCAGGGCTTACAAGTTCTAGCGTAGAAATGGCTTCTAAAGGCTCATTGGGTATGTTTTTAGACCTAGATCTTGTTCCAACAAGAGAAGAACAAATGACTAGTTACGAAATCATGCTATCTGAAAGTCAAGAAAGAATGTTAATGATTCTTAAACCAGGTTCAGAAGAAAAAGCGAAACAAATCTTTGATAAATGGGATCTTGATTTCGCTGTTATTGGAAAAGTGACTGAAACTGGAAGATTAATCCTTAGCAAAAATGGTTCTGAAGCTTGCAATATACCTATTTCTCCTTTAGTAGAAAATGCCCCAGAATATGATAGGCCCTATGAAATAATTAAAAACGAAAAGTTTATCGATTTAAACAAAAAAATTGTAAATCAAACTATTAACGAAATTTTGGTTCAAATGTTTAGAAATCCTAATTTGGCTAGTAAAAAATGGATATGGGAACAATATGATTGCTCAGTAATGGGTGATACTATTTTATCTAGTGGTCAAAGTGATGCAGCTATAGTCAGGATACATGGGTCAGATAAGGATGATAGTCTAGGTAAAGGTTTAGCAATAACTACTGACTGTACACCTCGATATGTCAAAGCAAATCCTATAGAAGGTGGAATGCAAGCAGTATGTGAAGCTGCAAGAAACATTGCGTCATCAGGTGCAAAACCGCTAGCTATTACTAATAATCTTAATTTCGGGAACCCAGAAAAAAAAGAAATAATGGGAGAAATAGTTGGTTCAATTAAAGGAATATCGAGTGCTGCATCTTTTTTAAACACACCCATTGTATCTGGAAACGTATCTCTTTACAACGAAACTAATGGCAACGGTATTTTACCGACACCTGTTATAGGTATGGTAGGAATAATAGAAAATATAGAAAACTCGTTAGAAATTAACGCAAAAGAAGGAAACACCTTACTTGTTTTAGGACAATCTGAAGACTTTATTGAAGGTTGGATTGGTTCTAGTATTTATCAAGAAATTATTCATGATGAATTTGACGGTGCCCCTCCTCCTATCAACTTACAAAATGAAAAAGCTATTATAGATATTTTACTAAATTTAAATGAACAAAAACTTCTATCAGCTGCTCATGATATCTCTGATGGAGGTTTATTACCTAATGTTTGTGAAATGTTATTTAGAAATAATTTAGGATTAGACTTAAATTTACCCAAAAAATTAGTAAACAAGAGTAATAAAGATATTCTTCTTCATTCATGGTGTTTTGGAGAAGATCAGGGAAGAGTAATAGTTGCGACTAATGAGTTAAATAAAGTTAAATCAATACTAGAAAAACAAGAAATAAAATATTTTGTTCTTGGCACAGTAAATTCATCTTCTAACTTGAATATTAAAAGTGTGACTACTATTTCAATAAATGATATCAAATATATATATGAAAACTCACTAAGCTCAATTATGAGTTAGTATTTATAAGTTTGGATAAAACAATGGCTATGTCAGCAAAAGAGATTGAAGAACTTTTACTTAAAAGCTTTCCAGATGCAAAAATTATAATTGATGATTTAAGAGGTGACGGTGACCATTACGCCGCTCAAATTATCGCTAAAGAATTTATAGGAAAGAGCAGAGTACAACAACATCAGATGGTTTATAAGGCAATGGGTGGTAAAATGGGGAAAGAATTACATGCTTTAGCTTTAAACACATCAGCACCCAAAAACTAAAGGAGAGACAAAATGGAACAAAGTACAAAAGAAAAAATTGAAAATATAATTAATGAAAATGAAGTTTTATTATTTATGAAAGGTACACCAGTAATGCCCCAATGTGGTTTTTCTGCAGCAGTTGTAGGTGTTTTGAGTCATATGGGTATTAAATTCAATAGCATTAATGTTCTCGAAGATCCTGAAATAAGAGAGGGGATTAAAGAATTTTCTGACTGGCCAACTATACCACAACTCTATGTTAAAAAAGAATTTGTTGGTGGATGCGATATAATAAGAGAAATGCACGAAAACGGAGAATTAACCGATTATTTTAATCAGGCAGGAATTAATTCCTAATATATTTAATAATCGGCTTATTAGAAATTTATCTTGAATAAAACTCAATGACTAAGTTGGTTTCCATTTGTACAGGATAAGGAACATCGTCTGGCATAGGTATTCTAACGAGTGAACCAGTAAATTTTGAATGATCAACTTCAACATACTCAGGAACATCTCTTTCCGGTAATGTAGTTGCTTCTATTACAGCAGGAATATTTTTAGCTTTTTCTCTGAGCGCAATAGTTTCTCCTACATTAATCATCCTTGAAGGAATATTACACCTTTTGCCATTTACAAGAACATGACCATGATTGATTAATTGTCTGCAAGCAAAAACAGTAGGGGCTAATTTCATTCTATAAATTAGAGCATCAAGCCTAGATTCTAATATTCCAATAAGATTGGCACCAGTATCACCTTTTTTTCTTACAGCAGCAGTGTAATATTTTTTGAATTGTTTTTCTCCAATATTACCATAATAACCTTTTAACTTTTGCTTGGCCATTAACTGAACACCATAGTCAGTAGGCTTTTTCCTTCTTTGGCCATGCTGCCCTGGGGCATATTCTCTATCATTTAATGGAGATTTAGGTCTTCCCCAAAGATTAACCCCTAATCTTCTATCTATTTTGTGTTTAGAACTTGTTCTTTTATGATCTGACTTAGGCATTTTTTTAAAACCTTTAATTAACTGCAAAAAGCAGAATATTGTTCCAACCAGAAGTAAACTTCGGGATATCTAGCACCATGCAAGTATCCACTTTATCGGAAATCAAACTGAAAAATACCCACTAATCACGAAAAGTCAAGTACGATTTGAAATTCCAGATAGCGATCTAATAATTCCATGGAGCGTTCTTAAATCTTGATGACTTAAAGATGCCCTATTAAATAAACTTCTTATATTTCTCTTTACGGTCGGGGCCATTTCAGGTGAATAAAAAAAGCCAGATTTTGTTAAAAGATCATCTAATTGTTTATAAAAATATTCTCTATCTCCAATGTTTGAGAGCTCAGTACTTTTTTTTAACTTTTTATTAATTATAACTATATTTTCTTTATTTTGAGATTTTCTTATTAATTTATCCCACTCCCAGCAAATTAATAATACAGCTTGCGATAGATTTAATGATGAAAATTTCTTATTCAAGGGAATGGTTATGGTAAAATCTGCCTTAACCACATCGTCATTAGATAGTCCAGACTGTTCTGGACCAAATAAAAAACCTACTGATCCTCCATTAACTGCATGATCAAAAGATATTTTAATTGCATCAAAAATATCTATTGATTTTGTACCTACCACTCGTTTTCTAGCGGTTGTTGCAAATAACAAAGATATATCAGTTGTGGCTTCCTCTATAGAACCAAATACCTTTGTATTATTTAATACACTATCAGCGCCTGCAGAAAGCGCAAAAGCAGCTTTATTTGGCCAACCATCCCTAGGATTGATTAATCTTAAATTTTCAATTCCAAAATTTTTCATTGCCCGAGCAGACGAACCTATATTTTCACCTAACTGTGGATTTGACAAAATAATGTTGGGAGTGAATTGATTCATTTTAAATAAAAAATTATTAAATCTTTCTCCATATAGTTTTTCCTGGCTGGTCTTCAAGTATAATGTTAAACTTTAAAAGGTTTTCTCTAATCTCGTCTGCTTTTTTGAAGTTTTTAGAATTTTTAGCATTATATCTTTCTAAAATAAGACTGTTAATTTCTTCCTCAGTTATTTTTAAATCAGTTGAATTTAAACTTTTAGAATTATTTCTGTTTTTAAACCATTCGTCAGATGAATGAGATAAAAAACCAAGTATCTTACTTGAATTTTTTAATAATTGTGCACACTCCCTACTTCCTTTATTTGATTGATCCGCAAGATAATGTGCTCTGGCAAGAGCTTTTGGCGTATTCAAATCTTCGTTAACATTATCTATTATTTCTTTATCAATCTCACCATCTACTTCATAACCTTCTGTAGCCCTGTATAATCTTGCCAAAGATTTTTTAGCCTCTATTAAAGATTTTTTTGAAAAATTTAGAGGGGCCCTATAATGAGCTTGCATTAAAGCATACCTTATTGTTTCGCCTGCAAAATCTATTAGTAGATCATTAATTGATACAAAATTTCCAAGTGATTTTGACATTTTTTCTCCATTGGATGTGACATAGCCATTATGTATCCAATAATTTGCCATAACATCTGTATTATTAGCACAGCATGATTGTGCAATCTCATTTTCATGATGTGGAAATATTAAATCAAGACCGCCAGCATGAATATCAAAATGTTCACCCAAATATTTTTTGCTCATTGCAGAACATTCAATATGCCAACCAGGTCGCCCTCTTCCCCATGGGCTTTCCCAGCCTGGTTGATTATTAGAGGATGGTTTCCAAAGAATAAAATCTCCAGGATTTTTTTTATAATCTTGCACATCAACCCTTGACCCTGATATCATTTCTTTCAATGACCTTCCTGATAAGGAACCATAATCTTTGTATCTATCAATAGAAAAAAGAATATGGCTTGATGATAAATATGCAAAACCTGTATCTATTAAAGTTTTTATCATTTCAATCATCTCATTAATGTGTTCAGTAGCCTTGGGCTCGAAGTCCGGCTTTAAATTTCCTAATGCATCACAATCATTATGAAAATTTTTTATTGTTTCATTTGTTAATTGAGAAATCGAAATACCTTCATCAAAAGCCCTTTTATTTATTTTATCATCAATATCCGTTATATTTCTTACATAAGTAACGCTGGGATATATTTTTCTTAACAATCTTACAAGAATATCAAATATGACTAAAGGCCTTGCATTTCCTATATGAATAAAATCATAAACAGTTGGACCACAAGCATAAATTCTAACATTTTCAATGTCGATTGGTTTAAAAAGTAAAACTTTTCTTTTAGCTGTATTATAGAGTTTAAGATTATTCATGTTACCATTTACTCATAGGTCATTGAGTGAAAGTCTTTCAATAATTTTTTTTCTTCCCATTAATAATACCAAAGTAGCCATTTCTGGACCTCTATGTTGTCCTGTCAAACATAATCTAAGGGGATTATATAAATCTTTACCTTTTCTACCACTGACTTTCATAATATTACTTGTCCAAGTTGACCAGGTGTTTTCATTAAAATTACCATTTGGTAAATTTTGAAGACAAGTTTTGATAAAATCTGTATCATTGTAGACTGGTTTTATTTTTCCATAGATTATATGCCACCATGTTTCAATTTGTTTGATATTTTCTATATTATCCTTAACTAACTCCCAAAAACCTGATGTAACTTCAAAATTAAAGTTTTTTAATTGATCATAAATATCTTCAAAATCTAATAATTTAAAATATTTAGAGTTCAGGGATTTCAATTCATTTTTATCAAATTTGGGTTTAGACTTTCCAAATTTTTCTATATCAAAATCAAAAATAATTTGATTTATATCCTTGAATATATCGACAGAGTCCGAAGTGCCTACTTTTGACAATAAAGACGAGATAGCCATTGGTTGAAAACCCTCAGCTTTTAAATCTCTTAATGAAAGACTACCAATACGTTTTGAGAGACCTGCACCAGAGATATCTGTCAACAATGATAAATGTCCTAAGTTTGGAGCTGATGCTTCTAAAGCTTCAAACAATTGTATTTGAGCTGCAGAATTTGTCATATGATCTTCGCCCCTTAGAATATCAGTTATCTCAAAATCGATATCGTCAACAACAGATGCAAGTGTATAAATTACTTTCCCATCTTCTCTAATGATAACTGGATCTGACAAATTAGACATATTATATCTGCTAGGCCCTTTCACAAGATCGTTCCAATTAACGTCTGAGTGATCAAGTAAAAATCTATAATGAGGTCTTATTCCTTTGGCTTTAAAATCTGCAATATCGGAATCAGATAAATGAAGAGCAGTTCTATCATAAATTGGAGGCTTTCCAGATGATAATTGCCTTTTTCTTTTTAATGATAATTCCTCAGGAGTTTCAAAACAGGGGTAGGCTCTTTTTTTATCAAGCAATTTTTCAAGAGCTTGATCATAGTAAAATAATCTGGAAGATTGCTTTTCTAGGCTATCCCAATTAATTCCCATCCAACCTAAATCTTCTTTTATTGCATGCTCATATTTTATTTGAGACCTCTCATCATCGGTATCATCTATTCTCAGCATAAAATGACCATTTTTATTTCTAGCATACAAAAAATTAATAAGTGCTGTCCTAAAATTGCCAATATGTAAATATCCTGTTGGGCTAGGCGCAAATCTAACTTTAGTCATAGTTAATTCCTAATTATAAAAATTATATACAATCTGGGATGGCTTCTTTAATTCCAATTTCTAAAACCACTAGTCAATGGATATCTTCTATCCCTTCCAAATGCTTTTTCAGTAACCTTAGGTCCAGGAGCAGATTGAAACCTTTTATACTCTGATCTAGATAGAAGCATAGAAATCTTCTTTACATCATCAATATTATAACCTAAATCAACTATCTGATTAAGAGACAAATTATCTTCAACTAATTTTTTGAGAATACCATCAAGAACCTCGTATTCTGGTAAACTATCTGTATCTTTTTGATCTTCTCTTAATTCTGCACTTGGAGGCTTGTTAATTATTCTTTCTGGAATTACAAGCCCATCTGGACCTAAAAATTCTTTAGGTTTATTCTTGTTTCTCCATTTACATAAATTAAAAACATCTGTTTTCCATACATCTTTAATAGCCGCAAAACCACCGCACATATCACCGTATAAAGTGGCATAACCAACAGCATACTCAGATTTGTTACCAGTGGCTAAAACCATATAACCATATCTATTAGAAACCGCCATTAAAAGTAAACCTCTCAATCTTGATTGTATATTTTCTTCTGTAATTCCAGCTGGCTTATGAGGTCCTTTAAAATTAGATAAAATTTTATCTACGGTATCCATACCATCTTCTATCTTTAGAAATGAATAATCTATACCTAAATTTGAAGACGCCAATTCTGCATCTTCTAAACTTTCTTTACTAGTATATGGACTCGGCATCATAATTGCCTTGACAAGACTGGGGCCAATTGCGTCTGTTGCAATAGCAGCAACCAGAGCAGAATCTATTCCCCCAGACATTCCAAGCACAACACCAGGAAAACCATTATTAAAAACATAATCTCTTACGCTTACTACTAATGCTTTATAAAGAGCCTCTACATTTGAAGAAATATTGTGTATATTATCTTTAATTATCCATTTGTTTTGTATTTTATTCAGTTCAATTTTTAAAACTTGTTCTTCAAAATCCTTTAACTGTACAGTTAACTTTCCTTCTTCATTGAGACAAAAAGAGCTTCCATCAAAAATTAGCTCATCCTGCCCACCAACTCTATTAAGATAAATTATAGGTAATTTCGACTCCAACACTCGGGAAACAGCAACCGACATTCTCTGGTCACCTTTCTTGATTGAAAATGGAGAAGCATTAATTGAAAGAATTATTTCAGAACCTGTTTCACATAAACATTCTATTACAGTATCAGTCCATATATCTTCACAAATTGGTAATCCAAATAATATGCCCCTTATTTTAACTGGACCAGATAGTGAACCGGGAGAAAAAATTCTTTGCTCGTCAAAAACTCCAGTATTAGGAAGATTATGTTTATCTCTAAAAGACAATATTTTTCCGTCATCCAAAACAAAAACAGAGTTTCTTAAAAAACCTTTATCCTTTCTTGGAGCACCAATTACAATTGCAGCATTACCGTCATCGGTAAGCTTGGCAAGTTGATTTATTTCATTTTCAACAAGTTCTAAAAAATCATTTCTTAGAACCAAATCATCAATTGGATATCCTGTTAAATAAAGTTCAGGAACGACAATAATATCAATACTTTTACCTAAATCATTTCTGATATTAATTAATTTAGATACATTTCCCTTAACATCACCAACTTTTGGATTTAATTGCGCTAGTGCAATATTAATATTATTTTTCATTAATTACTCTTTAAATTGACTTTTTATCGCCTTAGCAGAAATTCTCTGCCAAGTTTCACTTGAGATTTTCCGCCATATGAAATGATATCTGCAGTTGCATATGTTTCTGACCACCTGCTTGGTAAATAAGAGCCTGTCCCTATAACATCTACAGGAACATTAGCAAGTGCAAATACTTTACACTTTTCTGGGCCAAAACCACTAGAGGCAACAATTTTAACCTTTTCAAAACCAGCATTGTCAAGCATTTCTCTTAAATGCCAAACAGCAGCTGCAGAAACCCCAGTCCCAATAAGATATCTCAATTCCTGTTCAGTTCTGTAGCCTCTGATTGCTTCAGGCGCATTTCTTTCTAGGACAGCATAAGAGCCTGCAACGTCTAACCCCTCTATATACCTTCCACCATGTGTGTCTAATCTTAAAGATAGTCTATTTTGATCAGATAAACTCTTAAAAGATCTACATACCATTAAACCATCAGTAATTTCTTTTCCAAAATAATCTATTAAAACAGTTAAGGGTTGGTCTGGCCAAGTTGAATGAAACATCTTCGCAGCCTTGAGTGTTGAACCAGCGTAACCAATCAGAGCATGAGGCATAGTTCCCAAACCTCTAGTATTTTCAAATAAATGAGCAGTTTTATCTGTTGCGCAACCAATAAATCCAATTGCTTTAGTTTCAGATTTCACTCTTTGGGAACCTACGTATGCTCCATAGGCCATTAAATCTGCCATATCTGAACCAGCACAATGTCGTGCGTCCATAGCAAGAAATGATGTTTGTCTTAGGCTATCTACCATTGACCTCGCATTATAAGCTGCCACACAAGTTGCTCCTATTTTCTGCAACAAGGCCGTTTCTAAATCTACTAACAACAACATGGAACCTGATATATATATCATTGGTTCCCCTGCACCTACATCACTGCCTTCTTCAAAAGAACGCTTAATGCTAACGCTTCCTTTTCTATCTTTTACAATTTCCTCAAGCCAACTTACTGCTGGGTCTAAAGCAGCAATTACTGGTCTTCTCATGAATATTGCATATGTAACTTCAGTATCACCATATGCACTAACAATGTCCTTCGTTCTTAAGAAATAGGTGTCGGTTACTGAAGGTAATTGATCAGGAGTAGGACGAAGTGAAGATGGCCAAGTATTTTTTTTTATAATTTTTACATTATTTTTTTTTGGGTGATTGGACAATGCTAAACTCTCAAGATACTGCGGCGATTTCTTTGTTAAGACCTTTTCTATTTTCTGACAGTAAATCAGCTAATAAAAACGCCAACTCTAAGGATTGCGTAGCATTTAATCTTGGATCACAATGTGTATGATATCTATCAGCTAAGTTAGACTCATTAACTTCATACACCCCTCCAACACACTCAGTAACGTTTTGACCTGTCATTTCAAAATGCACACCTCCTGGTATAGTATCCATCTCCTTGTGAACTTCAAAAAAACCCTTAACCTCAGTCATAATATCATCCATTTTCCTTGTCTTAAAACCAGATGATGCTTTGACAGTGTTGCCATGCATAGGATCACAACACCAACCAACAATTAACCCAGATTTTTTAACAGCAGTTATAAGAGGTTTTAATTTTTTTTGTATTTCAGAAGAACCCATCCTAGCAATCAAAGTTAGTCTGCCAGATTGATTTAAAGGATTAAGTCTTTCAATTAATCTAAGTAAATCATCTGGATTTGTAGATGGCCCACATTTTAGACCAATAGGATTTGCAATGCCTCTCATGTATTCAACATGAGCTTCATCTATGTCTCTTGTTCTATCACCTATCCATAGCATATGTGCGGAAGTTGCAAACCAACCTTTTTCTTCTGTGATGGTATCTTTCCTTGTTAATGCTTCCTCATAATTTAACAACAATCCTTCATGAGAAGTATAAAATTCAGTTTCTCTTAATTGAGGAGTATTTTCTGGCGTCATGCCACAAGCTTTCATAAACTCAAGAGATGAGGTTATTTTAGCTGCAAGTTCTTTATACTTTTCAGCTGCTTTGGTACCTCTTACAAACTCTAAATTCCACTCATGCAACTTTGTTAGGTCGGCCATACCACCACCGGCAAAAGCTCTTAACAAATTTAGTGTTGCTGCCGATTTATCATAAACTTTTAATAATCTCTCGGGGTCGGGTTTCCTGGCTTCTTCATCAAAGAGCATATCGTTTACCATATCTCCGCGGTAACTTGGAAGGGAGACATCATTTATAACTTCAAAAGGCGAAGACCTTGGTTTAGAGTATTGACCTGCAAGTCTACCTATTTTGATAACAGGCAAAGCGGAACCGAAAGTTAAAACTACTGCCATTTGTAGTAGAACCCTAAAACTATCTCTAATATTATTAGCATTATGCTCTGCAAAGGATTCCGCACAATCACCGCCCTGCAATAAAAAAGCTTTACCCTCAGCCACATCAGCCATTCTTTTCCTAAGTCTTCTTGCTTCTTCTGCAAAGACTAATGGTGGTCTAATAGAAAGCTCTTTTTCAACTAAAGCAACATTAGAAATATTGCTATATTCTGGAACTTGCTTAATAGGAAATTTTCTCCAAGAATCTGTTTTCCAATCAATCATATTTTTTTCCTTTACAGTATAAAGAACATATTTACGCTTCTTTATGAATATTTATTGACTTCGAATATCAGAAATTCAACAAATCTTCAAATACTCAGTTTTACATACTATTTCAGGATCTCATAGTGACAAACTCTTCGGCTGCAGAAGGATGAATGCCTATAGTACTATCAAAGTCAGATTTTAATGCACCTGCTTTTATAGCAATCGCTATTCCCTGAATTATTTCTGCAGCATCTGGGCCAATCATATGTGCTCCTAGAACTTTTTGAGTGTCTTGCTCCACCACTAATTTCATAAGAGTTCTCTCAGGATTATCAGTAACAGTGTTTTTGAGAGCCCTGAATTCACTTTTATATTCTCTAACATTCAATTTATTTTTTTTTGCCTCTTCGTAATTTAAACCAACAACTGCTATTGACGGTTGGCTAAAAACTGCACTTGGGACATAATCATAGGAAATAAACCTATCTATCCCTCCAAATTCCCTGTCTGCAAAAGCATGACCCTCTGCAATTGCTACTGGGGTCAACGTTATCTTATTTGTAACATCCCCAATAGCGTATATTGATTTCAAATTAGTTTGATTGAATTTATTAACAAGAATTTCACCACGTTCACCCAATTCAACCCCAAGCTCTTGTAAACCCAACCCAGTAATGTTGGGCACTCTTCCTGTCGCTCCCATTACTGTCTCAACTGATAGAGTTGAATTATCTGACAACTTAATTTTAATATTTTCATTTTCTTTTATTATTTTGGAAATAGTAACTTCATTGTGTATAGAAATACCTTTATCTTTCATTGATCTCATTAGATGCTGCCTTACATCTTCATCAAAACCTCTTAAGGCCTTATCGGCTCTAAAAATAAGATGAGTGTCAATACCAAAACCATTGAAAATTCCTGCAAATTCTACAGCGATATATCCAGATCCATATATTGCGATTGAATTAGGAAGATTATTTAAATCTAAAGCTTCATCTGAATTTATCATATAATTATTTCCTTCAAAATCAGGAAAAGAAGCTTTACCACCAACCGCAATCATAATTTTCTTTGAAGAAAATTCTATAATTTCTCCATCATTTTTTCTAATTGAAACTCTGTTAGGCCCTATGACCTCACCCCAACCTGAAATTAAATCGCATCCTGAATTTTTAATGAGATTCACATAAATTTGATGTAACCTATCAAGCTCTTTATTTTTCTTTTTTATGAGTTCAGCCCAGTTACTTTTAAAATTTTCAATTTGCCAGCAGAAACCTTCTGCATCAGAGACCTGTTCAGAAAATTGTGATGCATAAACAAGTAATTTTTTGGGGATGCACCCACGTAAAACACAAGTGCCACCTGCTCTGTCACCTTCAACAACTAAGGTTTTAGCACCATATGATGCAGATATTCTTGCTGTTCGTGTTCCACCCGAACCAGCACCAATCACAATAAGATCATAATCATATTCTGACATCAACTCTCCATTATTAGAAAACAGCTTCAGCTTTCATAGTCATACCTGCGTTCTCAGTACTCGTAAAGCAATTAACATTCCCATCAGATTTATTTTCAACATCAATAAACAAATCCTGATTAGCAAAGACAGGAGCAACACCTCTGTGAGAAAAATATGATACTCTTTTCTTCTTATATCTTTCAGCAGCTTGCAACATCAATGTTGCTTGTAAAGGACCATGAAACACTAAATCTTGATATCCCTCTTCCTTGGTTGAATATGGATAATCATAATGAATTCTGTGGCCATTGAATGTTATGGCAGAATATCTGAATAACATGGTTGGATGAGTATGTATTTTTTCTTTATAAACTGAATTAGAAACGGGCAATGTATTAATATTTTTTTTATCTTTGTCTTCTTTCGAAAAATTGCGATAAACAAGATCATGAAACTCTTCAATGACTAATTCTTCATTTACATAAAACTCGTACTTAGCGGTTACAAAACATAGCAATCCAGATTTGCCATTCTTAAGATTAATGTCAAAGACGGATGATATCTTTTTAATTTGATCACCAATCCTTAATGGTTTAAAAAATTTAGTCTGACAACCAGCCCACATTCTTCGAGGCAAAGGAACAGGTGGAAGAAATTCTCCTTTTTTTGGATGAGAATCTTTACCTAATAAAGATAACTTAACTACTGCAGGTGCAAGAGCCCAATGAAGTCCTGAAGAGGCTATCTCACCTCTTTGTGGCATGCCTGGATCTTGATCTAAGGTTGCTCTAAACCTAGTTTCTAAATTAGTAGAAACTTCATCATAGGCCACTTCCTCATTTCCGATCCAGGATTTAAGTTCATCAATATCTATATCAATATTATTCACTCTTATAACTCTTATATAAATTTTTTATTTAATATATTGAAAATAATCATTTAAAACAAGTTAACTAATATAAATCTTTGAGGTTAAGTATGAGTAATGTTTTATCATTGAATATAGGAATAGCAGGTTGTGGTACAATGGGTTTACCTATGTTAGAAGTTCTTTTGAAAAATAAAATTAAAGCGTGTGGTTACGATATAAGAACTAAAGAATTTTTTCCAACCATCCAAAATAATTTTATTTCATCAAAAAAAGAATTTTTTTCCAAGTGTGATTTAATTATTAGTGTAGTTAGAGATATAAAGCAGACCATTGATTTATGCGAAGGTAAAGAAGGTTTATTTGAGACCAAAACTCCAAAGATATTAATTATATGTTCAACTTTATCTCCTAGGTTTTTAAGAGATTATTTTCAAAAATCACCTCCTAATATTACTATGATTGAGGCACCAATGTCAGGAGCTCCCATGAGAGCAAAAGACGCAACACTAACTTTTATGGTTGGATCCACAAAAAACCAATTTGATAACATTTTTCCATTATTAGAGATCTTAGGACAAAAAATACAACATATTGGTGATTTTGGTTCAGGAATGTCAGTTAAAGTTTTAAACAATTTTGTTGCTTCTTGCTCTGTTTTGGCTGTTAGACACGTTTTGTCAGAAGCAAAAAATTTGAATATAACCACAAACCAACTTTTAAATATCCTTAATTGTTCATCAGGACAAAATTGGTTCAGTGAAAATTTAAATAATATTGATTGGGCAAAAGAAAGTTATAATAATGATAATACAATTGCAATATTAGAAAAAGATGTGAATAGCCTTATAGACGGACTAAAAAATTCAGGTAGTAAGAGCACAAACGCAATGGTCAATTTTCAAAAAGCTTTACTTTTAGGTCTAAAAAATATACCTAAATATCCAGAATAACTAATAAATCCCTAATTCAATTCCACTAGTAAAATTTAATACTTTCTCTTCCAAGCTACTAAAAAATATTTTTTCCCATGGGCCTTTTAATATCAAAGGAGGTAAAACCTGTCTCCATCCTAAGCCAACTAAAATTTTATCAATAGCTACTTGACTACCTTCTCCATCCAAACCTGCTCTAATATAATAAAAAACTGGAAGCCCTTGTGTATTTGTTCTTAGAAGCTCGTAATTTCTGTCAAAAAAATCTTTTGTTAAACCGGACATATATCCAAAATTTTCAGTTGTACCAATTATTAATCCATCTATAGATTCAAAAGATTTGATATTTGCTGCAAGTGGAGTCAGGCTTTTCAAATTAACTTTTAAGGTTAAACTATTTATTTTATCTTCAACAAATTTTGATAGCTCTTTAGTATTTGTAGATGGAGAATGATGTATAAATAAAATATTTTTAAAAACCATTTTATTAATTATCTTAATTTTAAGTGAATAAAACTATATCTTAGGAACATTAAAATAATCTAAAAAATTAAAAAGGTTTTCAATTGGTTGAGCACCAACAATACTTTGGTTGTTATAAACATATGTTGGCACACCTGTTACGCCATAGTTTCTTGATTTTGTCCAATGCTGGTCTATTACGTTAGAAAACGTTCGTTTTTCAATTATGTTTTTAGCTTCATTCCTATCTAAGCCTGACTTGTCAACAACGTCTAAAATAACATTTTCTAACCCTATATTATAACCATTGACAAAATAGGCCTCAAAAAAATGATCATGAATAGAAGTATTTTTATCTTTTGTTTCAGCCCAAGCGCCAATTTCCTGAGCTAATCTACTATTAAAAGTATAAGTCCTATGATTAAAAGGAAGTCCTTCTTTTTTCATCAATTCACTCATGTTTTGATTTTTTTGATCAATATCATTTTGTGATGACCTAAAAAGGTCTAACAATTTCCTTCCTTCAAGTGGAGTTTCAGGATGTAGAGGAAAATGCACAAATTGAATGTCTATTTGATAAGTTTTTTTGATTTTTTTAACTCTTGCGTCCCCCAAATAACACCACGGGCAAACATAATCTGAAAATACTTCTAATTTTAAATTATTCATTTCTATCCATTCAAAAATTATTAACCCCAGCTAAAACCAGTGGTTCTAAGGTAAAAATGAAGTCCTTCATCTTGAACAACGAAACTCTTCATTCTTTTACTCCCTCTGTTATGATGAGAATGAAGTTCTGTACCGGGAGTAATTAATACAACACCTTCTACCCAGTCTATTTTTTCATCCTCAATGTATGAATAAACATCTTCGGATTGGATTGACAAAGTAAGTGCGGCACCATTATGTCTGTGCGGTCTTTGATCACCTCCTGCTTCGAGAGTGTTAAGAGCTGTATTTATCATTGGTATTGTGTTTCTGCTAGGTAATGTTTCAGGAGTAGAAAACTGAATAGCTACTCCAGCAGTTTCGTTAGTTTTGGGTCTTGTATAAATCTCATTTAAATGAAATTCAATTTTTTCATTCGTCCAATGAGTAGGTTTGAATGAGTCACTCTCTTCATTCTTTGGCATAAGTTTTTCAAAACATAAAATAGGTTCATTTGTTACACAAAACAAAATTGAATCTTTTGATGATGATGAATGACAAGATGTATTTCCACCTGGTAAACAAAAGACGTCACCCTTAGACCAATTGATAATGACGTCCTTATTTTTAGTTTCGCCATTACCTTCTAAAACATAATAAATTTCTCCTGAAGATATAAAGTCATGGGCAAGGTTGTCACCTTTTTTTAGCCTTATATATCTAGCTAATATAGACGGAATAGTTGCAGGATAAGGCGTTTGTAAAATATGAGAAATATCAAGTGGTATTAATAAACTTTTAAGACCAAAATTATAAGCTTCATTTTTTTCTTCAAAAAATTTATGTCTAGGCACTTTTGGCCAAGACCAATTAAAAACATTGTCTGGGCTATTAAATATTGCTCTATCTTGGGGAGGCGTATTAATTTTACTTATAATATTCATTATTAAACCTTAAATTTAATTAATAATAATGATGCTAATTAAAAAAATCATTATTGTAAATTTAATTGCTTATTTAAGGTTATAATAATAAAATATTTAAATGGGTTTTTTTTAATTATGCTTCTCACTTTAAGACCACTATCTGAGCACACAGGCGCGGAAATTTTAGATATTGATCTAAAGTCAAACCTTAATAAAGCTGTGATAAAAAAACTTAATCAAGTTTTTTCAAAATTTTCAATTATTGTAATTAGAAATCAAAACTTAACCCCGGATGAATTTTGCGATAGCGCAAAAATATTTGGGAAAATATTTAATCAGCATAATAAAAAATTTGCTCTTAAAGAAAATAACATGGTTCATTATATTTCTAATCAAGATAAATTTGATGATGGTAAGCCTTATATTCCAGGTGAAGGATATCATACAGATCATAGTAATGACAAAAACCCACCTAAAGCGACAATTCTTCATGCCAAATCACTCCCATCAATTGGAGGAGATACTCAGTTTGTAAATATGCATTTAGTCTATAAAGAATTACCTTTAGAATTAAAAAAAAAGGTTAATAATTTAAAAGCTCTCCATGTGTATCAAAGTTCTCTTAGCACAAGAAAGTTGATGTCTTTATCAAAAGAAATAAATAACCAACCAGAGGTTGTTCATTCGCTTGTAAGAGTTCATCCAGAAAACAAAAAAACATCGCTTTACATTAATCCAATAAGAATAGAAAAAATTATTGGATTTTCTAAAGCAGATACAAAAGAGTTACTCGACAAATTAATGCATTATGTTTCAAACCCCAAAAATGAGTACCGACATAAATGGAAAGAGGGTGATTTTGTAATTTGGGATAATAGGATTTTGATGCATAAAGCAAATGGTGATTATGATATGAGAGAAAAACGATACTTATACAGACTAATGATACAAAATTAACTTTAAGGGAAATTAAGTTTGAAAATTTTAAATGGAAAGTATGCTATTGTTACTGGAGGTTCAAAAGGCATAGGGAAAAGTGTATGCCTAACTCTAGCTAAGGCTGGAGCAAATATTTTTATCTTAGACACAGATAAAAACGAAGGACTCAAAACAGCTAAAGAAGTTTCTTTTTTTGACGTTGACGTGAATTTTTTTGAAATAAATGTTGCTCAAGAAAGTGATTGGATTAATTTTACTAGTTTTCTTAAGGGTCATAACAAGATAATTGATATATTAGTTAATAATGCAGGGATATGGTTAGGAAAAGAAATTCAAGATGTATCAATTTCTGAATACCAAAAATTAATATCTATTAATTTGACTGGAGTTTTTTTAGGAATTAAGCATCTTACGCCATTTTTAATCAAAGCTGGAGAAAAATCTGAATTTGGGAGTTCAATTATTAATTTAAGTTCTGTAGCGGGTTTAGTTGGATCACAATTGGACCCCTTGTATTCTATGACTAAGGGAGGAATTACAACATTTACTAAATCAATGGCAATACACTTTGGAAAAAGAAAGTATCCTATTAGAATTAACCAGGTTCACCCTGGTATTATAGAAACAGATATGGGAAGACAAGTTGCAGAATCAAGGATTATACAAAACCCACATATGTCTTATGAAGAATCAAAATCAACAGGGGTTTTACAAACTCCACTAGGTCGTTTAGGTACAGCTCAAGAAGTAGCTAATACAATATTATTTTTGTCATCTGATAACTCAAGTTTTATGACTGGATCAAGCTTGGTTGTGGATGGTGGCCTAACTGCTCAATAAATTTTTTATTATTCAATTATTAAAATAGAAAAAGGTAATTTATGAAAAGAGATCTCAAAAATAAAACTGCATGGATAACTGGTGCTGGATCCGGTATTGGGCAAAACGCTGCAATTAGACTATCAGCTCTTGGAATGAAAGTTATCTTGTCTGGGAGGAACCTCAAAAGTCTTAAAGAAACATCCTTAAGTTGTAGCAATGATAATGTTATTAAAGTCTGTGATATTTCTAACAAAGTGTCCGTCAAACAAATCAGCTTAGAGATAGAAAAAGAGTTTGAAAATGTAGATGTTTTAATAAACTGTGCAGGCATCAATATTGAGAATAGAGACTGGGATTCAATAAATGAAAATGACTGGGATGAGGTAATTCAAACAAATATAAGCGGTTTATTTTATTGTTGTAGGGCCGTCATACCTATCATGAAAAAAAATATGGATGGTTTAATAATAAATGTTTCCTCATGGTCAGGCAACCATGTAAGTCTTTTGTCAGGAGTGTCATATACATCCTCAAAGCATGCTCTAAATGCAATGACAGAGACGATTAATATGAAATATTGTAATGTTGGAATAAGAGCATGTGCCTTATGTCCTGGAGAGGTTGCAACTCCTATTTTAGATAAAAGGCCCAAAAAGCTAACTCAAGAGCAAAAAAGCAAGATGCTCCAACCTGACGACTTAGGAGAAACTATAGCTTTTCTATGTCAAATGCCAAAACACGTTTGTGTAAACGAGATAACAATCAGTCCAACTTGGCACAGAAGATATATTGCTGGGCTTGGAATAGAAAAATTGTAAATCTAAGACTCAAATTTATCTTGTGTTTTGTTTAAAAAATCCCCTGCATCATGTCTTTCGTGAAGCTGCTCATTTAAATTTCCTGTAATTTTATTAACCATTCTTCCCTTTTTTACTGCAGGTCTTGCATCTATTAAATTTGACCATCTAACAACATTTTTATAAGATTGGACGTCTAAAAACTCTTTGGCTCCATATAACCTTCCTAAAACTAAGGCTCCATACCAAGACCATATTGCTATGTCTGCAATTGTATACTCATTATTACAAATAAAAGTCCTGTCGGATAACAATTTATCTAAAACATCCAATTGTCTTTTTACTTCCATAGAAAAACGATTAATTGGATATTCAAATTTTTCAGGAGCGTAAGCATAAAAATGACCAAACCCTCCACCAAGATATGGAGCGCTAGCCATTTGCCAAAACAACCAATTCATACATTCTGTTCTAGCATCAAACGACTTAGGAATAAAACTTTTAAACTTATCAGCTAAATAGAGTAAAATTGAACCTGACTCAAAAACTTTAATTGGCTCTTTTCCAGAATTATCGACAAGACTTGGAATTTTTGAATTAGGGTTAATTTCAACAAAACCAGAGCTAAATTGTTCTCCTTTCCCAATTCTAATTAACCACGCATCATATTCAGCCTCTTGAATGCCTAACTCTAATAATTCTTCAAGTAGAATAGTAATTTTTATTCCATTTGGAGTTCCTTGTGAGTACAATTGAAAAGGGTGTTTCCCCAATGGTAATTTTTTTTCATGAGTTTGGCCTGAAACAGGTCTATTAATATTAGCAAATTTGCCACCATTCTCCTTATCCCACACCCATTTTTTTGGTGGGATATAATTACCTAAATCTGTCAATCTAAATTCCTCATCATTTTAATAATTTAAGTTAGCTTTTTCCAAAGGTTCTTCTCCTAAAACAAGAGCTGATCCCTTTTCACCAATCAAAGTTGCCCCTGAATGCAAATTAGCTGATAACATTGTTGGCATGATTGAAGCATCAATAACTCTTAAATTTTGAATTCCATAAACTTTTAAATTATTATCAACTACTGCTGTAGGATCACTTTTAGGGCCCATTCTGCAAGTTCCCATTTGATGATATGTGGTAGTTCCTCTTTCTCTAGCTATTTGCAGGAGTTCATCGTCAGATTGATATTCTAAGCCAGGATAAACTTCATAATCAAAATATTTTGATAAGGCTTTAGAATGCATTAATCTCCTAGATAATTTTAAACCGGCAACTACAACCCTTTTATCTTCTTCAGCATCCAGATAGTTTGGTTGTATTTCTGGAGCGATAAAGGGATCATCACTTTTAATTTTTACCCATCCAAGAGACTCAGGCCTTTGTTGCCAGGCAGCAACAGTAAATCCTGGTTCACTATCAAGTGTAGATTGTACACCTTCTTTATAAGAAGCAGGTGTGAATGTCATCTGTAAATCATGATTTCTAACAGTTTCATCTGAATGCCAAAAACAATAAACTAAAGTTGGGCTTAAGTTGACGATTGATTGTTTACCTAGAAAATATTTTCCGATTTCCTTTAATAATTTAAGTCCTCTAGCTCTTTCATTGATTGTTTCAATGTTTTTTACTCTAGCAGTCATACGAGGTGCAAAATGATCTCTTAAATTCATTCCAACACCTTTCAAATCATGCACAACTTCTATTCCTAAATCTTTTAGATGTTTCGCTGGTCCAATACCTGATAAATGAAGTATATGAGGTGATTTAATAACTCCTGCAGAAAGAATAACTTCTTTATTAGCTTTCAGAACAAACTCTTTTCCTTTTCTACCTCCTTTAGAAAAATGTAGTCCAGTTGCACTTTTATTTTCAATTATAATTTTTGTTACAAAAGCATTTGTTATGATATTTAGATTATGCCTCGATTTAACTGGATTTAAAAAAGCTCTTGCTGCACTGACCCTAAACCTACCCTGCGTTGTTCTTTGCACATACGAGACACCTTCTTGGGTTTCTCCATTATAATCTTTATTAATAGGTATCCCCTCTTCTACTGCGCCTTTTATAAAGGCTTCACAAAGAGGGTCACGGTATTCTAAGTCAGTTATTGGCAACTCTCCAAGATTTCCCCTATATTTTTCATCATATTCTCCAATACGATTTTCATATCTCTTAAAATATGGTAGCAAATCAGAGTAACTCCATCCTTTATTTCCTTTTTGTGCCCACACATCAAAGTCCAAGTTTTGCCCTCTATTAAAGACCATTCCATTTATAGAACTTGAACCACCAAGTGTTTTACCTCTTGGGATATCAATAACTCGTCCAGCTGTACCCCAACTAGGCTCAGATTTAAAAAGCCAGTTAACATTTGGATTAGTCAAGGTTCTGATAAAACCAGCTGGTATATGAATAAATGGATTCCAGTCAGGGGGGCCAGCTTCAAGTAAACACACAGTATTTTTACCATTTGCACTTAGTCTATTAGCAAGAACACAACCAGCGGAACCAGCACCTACTATAATATAATCAAAATTATCACTCATTTGACTTACCATTAATTAAAAAAAAATTTCAATAGATTTTGATAATAGGTTATTACTGTTTATATAGAAATAGAAAAGTTAATTTATGATTTGATTGATTAATTAAAATCACCATGACTGCAACCAAGCTACCAATTGATCTCTTAGACCAGTAGAGACCAAAAACGCCTGAATATCTTCGAAGAAAAAAAATATTAGTCCGGATAATATTATTCCTAGAATGAATGTCATAAAATACCTTTTTACTAATTATTAAGATACTCTAAAATTAAAAACACTTGAATTCTATAAAAAAATTAGTACCTTTATTTCAGGAGGATTAATTATGAGTAATGACCAATATACCTTTTCAGAAGGGCTGAAATCTGAATTAACACTGGCTATATTAATGTTTATTCCATTGTTATTTACTATTACTGGAATTCTATAATCAAACGACTACTTCTTGTTTTATAAGATTTATAATCTCTTCATTAGAATAACCAAATTCTCTTAAAACTTGTTGAGTGTGCTGCCCTATACTAGGTGCAATTGAGTTTTTCTTTTTGTTTTTCAATTTGGGCATTCCTGGTAGGTTAGGAACTGGCCATAATGTTTTTGTGGTTGGTTGACTCAGCCAGGAGATTAAATTGATTTCTTTTGCTTGATCACTTTTAATAAACTCCTCATATGTCTGCACTTTTTCATTTTGAACTTCAAATTTATTTAGTAAATTTTTCCAATGTGTTGTTGTGTTTGTTTCAAATAATTTTTGAACCTCTGATGTCAAAAAAGTTTCATACTTTCTTCTTTTAGCATTGGATGAAAAACGGACATCTTGTATATAATCTGTCCAGCCAACAGCATTACAAAATTTAATAAATTCATGATTTTTTACTACAATAATTTGTATCCATCCATCTTTCGTCTTGAAAGTTCCAGATGGCGAAGAAGCATGCGTGTAAGGCCCTTCCATAAAACCACTCATCAAACGAATGACCTGCATGGCGGCGGCTGATTCCATTAAACTTACTTCTATTTTTCTTCCAAAGCTCTCACTAATTCTTGCATAGAGTGATGCTGATATTAATTGTGTTGCGTATAGAGCCGTTGTCATATCAAAAATTATTACTGGTGTTCTATGAGGTATATTATCCGGCCCCTTATTTTCTGACATAAAACCCGTAAAGGCTTGAATGACTGGATCCATTGCCGGTTTTTTGCTCATAGGACCATTTTGCCCAAATCCAGAAATTGATAAATAAATTAATTTAGGGTTTATTTTTTTTAATCTTTTGTATCCCAAGCCTAATCTTTCAATTACTCCAGGCCTAAAACCTTCAATAAAAATATCTGTTTTTTTAATTATATTATCTAAAATTTGAATACTCTTTTTATTTTTTAAATCAAAAACAATGCTTTTTTTCCCAAGATTTGCAGCAATAGAAAATGCTGAATGATGACCGTACTCTTGACCTAGGTTTCTAGACCAGTCTCCATCTTTTGGCTCTACTTTAATGACTTCAGCTCCATATTGGGCCAATAACATTCCGCAGTATGGCCCAGCCACTCCTTGAGAAAAATCAATAACTCTTATTCCCATATATGGTTTTTTATAAGACATTTAATGTTTCCATAATAATAAATTATGACCTAAGATAGTTTTTGTACAAGTACAAACTGATTGATTTTATCATTTTTTTTGAATTAAACGTATCTTGCTATTATGTCATTTTTTGAGCTAAAGAGAACATTTTGAAGAAAGAAATAAGTATTTATTGGATTAGACAAGATCTTAGATTAAATGATAACCCTGCTTTATATGAATCTGTAAAAAATGGAGCCATTGTACCTGTTTACATTTTAGACGATATCAATGCTGGAGAACATCAATTAGGTAGCGCTAGCAGAGTTTGGCTACATTGTTCATTAGAAATGTTAAATAAAGACCTTCAAAATAAAATAATTTTTTTTAAAGGCGACCCTCTTAAAATTTTAACTCATCTTTGTGAGACAGAGAATATAAACAAAATATATTGGAACAGGGTTTACGAACCTTGGGGCATTAAAAGAGATAAAAAAATTAAAGAATCTTTAAAAATAAAAGGTATTGAAATAAATAGTTTTAATGGTTCACTTTTGTGGGAACCTTGGCAAGTTTTGAAAAATGATGGAACGCCTTATCGTGTCTTTACTCCTTATTATCGAAGAGGGTGTTATAATGCTATACAACCTAGAATGCCATTGAATATTCCAGATAAAATTGAATATTATGACATAAAAAATAATAACGGCTTAGATATTGATAGTTTGAATTTATTACCCAATCATCAATGGAAAGATAAAATAATAAACAATTGGGGAATTGGGGAAAAGGCTGCAGAACAAAGGTTAGAAAAGTTTATTGATTTTGAGATAGATGGATATAAAGAAGGAAGAAATTTTCCAAATAAAAAAAATGTTTCCAGACTTTCTCCACACTTACACTGGGGGGAAATTTCTCCTAATAAAGTGTGGTATAAAATTTGGAATTTACAACAATTAGGAATTAAGAAATTTCAGGATACTGACACATTTTTATCTGAAATGGGCTGGCGTGAATTTTCATATTACCTACTTTATTATTTTCCTGATTTACCCAGAAAAAATTTACAAAAGAAATTTGACAATTTTTCTTGGGATATAAATTCTTCATTTCTTGAAGCATGGCAAAAAGGACAAACAGGCTACCCCGTTATTGATGCTGGGATGAGAGAACTTTGGTCTACCGGCTATATGCATAATAGGTTGAGAATGATTGTAGGGTCTTTCTTAGTAAAAAATCTCTTATTACATTGGCATGAAGGAGAAAAATGGTTTTGGGATTGCCTTATAGATGCCGATTTAGCAAGCAATAGTGCTGGTTGGCAGTGGATTGCAGGCTGTGGAGCAGACGCGGCTCCATATTTCAGAGTTTTTAACCCTATAACTCAAGGTTTAAAGTTTGATCCTAATGGAGATTATATTAGAAAATTTATTCCTGAAATAGCATTGCTACCAAATAAATATATATTCAATCCATGGGAAGCACCTGATGAGATTCTCAAAAAAGCTAAAGTAAAATTAGGAGAAAACTACCCTAGACCAATTGTGGATATAAAAATATCCAGAGAAAAAGCCCTTTCTACGTTTGCAAAGCTAAAATCACCTTAAAATGAGTAAAGTCTTGTATAGGTTTATTTTCTTAACCAGTCTCCTATTAATAACGTATTTCTTATATATATTTCCTTTTGAAATTTTGAATAAATTTTTATTAAAAGAAGATGTATCTTTGAAAGATTCAATTATAAATACAATAATTTTTTATGTCTTTATTCTTTTTTATTTAAAATCTCGCACAACATTCAAACCTCTTAAACTTTTTGTTTATGAAGGCTTAGGGATTGGATTCATTAGCTTTATAGTTATAAACTTGAGTATCCTAATAAACTCTTTTGGGTATTTCAAAGAAACTACAATTGGAATAATTTCAGTAATTTTAATTTTAATTATAACCATATATGGGATATTTAGAGCAAAAAAAGTTACAATTAAAAACTTAATTTTAGAAACTTCTAAAATAGAGAAAGACTATAGTATCATCTTTTTAAGTGATCTTCATTTAGGAACAAATGACATAAAACATCTTCGAAAAGTTTTTAAAAAAATAGAGAGTATAAAGTATGATTTTATATTAATTGGAGGAGATTTAATCGATTCAAGTTCATTCAATATAGCAAACTTAAAATTATTTAATTTAATTAAAAAGAAAATATATTTTGTTAATGGTAATCATGAATATTATTTAAAAGATTTCACAAATAAAATAAGGGAACTAAAGAAATATAATATTAACGTTTTAAAAAATACACATCGAAAAATCGATAAAATTAATTTGATCGGGATAGATGATTTACAATTACCTATTAAAAAAATCTCATACATAAATAAATTAAGAAAAGATGGCTTTTACAATATTGTTATTTCTCATAAACCTGATGTATGGGATGATATAAAAGATAAGACTGATTTAATGCTTTCAGGACACACACATAATGGACAAATATTTCCCTTTAACTTAATCGTTAAGTTAAAATTTAGATATATTTATGGATTATATAAAAATAAACTCTCCAATCTTTATGTTTCTTCTGGATCAGGATGCTGGGGTCCAAGAATTAGAATAGGCTCTTCAAATGAAATAGTTAATTTAAGATTAAAAAGAACTAATTGACAGTTATATCAGACCTTCAATATTTACTGGCAATTCATTACTTTCAATTTCACTTATAATTTTGTTTAAATGATCAGTATTTTGAGTTTCAACAGTTATATTTAGCTTTGCTAAACTTGCAGATAAGTCCATCGCAAATCTACTATGTTCAACTTGCAGCACATTGGCTCCGTTATTTGCACAAATTTTAGATATGATTTGGAGTTGTCCTGGCTTATCTGGCATAGTAATGCTTAAGGTTGTTACTTGCCCAGATCTAACTAAGTCTCTCATTAAGATTGAGGATAAGACTTTAGAGTCAATATTACCCCCACAAACAACTATTCCTATTTTTTTGCCTAAAAAGTTTTCATTATTTTGTAAGATTGCAGCTAACCCAACTGCACCGGCACCTTCTACTACAGTTTTTTCATGTTCAGCTAACATTGCAATTGCTCTCTCAATTGATTTATCAGACACAGTCACAACATCATCAACAAATTTTTTGATAATAGAAAATGGAATATCACCTATTTCTGATACAGCTATCCCCTCAGCAAGAGTGGACCCCTTACATTTTATTTTTTTATTGAATATTTTATTTGTAAGAGAGGGATATAATTCAGATTCAACACCTATTACCTTAATGTTTTTATTCATTGATTTTGCAGCTAATGCACAACCTGCTATCAAACCTCCTCCACCAACTGGTATTAGCAATACATCAATTTCATTAAAATCTGACAACATTTCATAAGATATGGTTCCTTGACCCGAAATAACATTTATATCATTGTAAGGGTGTACTTCAATAAAACCTTTCTCTTTTATAAGCCTTTGAACATGTTTGTATGAAGCATTTAAATTTTCTCCCTTGATTATAACATTTCCACCAAAATTCTTAGTTCTTCTTATTTTGGTAAAAGGTGTGCCTTCAGGCATTACAATATTAGAATTGATATTCATTTTTTTAGAAATAAATGCTAAACCTTGAGCATGATTTCCTGCAGACATAGCTACCACACCCGATTTTCTTTCATTTTCAGATAGAGAAAGAAGTTTCGAATAAGACCCTCTCACTTTAAAAGCCCCAGTGAACTGTCTGTTCTCAAATTTAAAATAAATATCTATTCCTAGCTTTTCTGAAATTGAATTTGAAAAGCTTGTCTCTGTCCATTTAACATTATCAGATATTTTTTTATGCACTTTTATAATATCATTTAAAGTCAATTCCATTTTTAACTCTTTTTGTTTAACTTAATAAGTGGGTATTGCTAAATGACTACTTTGTCAATTATATTGAGATTTGTTTTTTTATTTTGAGAAATATAATATGCCAAATTTTGAAATTAATAAAATAATGCAGGAAAGTCCTCCACCAAATGAATATCAAGTTTCCTTAGAAAACTGGAGAAAATATCCATATTGTAAATGGTCTTTTTTAAACGTAAGAAATTTAATCCCAACAGCTCCTATTTTAGGAAACAGAAAAAGTGATATTGAATTCACAAAAGACCTATTAGATCTAAGCGATATGATTATAAATCATCAAGGGAATAAATTAAATCTATTAAGCGTCTTCAAACAATGTGATACAGATGCTTTTTTGGTTATGCACAAAGGGAAACTTAAGTTTGAGTTCTTTGACAATTTCACAAAAAAAGATACACCACATATTATTTTTTCATTATCCAAATCTCTAACTTCTTTATTGGTAGGAATACTCGTAAATGAAAAAATCATAAATTTAGATACCCCCGTTTCTTACATAATAAAAGAAACAAAAGGAAGTGCATATGAAAATGCAACAGTTCGGAATGTTTTAGACATGAATGTGGCTTCAAAATTTATTGAAGACTATTCAGGAAACGCCCAAATTTTCAAAGATTATAGAGCATCAACAGGTTGGGATCTTCCTAAAAAAAGTTTAGAGCTAAACTATTTGGGTTTACATGATTTTCTATCAAAATTACCAAAAACAAATATGGGACATGGAAAAAAATACCACTATTGCTCACCTCATAGTGATTTATTAGGTTGGATAATTGAAAGAGCTTCCGGGAAAAAATATTCTACTATAATGTCTGAATTGTTGTTTAAGCCAGCTGGTGTTAAATATGAAGCTTATGTTACAGTTGACAAATGGGGCGCATCAAGAGCGGCTGGAGGAATTAGCATATCGCCATACGATTTATTAATTCTTTCTGAATTAGTACGTTGCCATGGTACCTCGAATAATAATCAAATAATTCCATCCTCTTGGATAGAAGACATACAAAATTATAAAAACAATACCAGTTATCTCAATCAAGATAATCTGGAAAGATTTCCTAAAGGTAATTATAGATCAAAATGGTATCAAACTGGTTTTAATGATAATGAGTATTGTGGAATAGGTATACATGGTCAAAATATTTGGATAAATCCAAAAAAAGAATTAACAATAGTAAGGCTATCTTCTGCTTCAGAGCCAATAAATATTAAAACTGAAGAATTAATGTTTAGTGTATTTAAGGAAATTGGTAACAATTTAAGTTAAATAATTAAAAAGTAATAGGAAACTTTTTATATAATTTATTTATCTCTAATAATAGTTCTTCTGAGAGGACTAGATCTAAACCCTTCAAAATTTTGGATAGTTGCAAACTGTCAGTTGATCCAAAAATTACAGAACCCATAAATGGGCGCTGGTTACAGAATGCTAGTGCCATATGTATAGGATCTATATTGAACTTTCTTGCGAGTGCAACATACTCTTTTACTGCCAATGTTGAGTTTTCGTTAACTCTTCCAAATAAACTAGAAACTCTAGAAAGCCTTGAGTTTTCTGGAATTTTTCCATCCAAGTATTTACCAGTCAAAAAACCTCCTGCCAAAGGGGAATAAGCCAGCAAACTTATATTTTCATGATGGGACATTTCTGCCATATCAAGATCATACAATCTACAAAGTAAACTGTATTCATTTTGAGTAGAAACCAACTCAAGATTTGGGAAATATTTTAAATATTTAATAAATTGTAATGTTCCCCAACATGTCTCATTAGACAACCCAATATACCTTATTTTTCCTTCATTATGAATTTCTGACAAAGACTTCAAAACTTCTAGAATATTATCATTAGAATTTTTAGTGTCTTGGTTTGAAGGATCATAATTCCAATTTTGCCTAAAGTGATATGATCCTCTATTTGGCCAATGCAGTTGATACAAATCAATATAATCTGTCTTAAGTTTTTTTAAACTACCTTCAATAGCAATTTTTATTGACCGTCCGTTTATTCCTTCTCCATTTCTAACAGCTTCGTAACCTTTACCTGATATCTTGGTTGCGAGAACAATTTCTGATCTCTTTGACTTATTTTTTTTTATCCAATTACCTAAAATAATTTCTGTATCGCCAGTTGTTTCAGCTCTTAAAGGACATGTGGGATACATTTCAGCAGTATCTAAAAAGTTTATTCCTGCATCAATTGATAAATCTATTTGTTTATGACCATCTGCTTCTGAAGTTGTCTCTCCAAATGTCATTGTGCCAAGACAATATGAAGATACTTTGAGTTCAGATTTTCCTAATTTTTTAAACAACACTTAATAATCTCTCTTTAGTTAATAATAATACTTTGAGAAGAAATGAATAAATCAAAATCAATAATGGGACCTTAGTACATTAAGAGGCTTAGAATAAATTAATTTCAACATTTTAAATAAACTAAAAATTGTAATAAAAATAGGTAAAATCAATAAAAGAATAACTAAAGTTAAATAATTTAAATAAAATTCAACATTAAACAGATAATTCAGTAATATGAAACTAACTAAGCATCCTATTAAAATAGAAATTAATGAAGATAGAAGCCCAATGGTCATATACTCATAAAACCATAAAAGAATAATTTTTTTTGGTTTTGAACCAAGTATTTTAAAAATTGCCACCTCATATAATTTATCTTTTTTGCTTACATCCAAAATAGTACTCAAAACTATTACACCTGAAAAGAGTGTGACAAAAGCTATAGTATTTATAATAATTATTAATAATTTTAACAATGATTTGATAGTTTTATAGCTTTCTTCAATTGATATAGATGAAATATTTGAGAATTCAGAGACTACTTTTTCAACAAATTCACTACTAGTCACTTTATTTTTATTTTTGCTTGTTGCAATCAAAGTGTGTGGTGCGTTTTTAATGATACTATCACTCAAAACAAATATAAAATTTATTCCCATACTTTCCCAAACAATCTCCCTTGTATTATGAATTGTAGCTTCAAAATTTCTTCCTAAAATATTAAATTCTATTTTATCTCCAATCTTTACGTTCAAACCTTTTGCAATTTTATTACCAATAGAAACTAAGAGAGGGCCTTTGTAATCTGGTTCCCACCATTGACCAGTAATCAATTTATTATTTTGGGGTTTGACGTTACTCCATGTAAAAGCCCTATCTCTCTTTAGAACCCATTGTACGTCTTTATCAACTTTTAATTTTTCAACATTCACATTATTTAATTTTGTTATACGCCCTCTTAACATTGGTTGAGCATTGAAATTGTTACTACCAATCGAATTAATAGCAATTTTATTTATTTCCTCAATTTGACTAGGTTGTATATCTATGAAAAAATAATCTGGTGCTTCTTGATTGATAGTGTCATAAATTTTTTTGTCTAAACTTTCTTGAATAATATTCAAGGTGACCAAAAGAGAAAGACCTATACTGAATGAAATTACTATAGATTTTGAAAACATATTTCTATCTACAATAGATCTTCTAATGGTTTCTAACAAAGAACCTATTTTAAACCTTATTTTTTTCAAAATAATAAAAAAGAAATTAGTAAAAAGTGTTAAAATGGTTAATGAAATAAATAAAGATATAAAAATATAAAACGCTAATTTTATATCACTAGTAAGATTAACAGTAAGAAAACATAAACAACAAATTAAAAAAATTATAAATATTTTAATTTTGTTAGAATGCTCATTATGAATTTTATCTCGAGATACCCTTATTAAGTGTATTGGTTTTATTTCATAGGTCTTTGATAAAGGTATAATTGTAAATAATAAACATACAATGAAACCATAGGAACAACTTATAAAGATTGGTTCAAAGAAAACTTTGGCTTGGAATGAAGAAAACAATGTTTCACCGATTAAAGGTGAAAATAAAAATGGAGTGGAAATTCCTAAAATTACTGCTGGTGTTATTCCAATTAAAAACACTGAGAACATTTGTAAAAGATATATTTTAAAAACTTGATTATTTTTGGCACCTAAAGACTTTATTATAGCAATATTTTTTATTTTTTTTATTAAGTATCCTTTTACCCCATTAGATATCCCAACACCTGAAATTAGAAGTGTTATAAGTCCAACTAAAGATATAAATAAAGTTGTCCTTTCAATGAAAGTATTAAAATTATTAGTACTATTTTTTATGTTTTTGATTGAAACGTTTGTTCCTTCGATTAACTTATTTAAGAAAGATAGTTCTAATTTTTTATTATTTGGAATAAACTTAATCTTATATTTCACTAAAGATCCAGGTATAACCAAGCCTGTATTTTTTAAAGTTTGTGATGACATAAGTACGCGGGAACCAAAATTAGCAAATGAGAAAATTCTATCTGGTTCTTGTTTGATTATACCCTTTATTTCTGCTTCAATTTTTCCTAATTTTACAATATCTCCAACAGAGATATTGAGCTGATTTTTAAGTCCTTCATCAACAAATATTTCATTAATCTTTTCATTTATATTTGTGCTAATTAGGCCACTATTTTCTGTTTCAACTTTTAAATTACCTATTAGAGGCCAATTTTTATCAACAGCTTTAAGCTCTACAATGCGACGTTTGTTGAGTGAGTTTTTTTTTGAAGAGAGCATAGTACGCATTTCAACGATCTGAGAAACTTTACCATTCTGCTCCAACCAATTTTTGATTTCCTTTGGAAATTCTTGATAAGTAGTCGAAAATTCATAAGTCCCACCAAGAAGTTCTGATCTTTTATTATCAATCTCATATTGTAAGTTTTTTGATAAACTACCAACACCAGTAATAATAAATACACCAATAAAAATTGATGTAATGACTATTTTAAATTCATTAAATGACCCCCTTAACTCCATAACAGAAAGTTTTAAAAATAAATTTTTTCTAAAAATTATATTTTTAAGACCTGACATTTATAAAATTAAACCATTATCTAGAGTAATAATTTCATCACAAAAATTAGCTATGGATTTATCGTGTGTTACTAAAATTAGGGTTGAATTATGATTTTTTTGAAGTTCAAAAATCAGTTTTATAACTGCTTCACTGTTTTTTTTATCTAAGTTTCCTGTTGGCTCATCAGCAATTATTATCTCTGGTGATGAAATCAAAGATCTAGCTATAGCAACTCTTTGTTGTTCTCCCCCAGATAATTCATGGGGATAGTGATTAATTCTATTTTCTAAACCAACAGATTCTAGTAATTTAATACTTTGTCTATCGTCAATGAAATTTCCAGATATTTCCAAAGGTAAGTTAACATTTTCTAAAGCCGTCATAGAAGGTAATAAATTAAAGGATTGGAATATAATCCCAACATTTTTAGCTCTATAATCAGCCAGATCATCTTCTTTCAGATCATGAATGGGTTGATCTTTATAAAAAATCTTACCTTTTGTGATATTTTCTAAACCAGCAATAGTCATTGCTAGTGTTGACTTTCCTGCACCACTATGCCCCATTATACATATACTTTTATTAGCTAAAATGTTAAGGTTAATACCTTTTAAAACTTCAATGGTTTCAATATTGCTTTTAAGATTTACAAATACATTTTCTAATTTAATTATTGTATTTTGATTCATAATACTCATTTATAAATTAACTGATTTAATATATTCATTTTAAATAAATATTCTTAGCTGAGTTAGTAAATAAAAGATATGAAATATATAATACAACTTAATTTTACAATTTTTTTCTTTTTATTATTACTAATGCAAACATCATATTCCAAAAATATTAGGGTTTTAATCTTAGGTGATAGTTTAATCGCTGGATATGGATTATTAAAAGAAAATGGATTTGTTGATCAATTACAAAAGAAATTTGATAATGAAAAATATAATATTAACTTAGTTAATGGAGGTGTTTCTGGAGAAACTTCAACAGGACTTAATAATAGGTTTGAGTGGATACTAGATGATAAATTTGATGGTATCGTTATCTCTACAGGAGCTAACGATGCATTAAGGGGCATCGACCCTCAAATAACTTCAAAAAATATTGAAAATATTTTGTTATATCTTGAAAAAATTCAGATACCAACAATGCTAATAGGGATGAAAGCTCCAAATAATCTTGGTTCAGACTATGTGAAAGAATTTAATGATATTTACCCAAAATTAGCTGAAAAGTATGAAACTTTTTTTTATCCATTTTTTTTAAAAGATGTTGTTCTAAAACCTGCCTTAAATCAAAAAGATATGATACACCCTAATGAACAGGGGGTAAAAATAATAGTTGAGAATATATATCCACAATTTTTGCTTTTTTATAAAACTTTAAAAAATCAACTATCTTCTAAAAATAAATAATCTTAATACTCTTATAATACTTCTCAAAGCTAAGGATCTAACTATTGGATTTTTTAAAGATCTTTTTAAATAAAATACAATTTTAGGGTAATGATCTTTGAAGATGTAAATAATAATAGATACAATAATAATGAATAATATAAATTTTATCATTCTATGCTTAAATTAATTGACCCTAATACTCCGAAATCTGCTGTGATTTTATCTCCACTTTCTATATTTAATGGTAAAGAACAAGTGCCAGTAGAAACTATCAGACCTTTATCAAGGGTTATATTATTTTGAGATAATTCATTAACTAACCAAGTTAGAGCAATGATTGGACCTCCTAATACATTCTCCCCAATACCATCATGAGAAAGATTATTAGAATTATAAATTTTTACTTTATGTTGAGATAAGTCAATAGTTTTCCAATTAAATTTTACAGCTGATGAAATAACAAATTGATGAGCACAAGCATTATCTGCAATTAGGTTTAATTCTCCAACTTTAGAGAAATCTTCAAAACGTGAATCAGGTAATTCTATTGCTAAATATAAATCATCAACAAGGTGTATTACCTCATCAGGAGTATATAAATGATTTGTAGGTTTTAAGTTTGAAGAAATTTTGAACGCAAATTCAGGTTCAGCAACAGCCATTTTATTTTCCCCTAAAACAAGTGTATTATTAGGGCTATAAGTCTTATCTTTTAAAATTCTTCCAGCCAATGGTCCATTTACACCGATGTGTTTTTGTCCATCTTTACTAGTAGCTGCTATCTTCCAACCTGCTAGATCAGAATTACTCAAAACTTGAATGTCTTCTTGTATTTTATAGGCATCAATTCTATTGAGAGGTATCAGTTTGCTTGGTAAAAAATTAATTTTTTTACCACTTTCCCAGCAATTCCAAATTAACTCAGCAGCTTTCATATTTAAACTCTTTCAAAAAATTACCCTTTTAATTTTAATTTTTCCCAAATTGTTATATCCTGAGCAATTGGTGGCAAGGGAATTTCACCAAACATTTCAGCAATAATTCCTCTATGATAACCAGCATGCATAACAAGATGTGTTAATATCATAGATCTAGTTATCAATACTTTATTTCCACCTATTAGTTCACACTCAACACTTTCTTCTAATTCTGCATCAGATAGATCAACCGCATATTTTTTTAATAATTGCTCTTCTTTCTTCTTTTCCTTCCAAAGTTGTTTCATATCGTTAAACAAAATAGTTTGTAAATTAGAAAAATTATGTCTTTCTTTTTTCATATTAGCTAGCCAAACTTTATCTATAACCAACAAATGGTTAAGAGAATTTCTTATGCTGTTCATAAAAGATTTTCGTTGCTTGTTTATTTCTTCCGACGACAACTTTGTAATTACTTTAAAAAATTCATCATTAGCCCAACTATTATAATCTAGAAGATTAAGAAGATATCTTTTATGTTCCATTAATATTCACCTCAAATATAATTTTATTTTTTATGATCTATATTTTTGAAAAGGAGTTTGAATAAATTCTTCTTTTGATTATTTTGAAAATTCCATTTTTTTTTCAAAATTCTATAAAGGAAAAGACATACTATGCCAATTATTAAGTACAAAAAAGCTTGGGGATCTTCCATAAATTAAACCATTATCTAAAAACTATGATTAATTTGATATGTTAACCTTAACAAGTCAAGCAACCTAATTAATTTTAATAATGTGGTGGAATTTCATTTAAAATATTAATATTATCTTTATCTATATTTTCTATATTTTGTAAGGTCAACTTTAATACTTTAATTTGTAACTTTAAATCTTTAATTTCTTTTTGTTGATTATAAATTTCATCACTCATACTATTTAAATCATTTTGAAGAACTTCTAGTTTTTCTTGCATTCTTTTTAAGTTTTTCATTCATATAATTACCTAAAATTTCATTTATTAAAAATACTATGCTACTATTAATTCATGAAAGTTGTAGTAGGAATATTCTTGTTTTTTTGTTTATTAAACATCGCAATGTATTCGATGTCTTTTTTTGGATAAAAAATTATTCTGGTAAGGCTGGACACCTTCCTACTAAGTTAAGTTGCCAAAAAGCTTTGTAAGTATCTTCTATACCCCTTTTCACTGATATAGATGGATAATTACCTATGTGTTTTCTTAATGGATGATCATCAAGGTCTGGAGGGAAAGGAAAAAGTTGATTAGCACAGCTAATATCAGCTTTTTCGTTTAATTCTTTTATCATATGAATCCCATTTTCTATAGTCTCACAACTTCCATTAAGGTTAAAAACATGAGCACCAGTCATATCCTTACTAATAGAAGTAATAAATGCTAAAGCTGCTTCTCCTACATATAACCAGCTATATTTTCCATTAAATGGTATTTGATAACTTTCGTTTAGAACAGCAGCTTGAATAGCCAAAGTATTTTTAGAACTCATACCTTGATCTCTAGCTAAACCATAAACAATATTTGGCCTTATCCCTATAGATGGCACCTGCCAGTCCTGCCAATAAACAAAAGCTGTATGTTCGTTAGCTAATTTATAAGCTCCATACAATGTTTCCTTCCATGGACCTTTAGGAGGCATACCAAGTGCAGCTACCGAGGAAGCATAAACAGTCCTCTTGATACTTGCTTCTCTAGCTATTTCAAGAATATTGATCGTACCTTCAACATTGACCCTAGCTCCTAGTGCAGGATCAGAAGAACAAAAAGGGACTTGAAGGCCTGCCAAGTGAATAATAGCAGAAGGATTATAAGAGGTAATGACTTTTTTCAGTAGTTTTAAGTTTGTAATATCACAAACTTCCCATTTAATTTTTGATGTTTCTTTACCAAGAATTAATTCCAGACGATCTTTTTGATCAGTCAAATCAACTCCAATACATGGTATCCCAGATCTATAAAGTATTGTAAGTATCCAACTTCCTATGCAACCGCCTGCTCCAGTTACTATAACTGGTCCATCAAAATTATTAGTCTTAATTAGAAGATCATCAGTTAAAAAGTTCAAATTCATTTCATATCTCTCAAAAAAATTAAAAGGAATATACTCACATATAAAAAAATTTAAATAAATATCTTATAAAACTTTCCTAACAAAATTATTTATATCCGCTGCTAGTAAAGCTGGGTTTTCCATTGCAGCAAAGTGGCCACCAGATTTATGGGTCTCCCAAAAAATAATATTATGATAGTATTGTTCAGCCAAACTTATTGGTGGTGAAAAAATTTCTTTGGGAAATTCACTATACCCTGTTGGAACTTCTATTGGATTATCTAAGGATATTGGCCAATATGGAGATCTGTGACGAACAAAGTAGGGCCAAAATGAAGCACCAATACACCCTGAAAACCAATATAAAGAGATATTTGCTAGCATGGTATCAATATTAATATTTTTAAATAAGTCACCATCATTATCGGTCCAGCTATAAAATTTTTCACTTATATAAGCACATAAACTTACAGGGGATGCATTTAACGCATGAGCCAAAGTGAAAGGTTTAGTCCCTTGAATATATTGATACCCTGCCTCAAAGTGTAAAAAATTTTTTAATTCCTCATAATATTTTTTTTCCTTAGTATTTTTAGGTTTTTTATCTAAACCTCTTGGTAATGGAAGCATATTTAAATGAATACCATGTATTTTTTCTGGGACTTTAACTGACATTATCGAAGCTATAAAAGACCCTAAATCTCCTCCTTGAATAAAATAATTACCGTAACCTAAACTTTCCATTAAATTTATAAAATGATCAGAAATTTCTTCCAAACCTAAGGGAGGTTTATTTTTCAAAAAAGAAAAACCTACGTTTGGCAATGAAGGAATTATAAGATTAAAATGTTGATGATCGAGAGAAGTGTTCTGGAGAGGATTTACTAGCAAAGGTATTAAATCAAAAAACTCAAAGATTGATCCTGGCCAACCATGAATTAATAATAAAGGTATTGCATTTTTTTTGTTTGATTTAATATGTAAGAAATGAGTATGACAGTCATCTTTTTCAAAAACATATTGATCAAATTTATTTAGTTTATTTTCTTCTTTTTTCCATGAAAATTTATTTTGCCAATAATCTAGGATTAACGAAAGCCTTTTGTAAGAAATGCCTGCATCATCAACTGAATATGAGCCCCAGTCTAAAATTCGACTTTTTGAAATTTGAAATTTTAAATTATCTATCTCTCCAGTGGATATATTTGATATAAATTTTTTCATTAATTATTCTCTTATAGTATAATTAAGAGTAATTATAACAGTCTACTAAAGTAAATAAAAAATAAATTTAAACTTTAATTGTGTCTCTTCTAAAGCTATATAGACCGGCTAAAACGACTACCAAAGAGCCTAGTAAAACTGGTATTTCTAAAACTTCATTAAAGAAAATCATTCCTATTATAGAGACAAAAACAAGTTGAAGATAGTTAAATGGCTGTAATATAGACGGTTGCGCAAGTTGATAAGCCTTTATAATAAAAAAATGTGCAGAAGTTCCAAGAATGGCAATCATTAAAATCAATAACCAATCAAAATTTTTTACTTGTATAAAGAAAAAAGGACCTACCAATGATAAAATAAAAGCACCTGCCATACCTGTATAAAAAAAACTAGTTGTAGGGCTATCATGACCCGATACATAACGAGTGAGAATTTGATATGTTGCGTATGAAAAGGCACATGCCAAAGCCAAAAATGATAAAGGATCAAAACCTCTAAAACCTGGTCTTAAAATAATTAAAATACCTATAAAACCAAAAAAAATTGCAAGTATCCTTTGCCAATCTACTTTTTCATTTAAAAAAACAATTGATAAGGCAGTAACTATAAGAGGACCTACAGCAAAAATAGCTGAAGTTTCTATTAAACCTAGTTTTAAAAAACAATAATGTGCAAAACACATTTGTATTGCCAATAAAGAGCCCCGAAAAATTTGTAAATATTTCTTTTTACTATTTGATATGATAATTGTGGATTTATTATTATATGTGTTTATTAAAATTAAAATTAATGCAAAAAACCAGTACCTAAACATATTTAAAGTGATAACATTATAGGTCTCAGATAACTGACGGGTAATACCATTCATGATTGAAAAACATAATACTGCAGAAATTATAAATAAAATGCCTTTTATATTATTTGAAAGTAGCAAAATGAACAACCTTTTAGGTTAAATTGAAATATTCGTTATAAGTTTGTTTTTATAGAACAGGATAGAATTATGAGAAGATATATCATTAAAGTTTTTATTATTTTTAACATTTATATATTAACTTACTTTCCATCCTTTGCAGAGACATTTATTTATTCAGGTGGTTGTTTTTGGTGTACAGAAGCTGATATGGAAAAAATACCTGGTGTTGTTGAAGTAACAAGTGGATTTACTTCGGGTACCACAGAAAATCCAAAATATATTCCAGGTCAGTGGGGTGATCATAGAGAAGCTGCCTTAGTAGAATATGATCCCAAAATAATTTCTTTTGAAGATCTAATAGTTCATGTCTTTAAAACTATCGATTATGAAGATGGTGAAGGACAATTTTGTGATAGAGGTAGGTCTTATTCACCTGCTATTTATTACAAAAACAAAGAAGAAAAAAAAATAATCTTATCTCTAGCCCCTAAATCATCAATTGTCCCAATTGAAAAAGAAACAGAGTTCTATCCTGTAAGATTAGAACATCAAGATTATTACAAAAAAAATACTTATAAATATGAGTATTATAGATTTATGTGCGGAAGAGATAAAAGACTAGAAGAATTAAATAAATAGATTAAATTTTAGCAAAGTCTCTATTACCTCTAGGGTCAACCCAACCAATCAAACCATCTTCTCTTCTGTAAATCATGTTAAGACCACTATGCTTTTTATTTCTGAACATTAATGCTGAAATATTTCCTAAATTCATTTTTTCTAAGGCTTCAATAACAGTTAATTCTTCAATTTCTGTATTTAACTCTGCAAATATAAGAGGCTCACTTTTAATAGCTATATCTTCTTTGGTGTTAAGATTAGGAGCTTCATTAATAATGTGGAATTGAGCATTCAATGAGCTGGATTTGTTAGTTAATTCATTGTTTTTATAGTTTTTAATCTTTCTTTTATATCTTCTTAATTGTTTAGATAATTTTTCCATAGCATCATCAAGTGCTAACTTGGCTGTATTTCCATTTGATTGGGCTGTAAACTCCATTTTTTTACTAATGTGTGTAACTATAATTATATAAAAAAAATTATTTTTTTTTGAAAGGCTTACTATGGAGGAAACAGGGTTAGAAAAGTATTTTTGGACCCCTTTAGATAATGTTTCTTCTGCATATTTGGAAAAAGATTGACCTACTCTTACATGCTTTCCAAATATTTTAAAATTCATTAAATTCCCCCCACTTTTACTATAGCAAAACAAGCATACGTTTTGTCAATTATTTATTTATGATATTTTATTTTTTGATATGTATAATATTATTTTAAATATTTTAAACAAAATTAAAATGACTGCATACTTAATTGTTAAATCTGATACCAGCCTTGTGAATCAAAAAGAGTTTGACCATTGGTATCAAATAGAACATTTAGCAGAGGCAAAAGAGGCTCTATCTTCATTAAATGCAAAAAGAGTATGGATACAGAACACCAAATTCCATTTAGCTATTTACAAATTTCAAAATATAAATGAAGCACAAAGAGCTTTATCTTCCAAAAACTTAGAAAAATTAATAAAAAAATTTGATGAAAAATGGAATTACCAGGTAAAAAGAACACGCGAATTAATAGAGTTATCTCAGGAAATTTAGTTTCTTAATTTATTATTTGATTTGAAATTTCTATTAAATTTTTATCTGGATCTCTAACATAAATAGATTCTATTGGACCACTAGCACCAGTTTTGAAAACAGGCCCTGACTCAATTGTGACATTATTTTTATTAAATGTTTTTATCCAGTGACTTAAAGGCTCATCAGTTAAAAAGCAAATGTCAAGTGTTCCTGGAAGAGCAACTTCAGCATTTGGTTTGTAAGGGTTAGAAGCGTCATGCAAATTAATTTTTTGCTCACCAAACTTTAGAGATTTTCTATAAGTATTGTCAGATTTAGAATAAAATTGATTTATCTCCATTCCAAGAATATCACAATAAAAATGAATTGTTTTTTTCATATCAGAAACAGTTATAACAATATGGTCAATTGAACGGATCATAATTTTTTCTCAATTTATTTTTATTTATGTTATCAATATCATTACTTAACTCTTTATTTAGAAAGTAGCACTTTCAATGTTTTTAAGAAATTATATTATTATAATCACGTCACTTTTATTAATATTTCCTCTTAAAGTAATGGCAAACGAAATTTATCTCCCCTCTGCTGGCTTTGATTGTAGCGATGATCAATATAAATTTGAGTTTCTGTTTGATAGATCAAAAGATATGGATAACCCAAAAGTGTATAGAAGAGTTAATGGTAAATTCATTAGCATAGGTAATTTAATTGCTGAAAAACAAGGAGCTTACGTGGTTTGGGAAGACAAGGAATTCTTGAAAACAACAGATTTTGCTTGGAGTTTTGATAAGGTAACCTCAAAATTATCCTCAATTGTATTAAGTGTGGGGCTTGGAATAGATAATCTAAATATAATTCCTAAACCTATGACCTGCATGCAAAAAATTTTCTATTACTAGTTAAATTTTGCTACAATTGTTTTGACTTAATTATTTATAAGTAATAATAAATATATGTTTTTTTATGGACGCGTAGCTCAGCTGGATAGAGCAACTGCCTTCTAAGCAGTAGGTCAGAGGTTCGAATCCTCTCGCGTTCACCACTATTTTGAGGAACTTAAATTGTTTGGACTAGGAATTTTAAAAGGAACGGTTATTGGATTAGCAGGTGGATTAATTATTGGATTAACCCTCAGAGAGACTTGCAAGTTGATTAATTCAAATAAAAAAAATTCTTACAATTCAGTAGATAATTACAACAACCCTGATGATAAGGAAGAGAAATAAATTTATTAATTAATTCAAAATTTATTTATTCCAATTTTTATACCATTTTTTGAATAAGTTATATTGTGCTTTTGCAAATTTCTTTTGACTATCACTAAGTTTATCACTTGGGTTAAAATGTAATTTATATGCCTGCTCTCCATTAAGCACCATCAAATATTTGTAATACAATACAAGATCTGGTCCTTCATCAAATGATGATAATACTAATAAGGCATCGTCAAGTTCCTTTGCTTTTTGTCTAGCTAAGGCATCTCCTTTGGCAGCTTTTTCACAAAGGTTAATTAAGTGGAGAACTTCTCTTGGAAATGCGTTGCCAACTCCTGTTATAGCCCCAACAGCTCCACAATTTACATAACCATGATAAACTGTTGTATCAACACCAATCATAAGGGAAATATTCTCATCTTGTGAGGTAATATGTTCAGCTGCGTAAGTTAAATCACTAGCCCCACCAAATTCTTTGAAACCTACTAAATTTGAAAATTCTTTTCTAAGGTCAAAGAACAGATCTGCTCTAGTAGAGAAACCATAATAATGACTATTATATATAACCGCAGGAAGATCTGGAGCTGCGCTTAAAATTGAAGCAAAGTGGGACCTTTGTGCTGTTAAAGATGGTCCCCTAGACAATACTCTTGGAATTAACATTAGACCTAATGCACCAACATCTTGAGCATGCCTTGCATGATCTGTTGCTTTTCTTGTATTTATAGCCCCAGTTCCAACTATTGTTGGAATACCAGCTTGTACTAATCTGGAAACTCCCTTTTGTCTATCATCATCAGATAAAAGAGGCCAGTCTCCCATTGATCCACAATATATAACCGCAGACATCCCAATCTGAATTAATTCATCTGCCTTTTTAACAAGTAAATCAAAATTTGGTGTATAATCATCATTACATGGTGTCATAAGTGCAGGCATACAACCTTTAAAAATGTTACTCATTTAAAAACTCCAAAAATTAAATAATGTTTTATAAAATTTAATAATCAACATAATTAATCAATTTTTTTACCCATTAATTGAATATCCACCATCTACAGGAATTGCAGTTCCAGTAATAAAGTCTGAGCCTTGACTAGATAAAAAAACAGCAATACCTCCTAAATCTTCGGGAACACCCCATCGTCCTACAGGTGTTCTCTCCTCAACTCTTTTCTGTAGTTGTGGGATATCTATTCTCGCTTGACGAGTTAGTTTAGTGTCAATATAGCCAGGTAAAATTGCATTAACTTGAATATTGTCCTGAGCCCACGTATTTGCTAGACTTTTGGTTAATTGAACAACTCCCCCTTTACTCGCTGAATATGCACTTCCCAAAGGAGCGCCAAACAAAGAATGCATAGAGCCAATATTTATTATCTTTCCTCCACTAATATTTTTAAAATGTTTATAAGCCTCCTTTGAACAAGTAAACATACTTATTAAATTCGTATCAATAATTGATTTCCACTCGTCTAATTCATATTCCTCAGGCCTTTTTCTAATATTGGTCCCAGCATTATTTACTAAAATATTTAATTTTCCAAAATCATTTACGACATCGTTAATCAATTTATTACAGGAAACTTCATCAACTACGTTTACTTTAAATGATTTACATTCAATGTTAAAACTCTTAAGAAGTTCAATTGATTCATTATTTTTATTTTCGTTCCTTCCAGCAATGATAACACTTGCCCCTGCCTCACCAATAGCTTTAGCCATAGCAAGGCCTATGCCTCCATTACCACCAGTTATCAGAGCCACTTTTCCAGTTAGGTTAAAAAGTTTCATTAAATATTTCCTCCCTTAATCACCAATTTTCTTTGTGAGTTCTTACATCTAATTCAAAAGTCCAAGCTCTCTTATTTTGATTATAAAGAAACATATATGCATCAGTTACGCTTTCTATATCTATCAATCTTCCTTCTTTAACTTTTTGATCGAAGTCAGACAATTTTTTTTTAATTCTTTCCCCAGCAAGTCCACCATCAACTATAACATGACCCACATGAATTGATTTTTCAGCATATTCTTTTGCAATTGCTTGGGCTAAATTTCTTAGAGCACCCTTAGCTGAATTAAAAGCACCAAAATTAGCTTTACCCCTTAAAGATGCACTGGCACCAGTAAATAAAATTGTCCCGGGTGTGTTTTCTTTTAAAAAAACTTTAATAACCTCTTTTGAAAATAAAAAAGCTCCAAAACAACCAGTTTCCCAACTTTTTTTGAAATAATCAGCATCAATATCGATAATTTTACCTGGCGTGTTATTTCCTACATTGTAAACTGCAAAGTCCAAGCCAATACCAACTTCTTTAATCATTCTTTTTGTCTGATTTTCATTGGTAATATCAACGACAATTGGCTTGGCTTTATTTCCATCATCATGAATACTTTTAACAACTTGATTAATTGAATCTTCAGTTCTTCCAGCCACATAAACTTCAAAATTATTTTTAGCAATTTTTTTACACAATTGACCACCTAGACCATTTAATGGCCCAACACCAACTACTAGAGCTTTTTTCATTTTATTTTATTCCACTTTTCATCTTAATGACCATAGGTTTGAATATTGTTCAATAATGAGTTCAGCCTAATCTTAATATCTGCCAATTGATTTTTAAGAATTTTATTTTCATTTCTTAATTTTTTAATTTTATTTTTTAGCAATACATTATTTTGTTGATTATCTGGATTAGTATTTATTTTTAAATCGGCTTTACATGAATTATAAATGGTAATGTCTTTAGCAGATGTGCCTTGAAGGATGCATTCATGGGCATAAACTTCTATAGAAAAACACATTAAAAACAAAAAACAAAAAAACTTCATATTGTTACTTTTTAAAATTAAATTAATAATATAAAATTACATTTTAAATATGTAATTAACAAGGTTAAAAAAATGTATGCAAGAGTTGCTGAGTTTCAGTCTACTTCAAAAGTAAATTGCGATATGATTATTGCTTTTTTTCAAAATGTTATGATACCCAGGAACATTAAAAATGGTCAACTCAGTTGTGAAGTTTATAGGGTCTCAGATACTACTGGTTTTGTTATCTCTTCATTTAAAAATAAAAGTGATGCTGCAAAAATAATGAAAATTATGGCAGATGAACTTAATGAAGTTAAAGGTAATACAAAAATTAAATTAATCGAAGGTGAAAGAGTTTTTAGAATAGATCAATAAGATGAACCTTAGTCAAAAAAATATTCTTAGATTTCATATTGGTTATGATGATTTTTTTAATGATTTAGAGAGAGTTTCTTTAGATAACTCTATTTCAAATGTACCATTTGATGTTTTAAAATACGATTGTAATAAATATGAAATTCATGTGGCTATTGCTGGGGTAAACGAAAAACAAATCTCAATAAAACAACTTGGTGATTTTTTGGTATTAGAAGTTAACTCTCAGAAATCTGTTGAAAAAAATGATTTTATTCATAAAGGAATACGTAACAACTCCTTCAAGCAATCTTTTCGTTTAGAACATAATATTGAGGTTAAACAAGCAGAAATAAAGAACGGAATACTACAAATAAAATTATATAAAAAAGAAGTGCAAACGAAGTCTAAAAGAAAAATAGAAATTATAGAAGAATAACCTTTTGTGGTGTACAATTTTGAGTGATTTAAAATTTTACACTATCTTAATAAAAGGAATACAGAGATGAATCACATGATAGATACTGAAAAGCTTCGTCGTCAAATAACGGATCAAGAATGGCAACTTCGATTAGATCTTGCTGCAACATATAGACTTATAGCTTTGTATGGATGGGATGATTTAATATACACCCACGTTTCTCTTAGAATTCCTGGGCCAGAGCATCATTTCCTTATCAACCCTTATGGTTTAATGTTTGATGAGATCACAGCTTCTAGTTTGGTGAAGATTGATCTTAATGGGGAAGCAGTAATAGATACTCCATACGAAGTAAATCCAGCAGGTTTTACAATCCATAGCGCTATTCATTCTGCAAGAGAAGATGCACATTGTGTCCTTCATCTTCATACAAATGATGGGGTTGCTGTTTCAATTCAAAAAAATGGTTTACTACCTATTAGCCAAACATCAATGTTAATACATCCACATATTGCCTATCATGATTATGAGGGGTTGGCTTTGGATCATAGTGAAAGAGAAAGATTAATTGAAGATATTGGAAGTAAAAATCTATTTATCTTAAGAAATCATGGAACTTTATCTGTAGGCCAAACATGTGGAATTGCATTTATGGGAATATATTTCCTTGAAAGAGCTTGCTCTGCTCAAATAAGAGCACAAGCAGCAGGTGACTTAAACTTACCTTCTAGACAAGCAATAAAAACAACCCAAGAACAATCTGTTGGAATGTTTGACCTAGGTAAGGACAGACTTGCTTGGCCAGCGTTACTAAGAAAATTAGACAGACAATGTTCTGATTATAAAAATTAGAAAACGGACTTTGCACCACCTGTTTTTTGAGTTGTAAAGATTGACCCATAATCAGGTGCTGGAGGGAGTGGAAGCACAACCGGCACGTTTTTCATTATGGGCTGGTAACTAACTTCTCCACAAACCATTTGTCTTTCCAATTGATTGCACAATTCAATTGGATTTGAATTTTTTAAGTAAGCACCCACTCCAACTAAAGGCCAAGCATCTGCAGAATTACATTCATAAAACAATACTAATCTATCTTTATTACTATTATTAGGTGCCGATCCATGAAGAGTTCGAGCATGATGAATTGTCATAGACCTCGCTTTGCCAGTTAAGGTGACTGCTTTTTTTAAATCAAAATCTTTATCATCCGGGTTTATAGCGCCACAAAAAACACCATTATTATTATGACTTAGGACAGGTCCTTTGTGACTTTCTGGAATAACCATTAATGGACCATTGTCGAGATCAACGTCATTCAACATTAGCCCTAATGCCAAAACTTTATCATTGGTATGTGGATAAAAAGCCCAATCTTGGTGCCATTCAACAGCGGCACCACCCCCAGGTGCTTTTGTATTTAATTTACTTGTTTTTAAAGATACATCCTTACCCAAAAGATCAACAAGAATAGATTCTATTTTGGACTCTTTAATTATGTCCCAAAAATATGGGGTATGTTGGTGTGGCTGTTTAACTCTTTTTAACCTAGGCTTATCAAAACAATGCCCGTCTTCTAAATCAAAAATATTATCATTTTCTTTAACACTCCTAGATTTTTCAAAAAAACCTTTAATTAATTCCAACAATTTCTTGTGTTGATTTTCAGTTATAACATCTTCAACCAACAAATAACCTTGATCATTATAAAAATTAATTTGTTCACTTGATAATACCATTAAAGCACCTTTAAAGTTTTGAAATATAATTTTGTTAATATATTTTTATTGTAACTATGAATATGTTAATTAAATAATTATGAAGAGCAACAATTAATGAAAAATAATATAATTGAGCAAGATAGCCGACAGGCTTGGATTAGACTTGTCATTATTTTTATGATGAGTGTAATCGGAACTGCAGGAATGTGGTCAGTAGTAATTATTTTACCAAATATTCAAAATGAATTTGAACTTGACAGAGCGGCGTCAACTTATCCGTATGTGGCAACAATGTTTGGTTATGGAATTGGAAATGTCATCATAGGGCGAATGCTAGATAAAATTGGAATTAAAAAGCCCATCATTTTTGCTTTATCACTATTGGTAACATCATATTTAATATCATTTTTTGCAATAAATGTTTTTTGGCTTTCATTAATTCAGTTTTTTTTAGGTTTTTCTGCTGCAGCTTTCTTTGGCCCGATGATGGCTGACATTTCAAATTATTTTTTCAAAAGAAAAGGTTTAGCAGTCTCTCTTGTTGCAAGTGGGCAACATTTATGCGGGGCTATTTGGCCTTTTTTAATTAAAGGTTTTCTCCTTGAAGGAGACTGGAGAAATGCACATCTTTTCATCGCTTTAGTGTGTAGTATATTAATACCAATTTTATTTTGTTTTTTAGGCAATAAATTGCCTAAAATGAATATCAAACAAAAATCAACAACACAAGATGAAGATATTAACTCAAAAGTTAACCTATCAATAAGTAATAGACAAATACAAATATTATTAATGATTGCTGGTGTTCTTTGTTGTGTTGCAATGTCTATGCCTCAAGTACACATAGTCCCATTATGTATAGATAATG